>Ga0209935_1004122_pt1 | contig 13798 bp, 24 predicted proteins | sample ThiBio_1000_plan_2_FD_183958 | JGI IMG/M metagenome (GOLD analysis project Ga0209935, IMG submission 183958) | Wastewater bioreactor microbial communities from Cape Town, South Africa - Thiocy_cont_1000_plan (SPAdes) | ecosystem: Engineered > Bioreactor > Thiocyanate-remediating >... | reverse complement strand
AGGTCAAGTTCTTCCTGACGCTGCTTGCGATCGGCGTCGGACTCGCGACCATCACCTCGCTCTCGGTCAATCCGTTCGGCTTCGCTATCATGGTCTTCTCGGTGCTCATCACATCAGCTCATCAAACCGTTCGTTTGCTCTCGTGGCCGTTGTCATCCAGCCTCGGCACTGGTGTTCCATACGAACGAGCCGCGACCAACGAATGAATTGATACGATCTCGCGCTCACTCCTCGCAGATCAATGGTGCTACGCAACGTAAGCTCGGCTGCAGTCCGTTCCAAGCCATCTACGAGCAAACGCCATTCATGCTGATCATGATGCCGGCCTTGGCACCATTCTTCGACGATCTGAGCCTCTCGAGCTCAACGAGCTTTTGGCACTATCACTGGACCTTCGATGCTGCCGTACGTTACGAGCGACACTGTGCCACCGCAACCCCTGCCGCTAACATGATTGCTGCCACGGCCATTTCCCTTGCCACTGCCACTGCCACAGATGATCGTCATCGCTGGCTGTGTCATGGCCGGTATCTTGAACATCTCGGGCTTCTTCATCGTCGGAGGCCTGTCGGCAATGACCTACCAGGTGCTCGCCAACATGAAGACCGTCGCCATCCTGATCTTCGGCAAGCTTCTCTTCGGTGAGCCGGTCACTGTGCAGCAGTCGATCGGCGTCGTGTGCGGCATCCTCGGCCTCTTGGGTTATACCAAGTACAAGGCGCAAGGCACCAAGGAAGACCAGCCGCTCGTCAGTGGCTGCCAGACGCTCGCCGAGGTGCGACGAGCGCTGCTCGTGAGCTTTCTCTTCGTGCTGCTGCTCGCGTGGGGCTGCCACGCCTACGTCGCAAGGGGCGCTCTCATACATCCGCTCGACGGCGGAGGCCTCGACACGCTCACCAAGCCCGACCAAGATCTCGCGTTGCCCGAGGCATCGTACGTCGAGCAACTCGTACTGCCCGACAACCAGTTCATCAACAAGCGGCTAGACAAGACGCTCGAGTTGCCCGGCGGTGGTGGTGGCGGTGGTGCCGATCACCCCAAGGCACTACGGCCACTGGCACAACGGCACTACCCCGCCGAGCGTGCCGCGGTCGCGCATGACGACCTTCTCGAGGATGAAGAGTTGCCTCTCGACATTGCGGACGACGAAGCATAGCTCTCAATTCGCATCTCACGCGAGAGAGCAAGCGTATGCTCTGCTTCGGTGGCCCATCTCAGTCCACACCCACCCACCGACCGACCCAGCCACTCCCTATCTATCTATTCGCCATACGCGCAACAGCACACGCGAGTTCAGTGTATTCTATCTCGAACAACAACAACGAGAACTTTTCCAGCACCAGAATGCGAATTTTCGTACTGACTTTTCACTCACAAGTGCGCCATCCCTTCATAAGCTGCCGAACGCGGCGCTAGACGCTCTCTTCTCTCTCCGCTCGCTCGCTCGCGCTCCTGCATTCGCTGCTGCCATTCTACCGACCAGCAGCCGCCGTGGCAGAGGAACAACGAGAAGCCAGAGGATCAACGAGTCACCCATATCGGTGAGAGAGCGTGAGACATGCGTTCGGTGTTGCTGGTGCTGCTGGTCACACTCGCGGCTGCTTTGGCTGCCACGCCGCAACCGCCCAACTGGCCCGCCTTCCGCAGCACGATCGATATGGTGGTGGCGATCGGCTCGTCGATGCCAGCCGTGGCGCCCAATGCCACCATGCTCTATGATGCTTCGCTGCCTGCCACAGCCTTGTACGTGCGCCAAACGCTTGGCTGGAGCCAATGCTGCTCGAGGCGTTTCCCTAACCGCGAACCTGGCGCTCCTGCACGCTCGTAGCCGCAACGCCGTGGTCGACTGGGTGGGCTACGCACTGCGTGACAACATCTTTGACATCCCGGGCCGCCGCTTCGTGACCACCAACACCATCTGCCGCGACCTACCAGTCGGTGGCTGGGAGGATTTCTGGGCGTGGCTCACGCTGCCAACCACTCAATTCGTCGGTACGAGCTGTCACACGATGCGAGCCACTGCGCATGCTTGCACTCACTCGCGCCATCGCCTGCAGGCACCGAGAGTGTCAACGGCCAGCAGTGTAACATATGGCGAGGCGCCGTGCCCAAAGGCTCGTACACCAACACGATGATGCTCTCGGCCAACGTCAACACCAACTGGCCCGTGCTGTGGAATGCCACGGTCACGGACGCCAAGGGCCGGACGGCAGCAATCGTGTCAGTGCGCTTCCACAGCGACTTTGCTCCCGCCCATCCGCCCAAGCGATTGGTACTGCCTCCCGACCGCTGCTTCGGTCCCGGATTCCTGTGTGCGTATCGATCGTTCGTTCGTTCGATCGTGCATCAGCAGCATGAGGAGGCTTGTCGTGTTGGCTGACCGATACCTGCACAGGTCCCGGAGCTGGAGTGCAGACAATGCCGATGGTGCGCTTGCACGATGAGGTACACCCCCTGCCTCTGTGACGCCTGCCAGCCCCTTCCCCCGCTGACCTCGATTCCCCCGTAGAACTACTACGGCTTGCAGAACCGAAACACTGCCGATATGCTGGGCGAGGCTGCCTACGCTTGTCGCACAATTTGTACGTGTCTGCTGGCTGGCTTGCTTTCGATGTGGCAGCTGCTGACGAGCATCTGACTTGACCTTGATGTTGGCAGTGAGCGGAACCGACATTGGCAGCCGGCTGTTCTCGTTCTACGAGGTGCAAGTCAACACGAGCTGGGGTCGTGTACGTGACGGTGGCTGTGTGGCTGAATCTCTGCTTCGCTCTGCTGATCCGGCTCGTTGTGCAGTATTCCAAGTGTGACAATAACGTGTGCGTCGGTGCCACGTCGTACTCGGTCGGTCGTGAGGCGGCGTATGGCGCCAGGATTCCGCCAGGACAATGCCTCAACAATGACGGATACGGTACGCACCAATGGCTGCTCGATACCACACGCACACAATCAACGCTCTCGGCTTCTCGTCTGCTTACTTGGGTCTCGCGCGCAGGCACGTGGTACTCGTTGAACAAGGCCGCCAACTGCCCCGACGACCAGCCGATCGGTACCAATGGCTGCGCTTGGAAGCTGCTGTCTCGTGTCAAGACCATCAATGCCACGTGTGCACTCGACCAGCATCTACTGCAAGCATGCCAGAGTGCCGGGCCGCCGTACACCAACGCCGTCCTTGCGCTCGAGAAGGCGTTCGACAGTTGCCCCGCCGTCAATCCTCCGACGCTATCCAGTTCTCCATCATCCCGAACGGCGCCTGTCAAGGCAGAAGACAAGGCAACGGCGTGGAAGAAGGCGCGAGCCTTGTTCACGTCGTTCCTGGACGCGGCACAACTGTTGGCACGCAGAGATTGAGGCTGCTTGTGCGAATAAACCTCCAACGTCGTGTTCTGTTCAGGGCACGAAGTCGGCCATATAGAGTTACAACAAGCGCCATGGCAAGTGTACGCACACACACATAGAGAGAGCTATTGCTGCTTGCGCTTTTGCGAATAGATCCACAAGCCTTGCGCAGTAGCAATGACTCCCGATCCAACGATTGCCACCGGAAGTACAAGGAACATCACAACGAAGGCGCCCATCAACAGCGGATCGTCCTGAACAAACAACCGATCGACCGATCGAACGGACATTCGTTAGTGGTGGTGGTGGTAGTGGACGCAGCCATCGCCGTGGTTGTTGTAACTCGGTTGGTGCGATACGAATGTCGTACCCAATAGAATGAGAACGACAGGACGCCCGCAGGCGCGTATTGGAATCGTTCATCGACGCACACGCGACCGTCGTTGCACGGCGACACGCGTACAAAGTTGATCTTGGACGAATGGCAGATGGCGCACACGCCAGTGATACACGTGCCCTCCCATTCGACGTGTCGAGGCGTGTTGTCGTCATTGTACCTAGCGCCAACCATCACCGCATATCGACGCCATTGCATTCATATGAGTCGGGGCGTTCTTCGTGTTGGTGCTCGAGCATCATCACCGAGGCCGCAAGTCGTACTCGACCATGCCACAGAACATGGTATCGTTGACGCCCTTGTAGGTATCTCGCCATTTGTTGTCGAGGCCCTGTATACCCATTGGTACTCACTGATGTGAGCCATACGATGACATCGACACACCCGGCCTCATGTCGAGGAGCGTACAGCATTGCATTCACGTCCGACGATCGAGGTCTCGTACTCTCGACAGCTCGCATACGCGCTCTACAACGATCAATCAATCAACCAACCTCTCACGTCGAATGAGAATGGTCCACGCATCGAGATGGTTCTCGCGCGCGTGTCATCGACACATACATCGGTCGGATCACTGACGCAATACTCACTCGGCTCGCAATCACATGTGCCAAGGAACGAGAACCGATCAGGATTGCACTGACGGCATTGATGATTGATGCAGTAGGGATGGCCCACGACTCCTTGACAGTCGTTTGGAGACGCGCAGGCCTCGAGCGCAGATACCAGCGGGATCGACATTACGAGCATCGCCAACGCGACCATCGACAAGCACCCGCTTGATCGTGGTAGTCTCGTCGTTCGTGTCATTGTTCTGGGTGATCGATCGATCTATCAAAGATATGGGTAACGTGTTTAAGGGTTATCTCGACGTGATGATGAGAACGATGATGATGAGAAAGATGATGAATGGGTTCGATGATGTGCGCGGCAGCAGGGCAACAACCAACTACATCCACATCAACGACGGAACAGCGACCTCGATCTCCAATCCAAGCTTCCAATCCAACCAAGCAAGCGAACCAAGCGAACCAAGCCATCATCCGAGAGTCCTACAACTCAGTCAGGGCCTGCACCAGTACTTAAAAACGAGCGCTCCCCAAGGCACCGACCCGGTCATCGCGACATTCCCGCCCATCGAGAGTCGAGCGAGGATTACCTGGAACGCCGGCAGCCTCGAGCTCATTAACCTCGCTCGCTGCCCGGCTGTGCCACACCGCTCCCTCCTTGGCCAGCTAACCCACCACCGCTCCCCATCCACCGCTCCCAATCCACCCCTCCCAACCCAGCAACAGCAGTGATTCGTGATGTTCACCGGCAAGGTCTTGGCGGTCGTGTTCGTCGCCGGCGTGGCGGTCGGCGTCGCGGGCGAGAAGAACTACCAGTGGTCGAGCAAGAGCGCTGGCGTCGTGCCCAAGGCCGTGAGCGACACGGCCTCCGACGTATCGAAGAAGATACGCGACTGGACGGGAGCCAAGTAGAGGGCCGCGCTACGCTCGCGAGCTCCTCGGTAGCTCGCGCTGTCCGTTGCGCTACCTCGATGCTGTCTGTCTATCTGTCTAACCGTTTGCCTCGCTGGCCTCGTTGTCGTTGTTGCTCTTGTTGTACAAACTATATCTAACGAGCTATACTCGTGCTCTATCCTTCGCTCCATCTCGCACTGTCGCCGTTGCGAGAGCGAGTATGCTACGTATAAACCCAAGTAGCTCGTCGATCTCTCTCGATTCTCTCTTGGCGAAAGGGCGGTTCAGTGAGATAGTCGCCATATGGTATGACACAGCCACCAACGGCGCAGCAGCCGTCACACGCACAAGCACATACACATAGCACCAGCCAGCATTCGCGAACGCACGCATGATAGCAGCAGCAACATCAGCAGCAGCAGCCTACATGAAGGCGTCGTACTCGCCATCGACCATGTCCTCCTCGAGCTCGTCGTCTTTACGTCGCTTTACAGCGCCTACACACACACACACACCATGGACGCGCCACAACCCTCACGATCAGCACTCGATCGATGCACGCCATCGAGGCATCGAGCGAGGTTCGTGCGTACCCTTCTTCTTCTTGGGCCGGGACTTCTCGGCCGTCACCTTCTCGGTCGCGAGCGCGTTCAAGGTTCGAACGACCTCCTTGACCTCATCGCTCGAAGCTGACGTGAGCAGTTGTCGTACGAGCTCCTTGACGAAGATCTGGTAGTGCGGGTTCTCCTGGAGTTTGCAAGATCATCGCAGCAGCAACAGCAGCAGCAGCAATGAGCTCACGAGGCCTCGGCGAGCTCGATCGATATCGCTCGGTTGCGGGCGCGGGGGGACGCGAACGTACAGCTGCCGAGGCGGTCTTGGAGACGATCATGGTCGTGAGCTTGGTGAAGTCCTTCTGCAGCTTGAGCGGGAGGTTCTCGAAGGTCTCGACCGTGTCGGCGGCGGTCGTGCGTTCGCCCGAGTCGCTGAAGAGATCGACCGCGGCGTCGAAGTCGGCCGCCAGCTCGCGCTGCTGGTTGAGTAGTTTCGTCGCGCCGCTGTCGACGTCGACCACCACTGGCTCCGCCTATCCGAGGATCGACGATCGACCGGTGTGTCGGTGTGTGTGTGTGTGTGTGTTGCCGTATCCGAGGGCACACGATATGCAGCGCCATCGAGTCGAGCGAGCCACACGCAGAGATACATCAATATCGATCGATCGATCGAGCACACACACTCACTCACACGTACGACAGCCTTGGCAGCGGACTTCTTGATCTTCTTGGGGTCCTTGGGCTTGGCGATCTGCTTGGCCTGCTTCTCGAGGTTGCGAGGTGCCGGCGTCTTGGTGACCGGCTTCTGGTCGTCGTCATCGTCCTCCTCCTCGTCGTCCCACTGAGGCTTGGAAGCCGCTGGCGCTGCGGCCGCCGTGCCACCGCCGAGTACCACCGGAGCGTCGACCAACTGCTCCCAGTCGTCATCCTCCACGTCCTCTGTTGTACCGCGAGAGGCCTCGTGTCAGCACGGCAACGAACCAATCGCACACACGAGCTCACAGCATCATCGTGCGCGGCATGCTGCCGTGAACGCACCCCATGAGTCAGCCATACTGTGCTCGCTCGTATATCAAAACTGTGTGAACTCGTTCGAGATTGCTACGTCGAATGTGTGATCAGAGGAACGCCGCGTGATGGTGCGCTTATCGTCACAAGGAGAAGAGCACGCAATACGACGTGAGAGAGCGAGTGTGTGTGTGAGCCGCAGCAACGAAGCAAAGAGAAGGAGCGCGACTCGCTGCTCACCTCTCAAGCGTCAAGACCGACACCGACACGAACTCGTTGTTGTAGCACTCGAACAAATTGTTGTGGTGTTTATCAACGATCAATTACAAGCGTAGGCGTACAATTACATTGTTGGATGGAAGGTAGCGCAGGAGTACCGGGGCTGGAAGGAGAGAGAGAGACAGTGATGCCCGAGAGAGTCGCTCTCTCTCAGACGACAAACGAGAATGACAAGAACTGCAAGACGAGGACAACAGATACACGCACACACAGACACACACACACACACACAGACGACACAGACGACACACAAGATAGATAGAGAGAGAGAGAGAGAGAGAACAATTGCACTGGCACTTCAGCGACTCAGCGACCCAGCGATCTGCACCGCGATAACTGAGGGTAGTCGCGCACGGTCGGTTGTTGTTAGTCCTCAGGGATGATGCGCCGTTGCTTCATGCGCTTGGCGCTCTGAGGCTTTCGCGGACCAAGTGCCACGCGCGTCGGGCTTGCCTCGGGCGCGTCGAGCGCAACACGAGGCGAAAGGCCGTTGGCCTCTCGTGGCGACACGGACAAGCGCGGGCTCATTTGATCCTGCGGCGTCGACTCGCCGCTGCGAGGCGAGAGCGGCTCTCCGGTTCCGCGGGAGTCTTGGCCGATCGGAGAGCTGTTGGGCGACGAAGATGGCGTTTCGGTGCCATCGGCCGGCTCGCGAGCCGAGCGCTTGCGCGGCGTGCGCAAGTCCGAGTCGGACGACGAGATGTTGGAGCGCGTGCTGTGCGAGCCGCGCCTCTTCTTCTTCTTCTTGTGTCGACGCTTCGAGCTCGATGCCGGTTCGCCGTCGGCGCCGTTGCCACGCGGTGAAAGCGTCGCCGACGTGGAGGAAGCTGCATTGGCGGCTGCCGTGCCATCGGGAGGCGAGCCCGCCTCACCCTTGGGCGTCGTGGCCGTGGTGCTGATGGCTGGCGTCGACGAGGACGATGAGGTCGAGGTCGAAGTCGAGGTCGAGGTGGTGGAGGTTGCCTCGGCCGAGGTACGGATGTTGCGCTCGCGCACTACTTGGTCAAAGACCGGGCTCGAGTACTTGAATGACACGAATCTTTTGTCGATCTTCTTTCCCGTTGGATTGACAGCGAATTCCTGCGCGAACACACGAGCGACGTAGTGAATATCAACGACAACGACAACGCCAACGACAACGACAACGACAACGACAACGACAACGACAACGTACGGGTTCGAGCTCAGAGAAGAACGTAAAGTCTGCATCCTCGTCGTCCTCGTACGTCATAAAGTTGGTCGTGTCGTTTTCGGAACTGATCACTGGTACGATGGGAGGCTCTCGATGACGTAACACTGCACGAACATGACAAGCCTCGGTTAGCACTTGTGATTGTTGTTGTTGTGTCTGCGCCAACGCCAACGGCAACGCCCAAACCAAACAAACAAACAAACATACGGCCCCAATGGATTCCCGCAAAGAACGGATGCTTCTTAATGTCCTGTGCTCCATGCTTGCTGCCGAATCGCTTCTTGGGGTCCAGTCGCAATAGCCGCCGAATCAAATCCTTGACCAACGAGCTCGCCTGTGGAACCGAGAGATCGATGCTTGTCAGCACACTCTCTCACGCACACGAGCGAGGCGGCCGCCATGTGAAACGTACAGGGAGGGGAGGGAAGGTATAATCACAACCGAGGATCTTGGTGAAGACCTCGTGATTCGTTTTGCCTTGGAACGGCGGGAAGCCATACTACACAGTAATGAATGATTCGACGGGCAAGGTCGTGAGTATGATTACGCGACAAGAGATGTGAAGTTGTGTGTCGAGCGTGTTGCTGGCGAACGCGCTTGCGAAAGACATACCAACATATCATACATCAGCACTCCGAGTGCCCACCAATCAGCCATCGCGTCGTAACCTGTGCACTGAAGCACTTCAGGCGCAAGATAATGTACAGAGCCCACGAGAGAGTTGGTGCGAACAACCTCTCCTGGATCGACCTCGACCTCGACTTTTGTCTGTTGATCGCAGTATCGAGGAAAAGCGATGCATGGAAGAGGAAGGAGAAGGTGGTGGTTAGATGATCAGTAAACGGGCCGTTGGCTGCAAGGGAGCTACGAGGCATACCTTGCCAAGAATCGAACGGCGTTGTGTTGTCTTGAGTTGCATCTGGTATCCTTCGCTTTGCTTCGAGAGTCCAAAGTCCGCCATGCGAATGTGACCATCGAGGTGAAGCAGAATGTTCTCGGGCTTCAAGTCTGCGAGAGAGAGAGAGAGAGAGTCAGCAGAGTTGCCAGTGAATCATGGTGGTGCTGTAGTGTGGCGCACCTCGATAGATGTAGCCCTTGGAGTGGATGTACTCGAGCACCAAAATTACTTCCGACGCATAGAACTTGACTTGCTCCTCTGCGCACCGATAACGCACGAGATCAGCATCATGACGCGAAGGAGACGAGCGCAACGAATACGATACAGCTGCAGCAGTACCAGCGCGACGTACCGGTAAGACGACCATCGGGCTGCTTCTTAATGGCAGTAAAGAGCTCGCCGCCCGGGCAGAACTCCATCACCATGAACAAGCGCTCGGCGCTGTGGAACGAATAAAATAATCGCGTGATGAACGGGTGTTGGCTCGTGGCGAGGAAGCGATGCTCGGTGAGGATCGAATCGGTCGTCTGTGCAGCCGCAATTCAACGCGATCAAATGAGAGAGACAAAGAGGGAGAGGTTCGGATGAGAATCATTGATGGTACACGGATGGCAATCGTGGTATGCGAGCCGAGCAGCGAGGTAGCAGCAGCAGCAGCATGACGAGGCCAGCAGCACACACGCGTACCTTTTCGTTTTGTATGATCTGTTGCTTCTTGAAGACCTTCATGGCGTAGAAGCGGTCGGTATCCTTCAGACGCACGAGATACACCTTGCCCTGCGAGCCGACGCCGAGAAGCTTGATGATCTCAAAGTTGTCGGCGCCGATCACGCACGGGTCGTCGATGCCATTCGAAGTCGACGAGCTCGAGAGCGCCATGGACGAGGGAGAGGTCGAAGTCGACGACGACGACGAGGAAGAAGAGGAGGAAGAGGAGGAAGCTGTCGTGTTGCTCATGCTCGCATCGGAAGGAGGCGCTCGGGTTCGATCGATGCGCTGCTGCTACCGCTTGCTACTTGATACGCGGCTGGCGTCGAGGTGGCGGACGACGACCACGATCAGACGAGAGCCGAATAGGGAACGAGGCGCGTGTGTGTACGTAGTGCTCGAGAGCAGAAGCACAGAGGCAGCAGGAGTGGGGGCGGGTGTTTGCAGTCGCGTGTGGCGTGGAGGGGCACACACACACGACGACACACGCTCGCTCGCTCGAGATAGAGACGGACGGTTGTCGATCGAGGCTGCCCTTTCACACTATGCGCCTATCACACACTCCCACAAGCGGCAGAGTAACACCAGCAAGCGTGACCAATCGTCGAGAGAGACACACGAGCGAGAGAGGGCGCGCGCGAGAGAGAGCAAGCGGGCCGAAACGAGCCGAGAGAGCAAGCACACACGCGAGCAAGAAGAGAGGAGAGAGCAAAGAGTAGAGAGAGCGGCCGAGAGCAGCAACAGCGGAGAGAAGAGATCGTTGCTCTCGCGCTCCTGCGTCAATGTGCCTAGCGAGCTCTGCCGGCTCCTTAACATCTACGAGTGCCCCGGCATTAAGGGGTAGCCGTGCCCCGGTCGAGCGAATCGTCTGCCGCCTTTTCGTGTGGGCAAAAAGTCGATCGCTGATGGCGGTAGGCGCTGGTGGATACGCGTTCTCGCGCACTCGCACACAGGCGCGCGAACCATCGGCTGTTGTTTACTCGGCAGGGCGTTGCTGGAAGGGTGGATACAAAAATCGTGGGACACACGTCCACCACAACGCACCCGCAGGAGCTTGGTGCTGGTTGTAAGACTCAAGGAGCAGAGGAGAAGCAGTTGCAGGAAATGAGGAAAGCAGTGTGGTACGAATATGCATATGCATGGATAGATGGCGCGTGTGTGGCGCGCAGACGAGCTTGATCTTGGCTCGGTCTTGTTGTGCTGTGAAGGCTTCGTGCACTAGTGTGCCCGGGCGCTCTCACTGCGTATGAGAGTCGGTTCGAGGATCGAGGCGGCGCGGCTACGCTTTTACGACGAGAACTTGCCGGCCGCGACAGCGGCAGCCGTCGCCTCGGGCGACAGGACGCTGTCCTCGAAGAGCACCGACAACGGGATGCCGGGCGTCGTCAAAAAGTCGATCAGCACCTGCGTGTAGGACTTGTGCGCGTAGAGCGTGTTGTAGAACTCGGGCGCGATTTGGCGCAGCTCCGGCAGCCGATTCCACGGAATGGTCGGGAAGTCGTGGTGCTCGACGTGCATGCCGAGGTTGAGGCACAACAGCGACACGGGTGTGTAGACCGAGTAGGTCGGTTGGTCTGCCACGAGTTGGCGAGTGAGATAGATTCATCACGGGATGAATGCGAACGAGGGTACGAGCGAGCAGAGAGAGAGATTGAGAGAGATTGAGATGCGCGTACCCTTCCTGACAAAGTAGTGCTCCTGCACCTGACGCATGCCGAGCGGATGGAGGCCATTGCACCACCAAGCCGACATGGCAACATAGAGCCACGCGTAGAGTCCGGCGTATTGGTAGAGCGCAATGTGGTAGCCGAGCGCCAGCACGATGTTGACGATCGTCATGTAGTTGATCGCCTGCACAAAGGTCTTGTACGGCGGCAAGGCGCAGCTCTTGGGCAGGATGTTGGTCTGCTTGCCGGCGAGGTACTTGACGAGGTTGAGCGCGCTCTCGGCGCACACCAGCAGGCCCGACACCATGACCACGAGATCGATCAAGATGATGAACAACAGAGTCATGACGGCCTTCTTGACCGGGCCGTTCTGTTGCTCGCCGTAGCGGATGCACTTGTCGACCACGACGTTGTGGTGCCACTATACCACGATACGTCATCATCGTCACGATGGTCGACGATGGTCGAAATCGATTTCACACGCCAACGTGAGGCTCGAGCGAGAGGAACTGCGGCGCACGTGCGCGCGCCACAATGCGTGAGACACCACGGCGCTCTCGTCGTACCATGTGCTCATACATCCAGATCATCCCAAAGCCTCCGTGGAACAATGGCATGAAGGCCACCATGGCGACGATCTTGTTGACGGTCGCGCTCTTGGCCACCAAGCGATGCGTGGCATCGTGACCGAGCGCTGAACAAGCCCCGCCCCACAAAACCCCCGCAATCAGCCCGAGTTCAACGCGATGACGCGACTGGGCTATCAGCGCACAAGGAGATGGCGCGATGGCGGTGTGATGCGTGTGACGCGCAGGCTCCACTATGTACCTTGCAAGGCGAACGCCCACCAAGCACCGACGGTGTAGCTCGCCAGCAACACGACCGGGAACGAGTAGTCGGCGACCTTGAGCGCCACCCAGGTCTGGAGCGCGACGAACACCGCCACCAACACGGCGGTCCACGGGTTCTGGCCGTACAGCTCCTTGACCTGCGGGTACTTGGCGAGGATCTTCTTCTTCCTCTCCAAATGCCACGTTCCTGGTGAACGACCAGGCCCCCGAAGCGAAGCGAAGCGCGCGCGCGCGCGAGAGAGAGAGAGAGAGAGAGAGAGAGAGAGAGAGAGAGAGAGAAGTGCGTCAGCGCCACACGACGCGACACACGGCGAGAGGCGTCACGCGTACCTTGCTCGGGCAACACATATCCCATCGTGTAGAGGCTACGCAAGTGAGCGAGCGAGAGCGCGCGTACAGCTATCGGTCAGCCAAGGAGCAGGGCGCGCGCCGTCGTGTCGGCATCACGTACCCCTTGAGATGTACCAGCTTCTTACTGCTGACACTCTCAATCTTCTCAGCCTCGAACTCACCGATATCCGCTTGCGTGAGCTCGATCGTGCTGGCACCTTTCTTGCCAGTACTCGGGGTGGTGGCGCTCGAAGCCATGGCGATCTCGGTAGTGGCGGTGAGGCGACGAAGCCACGGGACACGCGTGAGGGAGAGACGGAGAGAGGAAGGAGATGAGAAGCAAGAGAGAGCACAGCAGCGGGTTTTGTTGTCGGCTCGACAAAAAAGCGGTAGGCCGCTGGTCCGCTGCTGGTTCCTCGTATGCTTCCTACCGCGCTGCTCCTTGGCCGCTATCGTCCTTGCTCTCTGGCGCCCGTTCTTCGCTTTCTCCTGTGCCCTACTGCTCCCGCGGCCTTCGATCTAACGCGTTGGCCATTTACGTGGCCGTGAGGGCTCTTCTTCTCCTCGCTTCTTTCTTGTTTCTCGTTGGGTTACGGAGGTTCTCTCTTGCGCAGAACTGAACCTCACTGCGTGGGTGAGCTTGCGCCGCACTATGCGCACAACACTGCACGGCACCACAAGACTTGCCGAGACCGAACAGAGCGCGCGTAGCGCGGTGTTGTTGTTCTTGTTGCGTTTGGTGGTGGTGTTCGCTCGCGTTCGACCAACTGACCGAGGATGCGCATCTAGACCCACGGCGACTTTGATCCGTGCGCGCGCCTGCCTGCAAAGGTAGTTAGTTGGCAGATAGCAACAAAAACCTCGACGCTCGTCGGGGGTTTTGGCGGAGTTGGTGGTAGTGGCGGCATGAGTACCAAGCTCTTAGTGTGGCCAGTTTGCGACCATCGACACGAACAACTCGAACATGAGCTCGATCGGAAGGTCGCCGAGTGGTACGTACAAATTCCAGCGCCAAATGACCATCATCGTGGCGATCGCCTCGTGAACGCTTGTTGCTCGCAGCCAGTGGCTCGACGGCGACCACGGAATGCGCAGCACGCGCTGTTCAAACCGCA
>Ga0209935_1004119_pt1 | contig 13805 bp, 16 predicted proteins | sample ThiBio_1000_plan_2_FD_183958 | JGI IMG/M metagenome (GOLD analysis project Ga0209935, IMG submission 183958) | Wastewater bioreactor microbial communities from Cape Town, South Africa - Thiocy_cont_1000_plan (SPAdes) | ecosystem: Engineered > Bioreactor > Thiocyanate-remediating >... | reverse complement strand
AGAGAGAGAGAGAGAGAGAGAGAGAGAGAGAGAGACCTTCTTTACGGCTTTTAGTTGATTTAAAGTTACATTTTTCCAATTGTCAGGATTGTAGGGATCAAATCCCATTTCTTCTGCAAATTCACAAAAGAATCGTTTGCGGTTATTTATGTTTTGCCAATAGCCCTTCGGAAGATATTCCTTTCGGGGTCCCGCCAGGAACCCTAAATAGGAAGTGTGAGTCCCCTTGTTGTTGTGAGGCTTGAGGGTGAGGGGGATGATTACGTCTAGAGGAGGGTATAGGTTCTTTCCAATTGAGCAGGACATCATTCCATTCTATGTCGGCACGACGTTGGAGGGAAGGTAGTTTGGGTTTCTTGGTGGCCCATAGGAACCCACTATGAGTAAAAGTAACTACATCGCCTTCGGTGGGTGCCCATGTGCGTGTCTTCAACGGTGCCACAAATCTAACTCCATTTGGCCTCAATTTGGTAAGGATTAATTCGATATCAGGGGACTCTTTAGAAAATACTTACATTTCACAATCCCAGTGATTCTCATTAACTTTCTTTACAACCCGCGCTTCTACTTCACGTGATTTCTTGTTGTTGTTTTGTCATTAAGTCATGCGATTCATGAAATTTGTAATGCTAGAAATAAGTACCTTGTGTTTGTACCTAAGTCCCCGAAAAGGAGATAGGACCTCTCTTCCAGCCCCCAACTGAGTGGTTTCCATGCTTGCTCCTTCGGATGAAGCATAGCTAGTTGCTGCCGCCTTCCAGTCATGATTGGGATACACCGAAGCTAGAAGATCGGCCAGATCCGGTTTTGTGAGTGAATGAGGAAACCCTAATTGGTGTAAATCCTCAAGGGTCACTGTATACCAATCCTCTGGCTATTATTACAGATTTGAATATACGTGATAAAATAGAAATATTTTCAACTTTTACTTACCGTTGTTATTCCAAGTGTTGTCTCTGCGTGTTTGAGTGATTGAAGCTGATTGTCCTTATCTGTCCAATACCGTTTCCTCCGCTGGTCTATAGTTTCCAAATTACGATTACATGAAGGCTCTTTTCCCGTTTTTTGGGCTCATGTGAGGTACAGTACCTAACACTGTGGGATCGAATTCTGGGAAACACACAGCGAGCGCTTCGGTCAAGGTATGAAAATGAGGCATTGAGCGGCCTTTTGCTTTCTGTATGAAGTAATTAGAAGAGGATAGACAGAGAAATAACACATACCGCCCAATCCCTAACTCGCTTGTGTGAGATAGTCGCCCAGTTTTCAGGTAGGTTGGGATTGAATCCGACATCCATAGCAAATTCCTGTAATAGTTTTCTGCCGAGAACGGCAGCCACCTTCCGCCTCCGAGGCACGCGGGACCTCCACGTGCGGTTTCGTTTGGGCCAGGTAATGCGGAATTTGGTAGTATCCCAATTGTATTCGGGATAGGCAGCCCTCAAAGCTGTTTCCATTGTAGGGTAGTGCGAGAAGATACTCCCACCCCCTCGCTCTTTCACGTGAGTTTTAGATATGCCATACCACCCCGATAGCTAGTTTGTTTGAAAAAAATATCGTAGAGGAAAAAGGTTGTGAGAGGGGGGGGGGGAGAACTACTACTACCTCAGAGATGTTAAGGAGGGGAGTCAAGGAATCGAAGTACTTGCGGATGAAGTCGAGGTTCTTCCATGCCCCAGGTGATCGTCTTGTTGGAACCGTAAAGCGGGTCGAATCCCATTGAAACTCCGGATAGAGAGCCCGAAGGATTCCTTCAATCGAAGAATATCTCTTCAACAGCTGCGTCCCTCCTTCATGCGTTTGAAATTGATGTGTTGAAATCCCATACCAATTCTCCATCTAGAAAAAAAAAAAAAACTTGTGAGCGATTGCGTGTGAGTTTGAGTGAGAGTGTACCTCTTTGATACCCAGTGCAGTCGCCATTTTGTTGATGAAGTGATGATGAAGTTTGACATCATCGTAAAAACCATCAGGAGGAATCTTGTTATCGTCAAATCTTTTGGGATCCCATGGTATCTCTGGGTAGACGGCCCTGAGTGCGTCGATCAAATCATAGCCAGCTAAACGAAGCGATCCTTCCTTGTGCCGAGCGAAATCCTTTTGGCTCACCGAATACCAATCGGATACCTACAAAATACAAGTAGAAAATAACAAGTTAGCTCCTATGCAATGATCGCACAACAAAAAAGAAAAGACATTTTAGCAATTGAGTGATAATTTCTTTACCACTGATCTAATGCCGAATGATTTACCAACGGCTTCGAGGTCAAAACGCAATTGAGGATCTATAGTTGATACGCATGTGCGTAGCGAAATAATTGGGCGTAAACCAACTGGCGGAAGGACAGCCGAGACCCCAGCCCACTTGCGCTTCATCGTCCTCGCTTCTCGTTCCGGATTCTTGTAATTTTTGGTAACCAACAACAACAAGAAGGCAAGTAACTTCTGCGATAGTTTGCCTGCTATTCAAGTTATTTTATGCAAGTGAAGGATGATGGGTTCGTCTGCTTCAACAGAGAGCCAGGATCGGTTCCCAACCGTCTTCACACCCAACAGCTTCTGTTCAGATACATCCAGAATCCACCAACCCCCTCTGACCTTCTGCAGGGACACTCTCTCGGGGTCACCTCGCAACCACCCGCTGCAACAACTCCATCCTCCCCATGAAGTGTTCAGGTACTTCTCACTACGGCACTCCATCACATAATAGAATCGCCGCCGATAGTTGCCGAGTCCTCTCTCACGTATAAAGAGCTTGAACGCCGAGGCTTGATCAGGATCATCGGTAATCCCTACCCACGACCCTTCCTTCTCCACCATCAGGTACCTCTTTCTCCCTCTTTCCTCTACCTCTTTCTCTTCCCTTTCCTCTTCCTTTTCTCGTTCTTCTATCGCTGACGTCATCGTATTTGCTTCTTCATAGAAATACATGAAGAACAGCATCCCCTCAACAGGCGTCAAGGAAGGTAGGTCCTTGATGCGGACACCCTTCAGGGTACTTGAGATATCCTTCAAGAGTTGTCCGCACTCTTGATATCTCTCATCAACTTCGAATGCAAGTGTCTTGTTGATGATGTACTTCATGTTATCTATAACGACCCCTTTCTCCCCTCTTTCTTCCTCCGCGGCAACCAATGGCACCAACTCCAGTCCATCTCCGGAGATATCCAGACGCACCGATGTCTCCGCATCTGATTCGCTATCTATACCCCCTCCTGGCTTGCCTCCAATCCTATCCTCTTTCGGTTCATCTCCTTCTGTTTCCGTTCTCTCTCCTTCGGATGTGGGGTATCCCCCTTCCTCATGTTCTTCATCTTCTGCATCTTTAAGGGGTCGATACCATAATTGATAATCGAGAGCGGTCAGATGCGGCGATGATAATGAAGTACCCCAGGGATAGACTACATCTTCTAACGCCCATGGCACATTACAAGAACAACAGAATCTACATATTGCCTTGACAAGGTTCCTAGAAATCAACAAAAAAAATGAACATGAGAACAATGAATCTAATAAATGGTTTACCTTGGTATTTCTTGTACAAATATGAAGAATAATATGCTCCCTATAAAGAAAATATCGCTTCCTATAATGTAATTAGTAATTTAAAAAGGGCATTATATTGATAATATATACCTTTTTGCAATTCTTTTCCTCTGACAGCCTCAGGAGACATCCAGAAAGGATGGCCATAGTTTTTCTCACCTTCTTTCTGAGTTAGAGATATATCCTCTTCTTCGAATTGTGTTTGAGCTTCCTCCTTTTCTTTTTCATTTGTAGTTGCCCCATCCTCAACATGGATATCTTGTTCTTCCTCGTCAACTTCATCACACACTGAACTGCTTCCAAAGTCTATTATCTTTGCGCTCCATGTCCTTCTTTGTTTGTCTTCGCTAAGTAAGATATTCCCATCATGTAGATCGTTATGCAATATCCCCAGATCATGCACCCCTAAAAAATAACTTAGCCTATCGACATACAACCAGTTAAGTCTTGCCTACCTTCCTTCACTTCCTTTACGATGGCATGAAATATCTTTAATATCTCAACCAAAGAAGCCTCTTTCAACCTACCCAATCAATCAGAGGGGGGGAATGGATTAAACTTCGAAAGTTACCGCGAGTGAATGAGGGATTGTAAGGTGTCGCCGGGAAAGAAGGGATAAGGTATGTATGTGTATTCACCTTCCACAAAGGGATGCCCGACATCTCCGAGCCTGTCGTTGCGATGAAGGATGCTATGGGCAACCGTCTCTCTCCGCACCTCTTTCGCGTGCCATTTGTTGTGGTAGGCTTTGAGGATGCACCCGCTTCCCGATCGGGCAACCACACCCAACCAAACCTTGCCTACCCAGCCTTGTTTCTCAAACTGTTGTTTGTTTGGTAAATTAGTTTTTCCTTCACAAGATAAAACATAACTACAACAACCTTCTTTAGCTCAGCGTAGTCCTCCAGTTTCCTGAGTTTGATTAACTTCTAGGAAATTAGAGTTCCACCCCACAAGAAGGAAGCTCCATATTCTTTAGCTCAGCGTAAGTCCTCCAGTTTCCTGCGCGTGTAGCATGGTTGCCCTTCGCCTGAAATGAAAGCCAAAAGAGGAGACCTTAACCCGTGAATACAAAACCCCATTCTCTCCGGTTAGTCTGCAATTTAGAGGAAAGCGGATAACCATTTCCGCACGCTGCGAAAAGGTGCGATACCAGTTTGCCTTTAGGACATCCCAGCAAGGAAGCATGTTGTACCTGGTCGTAGCGATAGCGGTGGTACTGTTAGTGGTGTGGGAGCTAAAGCAGGTTTGTAGCATAACAATTTTAGAAATTGAATAACATATCAACACAGACCTATTGGAATCGGCTACCGGGGCCGACGCCGTACCCTTTCATAGGAACAGTACCGTACTTCGTGGGGAAAAAGGAAGAAGAATATCTTCCTTTCCTCAGTAGTCTTTTTGAGAAGGTACATAAAGAAAATTTTGCGCTTCATTTCTAATTCATTCGCAATCAAGTACGGAAACGTGTTTGCGATATCTGGCCGCTGGCTCGCCCCTGATGCCATTTTCACCGTTGATCCGCAGAGCGTGAAACACTTCCTTCATACCAACTTCGACAACTATGAGGTATAGATTTTCGTATTTGTCGCCAGCAAATTCATTCTTTTGAACAGCGTGCTTTTGATAATCCCCGCTTCAGTCAATTGTTTGGCAAAGGAATCTTCAACTCTAACGGCTTGCGTTGGAAGGTGCACAGGTAGAAAATAATCTCTCGCTTCTTTTTCTCTCAACCCTGATCCTCCCTTACAAAAAGGAAAACCGCCCGGCCAATGTTCTCGAAGACTAGTATCTCGGGGATGCTCCCCCACTTTGTTGCAAAGGCTGAGAAGGTTGCCAGCATCCTTGACAAAATCGCCGAAAGCGGCAAAGCGGTCGATATCCAGGATTTATTCTTCCGATTCACTCTGGATTCAATTGGCGAGATTGGATTTGGATTTTCTATCGATTCCCTGGACAAGTATAATTACTCCCACCTGCATTCTCTCGCTCACTCACGCTTTCTCACTCTTTAGAGATGTACCTTTTGCTTCAGCGTTCAACCGATCCCAATACATTGTTGAACTAAATTCGCGCAATCCGCTGCTACAAGTAAGAAACCCACATTCCTATTAAAGCAAAGAACAAACGTGCTCATAGTAATATATACAACAGAAATTACCAGATAAGAACTTTGATGAAGATATGCATACGATGCATGAATTCATTCGGGAGGTCATCCAACAAAGGAAAAAGGATCAATCCTTCAAATCGAAAACCGATCTGCTATCCCGTTTTATGTCCCTCTCGGATGAAGAAACAGGCGAACCATTTGCAGATGACTATCTTATTGATGTTATTATGAATTTCTTTATCGCAGGAAGAGGTACTACCCCTGAGACACCAACAACAACAACAACAACAATGCTCACCTACACTCTCCCTCTGCATAGATACTACTGCATGTCTCCTAACATGGATGACCTATCTGCTCTCACAGAATCCCCATGAAGAGAAAAGAGTATGTTTCTTTAAATTCTTCTGAAAAGAAAACCCAAAGTGACACACACACACATTCCTATGCAGTTGGTCGAAGCAATCAATGCACAATTTAATGGAAGCGTACCCGAGACTACCCAGCAGTTGAAGGAGATACCCTTACTACAAAACGTCCTCGACGAGACACTTCGGTAACGTCACTCTTCTAACAAAAATTGCCTAAAGCTAACGCTTTCTATTTCCTACTTAGGCTTTATCCTCCTGGTATTTGCTTTCCCCTTCGATTATAACAAATACTTATTACCTTAAACAAATTAGTTCCTTTCGATACTAGACGATCTATAAATGCGGACGTACTGCCAGATGGCACACCTGTTCCCCCTAAGGTTTGGATTTTAAACATGCCTCCCCATCCAATGACTATAAATCTTTTCTTTCCTTTCGCTTAGACGGGATTGGTTTATTCGGCCTATATTCTTGGGCGCCAAGAGAAATACTGGAAGGATGCTCAACGATTCAACCCGGATCGCTTCCTTCATCCTGAGGACATCAACAAAGACGTCTTTGTCCCTTTCCATGCGGGTCCTCAAACATGTATGTCGAATTTTCTTTTCCTTTTTACGTATGAATCCATAAAACGCTAATTTTGTAATCGCTCAGGTTTGGGAAGGGCGATGGCCTATTTGGAGGCAAAGACATTGACTGCTGTAGTATTGCCTCGCTATCACTTCGAGTTGGCTCCGGGACAGGAGGTATTGCCTAAGATAGCCCTGGTCATGCCGGCAATCCATGGCGTTAAAATGTTGGTGAGCAAGCGGGGTTGAGATGCCTGAAGCATACACCTGTATTTATATAAAAAGAACTTTGGAAGCTCAATTTTCTGATTCCTGATGAACCAGAGCGCGGTTAAAGTTGTGTGCGACGACTAAAATGACTTTCTATAGAAACAAGACAAAACATTAACAAATGAAAACGAAAAAACTTCAGTTCAACAATAGAAGCGTGATACGTAGAAAGGATTATCGGGGGCATCAGGAAAATCGAAGTGGCGCCTCAAAAGATCTCCCATAGTGGTTTCTTTGAACGCTCGAACCTCCTCGCAGGTGAAGGGACAACAGCCCTCCCAGTTCCTTGGGTCATTGTTCTCGAACCAGAAGCGATCGGAGTCACGGGCCTGCTTGAGAGCCAACGCGATGATGAAGCCAACGGTGTCCCCAAGACTGGTACCAGGGTGATGAGGCTCTGCCAAAAGTCCGACAATTCCATCGATGTTGTTCACCTTCGAGTAGAGCGACTGCAGATTTTGCGCAAGGGTCTGATTATACGGCACGAGGATCTCGAAGCATTCGATTGGGTCGAGAAATAGCGGTTGGGATTCGATGCTGGCAGGGCATCCTGGTTGACCGTAAATATTCGCTTTGTCGCGGTAGGGATAGTACGCCTTGCGTAGGGTGTTGTAATTGGGCAGGCCGTTGAGACGCCCCCTGTGCATATCTTCTGCCCAGATGTCGACACCCGCAGGTTGGGTCGGCCCAGCAGGGAAGGCGATATTGCGAAGCAGGTCGGATATCTCGACATCGTTGGGTGCGGCCCCCGTGGCGATGAGACCTCGAAAGACATCTTCAAAGGAAGTACCCATACCGAAGATATCCACATCATCAATACCTCCACCGAGGACAAAGCCTTGCACGTTGGGTCCAGCTGGCTGTCCGAAGAGCAGTGGCTCACCGCAATGGTCTAGAGGCGCATAACCCCTGAAGCTCGAATGGCCATAACGGAAGGCTCCCGCACCGAAGGCCACTCGGGTGCCAAAGTTTTGATCCGGGGTGTATCCTTCATATGGCCCTACAACACTGCCAAAAAAGAACTCGCCAATCTCCGTGGGAAGGTATTGGTACAGCACGACGCTCTGAAACTCCGCGATGTTGCGTCTGCGGGCTTCTTCGAAAAGGAAGTCGTCATCGGCGTCAGGGAAACTCTCCTTGATTCGACGAGCCCACCAATTGTGGTTGCGTAGGAAGAGCACGTGGAAGGAAGCCACCCCGATGTTCTGTCCTGCACGTTCATCTCCTGCGGTGAATAGACGTGTCGGATCGGCTCCAGCGGTCAAGGGGTCAATGAGGGTGTCGGTGACCGACAGGGGAGGCATAGCATCGAAGATCGACACGGTGATTGGTTGAAAGCTGCCAATGAAAGGGCCAAGATTGGCAGGGTCGACAGGCAAGTTGATGTAGTCGGCAGTCAGCAACAAGCCATCTTGGAAGGTTCGGATTTTACGGTTCCATTCCCTGTTGGGGCCATAAACCACATTCAGATCGAGCCAAGCAGTGGCGTTGTTATGGATCTCGAAAACTCCGTTGATCGTTCTGCCGACACTCGATTTGGTGGTGAACAAAGGTAAAACATTGAAGGTGGTGCATTCGTTGATGATCGTGCCAGTGGAATCGGGTTCGAAGCAGAAGCCATCGTTAGACTCCGGGACAGATAAGACAAGATCATTGGTGGCACTTTCGGCATTCAAGAATCTGTTGTTATCCAATTCATGGGTGATGAACTGACCGAAGATGTTTGAGAACAGATTGTGGCCAAGAGGATCTGCTTCGCTTGGATCATCCCGAGAGATCTTATTGGATACCACGCGTTCAATTGGACGATTGTCGACGGGGGTGCCTTCTGCGAGGTTCAGGTATTCTGCCCCTTCAGGGCCTCGTGTGTAGAATCCTCCTGCCGCGCCTACAAGAGGATCCCATATATCGTTGCAGGTGCCATCGAAAGATCTATAACATTGATGGGGGCATTGGTACTTGCCGTAGCTTCTATCGACGAATGCCGCGGTTGCGAGGGTCAGAGCCATCAGGCACAATATGGAGAGAAGACCAAGTCTGGACATCGTTCACGTAGGCCTGGCTTGTGAGGTGAGGATGCTGTTGTGATGAAGACCGATAATGAAGAAACAATGATCTGCAGATGGGTACTTATATCTTGGCTTTTGCCTTCCCCTAATAATTCCTTCTCTCTAACATTTAATTTTTAGTCTATGAAGGCTACGTATTTTGAATTGGAAGGTACTTCAAGTGATCCTATTTCTTACATCGTATAAGTTAGCAAGTCCTTTTAAAGAACATTCCACATTGCATTGTACCAAAAATGATTTCTCTCTTCGTGGGAATGAGATTGATTTTTCGATTACAACACAAGGAGCTCTGGTCATTGTGCCTAGGCGGCAAAGCGGAGGATAAAATACCCGAAGCAGCTGCAGCCCGCTTGAAGATAAGGAAAATGAGGCTGAGAACGGTCATGATCAAATTTCTGCTAAATCTGCATGTGTTACCCCCAACAAGCACCCCTTCTCTTGTTTGTCAGGCACGCGCATTCGCAAGGATCCTATTGGCTTCTGTATTGCATTGTTCATCCTCGGCTTTGTTGTTCGACGCCACGCGAGGTTTGTCTGTTGATTCCTCGAGGTCGGAAAAGAGGAGTGCAGAACCAGTCTCCACGCAGCTCTCTCAGGGTTGACGAGATCCAAGGCCTCTGACAGACAAACCTCGCGTGGCGTCGAACAACAAAGCCGAGGAAGCCCCAAATTCGAAGCATGCTCAAAGTTCGGCTGGGCACGGTTTGGAACGCTCGGTGTGGAGATAACAACAAAGAAGAGGACGCCTGGGACATGGCTTGTTTGAAGAGCTTATACCTTACTTGGGCGAACATCACGCAAAACAAAAAAGAGGTCTCAAGGATTTACTGTCCAGAGTAGAAGGGCGTACCAACAGTGTTGGCGGCTATCGTGAAAAACCTCCTCGCTCCACTTTGGGTAGAACTGTTGTAGTGCTATCACGGCTCTCTTTTGGATGCATGCTAAGAGGATGTCTATGGATGTTGTACACTCAAATTCTATTGTCAAGGGAAAACCATGCCAATATTTTTCATGTAGGCTAGCAGGTCGGTAGTGAAGGCGGGGAAGAGAACCCCGAGGGTGACGAACTCCTTTGCGATGGCCCTCAAAGGCTGCCAAGACTCTCCTGCCAAGAGAGACTCCAAAATGACGGCCTTGATCTCGTTGGATTGCTGTAGAGCAATCACTTGCATGACGATCGGGAGGGCAACGAAGGCCTCAGCGTAGTTGACGGCTGCTTTCAGCCTCTTGGCTTCGTCATTAAGAAATGATCCCATCTGACACTTGACCACGTGTTTTCGCAAGAAGAGGCAGTCTCGGAACCTCGGTGTCAGGAAGGTGTAGCCAAGAAGCTCCTTGAAAGCTCTTTTCATTTTCCTCTTCAGACGATGAAGTTCCTCGAGTTGATATCTATCTGGTGTCATCCTCTTCAATTCTTCCTCATCGGATTCGCTCTCAGATGCGTTGACCGATCGGATCCGGAGCTGTTGGGTTGCCCCGGCAATAAAATGTTGCACCTCCGCCGTAGCGGCATAGACTTTTACGACTTTGCCTTTGCAGGTCACGTGATATTGGAGCAGTTCTGGGGACGACCAGCTGGAAGTGTAGCTTTCTACAGGAAGTTCCAAGATACGTGATTCGCCATGCACTTGATCAGCAATCAGAGATGCCTCGTTCCCTTGCAGCCGGTCCACCATTTGTATATACTGGAAAGGTTTAAAGTTGGAAAAAAAAAAATTCGTTTTTAAAATTGCTAAATAATAACTTACATGGGTTAGATAGTAGCTCCCGCTCTCCAAGGCCTTGTCTAACGAAGACGACCATAAAATATTCATCCCATAAAATGACAATAAACACATCGCGACGTCAGGATCGGTGATATCCCAGACATAGCCAAGACTCTCTCTGGCAAGTAGGTAAAAATTGCGGGCTACATCCCATTGCATCGCATAACTCGCCCCTTGAGAAATGATAAATCTACTTCGCGTTTAAATTGGGGGGGGTTAGTAGGCAGGTTGATTTACCATAGGCTAGCGCCATGTAAGTGTTGAAGGCGAGGATACTACGTTCATTCCTTCCTTCCTCGGTAAAGAGGAGATACCGGATGTTATCGGATCGCAACGCAAGAGGGTTCAAGGGCCACATGAAAAAGTGTTCGCGAAAGTAGTGATCGACGAATCGCTTCAAGTGTACATTTTGTTCAAGCCATTTGTCGCTCTCGACGCCGGCGCCTAACTGCTTGGCAGATTAGATTATTTTTTGGGGGAAGTCGTTACTTTGGATATATGCCAAGGAGGTTTGCGTGCGAGACCCCAGTAGTGAATTTTTACATTCCCGCGCGATCCCAACCGGCGTGTTTTGATATCCGGAAACGCTTCCTTGAGTACCCGTGTAAAAGTTGAAGGATCCAGAGGGGAGGCCTCGAGATGTTCGCACATGTGCACATGATCCTCAAACACTTTATCCTTCTCTATTGCGCTGCCTTCAACGCGTTCGAACTGTCCCTTCAACCTTTTGGTGAGTAGGTTAAGAGAGATGATGAGGATATACTAGTACGGGATTACCATCGGAGAAGCACTTCCTCCGGTAAGGTTTGGTTTCCGTGCCACTCCCACTTCGCCTGTCGGCCCTCCATCGTCCATGTGTCACTTTGCGGAGGCAAAGACAAATAATTTAACACGGGAACTGGCCTGCAGCAGTCGGCTTGTTCTTTCGTTTTCTCTTCTCTTGGCGGTGGTACATGGAAACAAACTAAGTAGACTTGTTTGGCACAACATCAAAGTACCTTCGCTGGCTAGGGCTAGGGAGCAGACCTCACAAACCGCAGCCATAGTTTATTCAAACTCTGTAAATTCTTATTATCAGAAACAACGATGTCACTTAGCTTAATTGCTGTAACAGAGTATCAAGGCCAGACAGTACATCTAAAGCCTTGAACCGCAAAACTAGATAATAGATAATAATAATAATAATAATAGACACAAAGAAATAAATATAAAGAAGTGTAAGAGAGTGAATGGGTGAGTGTTTTGTTACCATAATTCATGTCGTGTTGCTCATCGGGTAGCTGGGGTTCATGGGGGTTGACCCGTATGAAATGTACTTGGCCGCCTTTAGCACGATGATCCCTCACAATCATCTCGCTTCGTATTCGCACTTTCTTCATTTGAGTTCCTAAAGTAAATATTCAAATAAAATATATCATCAATCCTAATATTAGTCAGAGGTGGCTTTTTACTCACCACATCCTATTTCGAGCACAACTATTGTGCTCTCGGCAGGTAGGTTTTCAACAAACTGATTGTGAGCTTTTTCCTATTTAGGATGGATATGGTCAACTACAATAGGCATATCGAAAGAGGGCAAACCGATGCGACAAGATGGGTAGTCATCCAATGCTCGTCAATAGCCAACTTAGTAGCAGGCCGCGCGTGCGCACCACAACCATTTTTGCATAGAGGAAGTTCGTCCCTAAATAACATTATCAAAAAAAAGGATAAACTAGGAGACTAACTTTACCTTTTTGCTCTCAGGGTCTCATCATCGACTTTGAGTTCGACGTGGCTGCCATCCCATACATCTGTCGTGCATGTATTGGTGCACTGAAACTCATATATTGTGCCATGGCATTCATGCAGCCGATCGATATCGAATCCTGATCGAATGAACATCTTGTCCACATTCGACGTATATATGGTATACCCCAATTTCCTTAAAATAGAGGTAGATTAGGGGGCTGCTATTTGGTATAAATTCGTTGTGTTTACCTTTCATTGGCCCAACGTAAAAGAATAGCATAGCCTGGATGAGCTTGAGCTTGTCTGTATTGTTTCATTCGCGTTCCAAAGAGGCCCCATGCTAATTCAGGGTTCTTCACAAATAACTACAAAAAAAGGAAATACTTAAATTTCTATAAAAAGGAGAGAAAGGAAGTAAGCGCACATTATGATTGCTGGCATCGAAGACTGTCATCCCCATCTTGTGCAGTATTGGATGCGCCTTGGCAAATGCCCCATTATAATAATCCTGTATCCCACTATCCATACTCATCCCCGCTCCTGCACAGATCACCAAAGCATCGCAACTACATTTAAAAAAGAAGGTGTTCATGTCTGAATATTGGAAGGAATAAATTTACCTTTTGATGATAGTTGCGAGCTTTTTGAATCGTTGATAGTAGTGATACCCTCCTAGTGTTCTCTCAGGTGCTGGTGTATAGTCAAGACAGGACAACCATGCACTCTGGAGGAATTTCCCATTTTTGTTGATCTTTTTTTTGGTTGCTGTGGATATGGATAGATCTTTCACTATATGGTACTCTCCTCCACTGCACCGCACAGGCAGCGAGAAGAAGAGACCCTGAGGGACACCATAGCTCCCATCCGAACACACCGCCATACTCGTTATTTTATCCTGGTGTTATTGTTGTTGTTGTTGTAGGACGTGAGTAGAGGTGTTGTGAGAAGAGAGCTTGGGAGGGGCAGGACGACGAAAAACCTCAGTGCCATAGAGCCAATCTTGCAAGTGTCCCTTGATAGCATGCACGGTGGATATATCTGCAGTCTCTTTGCTATAGCGAGCAACATCTGAACTTCTGATGAAAGAAATAAAACCAGTTAAGTACCCAGAAAACATTTATAGGAATAGCAGAGCATTTTATGTGTACCTGTGGCGGACTTTTTTCCTGAATTCAGGTTCTTGTAGTTTAGCTTGACTTTCAGTGGAAATAGGCTCACCACCTACCCTGCAGTGATCGAAATCGAACAACCTGAAGAACATAAATAAATACATGTGAGGGAGAGAGAGAGAGAGAGAGAGAGAGAGAGAGAGAGAGAGAGAGAGAGAGAGAGAGAGAGAGAAGAGAGAGCGAGAGAGAGAGAGGGGGTGT
>Ga0209935_1004116_pt1 | contig 13809 bp, 6 predicted proteins | sample ThiBio_1000_plan_2_FD_183958 | JGI IMG/M metagenome (GOLD analysis project Ga0209935, IMG submission 183958) | Wastewater bioreactor microbial communities from Cape Town, South Africa - Thiocy_cont_1000_plan (SPAdes) | ecosystem: Engineered > Bioreactor > Thiocyanate-remediating >... | reverse complement strand
GGTCATCGTGGATAACCTGAAGTGGGCCTACGCTCCCGGCGAGGGGGTGCCGCTCTGGGTGTGGCTGGCTGTAGCCATCGTGCTGGCTGCTGCCGGGGCGGGAGCTTTTCTCTGGTTGCGTGGCCGCAAACTTGCCGCAGCAGCCGCCAGCCCGGAACTTACTGCTCACGAGAGAGCCCTTGAGGCCCTGCGGAGGTTGCATGCCTGGCTTTCGGAGGAGAGAGAGATGGATTTCATCATCGAGATTTCTCGCATCCTGCGCGTCTACATCCAGGACCGCTTTGAATTGCGCGCGCCGCATCGCTCGACCGAGGAGTTCCTCGAGGAGGCCAGGGACAGTGAAGCGCTTTCACCCGAGCACCGCGAACTGCTCGGTGATTTTCTTCGGCAATGCGATCTGGTGAAGTTCGCAAGGCGTTCTGCTGCGCTCCAGAAGATGGAGGCTCTCTTTGCCACGGCCGAGAGGTTCGTCCGCGATACCACTCCACAGTCCCAGGAGAAATCGACGTCCGCCGCCGTATGATCGAGCGCCTTGCATCTTTCAGTTTTGGCCAGCCGTGGTGGCTTCTGCTTCTCGGGCTGGTGCCGCTCGCCGCCTGGCTGAGGGGAGCTCGGGGAACGGTCGAGACGGTGCCGTATTCCGCTCTTCGTCTGGTGCGCGAGATCGGGGTCGCCCCCCGTCGGGGTCCCGGTCGATGGATCAAGCATCTGGGGCTGGTGGCGCTCGCGCTGTGCATTGTCGCGATGGCTCGTCCGAGGCTCGACGTCGGGGAGTCTCCCGATGCCCGGAATGGAGTGGATATCGTCTTCTGCGTCGACGTGTCGGGCTCGATGGATGCCCGGGATTTCCCCACCAAGACCGGGATGGTGTCCAAGCGGGACGCCTATATCATGGCGATCGGCGACATGGTGGACAAGCGGCCCAACGACCGCTTTGGCATGATCGGGTTTGCCGCTGATACCTACATCCTGAGCCCTCTCACGATCGATGGCGACTGGATCAAGGAAGTGCTCAAGGACATCAAGCTTCAGGCCTGGACGGCGATCGGTGAGGGTATCCTTTCCTCGGTGGATCTCCTCCAGCAGTCGAAGGCCAAGTCGCGGATCATTGTCGTCACATCCGATGGCGGAAATAACTACGGAATCTCTCCCCTGGAAGCGGCGGATGTGGCGGCGAAGGAAAACATCCGCGTCTATACTGTACAGTTCATGAATCCGCGTTCCGTGGGAATAGGCAATGCAAACTCGCTCATGAGCCGCATCGCCTCCAAGACGGGCGGCATGTATTTTCAAGCCGCCTCTCTGGAAAGCATCGTATCCATTTACCGGGAGATCGATCGCCTGGAGCGGTCGAAATTTGAACAAAAGCAGTCGCGCATGTACGAGGAGCTCTTTCCCTGGGTGGTTTTGTCCGCCTTGCTGACGGTCCTCGGTGGATGGATAGGAGGCAATACGATATGGTCGCGGGTTCCCTGATCTTTGCCGCTCCCGCCTGGTTCCTGGCGTTGCTGGTCGTTCCGGCTGCGGGCTTCATTTTGTGGAGGCTTTCGCAGCGCATTGCCCGCCGACGGATGGAGCGGTTTTTCTCTCCGTCGCTTCTGCCCGGCATCATGGCCTCGGTGGACTGGAGGAGAAAGCGCCTCCGGTTCCTGCTCGCGGGCGGCGTGCTCGTCCTGCTCGCGATAACGATGGCGCGTCCGCTGACCGGCCCCCGAAGCGAGGCGGATGAGCGGCTCGGCGCCGATATCGTGGTCGCCCTCGATGTGTCCAAGAGCATGTGGGCGGAGGATGTGCCGCCCAATCGGCTCGAGGCCGTCAAAAAAGCCCTTAGCGAGTGGATCCTCGGCCAGAAGACCGACCGTATCGGCCTCGTTCTCTTCGCGGGAAAGGCTTTCGTCCAGGCTCCGCTCACCCATGATTATACCGCGCTCGATTTTGTCCTCAGGGAGGCTGGGCCCCGGTCGATCTCCAAGAAGGGCAGCAACATCCCCGAGGCCATCGAGGCCGCTACGCAGATGATGCGCAGCCGGAAGATCGAATCGAAAATCCTCATCCTTATCACGGATGGGGAAAACCTGGAGGGCGACGCCATCGCCGCGGCCCGCAAGGCGAAGCAGGCGGACGGCCTGACCATCTACACGGTGGGCGTGGGTACCGCTGCGGGGAGCCGGGTGCCGGACAAGGAGCGGCTCAAACCGGGCGAGAAAAAGCCCGCCCCGTGGGTGCGCAGTCAATATGGGAGCGAGGTCGTCAGCCGTCTCGACAGCCAGGCGCTCCGGGCCATCGCCAGTGTGAGCGGCGGACAGTATTTTGAGTTTCGCCCGGGGGATAACGTGTTTCAGGACATTCGGGCAAAAAATGTCCGGTCGCTGCTGGAGAAAAGCCGGCATATCAAGACGCGCGATTATGATGAGTGGTTTCAGATCCCGCTGGCAGCGGCGATCCTGTTAATCGTGCTGGAGCCGCTGCTTGGGCGTCCGCGAAAGAAGGTTGGTGCTGTTCAGACAGGCGTGCCGGTGGTGAAGCCCGTGTCCTTCAGTACTCCGCAGCAGCGTCCTGCGGCTCGGGTCGCGGCGGTGGCGGCGATATTTGTCGGCATGAGTTGCGTCCAAGCCAGCCCGCCTTCCCTGGACGACGCGGAGAAGCTCTTTGCCGCAGGAAAGGCAGATGAAGCCGTGGCGGCCCTGAAGGAGAATATGGGGCAGAGCCCGACCGATCCCTATGCCGGTTACAACTACGCGCTGGGTCTTTATCGGGCGGGACGCTATGACGAAGCGCGCACGGTATTTCAGTCCGTGGACAGCCTGGGCGATGACCCGAAGCTAAAGGCGCAGGTACTGTTCCAGCTCGGAACCATCGCTTTGCGCAAGGGCGTTGCGTCCTTGCAGCCCGGCCCCAATCGCAGCAGCGTCGGCGCCGTGCGGGCATTTGAGGAGGCCCTTGGCAGCTATGAGGCCCAGTTGCAGGTGCAGGGGACACGCGAGGCAAAGGACAACCTGGAGACGGTCAAGATCCAGCTTGAGAAGGTACTGCTTGAGATCGGCGGCGAGCGAACGAAGGCCTACACGGAAAAGACCCTGCGCGAGGCGCTCCAGGCCTTTGAGCGGGCTGCCGAGCTGAACAGCAAAAACCAGCCCCTGGTCGACAATGCCAAGAAAATGCTGAGCAACGAGCTTCGCAAAAATGCGGACAAGGCAGATGCCGAGGCGGATAAAGCGCAGAGCGAACTGAAGACGATCTCGGAAAAGGAATTTCAGAAACTGTACGACCAACGTGAAACGATCACCGGCAAGCTGGAGGAAGCCATTGGCCTGACCCCCGGAGATCAGGGGTTAAAGGAGGAGTTGAAGAAACAGCAGGCCGATCTTTCCGATCTCCTGACACGCGCGGCGAAAGACCAGACCGCCAAGGCCATGCAGACAGAGACCTTCTTTGGCAATAATCAGCTCAAGAGCCTGGAAGACGGCAGCGCCAAACTGGACGAAGCTCAGGCGTTGAACCCCGATAACAAGGAGGCGGCAGAATTTGGAGCCCAGGTGAAAGCCAAGCTGGAGGACGCCTACATGGCGAATGGTGACCTCGCAATGAAGCACCTCCAGAAGAGTCTCGAAGCCGACAAAACCCGGGCGGAGGCTGATGGCAAGGACGGCAAGAAACCCGGCGTCGACAAGGCCCAGGCAGATTCCCAGCTCCAGGATGCACTGGAAGCATCAAAGAGCTACTCCGGGGCGCTCAATCTGGCTCCCGGGAACAAGGAGGCCCAAAAGGGCCTGGCTGAGGCGAATGCGCTCCTGCCGGAACTGTACTCCAAGGCGGGAACCAAGGAACTGGCCAAGGTGGAGTCTGCCTTGAAAGGCAAACTGCCGGATACGCCGCCGCCAGGCGAGAATGCAGCAGCGGATCAAGCGCCAAAGGCTTCCCCGGGCGATCTGCGCGCTGCCTCGGCGAGCCTGGAAAAAGCGATGATGAATCTCGGAGCTGCCGCCGGAATGAAACCCGAGAATGCAAAATACCAGGAGGATCTCAAGAAGGCCGAGGCCTTGATGGGATCGGTGCGCGCAGAGCTGGAAAAAGCGCAGGGACTGGCTGCGGCAAAGGCGCCCGGGGAAGGGCCGGGAGCTGGCGAGGGACAGCCGGGAGGAGAGGGAGAGGGCGGCACGGGCAAAGGCAAGGGAGAGGGGAAAAGCAACGGGCAGTCTGCTCTCAAGAGCATGAGCGCCTTGCGCGGCGAAGGGGGAGAGACCGGCGGCGGCCAGGGCGGAGAGTCAAAGCGGTACTGGGAAAAATTCGTCCAGGATTGGTAAAGTCATCGCCATGCTCCCCAAACATCACCTCCTTTCCCAGGTGCCGCTGCGGGCGGATTCCGTTATGCGGCGGATACAGGCGGAGATCTGGATGGATCAGGCACCCGTGGATGTTTTTGCGACCAGGAGCGGGCCGGCTCTCATTGGCTGGGAGGCCGCCCGCCGGATGCCATTGAAACGCCTGCGACCCCGTGTGCCCTGGGGGAGGCTTTTCGATCAGCGGTGGTGCAAGGTGGTTTTCCCGCGCAAGACGGGCACTGCCGACTGGTTCGCCTGGCGCGATGAGGGCGAGGCCACCCTGCATGTCGACGGGTCGCCTTTCTTCGGGTTTGATGTCGCGCACAGGTATTGCCTGCTCCCGCGGGGGATTTCCGAGGTTTGGGTGGAGGCGCATTGCGTCCAGAGCGCGATCTGGCATCCGGAAGGGAAAGGGTTGTCCGCGCAGGGCAGCCTGTTTGAAGGAGCCTTTCTGCTTCGGCGCAATGACGACGCCTGGCATGCGTGGCACGATCTGAAATGCCTCCTGGATGTGGCCCTTGCCCTCCGCCAGCAGGAAGATCCCCGTCTGGCGCCCGAGGTGGCGCCGGGACACACGCAGGCCTCGGTCCAGAGCCATAGCCCGGTCTACAAGCGGCTCCTGCGCTGGCTCGACGACGCCTGTGATGCTCTTGAGACCGCAGGGGCGAAGGCGGGACGCAGGGTGATGAGCCGCGCTTTTGCGGAACTGCGAAACCTCCGGCCGCTGCTCCATGCGACGCTGACGGGACATGCTCATATCGACCTCGTCTGGCTATGGCCCGAGCGCATTGGCGAGCAGAAGGCGGTCCATACCTTTGCGACCGTCAACCGCTTGATGGAGCAGTATCCGGAACTCCGGTTTGCATACAGCCAGCCGGCCAGCTACGAGGCGGTGCAGCGTCGGGCTCCGGGACTGTATGACGAGGTGCGGAAACGGATCCGTTCCGGCCGCTGGCAGGCGACTGGCGCGATGTACGTGGAGTCGGATACTCTCATCGCCTGCGGCGAGGCGCTGTTGCGCAGCTTTCTCGTCGGCCAGCAGGAGTTTGAGAAAATCGCAGGTCGCAGGGCGGGCCTTGTCTGGCTGCCGGACGTCTTTGGATACTCGGCGTGTCTTCCGCAAATGATTCGCCTGGCGGGAGCAAAGTACTTTTTCACCACCAAGCTGACCTGGAGCCTGGTCAATCGCTTTCCCTACAGCAGCTTTGTCTGGCGGGGTAATGATGGCTCCGAGGTGCTGGCCCACGTCACGCAGGAATGCGGGTACAATGCCGCGCTCGAGGCGGCGGAACTCAAGAACTCCTCGTGGGGTTATCAACAGGCTGATATCCACGACGAATACCTGCTGCCGACCGGGTATGGAGACGGCGGAGGCGGCCCCACTGCGGAGATGTGCGAGCGCGCGCGTCGGCTGGACGGTATGCCCGGCATGCCGGGAGTCCGGTGGGATCGGCCTGAGGCATTCTTCGACCGGCTCGCCGGGTACCGGGAGAGCCTGCCTGTACATGCCGGAGAGTGTTACCTGGAAGGTCATCGAGGTGCCTACACGACGCATGGCGGAGTGAAAGAAGCGTTTCGCGACCTTGAGCGCGCTTTGCAGGTCAGCGAGGCGGTGAGCAGCGCGATGGGCCTGGCGCCAGATCGCACGGCGGTATGGAAACGTCTGATCTTCGCGCAATTTCATGACTATATCCCGGGCAGTTCCGTCTGGGATGTTTACGCCGAGGGGGTGGCGGAGTTGCAAAGGCTGGCTCGCGAGCAGCGGAGCGAGGTGAAGACATGCCTGTCCCGGAAGGGAGGGAGGGAATGCTTTTTCAATCCCCACGCCGTGGAGGTTTCCAGATGGATTACCCGGCCGGGTGGGGCCGTCCGCGTGCAACTGCCACCACTGTCGGGCCTCTCCGTCGCGGAAGCCGCCGTCGAGTCGACGGACAGGATCTCCATCGGAGAAAACTCTTTTGGCAACGCTGCGTGCTTGGTGCGTTTTGACGAGCAGGGCTGGCTGCGGGGTCTCCGGTGGGACGGGGAGGATGCGATATTGACGGGTCCCGCCTGCCGGCTGGCGATCTATACGGACAAACCGGCACGGTTCGAAGCCTGGGACCTCGACCGGCATGTGCTTTCACTCGGCGCCATTTGCGATGCCCCCGCCGTGATAGAACGATTTGGCGAGGGGGCTTATCGAGGCGGCATTCGCGTGCGGCGCCCCATCGGGCGGAAGAGCTCGGCTACGATCGAGTACGCTCTCGAGGCGGAGAGTTCGCTGCTGCAACTGACTGTCGATCTCGAGTGGCGGGAGGAGTACGCCCTTCTCAAGCTGCTCGTGCCGACCGGCTACGTTTCTTCCCGGGCAAGATTTGGCATCCCCTACGGCAGTGTGCAGAGGCCTCAGGTTCCCTCAGGCATGCATGCGGAGGCGATGTGGGAGGTGCCTTTCAGCCGCTGGCTCGCGGTTTCTGACGAACGGGAGAGTGATGGACTCTTCGCCGTGACCGAGGCGAGGTATGGAGCGAGTGTGCGCGACGGGGTGCTCGGGCTGAGTCTGGTGCGGAGCCCCAAGGTCGTCGGATACGATGGGATGCGGATCGCCTGGCCGCCAGCCCTGTCGCGGGTGAAGCCTCCAGCGAAGCATACGGATATCGGACATCACAAGATTCGTCTGGTCCTCGGCCGATATCACGGCGGCTTGAGCCGCGGAGCGCATCCAGCTTCCCTGGCGGATACGCTGTTCACGGAGCCGGTGGCTTATCGGGGATCGCATGTTTCCTCTCCTCTTGAAGGTATCGAGGGCGGGGAGTCTTTGATCCCGGCCTGGGTGCAGCCGCTGGACGAGGATCGCTGGCTGTTGCGTCTGCACGAGGCTGGCGGTGTGCGCGGAGAAGCGCGGATCTCTCCGGGTAGAGGCTGGAGGGCCGCCCTGGGCGATGCCTGCGGGAAGGGGAATGGGCGATTCTCTTCCCGGCTCAGAGTGCCGTTTACGCCGCACCAGATCATCAGCATCGTCTTTACCCGGGGGGCGTAGGGCCGCGCCATCGCGCGAAGGCTGTAGAATGTCAGAAAGAGATAATTTCTGGCGCTAGAGGTCCGTAACGATATGACGCATTGTCATGGCTGCATGATCTCCCTCAATCATTTTCCCCGTCTCGCGGTATTGGCCTGCGCAACTACGATGTTTGCGAATTCGGCATCCATGGCCGCTGTCGAATGGCCGCCAACCGGGAAGCCGATTCCGAGTGGTTTTGGCGTACAGCTCAAGGGGCCGACCGATTCGCCGGAAAATCTCGACCTCATCAAGGATCTGGGGCTGGCGTGGGTGCGGCGCGGGTTTATCTGGGAAGCGGTTGAGAAGCAGCAGGGCGTTTATGATTTTGCCAAGTATGATCAACTCCTGGCCGAGTGCAAAAAGCGCGGTCTGAAGGTCATAGGCTGCATCGCTTTCAGCAACAAACTCTACGGCACTCATGCCAAGGACGAGCCGGGCCGTACGGGATACGCGAAGTTTGCCGCCGCGCTGGCCGAGCGGTACAAGGATGAAGATATCATCTGGGAGATCTGGAACGAGCCCAACGTGATGACCTTCTGGGGCAAGCATGGAAAGAAGGGGAATACCCCGGAGTACGCTGCGGAATACTATGGCCTGGTCAAGGCGACCGTGCCGGAAATGAAGAAAGCCAATCCCAAGTGCATCGTGCTGGGGGGCTCGGTCTCAAATATGTGGAGCGAGTCGTACAAGTGGATGGACGCGATCTTTGCCATGGGCATCCTCAAGACAGGCATCGATGGATGGTCTGTGCATCCGTACGGTCTCAAGAGCCCGGAGGACTACATCGAGGCGTATGAGATCATGCGCAAGTCGATGGCGAAAAACGGCGGTCCCGCTGATATCCCGGTGGTGAATTCCGAGCGGGGGTTTCCCTTGGGCAAAGCCGAGGGATACGCCGGGGGCGACGAGGCTCTGGCGGCAGAGTACCAGGCATGGCATGTCGTACGCCAGTACCTCATCGATCTCTATTGCAATGTCAATGTGACCATCTGGTACGAGTGGATGGGCAGCGACAAGGAGGGCTTCTCGCTCTATAAACCCGACAGGCAGCTCCCGGTGAATACCGCGTGCAGAGTGCTGGTCGAGCAGCTCAAGGGGTATGCGCTCAACAAGCGCATCGACATCGGCGATGCGAGGGATTTTGCCATGAGTTTCACCACGCCCTCGGGCGCGGAAAAGGTGGTGGTATGGACCTCTCCTCCGCAGATGCAGACGGCCGAGAAGGCGACGCCGCACACAGTGAAAATCCCGGTGAATGCCAGCGGAACGATCGAGGTGGTGGATATCTACGGAAAGACCGCTCCGGCGGAGGTCAGGAGCGGCGTGGTGGAACTCGCGATCTCCGGGGCTCCCCAGTATCTCGTCGTCAAAAAATAATCCGTGCCGTGGACTCCGACCATTCATCCGGCAGGCATCCGGAGCGCCGGGCTGATCTTGTCATTGTAGGCGGGACGCCGGGCGGCATCATGACCGCCATCGCTGCGGCGCGCCGCGGGCGGTCGGCCATCATTCTCGAGCGCACGGCACATATCGGAGGCTTGCCCGCCAACGGTCTGGGCGCGACGGATATCTCGACCCGGGCCGCCGCGGCAGGCTTGTTCCGCGAGTTTACGGAAAGGTTGCGTCAATACTATCTCGACGCTTATGGGGAGGGCTCGGAGCAGTTTCGCATTTGCAGCGATGGCTTTCACTTCGAGCCGTCGGTTGCCGAGCGGGTGCTGTGGGGGATGATCCGTGAGTGCCCGGGGATCGAGGTCTTTATCCGGCGGCAGTTCGATGCGCGACCGGATCGGGTGGATGCCGCCCGGCGACGCATTTCTTCCATCAGAGTCCTCGATCGCGACACCGGAGCGCTGGAGACCTATGCGGGCGAGATCTTCATCGACGCGACGTACGAAGGTGACCTGGCGGCGGCATCCGGCGCGCCTTTTTCCACCCGGCGTGAGGGATTTGCGGACTACAGGGAGCCAATGGCCGGGAGGGTCTTCCAGCGTTGGGGTTTTCATGAGGAGATCGGGGAGGGCTCGACCTTTGAAGGAGACGACACCATTCAGGCGTACAACTTTCGCCTCTGCCTTACGGATCAGCCGGAGAATCGTGTGCCGTTCTCCAGGCCGCCGGGATATGATCGCGAGGAGTATGCCTCGCTTGCGCAAGACCTGAAGCTCGATCGCATGCCCGGCGTCCATGTGCGCGAACGCGAGTGGGATGGCATTGGGCGCATCACGAATATCGTCTGGCTGCCGAACGGAAAAACCGATGCCAACAATCAGCATCTGGCCTTCATTTCCACAGACCTTCCCGAGGAGAACTATCCCTGGCCCACGGCGGACTGGGCCTGGCGGGACAGATTTCAAGAGCGCTTGCGCAACTACACCCTCGGTTTGTTCTGGTTCCTCCAGAACGACCCCGAGGTGCCCGAGTCCTTTCGGAAAAACGCGCAGCGATTTGGCCTGGCCGCCGACGAATACACGGACAACGGAAACTTTCCCAGGCAGGTCTATGTGCGCGAGGGGCGTCGCATTGTCGGGGAAGCTTGTTTCCTCGCGCACGACGCGCTGCCAGTCGAGCCGGGCGGTCGTCCCCCGGTGCATCCGACTTCCATCGCGGCCAGCCACTATCCGGTAGACAGCCATGCCGTGCACAAGCGCGAACCCGGGCGGGTGCATCTCGATGGCTTCGTGAGTGTCAACACGCTGCCGTACACCGTGCCGTTTGGCATCATGACGCCCAAGACCCTCGATAATCTCCTCGTCCCGGTCGCGGTGAGCGCCAGCCACATGGGCTTTGGCACCCTGCGCATGGAACCCTGCTGGATGGCGCTGGGCGAGGCGGCGGGTGTGGCGTCTCATCTGATGATCGATTACCGCCTTCCTGCCCGGCTCGTTCCCATCGCCGAGCTTCAGCAGGAACTGATTCGTAACGGAGCGATGATCATCTTCTTTCGTGATCTTGCGCCCGGCGATCCGGCCTATCCCGCTGCACAATTGCTGGGGGTGAGAGGGGCGTTTGCCGACTGGATCGCCGACCTTGACGAGCCGATCGATCCCGAGACGGCGGCCGACTGGACTCGCCTCTTGGGGGTGAGAGCCGAGTGCGCGCCCGATTCGTCGCGGCGGAGTGTGCTGGAGGCTCTCTCCAGAGCCATTCCTGAGCGTGCTTCGTCGCCCAGAGAGATGCTCGTGGCCGCACGATGACGATGCCCTCAGGCTTCCTGCTTACGGAGGGCTGCTTCTCTATGCAATCGGTGGTTTATTGTGGACAAAAGTTAAGAATTGATAATTATTTGTGATAATCCGACAGGCCTATTTGCTCGCGATTTATCTCTCCCCAGAGCTTATTTGCAGGAAGCTGACAGGCCTTTCCCCCCCATCCCTATTTCATTCCCATGAACCGAATGTCTCATTCCCCGACCCGAGATCGAGTGAATCCCGGTCGGATCACTGCGATCATCGTATCCATCGCAACATGCCTGGCCACCGCGACGCATGCGGCCAGCGGATCATGGAACTCGAACACCGACGGCAACTGGAGTGACTCTTCCAAGTGGCTCAACGGGATCATCGCAGATGGACAGGGTTCCACTGGCAATCTGACGTTCAACATAACTCCCAACCGGACGATCACCATCGACTCGACCTCGCGGACCCTGGGAATCCTCAATATCGGTGACACGAATGCCACGAATTCCTATACGGTGGCTTCTTCCGGGGGCGCTGTCCTGATCATGGACAACGGCGGTTCTCCTGCCCAGATCAATCAACTGTCGACAAGCGCGGCTAACATCATTTCGTCGGGCATCACGCTGAACGACGATCTTGAGATCAACAACGCCTCGTCTCTCGGGCTCACGCTGAGTGGCAATATCACGGGCAATGCGGTGGAGATCGCCCTGAATTCCACCGGCACTGGCGCGGTGACCTTGAGCGGCGTCAATACATTTTCAGGAGCCGTCCGAGTCAATACAGGGACGCTGACAGTGGCGTCGGCTGCCGGGGGCAATACGGCGGTTGCCGCGCTGAACGCCAGCAATACGCTGTATCTGAATGCCGGGGCCACCTTTAGCCGCGGCGACGGAGGATCATCCAGCAACCTCTTCACCATCGCCGGCATCAACGACGGAACTGGCGGGGGAGGACTGTACACCCGGGGCACCGGGGGCGGTACTCGCTGGACGGAGCTGGCTGGCGATGACGATTACAGCTTCAGTGGCGTGATCCAGAATGGCAGCGGGACCAGCTACATCGGCATGGTCAAAACGGGGGCGGGCACCCAGACGCTCTCGGGAGCAAACACCTACACGGGAGGCACCATGCTCGGCGGAGGAACCCTGCGGCTCAATGGCGGTACGGGTTCGCTGGCGGCCACCGGAGTGTTGACCATGCAGGGAGCCAAGTTCTGGTATGACAACACAAGTGCCGCCGGAACGAAGGCGCAGTCGCTCGGCGCGCTGACTTTCTCCAAGGGAGACAATATCGTTCAATCCACCAAGGGGGCTGCGACCAGCAGCTCGCTGACTTTTAGCTCTCTGGCTGCTCGTACGACGGGCGCCACGGCAAATTTTGTTTACGCGGATGGGACGGCTGGCGCGGACAACAGCATCAACCTCACGGGGGCCTCGGCGGGATTCGTTAACCAGGGTGTATTTGTGAACGGAGCCAATTATGGGTACATGAATGCCAGCGGGACATATATCCGGGCCGCCGTGTACGGATCGGATGCCGGTTTTGTCAACGCATCGGGCGCATTGACGGCCGCGAGTCACAATCTCGTGACATCCTCGATCACCAACCAGGGCGCGATCATTGTCAATACGATCAAATTTGACGGGGCTGGCACAGTCGACCTCGATATCGCCGACGGTGCGATCGTGTCCTTTGCCAATGGTGGTTTGCTCCGGGCTGGCGGCGGCTCCACCACGATCAGCGGCGGAACGATCCGGGGGAATACTTCGGTTGAAATGGTGGTGCGCACGGATTCAGCCTCCGATCGCCTGACGATCAACTCGGTGATCGGAGCCAGCGGCTCCAATGCGCTGACCAAGACCGGCGAGGGGACCCTGACGCTGGGAGGGATCAACTCCTATACGGGGGTTACCTATGTCAACGGCGGCACACTGAGTGTCAGCGCGAATGCAAATCTCGGAGCGCAGGCGACCGGAGCATCCGTAAACCTGAATAATGGCACGCTCCGGGCCACGTCGAGCTTCGGTCTGAATAATGGAGGCGCCGGAACAAATGATCGAGGCGTCGTTCTGACAAATACCGGGACGATCGACGTTACCAGTTCGAATACGCTGACCGTTTCCGGCGTCGTGAGCGACACCTATGCCGCAACGTCGACGACCGCCCAGCGCGGGAGCCTGACCAAATCCGGCTCTGGAACGCTGGTGCTCGGCAACACCAACACCTACACGGGCGACACTGCGGTAAGCGCCGGGACGCTTGTCATCTCCGGGAGTCTGGCCAACACGCGGGCAATCGATGTCGCCCTGGGCGCAACACTGAAAGTCGATGGTTCGACAAATGCCTCTGCGAGTGTCTCGGTGGCTGGTACGCTTGGCGGCACGGGTGTCGTGGGGGGCGCGACGACGATCACCGGCGTTCTCTCGCCGGGAAACTCGGAAGGTCTTATTTCCTTCTCCAACGCGCTCACCTTGAGCGGCAATTCTGCGCTGACATCGTTGGAGATCGCTGGAACCAGCCGCGGTGTGCTTGGTGGTTACGATGCGGTGAATATCGGTGCGTCGCAGCTTCTCACCTACGACGGGGTGTTAAGGCTTACGATGACCGCGGCGATCGCCAGCGCTACTTACAACCTCTTTGACTTTACCGCCGGCTATGATCTGGGCGGTTTTGATTCCCTGGCTTTTGCCGGCGGATTTTACTCGGGCGCCTGGGCGGAAACCTCGGCGGGTTCCGGCGTGTGGAAGTCCCTCTCCGGCGGACAGGACTTCACCTTCACGGAAGCGACTGGCGATCTGGTCGTTGCCGCCGTGCCGGAGCCGGGCGCCTGGGCTCTGGTGGGCTTGGGACTTGCGTTTCTCATGGTCTTCCGCAGGCGTGCCGTACGAGAGTAAAAGCCAATCGCAGGCCGGATTTCCAGGCGCCGCATCGAGGGATGCGGCGCCTTGGCATTTCTGGAATGCAGGCTCTCCTCCCGAGAGGGGGATGTCGATATTGGATAACGGAAAATGCAATCTTAGCTAAACCCCGGGCTTGCGATTTTTGCCTCGGCGAGAGACCTTGCACATACGTCGAATGAGTCACTCCCCCCAACGATCTTCGCGGTTCAGATGCGAGGCTTTTTCTCTCATCGAACTGCTTGCCGTGATGGCGATCATCATCACGCTGAGCGCGGTCTCTGTGCCTGCCTTTCAGTCGATCCGTGGCGGCAGCACGGTAAACAAGGCGGTCGCAGATCTTTCCAGTACTCTGGAAATGG
>Ga0209935_1004115_pt1 | contig 13809 bp, 18 predicted proteins | sample ThiBio_1000_plan_2_FD_183958 | JGI IMG/M metagenome (GOLD analysis project Ga0209935, IMG submission 183958) | Wastewater bioreactor microbial communities from Cape Town, South Africa - Thiocy_cont_1000_plan (SPAdes) | ecosystem: Engineered > Bioreactor > Thiocyanate-remediating >... | reverse complement strand
CACGAGGGAGAGGATGAACAGCACCGATCCAAAGAGAAGACACAAGCCCACGGGGATGAAGAAGAAGGTCAGTATCCATGCATAGTTGTCGGTGGTGGTTATGAAGCAGCTAAATAGACGCGGAGAGGGTTGTCAACAACCACAACAACAACAGTCACGACCACACAGACACAGACACAGGTGAAGGTAAGGTTGCTCACAAGGTGGAAGCAGGTTCGAACCCCAGCTTGCCAGCAGAGGCTGGGATGAGCATGAAGAGAAAGGGTATTCCCCAACCAATCAGAGTATAGGCAACAATCCTGATCCATTTCCAATTCTTTTTGCGGAGCAACCACTTCCCGAAATAAATCTGCAGAAACAACTCGATTAGTTGGGGGGGGGAAAAAAAAAAGAGGGATGGCTTGCCTCGAGACACATGTTGAATGCGGTAATGGCCCACCAGAAAGCGCAAGCCAGGAAGCCAAACAACAGTATTGCCCCTTTCAGAGAGAGTAAATCGGTTCCAGAAAAGAGGTTTTTTTTAAAAATAATTTTCAATCAATCTCCTTACCTTGTAAGGAACATGCGGGTGTGTAAGCGGTCAGGATGTCGAGCGAATCCCTCACCCCCAGCTCCCCATTATAACCTTGGAAGTAGAAGTAGGTCTCGGGGGTGATGGTGGTGGAATCACCCCCACACCATATGTTGTTGTAGCCGGCGAAGGTGGGAAGCACCATCCCCCCTGCCTGAAACGAAGGAAATAATAAGATGGTTGCTTGAGGGTCATGAAGGGAAAGGGGGGGAGCGAGCGGAAGAGGATACCAGGATGTTGGATCCAAGGGCTGTCGCAATGAGGAGAGACTTTGGGAATGCACGCAATTGGGGATTCACGAGGTATGATATTATCATTATGGACGAGAGGGCCTAAGCGAGTAGGGGAAAAAAAAAAGGTGAGTCCGTCAAACAACAACAAAGAAAACAAGAACCGACAGAGGAAGAGATACCCAGGATAACCAGGACACGATGGCCTGCATGATCTTTGCGGAGTTGTACTCGGAATCGGTGAGGGAAGGCAATGGACACAAGAAGGAACAATAGTTGGGTCCTTCGTGAACCAGCGGGGGGGTGCATTCGGCCGGGAGAAGGTCGATCCCCATATCCAAGCACGGCACGTCAGCGTATGTGCCTGTTCCGTTGATACTGTAATTGGTCGATGCTGGCTGGAAATAGGGGTACTCGGCACCGTATAAAGGATCCGGTTGCACACATGGCGCACTCTCGTTCCAGGCCGCGGGAGGTATAGAAAATGAAACTGTTTGTTCAATTTTAGGAAAGGAAATTTGTTGTCGATGTTGCTTAGTAACCCAAGAAAAGCAGAAGCGGACAATAACTTACATGCCCAAAGAGGAACGCCCCCTGCTTCGAAGTACCCCTTGCATGCATTCACTTTTTTTGTTGTTTGTTGTTTGTTGTTGTTTGTTGGAAGAGGTTGTGGGTTAGTAGTGTTTGTTGTTGTTGTTGTTGTTGTTGTTGTTGGCTGGCTGGTCAGTTACCAAATCTTTCACACAATCCCAAGCAAGGTGCTGGGGGATACACACCCGTTCCTATCAGGGATTGTTTTTGTTCATGATTTTACAATAAAGATATATTTCATGAGGATCTATACCGTTGTGTGTTGTGTTATCCAGTTCCAAGCACGGGCGCAAATGACTCACACAGATCATCTCGATCGCTACAGCTAAACAGCTCTCCGGTATCCGAAGCATGGCCAGGAACATCCTCCCTCTTATTACCGAGTAGAACTGATTGTGAGGCACCGGATTACCGCTAATTGCTATCATAGTACCCACTAAAAGTATATATGTTTTTTTTAAGAACTATTAGTTCTATTGTGTTTTGCAAGCAAAAGATGGAAAGTCCGGTCGTGGGTTTAGATGATGATAGGAACAACAATTGATCGAGGGTTACCAGTCATATTGCAAAGGGGAGCACTTCCATCATAGGGAGCACAGTACCAATCGGCGGAATACGCCAGGGGAAGGAACAGTGAAACCAATAGCAAACCCAGGAGAAGCCGCCAGTTGCATCTTTCAACCATGGTGTTTTTTAAAGAAAACGGCTATCATTTATTATCATATCTTTCTGTCAGTGCACATAAAACTCCATCAGAGCACTGGAGTATTCTGATGTAACACACGTTTTGTTTTTTGCAATTACTTGACATCTTTTTTTTTCAAATTTTTTTTTGCCAGCAACAGCAAGTTGAGTTGGGTCGCGTTTCCTCCAGGAGTCAAATAATTACGAGTAGAATTGGTATTCCTCGAAAGTTGGGTTGTTGTTTCGTCGTCGTTATGGGTGCTGTTATTCAATTTAACTTAATTTTCTATTCGTGCGCTCTTGGTTACTTGCTCCCAGTATATTCAAATAAAAAAAAATTTCATCTTGTCCCTCAGAAACAAAACAAAACCAAACCCAAAAAAAACAACAACAAAAACAAAAACCACAAAAGCACAAAGATGCTGCAGCGCAGGCTTTTCTTGCTTTTCGCTGTTCTCTTGGTGGTGGTCGGTGCCCAGGAGGACCCGGGTTGCACTACCACCCCACCCGCGCACCAACAAACCTATTGGCACAACTGGGCGGATTCAGAGGGCTACTCGCATCTGACCGAATGCCATTTCACCAATTGGACTCTGCAACCTTTCATCAACAACCTCCTCCCTCTCTACGTCGACACCTCGATGGCCAGTTCGCCTGCGGATCTGCTGTTGTTGCAGATCCCTGCCCACTGGACGGGCCCGTACCATACAAATCCCGTCCCGCAAATATTGGTGTTTCTGTCGGGCGTGCTTTTCTTCCAGGCCAGTGACAACACCACCCACATCTTTACCAAGGGAGACGTCTATTTTGGTGAGGATCAGCTTTCGAACGGTCATCTTGCAGAGCCTCTTGGCAATGAACCTGTCATTGCTGCGGTTATCCAATACAAAGAATGGCAACCCACCGTCAACATGCCTTGCAGGTTGCACTGACCAACGCAAGGGCCCAGTGGACCAAAAAAAAAAAAGGGTTGGGTTCAACCCAGGGCTGCGTAAATGGCGCGGTTTAGGCGGTCAGACCGAACCGTTTACGAACCAAACCGTTTGCGAAACCGTTTACAAACCGTTTACGTTGTCTACAGTTGGTTTCCCAGAAAAGCGCGGACGAAGAAGAACAACGCGCACACGAGGCAGTGTTTATTTGCCACAAACAGAAGGCGGTTCTCTGCGGTGCTGTCCAACAGGCTACAACGCCTTTTGTCAACAATCCATCCAGCCCAGGAGAACATCCGCTCTACACTCGCGCTGCTTGTCATCATCATGAGGTATTTCCTTGCCAACAACACAAGAGTCGGAAACCTGTGTTCATTCATCTCCCACCATTTCAAGGGGTTGTTGGGTTTGCCTTCGAGAAGCATGGGAATACGCAGCTCCTGGAGGTATCGTTGCAGTTCCCGTTCCTGGGAATTCGGAGTCGCCATAATGTCTGGGCCAAAGAAGTCGGAATAGAGGCATTCAATGCTGTCCACCACTGGAAGTCGCACTTGGCCTGAACAAATCTCCTCCTCTTCTTCATTCTGTGGTATCCTCTGATGAAGACATGTCATTTCGGTGTCCGCAAAGTGCCTGGCGGACTCCAACAGTTGGTTCTTCTGGTGTGTCTTCAATGAAGAAGAAGTCCTTCACCCGTGGGTCCAGAAACACTGACAAGGTCAGCTCCTTTTCCCAGCCACCAATCAACGCAAAAAATTCTTTGCTGATATGATCGCCGACCAGGATTTTGAAGTGTTCAAGCGGAGAAGGAGGCGGTAGGTCGAGGCCCATTTGCCTGGCCTCTGCCTGACGGTGTTCCAGCCGGACCGTTGAATCGAGATGGTTATTGAGAAGGCGGTTGATGATGGGGAACACAATACCGATTGTTGGAAACTCCTGGTGTTGGAGCAGTTCTGTTGCCTTCTGGATAGGGCTCAAGATCCTTTCAAATTGAATCAAAAGGTCCCACTCCTCCTCTGTGAGATTTCGTGGGGGATTGTCCTTGTTCACACTCAGCTTTGCCAAAGCAGCTGCAAGAGGAACTCGAGCATGAATTAAACGCTGCAGCATGACGCAGATAGATGACCATCGTGTGGGACATTCGATCTGCATCACAAGTGGTGGCTCCCTCATTGCTGCGTACTGTTGTACAAGCTTGTGTGAGGTAACTGGTTAGTATTGCCTCAGTGCTAATAATTTTGAACACCCACCTCACATTTAGCCTTGTTGGAAGTCCGAAAGTGTCTGGCGATCTTCTTTGCTGTCTTCAGCAAGGTCTTGCGCAGTTCTGTGTGTTCCAATGCGACTTGCACAGCACGATTCAGCATGTGAGCCACACAGTAGAGCCATTTCATTCGCAGGCCTTGCTTCACTGCACACTTCATATTTGCTGCTCCATCTGTGACAACCCCCATGATGGCATCACGAGGTATGCCCCATTCCATTAGTGTCTGCAAGAATAACATTGGTTACACAGCACAACCAGACTTGGGTGTTTCACCTCTTCTGTCAGTGTGGCTATATACTCTCCAGTTTCATCACAGGTGACTCGCTTCAGTGCAAGCAGGAAGGTCTGCAATTTCCAGGAGGTGTCAATTCCATGTACAACAAGGCCAAGATAACCCCGAAATGCAAGGCTGGACCACCCATCAAAGGATAAACAAAAGTGGCTTATCTGTCCAAGCCGTTTCTTCATGACCATCCGTAGAGTGTCTCCCTCTTCAGTCATTAGTTGTGCAAATTTTGTCCGCCCCGGAGGCATGAATTCGCTTTGCAGTGACTTCATGAGCAGCCGAAAGAATGAACAGTCCAAGCTGATGGCCGGAATGTTGTTTGCCAACAGCCACTGGGTGAGCAGCTTCTCTGCAGCCCGCTGGTTAAAGGGCTGTGGTTGTAATGTGGCACCACATGCATGTCTGTGGGCACGCAGTGTTGCTGTGGCAGTGTTCTTGCTGTAAACCATGTCACAATGCTTACAGGACACCTTCCCTGAGCTGGTATCTTTGATAAAGCTCGTCCAGACAATGCTGGTCCGTCTCCGAACCTTTTTCTTTGCGGGTGAAGCATCCTCTTGCTGCATGAATTGGATAATGCCATCCAAATTATTATTGGAACTATTACGAATTTACTTTTGCCGACAACGTAAACGGTTCGTAAACGGTTTGCGGTTCGTAATCGGTTCGTGAACGGTCGGCGCGCCGTTTACGCAGCCCTGGTCCACCAACAGTCTTTTGTGCAGACAAGTAGCCCGCATGTGGGCACTTTTTTTTTTTTTTCTGAAGAGAATGGGTTATGTCAAACTACTGTACGGTACAGAGAACAACTGGGAAGGCAATAGAGCTTGTCAGTACACCAAAGGTGTGTTTTATTGCTCAGTCGTTTGCATTTGTCCAGCCAATTGGGTAAGGACATGGGAGGCTCCTGAGGGTTGTGTCCGTCGTTACAAATCGGACATTATAACTTGGTTGTGCACCGGCACACAAGCAGCCACCTACTACATCTCGCAGTCCCAAGGAGATAACAGCAGAACCGCGCAGTCTGGCTGACGAAAAGTTGCAGACCAGCTGGCTATTGGACGGGTGCCTCAGTGCGGTTTGGTTCCGGGAATTGCCCCTCCCCCCCAACTTCTCCTTGCAAGTGTGATCCTAACCGACTCCAATGTTTATTTGGTGTGCTTTCACTTTGCAGCGTGCACCACGATCGAATTTGCTGGTGGCCCTATTATCTTTCCACCCATGAATGGATACGCCTGCTTCAATCTACAAGATCCTTCAAGAATTTGGATGTTCCGTGGCATTACGACTTCATAGCAGGTTATTATAACCTCCTCCCTCTGACATGGAGTGTACATCCGATCAGCTGGCCCTACTAGCAGCAACTTTTTTTACATCTGGACACCAATTGGTGATTCCCCCAGCTATTCAGCATGACGATGGAGGTCAATCCCGACAGGTTGGATGAGGCTTCGGATCCACACACTACAGCTATGGCTGATAGTGCAAAAGCTCTTCGGCACTATCACGCGCAATCATGCAAAAGTTCCACGACGAAATTCGCAAGGTCTTGAATAACGGGGAGAGAGGAGGTGGCTGTAAAAACCGGTTCCGGAGTCCAAATCCATCCAACCCATCCAAGTGACAGCGTTGACACAGGAGAGGGCAACTAACTTGGAGTGCTAGCACAGAGTGCCACTTGCCAAATTCCTTCTAGTTGCTACGCAACAACCCGGAACATCTTTAACCCCGCTACCAAAAGTTTCGGGCAAACAAGGGGAAGTCGCCCCGTTGTGCAATTTTGCCTTTGGTTTTTTTGTGTATGTGTAACTCACGGACGAACGTTTGGAAGAAGCAAAATTAATCTTTTTACGCTGTCTATATGCATTTCTCAGCTGATGAATCATTGCCCTTGACGCCAGCGTCATGTGATGGGTTGATCGAAGCCTTCCATAGTACCTCTGCTTCCAGAAGATTGGCCGCGTTTAGAGTCGCCTCAGGTATCCCATTTTTTCTTCTTCGCTCTTCCACGCAAATTAGACAAAAAAGTAATTCATTCAGGAATCTTTGAAATGGAATTGGCTGAAAGATTGCTGAATTCTTGTCTGGAGGAAGTTGAGAGGTCCAGCAGTCTCCGTACATATGATGTCACGCCTCCAATCGTGCAGATGGTAGCAAAGCTCTTAAAGAAGAAATGGTGCCATGAAAACTCCGATTGGTCTTCTCTTGAGCAATGCATCCTTCGATGCCTCTCCCAGAACCGCGATTGCTTGACAGAGATCGCTTTGATTCTCATCCTATCTACTCTTCCCAACCGCCCTAAAGACATATCAATCTGGTATCAGGTAGGCAACAGTTCCTTACCCCTCCTTCCCTCCCGAAAAAAAAATACGTATCATTTCACAGACATGCACCGCACAGCACTTCTTCCGGAACCATCACGCACACGCCCCCTCTATCCTTCTTCAGCGTCTCCGCCCTCTTTTGACAGAAGGAGTTCTCAGAAATCGTTCAATCGCTCAATATATGACAAGGATAGCAGGAACCATGATTACCCTGGCCACGGAGTTCATGGCCACTCTGCCTGAAGAGGATGTGGAAGTCGTCATCCAATGGACTTTAAAGAGTGCGTCCTCATCATCTGTCAAAACAGCCACAAGGGGGCTTGGGCTGCTCATTCATATAATCGACACCATGTCTCAGCAGTGGAATGGCAACATCGTGAGAAATTTAAATAGGTAAACGGCATTGGTTGGGAGTGGGCGCATTAGTTTTTACCAAAACAAGTAGTACCGGGAAGATACTCAATGTCTTTCCCCCTCCCCCAAACAGGATATTGCAGTTAGCACTAGAAAAAACCAAGTATTACATTCCTACATTCTCGCTGCAGGACAGAATCATCCACCAGATCCTAAGTGAACCGTCAAAATATGAGCTTACAAGATTGCCTTCCCACATGCGACAACTCCTTGAAACCCAACAGACCCTTTCAGGTGCTGTCATCCAGAGACTCCGAGTTTTTCACTGCTTACTGATTTCCGATTCTGATTTAGCAAGGATGCATTATCTTGGGGAGATCACAGATGGAACCTCCTTCGAGGAAAGAAGACTTGCCACGAACGTCTGCAAAACATTGGCCGCCAAAATGGATACGAGAGTTGTCTTAGCCGCATTCATTGAGGAGACCCATTCTATGAGGGGTGATTCATGGCAGGATATTGAGGCGGGTATCATCAATCTAGCGGCGTTCGGTAGTGTACCAAAAGAATTATACGCCGAATTTATCGCTCCTTGTGTCCCACTGCTTCTGGATCACATCACAAGCCATGTGGTAAGTCTTGGGACGGGAAAGGGGTTGGAAGAGAAACGGCACGGCAGGGTTCCCACTTTCAATTTCGTGTCGTTCATTGTACCCATTAGAATGCGATCAGCGCGTCTGCATTGATATCGAATATGATGTTCGTGAGGCATTTCGAACCGAGAGACGTGAGCAAGCTTTTTGAGCTGTCATTGTCGCGATGCCTGGGATTTCCGCCAGCGGTTCAAGCAGTCGCTCTGGGTGCGATGGCAGTAGTATTGAAACAGAGGCCAGATTTCCAACCAGATTATTCACTCCTGCTGAACAAAATATCCAATATCCCCAAAGAAACATCGGTCAGTATACCACTGCAGTGTTTTTTTCCTTCTGATATTTCCACTGAAAGGAAAAAGTGTTGGTGATGTTTTATTCGATCCTAGATCTGACCCTTCAATCAGACTCCAGTTCACAGGAGGAAAAGAACACAGTCTTCAGGCTTCTTGTAGACAGCTTGAATGATATGGCCTCAGACAACTTTCGTTGCATCAGTGGGTGTCATTAACTTTCTCCCCTCTCCTCTGGTAGTTGCATTCAAACAAGATCCCTCAGAGATTGTCATTGAGGCACTGTCAAGCTATGTAGAGACCTCTCCAAAATTGAGAACCGTGACCCATTCGATGATAAAATCGGTTCTTCTGCGGATCCTCAATGATCCTACTTCGAGCGAGGAGGTATCGCACCTCCTTTTCTCTGATCCATGCCTCTCATAATGATTATACTGGCGAAGGCCATCAGTTTTTGTGTTTGGGGGCTGAATTCTATCTGGAGAAGGAAATGCCCGTGTTTGTCAGACGAAGAGAGACATCTTCTCCTTCGCAGATGTGATGGGATCAAAGACGTACTTAGCTGCTGCTTTTTTTTTTTTTTCCCCCCCTAACATGGAAGTGATTGCTTACCCCTCCCTTTCAGGAGATGATGTGGCAACGCCTTGGAAATCTGTTTATCAACAAACAGCTGCAGCTCAGTAAGGTTGATTCATCAAAAGCGCAGGAGATCTTACCTGAGCTCATGGAATGTGGGATTGCAAATTTCCCTCATTCTATCAACATGCTGGCGATAACAACAGGTATCTGCAACTGCTCTTCTTGATATCTGGCTGAAATAGTCCGACCGACTGATGCACTACATTGCAAGGTCACTTTGAAACGCCGCTCTTCTGTGGAAAGCAGCTGGATGACCTGGTTGCTCTTTTCATGCCCCATTACTTCAGCTCATCTCCTGGCGACTGGTCGTTGGGTCTCATCGAAGATCTTGCTGAAGTTCGACTCGAAAGGGTGGTGGCAGCGGTCCAGCAAGCTGGGGCGCGTCACTTTGTAGTCAACTTTGTCAGTGTAATGTATCCCGGAGGGCGAAGCGAATCATGGCACATCGTCATCAAGTTGTTGGAAAGGTTGGCTATTCCTGCCGAGGATGTCCCTTCGATATTGCGTATCATTGCAGAGCACGTGAGAGCCTTTGGTGAGAGCGAAGAGGTGACTGTAATGAAGACCCAGATCATTCCGAAAGTGAAGGATATGTGCTGTACAAAGGAGCAATGGGAATCATATCTAACATCTCATCCTGAAGAAGCTCAACTACTTGGGCCTTGGGAAAGTCCGCCCTGTAACAATTGGCAGTACGCGGACAAACACAACTAAGAAATTTGTGTTTCACACTGTCTAAAGCGCCTCAAAGATTTCCTTTTGCAATGCTTAAGTCCGTTTCAGTAGAGTTTCATTGCAAATAGCACAGTGTATCTTTCCTGTTGTCCAGAGGTTCAGTACCGAGCAACGATATGTTGCCTGCCGTACAAGGAAAGAAAGGTTTCCATTTCTCCCCTTCAGTACTTGGATACCTTGGGGCAGGATAAGAAGAAATGATCAAAGGAATTGGGGGATTGCCCACAATGGAGCAGGTGTCCCAGATCGGCAACGGCAATTTTTTGTTGCGCGGATCTGATATTGAGCTGGAGAAGTTTTGTGTTGAGGTACCGAGTAAAGTAATTTATATGTTATATTTTACCGGTATACTAGACTGTTGTACTGTTGAATAGTTTATCGAATATCTGTTTGACGGCAATTACGATTGTTAGTCGAAGGCAAGGCTGAGTAACAGCGCAATTGCTCCATTGATTTTCTCTCTAATGAGGAATTTACAAAGACCAAGAAGTCGGGTCTAATTCCGAACGACGTTTCTGTTTGCCCCACCCGCATTTGACCCAGAAAATTTGACCCAAGAAAGTGCTACAAAGATGGGGTAAATTTATTTCAAGATCGCCGAGAGCGAGATCTACACGCCAAGGTCTGCTAGCTGCTTTTCCAGTAGACGATCACGCAAAGCGAGATGCCTCGCTAACATTTCCTCCATCTGTCTGGTGTGATCCAACAGCGCTTCCACCTTTGGGGCAAGTGAAATCATGGCCTCCTGGCATTTGGATTCCCGTGCCGCTGCCTCCTCTGCCAGCTGTAAGCGATGATCCCGCATGGCACGACGCTGATCATTTGCTGATTTCACTGCCGCTTTGAGTTCAGACGCGTTCTGCGCGGTCTCAGAGGTCAACACCACTTCTCTGGCTTTGATGTCGTTTATCCATTTTTGGGCTTGCAGCATCTGCCGATCTCGCTTTGACACCTGCTCTGCATGGCGCTCTTCCAGAAGCCGTACTTCATTCTTTCCAGCTCCCTTAGGTACCAAACGGGGGTTCCACTTCTTACCCGGCCAATCCTCTTTCCAAACACAGCTCTTAGGTTTTGAAAGAATCTTCCACCGCTCCCGCTTTTGCGCCGTGGTAGTACATTCGGTTGCCAGGTGCTTTGCATGCATTTCATTCAACACCTTCCCCCAATTCACGCCCACTTTGTTATGATCTTGAGGAAGGAATAGTTGGCGTGCCATTCCCACGCTTTCCCTCTGCACTTTCGAGTTGGGACAGTTTCTTCAATGTCGGTGCTGCCTTCCTTATCTTCATCCCTCACCTTCTCTTTTCCTTTATCTTTCTCCAGTTCTTGTTTTTTCTTTTTCGTTGGCTGTTGGGAACTGACCTTGCTTGCCTTCGACTTCCTCGCTGCATTGTTAGAAAAAGAAGGGAAGAAGGTGGGGAATGAATCATCAATGCCCAATAAACTCGCTCGCTTGGTTGTGGATTTTTTTTTTCTCTTCCAAAAAAAAAAAAAAAAAAAAAAAAATGCAGCATGAGGAGGAGGACGAGCTTGTGGAGTGGCTGATTTTTGACTGTGTTCAATTAGTGAAATCGATCTGCTTGTTGTGGTATCGCTTGTCTCTTTCATTGGTCAACCAAGGTTGGCCTAAAACGAAACGATTGCGATGGAAGTTGAAATCTCGAACCCACCGTAATCCAGTTCCGATGATTCGAAAAAAACAACCGGTACGGCAATCGATTGACATTACAAAACAGTCTGGATTTGACTTCTACACCGAGACAGGCCTTTTTATAGAACAATTCGAATCGATCTTCAAAGCCATTCATTTCTGCAACGTCCTCGAACAGATCGAGCAGTTCGAACTTGCCCAACGTTGCTCGAACCCCGCACACGACTTATCATGGTGCTTAACTGGCTGCGAGAAGGCGGGAAGTATCGACGTCTGATTCGCGCATACGGATTGCCTAATCGAGCATTCGTTTCTCGCGAGATTCATCACATTTTGCCAATCTTGTGTGCATGCTTGAACGAGATTGCATGGCCAACCAGTCTTCTCCCTCATCCATTCGAAGGAGTTGTGGGTGCGATCGACTGTACCGCCCATTTCCGCAATCGAGTGCATCCCCGATAGGCGGATTATTACCGAGGAGATAAGCATGCCTTCTTTCTTTCAGCTCAAGTGGTATGCGGTATGGACGGTATCATATACGATGTTAAACTGCTTCTCGGACATAATAATGACCAGGGGGCATTTTGGCTGACCGGGATGCGAGACACAATCATGCAGGAAAATATTCTTCTCCTGGCTGATAGCGGGTATTCCTCATCCCACCTTGTTACACCTGACGATGAAAAGAGTAGAACATGGAATCACACACAGAAAGGGTTGCGCTCAGTTGTGGAGGTTGCCATCGGCATGGTCCAGCATTATGTACTTGCTGCAGAGCGGGTATCTCAGAATCCCGAGCTACATGCCCTTGCTGTTATGTGCTGCTATCAACTCACAAACATGAATCTGAAACTGTTTCCGCTGCGCGTGCATCACAAATAAACACTCGTGGGTCAAAATGTATTTACCCCGTCTTTGTAACACTTTTCCGGGTCAAATTTTCTGGGTCAAATCCTTTGCCCCGCCTTGGGCCTCTTTGTAAATTCCTCAATTTTTGGTTGAGGAACTGCGCCCTTACTCAATCCGGTAGTCGAATGGGTCGATAAGATAATGGTTGGGCAACATGATCGCAAGTGCTGTAGCAGTCTTGATAAAGACGGTAGGATCTTTGCAAGCATTGAATTAGTACCGCCGAGTCACCTTCAGACTGACGTATGGCCGGGCGTAATAATTTTTAAACGGTTAAGGCGGTGGACACAACTGCCGCGTTGCCGGTAAAAACAAGACAGGGAATTCTTACAGCACCACATAGAGGAAGCAGTTTTGTACGCACAGCGAGAAGGATTCGATCCCGCAGAGATACTATTCAAAGTAACTGTATGTACGTTTCTTGTTAGATCAAGGCTAATAATGTAGATTGGATTCCTATCACTATCCAGAAGGTACCGGAGGAAGAAGTTGCATGTATGCATAGAAACAGATGATGGACAATTTGGGAAAAACAGCGTAAAATCTACTTGGCCTGACGCCCTTCTCACCCGAGTGACAACGATTAGCCAGCTCTACAAACAACAAATCGTGTGAAATCAACTTAATGAGATGATTCTCGTCTATGATTACACATTAGGCCTCCACAGTGAAAGTAGTGACCTCGGGGTTCTGATGTAAACCTAAAATGGTAGCAAAGTACTTAGATTTCTTTGCAGAGGCGCCGCACGATTTTACATTACGCATGCGCGGTGCTGATGTACTTCTGAGAAAACGTTCCAGAGGTACGTGCTGCTTCATGTACGTGGTATATTGGGAGAAATACAGAAGATAAGACTGGTCGACAAAATTTTCTCGAATGGTTCACTGGCTGCTCCTTCTTTGGTTCCTCATCCTCTCCCGAGCGCCTTTAGTTCAAGTCTCGTTTGATTGGGAAGTCAACAGCGACACTAGGTAGGATAAAGAACTCCTTTGAAAGCAATCAGAAGAGCTCCGCCCCGCCCCCTAGGCAGTCAAACTCTTACGCATTTGATACGCGATTTTCGGTGTCGTACTCTTGGTGAGTGCGTTGAAATTGTTTGACCCCAGCTTAAAGATTCGTGGTCCTGCGGTGGTCAAACAAGCAAAATTCATTCGTGATAGAAAAGTGCCTACCAAATACAATACCTGAAAGCCTAAATTTGCTTCGCAGGAAAAGTTGGAAGAAAATAACCAAGGGTTAGGCCCGGAATAGTTTGCGATGACGCAACCTGTTTGATTGCGTCATATTGGATTTATATAAAGTTCGCGTGTAGAACAGAGGCTCTCCATTAGTGCTTTGTTTGTTCCGGACATCGGCCATGGCAAAGGAAATGATGATGATGATGTGGTTTGTGGTGGCGTTCTTCTTGTGCTGCTCATCGAGCCTTCAACAGACTCCTCCCACCCTCACAAAGCAATTCACAACCAACTGGACTCTTACGGCGGTCAATTGGATCGGACCTGGTAAGAATATTTTTAATCGATGAACCCCTTCTTTAAAACATAACAAACAAAAAAAAAAAAAAAAAAAAAAAAAAAAAAGTAAAAAAAAAAAATGATCATATTTTAAAAAGGTGCTCCTGTATTTGCTGGTTATCTTGCTTTGGATGACTTTAACGGTGGAGGCAGTCTCTCCTTTGGCGGCGAAGAATTT
>Ga0209935_1004114_pt1 | contig 13810 bp, 13 predicted proteins | sample ThiBio_1000_plan_2_FD_183958 | JGI IMG/M metagenome (GOLD analysis project Ga0209935, IMG submission 183958) | Wastewater bioreactor microbial communities from Cape Town, South Africa - Thiocy_cont_1000_plan (SPAdes) | ecosystem: Engineered > Bioreactor > Thiocyanate-remediating >... | reverse complement strand
TAGATAGATAGATAGATAGATAGATAGATAGATAGATAGATAGATAGATAGATAGATAGATAGATAGATAGATAGATAGATAGATAGATAGATAGATAGATAGATAGATAGATAGATAGATAGATAGGTTGATAGATCGATCACGATAGATCACGTGAATCGTTCAATATCTCAAGCGCGATGATATCGATACATACGTGCTCTCGGCACACTTGGTGACGGCGGTACCAGCAGCGAGACAGGCTTCGGGGTCGGTCGAGTCGGCCTTGCAGCGCAGGAACTCGAGGTTCTGGGCGCGGCACTGGAGGCCGATGTCTCTGCTGATCGAGAGCAGGGTCGCTCGACGTGCGTAGCCGATGACCTTGTCTTCGTCGCCTTCGATCGGAGAAGATACAGAGGCAGCTACTTGAGCCATGGAGGGGATGGGGAGAGAGAGGGTAGAGATAGGGAGGAGGAGGGTGCGCGGGCGGCGAGGAGGCGATGCGACTGACGAACGAGCGAGCAAGATCGATCGAACGAGATCGATGTTGCTTGCTCACTCGCTCCTGTCGATATCAATCAATCTCTCTCGATTGGATTGATTGTATCGATATCTATCATCCTCGATTGGATTGATTGTATCGATATCTATCATCCTCGATTGGATTGATTGTATCGATATCTATCTATCACTCTCGATTGGATTGATTGTATCGATATCTATCTATCTCTCGATTGGATTGATTGTATCGATATCTATCTATCTATCTCTCGTGTATTAGATTGATATCTTGCATACGATCTCGATTGGATCGATTGTCGCACGGCCATGAGCACTCAATCGGTGTACCGACTGACGGAGTATCCCTCGCACGAGCTCGCCGAGGTGTCGGTCAAGTTCGGCAGCGCCGTGGCGTGCGACCACTGCCACTCGACCATCTGGGGCATCGGTAAGCTGCCGAGCGTGTGCCAACGTACGCCCATCGGATTGATGATTGGATTGTATTGTGTTGTATTGGATTGGATTGGATTGGATTGGATTGGATTGTATTGGATTGGATTGGATTGTATTGGATTGGATTGGATTGTATTGTATTGTATTGTATTGGATTGTATTGTATTGTATTGTATTGTATTGTAGTATTGTATTGTGGATTGTCGATTGTCGATTGTGGATTGTCGATTGTCGATTGCTGATTGATGGAATGTGGAATGAGTAGTATGTGGCAGTCGCTATCATGCCAAGTGTATTGCAGAGATTCAAGAAGCTCGATGTCCCTTGCGAACACCGAGTATCTCGACCATCCTGGCGAGCTCCCCACAAGTGGTCAAGATCGATCTCAACAACTCGCGTATCGGCGACCTCGTGGCACAGGAGCTTCTCGAGGCACTGGCGGATCGTAGCGAGCAATGCCATCGACTCGCGCAGCAGTACAGCTTCAAGAGTCTGCCGCTGGCGTTGGCATCGCGGCAGTCCGAGCGAGACATGTCGCTCAATGGCGGCACGCTCACGTGGCTGTCGTTGCAAGGATGCGAGCTGAGTGATGCGTCGGCGAATGCGATCGATCGATTGCTACGTACGACGCGGACCTTGCGTGTGTTGCGGCTCGGCTACAACGAGCTCACGGCCGTGGCGATCGAGAGCATGATGAGCGGCTTGGCGGCCAACGAGTCGGTGCGGTCGTTGGATCTACACGGCAATCAGCTCGGCGAGCGTGGAGCACAGCGACTCGGTGTGGCGCTGCAACGCAACGGAGCGCTCCGCAAGGTGCGCGTCGGGTTCAACGAGATTGGCGACGCGGGATTCATGGGTCTGTGCAAGGCCTTTGCGCTCGATCGCTCGATGCTCGAGAGTCTCGACGTGAGTCACAATCTCATTGGCAGTGGCCCGATGGAACGCTTGGCCGAGATGCTCTCGGCAGGAGGCTCTGGTAGTACCAGCAGCGGTGGTAGCAGCGGTGGCAGCATGCTGAGCTCGGCTGGCAAGAGCGTATGTCGGCTCAAGTCGTTGGATCTATCGTGGAATCCACTCGCCGACCATGGAGTGCAGCTACTGGCGTCGGCGCTCGTGAGCAACACCAGCTTGCGTCGCTTGGCACTCCGGCACGTCGAGCTCACACACGTGTCGGCGACGTTGCTGCTCGAATCCGTGGCCATGAACGACACGTTGCTGGAGCTGGAGCTCCGCAACAATGCGATCGAGAACATGCAGGCGCTGGCGTTGCGCTTGGCGTCGTGTCGGCGGTTGCAACGCATCGACCTCGCTCGTACGTGGAGCACGAGCTCTCATGCGTTCGCGTTCGTGGCATCGGCGCTGAGTGCCAACCCGAGCGTGACACACATTTCGCTCGCCAAGAATGCGAGCGATCCGGCGGGCATCGATGCGTTGGCCGAGGCGCTGACGCTCAACCACCGCGTACGAGAGCTCGATCTCACGCGTGTGGCGTTGAGCGATCGTGGCGTCGAGTCGTTGTGCGACATGCTCGAGCGCAACCAGACGCTGCAGGTGCTGACGCTCTCGGACAATGCGCTCTCGAGCGAGGCGCTCGAGACCTTGGCCGTGTCGATCGCACGTACCGGAGGCTCGTCGCTACGGTGCCTGCGACTGGCGCGCAACTACGCCGACGATCGCGTGGCCGAGCTCTTCATCAAGGCGCTCGATACCAACGACACGCTCGAGAGCCTCGAGCTCGTGCCATCGTTGCGGCCGATCTCACCCGACAAGCTGCAACTGATTGCCAAGCGCCTGTGTAAGGAGTGGAGTCGCGAGAGCCACCGCTACTTTGCCAAGAGTGCCCGTAGCGAGATTGCGATGCTCTGGCATCTAAAGCTCACTGCCGAACCGAATGCCGTGCAGGTGCTCTCGGACGAGTTGCTACTGTACCTGTGCCGAATGATTGCGTGGCATCGTAAGAGTATCAATATCGAGTAACGAGAGAGAGATACGTTGTACAGTCAATCAATACTGATAATGATGATGGTATTGGGTGCACACTGAATTGTATTCAACGATAGATACTTTTTGTTGATTGATTGATAGGATTGGATTTGATTGAGAGTAAGAGAGTAAGAGAGAGAAGGAAGACTTGCAAGTCAAGTCAAGTAGGGAGCATAGTAGTATGGGCAGGCTCTTTTGCCGCCCAACACACACAAACAAACAGACAGACAGACGGGGCTACCACAACGATAACGGCACTGTTTTTGGGCTTTTAGGAATAGAATAATAACGAAAGTCAACGACACACAAACACGGTATACTGGATGACTAGAAATATACAACACTACACATTACAATTACAAACGAATGAGGCTATGACATGAATGACATGAATGATGAGAAAGAGAGAGAGAGAGAGAGAGAGAGAGAGAATGATGTATGGGTCGAGCTACTCGACTTATGCCAAGAGATCGGCAAAGTTCTCGGTGGCAGCGGCATCACGCAAAAAGTCTTCCCAAGTCGTTGCTTGTCCTTCGAAGGACGACGAGCCAGAGACGCACTCAGACGACGAGGCCGGCGTGAAGAGACTCTGGATGGCGGGCACGTCGGCCGTGACGACCGTGCCGACGAGGTCGGCGATGCGCGCCTGGAGCTTGAGCGGTTGGCTCTCGAGCAGCTGATGCACCATGGTGGTGCGCTCGTGCGCGTCGAGGTCGTTGTAGCAGTCGGCGAGCGACTTGAGATGGTAGTGGAAGCGCTCGAGCGGCTCGGTCGGTTCGTAGGTCGGACGGAAGCGGCACATGGTGGCGGTGGCAGCGGCGGCGGCGTCGCCCGCCGGGAAGCCGGCAGCGGCCGGGAAGAGTGCCGCGAGGGCGGCCATGGCGGCGTGTGTGTCGGCCGAGCGATGGTGGGTGCCCGGCTGCTGCTTGATGGTGATGCGCGTGCCGTCGTGCGACGACGAGAGGCTGGTGCCCGATGCAAAGAGCGACGAGGCCGCCGCGGCGGCGGCAGCGGCAGCACACGGCGACGAGGTCGACGACGAGGACGACGACGACGAGGACGAGGAGGAGACCGCGGCCGACGAGACACTGGCAACGGACGACGAGGCGTTGAGTCCGGCTTGCTGCAACAACAAGCGCTGGTTGGCCTCGAGGCGCGACAGCATGTCGAGAATGACGTCGGAGCGAGCGCGCTTACGCGACGGCTTCTGGCCGTCCTTCTCGAGCTGCTTCTTGCGCAGCACCTCGACCTTGGAGATGGTGCACATGGGGTCGGAGTAGACCACGAGCCCCGGCAGCTCGTGGCCGTCGATGGGGTCGAGCGCCTGGAAGCGCAGGCGGAAGTTGGCGAACTCGCGCTGTGACGACAGGACGCACAAGGTGATCTCGAGCGTGTACAGCAGCGGGTCGTGCGGGTTGACGGTGCCCTTGTAGCTCATGGGCCGCACCTTGACGCACTCGACCTCCCTGTCGTGGCGTCCGTCACGCGAGTCGTACACGAGCTTGATGTCGAGCGTCGTGTTGGCGAACGTGTACAACACCTCTTCGCTCTTGATCGACAACGACGACGACGACGCCGCCGCCGAGCTCGCAGCAGCCGCCGCTGCAGCGCCACGTCGACCGCTACGCATCACCAAGGTCGAAGAGGCAGCCGGCGAGGTGGTGACGACGTCATGCGGCGACATCATGGCCAGCGTGAGGTTGAAGGGCTGGTTCTTGACCACGGTGTGGATGCGCATGTGATGGGCGTCCTCGTGGAACTCCTCGCAGTGGAGCGAGCCAAGGTGCTTGACGATCAAGCGTTGCATGGCGGTGCTTGTGAGAGGGAGCGGGAGGGAGGGAGGAGAGGAGGTGGCGACGACGGCGGGGAAGAACAGAAATGCTCTCGCGCTCGTCCGACGAGACGGGATCCGGGGCTGGCAAGTGAACTGGAGAAGTGGGTCAGAATGGTCGCCCACGTACACGCGCACAGAGGAGGCGCGCCTCCTACCCCACGCCACCCACCGCGCTCTCTCGCTCTTCGCGAGGGCCTACTCTACAACGCCACACGCACACGAGCAGGCACGCACGAGGCTTGCTTGCTTGCTGCTTGCCTTTTGGGCGGAGGAGAAGGAGGAGGAGGCCGAGGCGACCGAGCAGGCTCTCTCACAGTCTGCTGCGGTGTGTCGGTCTACGAGACGCGGACAGGGTCGGCTAATGTGATGTTCTGTGGGGGCAGAGCACACGCGGGAAGGAGGAGGGAGAAGGGAGGAGGTAGAACAGGCAGAGACTGCCACAACATACACGAAAGCCAAGCCAAGCCAAGCCAAGCCAAGCCACACGCAGGTCAGCAACACGAAGAAGACGACAGAGAGAAGTCTTGCAAGAGTTGCTAGAATGATCGTTCGGGGTGGGTGTATTGGAGGGCGCGCGGGTGCGGCGGGCGCGCAAGGAGAGCGGGCAGCGCGAGGTGGAAGGGAAGGGAGGAGGGTAGGCACTCACCACTGTTCCGAGGACGGAGCGGCGAGCAGAGCGAGGTGGAGGCGCAACGAGGCAACGAAGGGAAGAAGCCGACCGAGAATCGAGCGTCGCTTTTTAAGGGCGGCCACTGCTACGCTCACCGTTGCTTTACTGATCATAAGGACGCGCTTGCGCCCAACAGCCACTCGTCACTCTGAGGCTTTGCTCTACGGCGCTCGTTCTTGGCTCGTGGTGGTCGCATCGAAGCAAAAGCGCGCCAACGCTCCCGCCAAAATCAAATCGCGCAAGATATTTGGCGCTCACGCTGGCGCTCCCTCATGATATCTCTCGACATTCTCCGTGATGATCATAGGAACGAGAAGATCTCGAACAAGAGCTCGTTCGGAATCATCGACATCGCCGACTCATCGACCAGCGATCGAATCATCGTCATCGTCGACACCGCTTGCTTCATCCATGATGGTGCGCATCGATGGAGATCTGGTCGCCAAACGAACTTGGTGTCGGCAAGCCATTGATTGGCTCCAATCACATGCACTCGATTGCCTGCCGTGAAGGCGATGAGACCTCGATGCTCGTCGAATGCAACTGCCGATGGGTACTCGATGTCACAATCGAACGATGAGATGTGATGGCCCTCGTGAGTGAATGCTTGCAATCGATGGTTGAAATAGTCGGCGACGATGATTCGGCCTTGGTTGGCGATGCAAACTCCATAAGGAGTGCAGAACTCGCCTGGTTGATCGCCAAGAGAGCCGAACTCGAACAAGAACGAGCCATCGATCAACGACAATACTTGCACTCGATGATTGTAGGCATCACAGACGATGATTCGATGTCGATCATCATCGATCGCAATGCCTGTTGGGCGATCGAACTCGCCAGGTCGAGATCCTTGCTTGCCGCTGGAGGACAAGAACGAGAGATCGATCGACGACAAGAACACCAATCGATGGTTCTCGGTATCGGTGATGAGGATGCGACGATGATGCTTGTCGATCACAATGCCTTCAGGATAGTTGAACTCGAGATCTCCTGATCCATACTCGCCGACGCACGACAAGAACGATTGATCGCTCGATGACCATGATTGCACTCGATGGTCGTAATTGTCAATGACGAGGATGCGATCATGATCGTTATCGATCGCAATGCCCTCAGGATAGTTGAACTGGCCTGGTTCGTCGCCTTGCTCGCCAAACTTGGACACGAACGAGCCGCCATCATCATCATCACACGAGAATACTTGCACTCGATGATTCTCGCAATCGACGACCAGCAAGAGACCTCGATGATGGTCGAACACCAAGCCTGCTGGAGAATAGAACTGGCCATCAGCATCGCCATCTTGCCTGGTGCCGATCGAGAGCTTGATTCGAGCATCACGATCAAGATCATCGTCTTCCATCTCTTCCACTTCCATCTCTCTCTCTCTCTCTCTCTCTCTCTCTCTCTCTCTCTCACACACACACACACAACGACAGCAAGAGGAGATCTTACAAGCCTCAAAGCAAGTGAGAATTGATGCACACGAGACGCCAACGCAACCAAGCAACGAAGCAACAACCATCGATCGACGAAGGAACCAAGAACAGTACCTCGCCCACACGCGCCACTCTGCGATTCCACAACGACACGAAGCAAGCAAGCAGTCAGTCTACTATCGATTCGTTCACAAATGCAAGAGTAATATTTTACTTGGTCCAAGACAACGAGAGAACACTCTCAACCAACGGATTTGTGAGCGAGTGGGTGAGGAGAGTGGTGATCGAGCACGCATTCGTCACATCATGGCGCAGTTCTTGGCGCTCGTTTGGGGAGAATCGCATGGCGGCAATGTGGCTGTGCTGCTTGCAGTATCGGGTTGTTGTTGTTGTTGCTGTTGTTGTTGTTGTTGCAGCTTCACTTGATGCTCATCAAGTGAGATCTGGCGCTCTTCTGGCTGCTCGAGATGCGAGAAGATCTCGAACAAGAGCTCGTTCGGAATCATCGACATCGCCGAAGGCTCATCGATCAGCGATCGAATCATCGTCATCGTCGACACCGCTTGCTTCATCCATGATGGTGCATATCGATGGAGATCTGGTCGCCATGTGAACGTGTCGGCAAGCCATTGATTGGCTCCAATCACGTGCACTCGATGGTCTGCCGTGAAGGCGATGAGACCTCGATGCTCGTCGAACGCAACTCCCAATACGACCGCAATGCCGCAATCGAACGATGAGATGTGATGGCCCTCGTGAGTGAATGCTTGCAATCGATGGTTGAAACAGTCGGCGACGATGATTCGGCCTTGGTTGGCGACGCAAACTCCGACAGGATGTTTGAGCTGGCCTGGTTGATCGCCTTGAGAGCCGAACTCGAACAAGAACGAGCCATCGATCAACGACAATACTTGCACTCGATGATTGCCGGTATCAGAGACGATGATTCGATGTCGATCGTCATCGATTGCGACTCGCGATGGATAGTTGAACTCGCCAGGCTGAGATCCTTGCTTGCCGATGGAGAACAAGAACGAGAGATCGATCGACGACAAGAACACCAATCGATGGTTGTTGGAGTCGGCGATGATGATGCGACGATGATGCTTGTCGATCGCGATGTCACGAGGATAGTTGAACTCGAGATCTCCTGACCCACGATGGCCGACGCACGACAAGAACGATTGCTCGCTCAATGACCATGATTGTATGCGGCAATTACCGCCATCAACGACGAAGATGCGGTCATGATCGTCATCGACAGCAACGCCACAAGGATTACTGAGCTGGCCTGGTTGGTTGCCTTCCTCGCCGAACTTGGACACGAACGAGCCGCCATCATCATCATCACACGAGAATACTTGCACTCGACCATTGTTGGTGTCAACGACGAGCAAGAGATCTCGATGATGGTCGAACATCAAGCCTGCTGGATTGAGGAACAGCCCATCGGCATCGCCTTGTTGCTTGGTGCCGATCGAGAGCTTGATTCGAGCATCACGATCAAGAGGATCGTCTCCCATCTCTTCCATTTCAATCTCTCTCACACACAACGACAGCAAGAGGAGATCTTACAAGCCTCAAAGCAAGTGAGAATTGATGCACACGAGACGCCAACGCAACCAAGCAACGAAGGAACCAAGAACAGTACAGCGCCCACACGCGCCACTCTGCGATTCCACAACGACACGAAGCAAGCAAGCAGTCTACTATCGATTCATTCACAAATGCAAGAGTAATATGTTACTTGGTCCAAGACAGCGAGAGACACTCTCAACCAACGGATTTGTGAGCGAGTGGGTGAGGAGAGTGGTGATCGAGCACGCATTCGTCACATCATGGCGCAGTTCTTGGCGCTCGTTTGGGGAGAATCGCATGGCGGCAATGTGGCTGTGCTGCTTGCAGTATCGGGTTGTTGTTGTTGTTGCTGTTGTTGTTGTTGTTGCAGCTTCACTTGATGCTCATCAAGTGAGATCTGGCGCTCTTCTGGCTGCTCGAGATGCGAGAAGATCTCGAACAAGAGCTCGTTCGGAATCATCGACATCGCCGAAGGCTCATCGATCAGCGATCGAATCATCGTCATCGTCGACACCGCTTGCTTCATCCATGATGGTGCATATCGATGGAGATCTGGTCGCCATGTGAACGTGTCGGCAAGCCATTGATTGGCTCCAATCACGTGCACTCGATGGTCTGCCGTGAAGGCGATGAGACCTCGATGCTCGTCGAACGCAACTCCCAATACGACCGCAATGCCGCAATCGAACGATGAGATGTGATGGCCCTCGTGAGTGAATGCTTGCAATCGATGGTTGAAACAGTCGGCGACGATGATTCGGCCTTGGTTGGCGACGCAAACTCCGACAGGATGTTTGAGCTGGCCTGGTTGATCGCCTTGAGAGCCGAACTCGAACAAGAACGAGCCATCGATCAACGACAATACTTGCACTCGATGATTGCCGGTATCAGAGACGATGATTCGATGTCGATCGTCATCGATTGCGACTCGCGATGGATAGTTGAACTCGCCAGGCTGAGATCCTTGCTTGCCGATGGAGAACAAGAACGAGAGATCGATCGACGACAAGAACACCAATCGATGGTTGTTGGAGTCGGCGATGATGATGCGACGATGATGCTTGTCGATCGCGATGTCACGAGGATAGTTGAACTCGAGATCTCCTGACCCACGATGGCCGACGCACGACAAGAACGATTGCTCGCTCAATGACCATGATTGTATGCGGCAATTACCGCCATCAACGACGAAGATGCGGTCATGATCGTCATCGACAGCAACGCCACAAGGATTACTGAGCTGGCCTGGTTGGTTGCCTTCCTCGCCGAACTTGGACACGAACGAGCCGCCATCATCATCATCACACGAGAATACTTGCACTCGACCATTGTTGGTGTCAACGACGAGCAAGAGATCTCGATGATGGTCGAACATCAAGCCTGCTGGATTGAGGAACAGCCCATCGGCATCGCCTTGTTGCTTGGTGCCGATCGAGAGCTTGATTCGAGCATCACGATCAAGAGGATCGTCTCCCATCTCTTCCACTTCAATCTCTCTCTCTCTCTCTCTCTCTCTCTCGCAACGACAACAAGAGGAGATCTTACAAGCCTCAAAGCAAGTGAGAATTGATGCACACGAGACGCCAACGCAACCAAGCAACGAAGCAACAACCATCGATCGACGAAGGAACCAAGAACAGTACCTCGCCAATTCACCCTGTCGACAGCGTGGTACTATTGGGTATGATGGCTTTTTATCAACACAAACAAGCGATGGGTATGGTACAACCGAGGTAGCACGGTCTTCTTATGGCATCGCGTACGGCAGACCCTCCTCTTGTGAGCGCCTCACGTCTTCGATCGTGATCGGTGGTGCAAAGGCCGAGGAGGTTCCCCCACCGCCGTCGGCACCGTGTGCCTCGATGACGAATAACGACGGATCCGTCTCGGCGAACAGTTGATCAAAGTGACCCGGTGCGCGTTGCTCGACAGCTCGTCGGGCCTCGCGCAGCAGCCGCAAGGTCTTCAAGCGATGGAAGAGGGCCACGGCTTCGATTGGCGTTCCTGTGAGGTGCGGATGCTCGTCGAGGAATGGCGGGCATCGAGTGGCGTTGGTGTCCCAGTCGCGATTGTGCTCGCGGTGGTTGTCAACCTCGCGCGCACAAAAGTAGCACCACTTGGCGTTGCACATCGAGCACCTCATGGTTGTGCAGGTGGCGCTCTCTCGTGCAGTCCACACTCGGCACTTGGGGCACAGTTGAATGGCTCCCTCGTCGAGCGCCTTTTGGATAAGGTGCCGCGCCGTGGCTTCAATGTCCAGGTTGTGCAAGCACGAGCGCCACGCCACTTGGTGCTCCTCGCAAAAGTGCTCTCGACACGTGGGGCACGTTCGACACGGGCCGGGTTCGTCATTTGGCGGCAGGTAAGCCGGATCGCCTTGGTGGTTCGGTAGCGGACACAAGACGCCGCCTTGCTGCAGCGTAGCCTCGGTCGTGGCCCAGTTGCGAAGCACGTCGTAGCGCTCGCGACCGGCGACGCGACACGATGGGAGGTACAGAATGCCGCCACAGCCCGGCTGACAGCAGCGAATGACATACGAGCCAAAGATCAGCGGGAGGCGGTCGTTGCGCACCATCACCGAGCGCAAGCTATCCTGAGCCGCCATGTACGCTTCGAGGCCATTGGCATTGAGTCGGTGTGGCTTGCCGGCTACGGTACAGCCGTGGAACTCGAGTTGTATCGAATCGGACGAGCCAGAGTCGCTCGAGTCGATCGATTGCGTAGTTCGAGCTGCGCCAGCCGCCGCGTGACATTCGTCGGCAGACCGAGTCAAGTCATTGACGGCTGGGTGTGTGGTAGGCAGCGCTTGCCCGTTGTTCGCTTGCAACGCTTGAAGCAGTGCCTCGAGCTTGATGGCGCCACTCTTGGCGGCGAGTACCGCCCTGGCAACCGCCTCCGCTGGGCTCGTCTCGACTGAGTGCGAGGTGTTCTTTGCAGCTTCGGCTGCCTCTCGCACTGCCGTGGCATCGACGGGAGTGGTAGTGGCCGCCGTGATCGCTGCTCGAGCGCGGTCCACGACGCTTTCGGCCGCCAGAGCCACGCGGTCGAGGAGCTCGCGAGGCGCTTGTTGGTGGACATTCGGCAGCACGACGTTGGCGCCTTCGACCGAGAGCGAGCGACACACCGAGCGAGTGGTGCCGCGATCGAACGAGACACGGCGAGCAAGCTCACCGCGGCACAGGAACGCGAGCTCGATGATCGGCCCCGAGCTCTGACACACAAAGCACTCACCCTCGATCGAACCCGAGAACACTTGCTCCCACGACATTGCTGGATTGTCGACCATCACCGATTCGTTCTTGCAGCGGCGGCAGCGAGGGCGAACAGAAGCAGGCTGGAGCTCCTGAGGATACGGAGTGCCATGGCTGTCGGAGCCGTACGGTACGTGACGCGAAAGCGCGAGACACTCGGCTTCGGTGGCGCAGCGAGGCGAGTGTGCCTCGCCCAGCTGCGGCGTGGCGTTCCTCGTAGGAGTGGCGGGGGCAGCACCGGCTTGGCGCGGGAAGCAAGGAGCAGTGCATGCCGTGCACCACACGAAGAACTTGGAGGTTTCGAAGACGTCGCGCTCGATGGTCGGCAGGTCATGGGGCATCAGGGGCAGCGGCTCGTACTGCGGTCGAATCCACGGCACGTTGGTCTCGTTGTTGAGGTTCGCTGGTGGCGCGTTGTTGGTGGTTTCGACTCGTCGACGGACCAACTGCAACACGGTGTTCTGCATCAAGTGGAACTCGGTCAATCGCTGATGATCGAGCATCAAGGTGCCCGAGCGAATGAGCTGCTGCTGCGCAACCGGAACGCCAATCTCACGATCGTGCGCGAGTAGACGCTTCAACTCGCTGACCTGGATGTCGGGACTCGGCATCGCAATCGAATACGTGTTGTTCTGGTAGCGCACGAAGCAATAGTATGAGCGCTGAGGTGCAGCGGCATCGCCATCGAGATCCGCATCGGATGCATTGTGAGGCGCCGTAGCAGCCGCCGCGGTAGCCATTCACAAGACAGACCTCCGAAGGGCCTGGGGAGATGTCAGAGGTGAGAGGAACAGAGATTTCTCAGGCAGGAAGGCGAGAGAGAGACTGAGACAGCCAACGAGCGAGAGGCACATTAGAGGTGGAGCTGGCGCACGGTGCGCCTGAGGGGAGGGTGCGCCTGAGGGTGCGATCTCGCCGCCGGTACCCCCATCCTTCCAGGTAGTCCATCCAAGCCTCGCCGCGTTTGTAGGACGCTGTGAGAAATTCACACACACTCACACTCGGCTCCGACAACGAAGGCCCGATGGTGGTGGTGGTGGAGATATTCCGAGCCGGAACAGAGGTTCAGGGGCAGCAGGCAGCAGCGGCAGCAGTAGCGGTTGCTTGGACGCTGTCGGTCTAGAACGGCGCCTCGGTGGACTCGAGTCAAGTTGGAGTACCTCACCTGTACACCGATGATAAATGGCTTGGGGGGATAGGTCACTACGGGTGGGTGGATTGGTCCAAGCATCCGGGATGGCACACGGACACACGCACACACGTCGGATGTTGATGGTGGCTGCGGTGGTCTCGTTCATTCGTTCATTCGCTTCGTTGCTCGCTCATCGATACAAGCACCTCCCCCCACCTCCCCCATGGCCAGCCAAAGCCAGAGCCAGAGCCAAGGCGATGGGCCCAGTCAGAGTCAGAATCAAGCAGCGACGCATGCTCGACTGCTCGAGAACAAGGCTCTACGCCTGGAGATGCGCACCAAGTATCGCGAGCATCTCAACGACCTCGAGGAGCGGCGCGAGGAGCTCGAGCACGCGTCGACCTCCGAGCTGCACAAGCAGCTGCAGCTGCAGCAGTCGATCTTCACGTCGGCTCGTGGACAGTGTACGGCACGCGAGGCCGTGCTCGATTCCGAGTCGTTGTTGGCCATCGTTGCGTGTGGCGAGCAGGCCGTGCAGCGGCTGCAGGTCTCGATCACGACCTTCGACGTCTCGGGCTTCTTGGCGCATCTGAGCGAGCGCTATGGACGCAACGCTGGCGCTCGCTCCTCGACCTCGACCTCAGCCTCGACCTCGACCTCAACGTCGTCGTCTTCTCGTAGACGTAGTGCTGGTGGAGCGGTGGAGGATGAGGAGGACGATGACGCGACGGCGGTCGTGAGCGCCGCGGCATCGCGACATCGAACGCTGCGACCTCTCGATTGGCGCCGGCTCGGCCTCGATGCTGTCAAGTTCACACGCGCCATCCCTCGCACTGAGTTCATGTACGATTCAGTCTGCTGGTGGTGGTGGTGGTGGTGGTGGTGGTGGTGATGATGATGATGATGATGATGATGATGATGATGATGATGATGATGATGATGATGATGATGATGATGATGATGATGATGATGATGATGATGATGATGAT
>Ga0209935_1004113_pt1 | contig 13810 bp, 21 predicted proteins | sample ThiBio_1000_plan_2_FD_183958 | JGI IMG/M metagenome (GOLD analysis project Ga0209935, IMG submission 183958) | Wastewater bioreactor microbial communities from Cape Town, South Africa - Thiocy_cont_1000_plan (SPAdes) | ecosystem: Engineered > Bioreactor > Thiocyanate-remediating >... | reverse complement strand
CTTGTAGAATCCCGACAAGCCCGTGAGCTCTCCGTTGCCGTAGTTAAAGTCCAGCGCCGTCGTGACAATGAATTGGAGAGCCAACGAGCTGAGGATGAAGGTCAACACGACGAAGGTCTGCTTGAAGTTGAAGAGATGCGTGTAGTAGGCTCGAGGCTTGCGATGCAGCAGGTTGACGACCGGGCTCTTGCCGAAGGTGATGACGCGCAGAATCAAGAACCAGAGCCGCAGCAGGATCGGAAAGCACGTGTTTCCTGTGTCCACGAGCAAGAGTGTAGGAGGTGAGACAAGAGTGGCGAGACGAGGCGCCGAGTGAGCGCCGAACGAACCAGCCAAGATCAACCACGCCAAGGTCGTCAGCATCACCTGTTGCGAGTCGCCGAGAGTAGGATCAGTATCAATGATACGAATGAATGAACGAATGACTGAATGAATGAATGAATGAATGAACGAATGAATGAACGAGAGAGCCGAAACGACAGCGACTAGAACGCACCCACTCGCTGGCGAACGGCACAAAGTTCGTGGCGAACAGGCTGAAGCCAGCGTTGTTGAAACCACTCACCGTGAAGAAGACGGCGCCCCACACGTAGTTGACGCCTTGTCCGTCGTAGACGTTGAGAATGTCGCGATCGGCGCGCGAGTAGATGATGAAGAAGATGGCGGTGCCGAGCTGCACGAAGAGAAAGTAGCCGAGCACGCTGGCGAGCAGCAGCAGGATCGCGTTTCGTTGGATGACGACCCAGCGCGTGTCGCACGTCTTGGTCGAGCTCCACAGCAATCGCTGGAAGCGGTAGAGGCGCAAGAAGAGCGGGAACACGGTGTTGAGCACGGTCGAGCCGATGAGGATCAGGAGCCAGATGATGAACTGCCCGCCGAACGGCACCTTGCTGGTGTCGAAGGTGATGAGGCCCGTGCACGTGATGGCCGACACGACCGTGAAGAGGCTGTCGAGGTAGCCGGGCGGCTCGGCCACGTAGTAGATCCAGCTCGCCATCATGGAGACGAACGTAAAGTACGCGAACACGAGCAGCAGGTAGATGCCAAAGAAGTCGACGATGTCGCGCGGCAGGTTCTTGAGAGCGCGCAGGAAGCGCTGCTTGCGCTTCAGCGGCTGGCTCGCGTCATCGTAGTCGCCGGGCAGGCCTGTGCCCGAGCTATCCGAGGAGCTGGAGCGAGACACAAGCACATTCGGTGTGAGGCCGCGTCACAGGAGGAAGGAACGAAGGGCATCCTCGCTCCTCCACACCAGATTTCTCAAGCGAGAGAGCGCGAGCGAGAGAGAGAGAGGTCGCGCAGGAGGAGGAACGCACGCTGATCGCTCACTCGGCAACTGATCAAGTTCTCGTTCCATCGAGGGCTGTGGCGGAGGCTTTGGGACCGGGGTGACATGCCGCGCTGGCGGGACACAAGCAGCAGCAGACGTAGCGAGAGCACGAGGAGGTGCGCGGGAGGGAAGGGGGAGGCAGAGATGAACGAGATCGGGCGGCGCAGCAGCAGTGGCAGCGCCACCAGGAAAGTTGGACGATCGGAGTTACGCGAGCAGGTGCAATCGAGCGCTGGAGCAGAGGAGTTGGCGCGAAGTACCGCTCCGGTTCCGCTCCGGTGTCCAGCAAAAATGCGCATCGGAGCTGCTCTGCTTGACTGCGCCGCTAGCGTCATTCCGCGGAGCTGGCTGGCTGGCTGGCTGGCCGATCGATCGATCGATCGAGTTTATTATTCGCTCGCAAGGGAGCGAGAGCCGAGCTCAAACTCGCGCGAGAATCGTCTTCATCGGCTCTTGGTCGTCGTCGCGAAATGCCATCACAACGTCCTCCGGCGCCAGTCGCAGGTGTACGTGCTGTAAAGGGCCGTCTTCTTGCGTCTCGCTCGCTGGACAGCACGCAGCGCGACGGCAATCATGTCAGCAGCAGCAGCAGCAGCCACAGTAGCGGCACTCGGTCGTACTTGACGATATCAGGCCTTGCTGCGCCAGTCGTTGGCCGACACGCGCCAGCTGGCTGAACGACGGCATCGTGCGCGCTGCTTCGGGAAACTTGTCGTGGTAGCGGAGCAGCAGGTGCTCGTACTGCGCAAACGCCTTGCCGAGCTCGGTACCCGCCTCGCTGCCGCCGCCGCCGCCTCCTCCTCCTCCTCCTGCTGCACTGCTGATGCGGGCCGACTTGCGGCACGACGAGATGCGCTGCTCCTCGACGATGGCACATAGCAGCATACGCTCGTGGAACGAGGCTCGCTGCAGTGCTTGGAAGGAAGTCGACGTGCTCGAGATCGTGTCGGCCACCGCGCCATCAACATCGTGCATCGTGACACACCGCGCGCTGCTTGGATCGGTGCTGAGTCGCTGTTGTGCGATCTCGACTGCGCGGCTGTACTCATCAATGGCGTCAATCCGCAGCACACTCGACGAACCCTCGGCCTCTCGCTCCCTCTCGCTCATACCGGCAGAGATTCAGTGCTCGCCGAGCATCTCCTGACGCGGCTGCAATCTTCTTGGCAGCGTACAAGATCGCATCGTCGTCGAACAGCTTCCACGTCGTGCTGCTGCTGCTGCTGGCGAGCGTATCGGTTTGTGTGATGGCCGCCGGCACCGAGTGCAGGCGTTGCTCGATGATGGCCCGCAGTTGGTTGGTGGTATACGGCAGGAAGACGACGCGATCGTTTCCTGCCACACGCGCGCGAGCGAGTGAGCCTGTGAGCCCGTGAGCAAGCGCCACCGAAACGAACGAACGCCGTACCGATGCGACTGTCAATCTTGGGAGGCAGATAACGTTGGATCAGGTCGATCGTGTTGGCGATGCCGATCACGATCAAGTGCGAGTTGGCGCGGTTCGGCCACTCGAACATGTTGTACAGCACCTCCTGCTTGCGCGAGCGCAAGTAGTCGAGCTCATCCAACACTACGACCCAATGTCGCTCGCGCGTCGGCGATGTAAAGATCGCCGGCAGCTGTTGCAGCGCCTTGTCGGCACCGGCCTTCTTGCCCGTGATCTTGCGGTACAGCTCAGAGTACACTTGGACCGGGCGCGAGAGCTTTCGTGCGTTGATGAGTATGTAGTCGAATGGTGGTTGCTGCGTGGCACTCGACGATGACGACGACGACGACGACGATGACGAGGCGCGTGATGCATGATCGCTCAGCAGTTGTCGAATGACCTGCAGTACCGTGGAGGTCTTGCCGGTGCCCGGTACTCCGCCAATGTCTGTTGCGATCCACTTGCATCGTCAGTGCTCACGCAGCAGCAGCAGCAGCAGCAGCAGCAACAAGCCATCTGGGCGCTCACGTACACATGCTGTGCCCGCCCTTGCTCGATGCAGCGCGACGCAGCGCCGACTGAAGAAAGTCTTTCACGCGCTTGTGCTCGGTCTCGCGTGACACGAGAGCTGTGATCGAGACCACGTCGCTCGTCGGGCTCTCGTCATCATCGAGCTGCGAGGCGGCGTCGGCAGCGCCAGCGAGGAGGGCCACGTCGCCATCGGGCAGCACGGGTCGTAGCGAGTTGCGAGCCACGGCGAACGCGATGCTCTCGTTGCTCCGCTTTGGAGACTTGCTGGTGGGCTGCTTCTTCTGGCGAGGTGGTGATGGCGTCACGGCTGCAACAGCGCGTGGGCTCTTGGGAGGAGTGGGAGTAGCGGGAGGCGTGGCGCCTGCCGACGAGCGACGCGAACGGCTCTCGCGCGGCGTGGGTGACTCTCGCCGTGCTCGCTTGCTATTCGGCTCGTGTACCGCTGCCGACGGAGAAGAACCCGAGCTGTGTTTACGCTTTCGAAGCATACGAGGTGAGCTGGAACGAGACGTCATGAGGTTCGAGGTTTGAGGTTTGAGCGAGAGCGAGCCAACAAGCGAATGTGGCACAGCGAGCGGAAATGGCGGGAAATCGCTCGTCGTACTCTCCCTCTGACGAACAGCAACGCACAACTCCTCTCTCTCATTCGTTCACTCTCTCGCGCGCTCGCTTGCACACGCAACGAACCTGCGTCCATATGGCCTCCTCGAATGAACGCAATCATCGGCTGTTGTACAAGGCCAAGCCCATGGAATCGAGCCAGAATCGCCGACGTGCACAGGAGCTCGAGCGACAGCGCACGGCGCGGCGCACCTTCACTGACCTCGCGCGCAACCTCATCGCCAAGCAAGCCACCGACGCTGATGACATGGTGTCGTCGTCGCAAGAATTACCTCCGCTACCGCCCTCTGCCCTGATGCCACCTCACTGCTTTGAAGCTGGTGGCTCTACCATCGATGCCGCTGCACACATGTCCACCTCTGCGTCGGTACCGATAAGCACCGTCGTCGTCGACGACGGTGAGGCGATGATCACGAGCTCGACCACGCCAACTACCACGCTGCTGCGCAAGCCAAGCTTCTACGCCAATCTGCTCATGCTGCCCGAGAGCCTGCAAGAGGTGCCCGAAGACCTTGCGTCACAGTGGCTCATGGTCGTGGTTCCGCGTGGCGAGCGGTGTCTCGTTATCGCCTCGCACGGCACCACGATCAGCCGTGCGCAGAGCGGCGCCAAGCTCGAGCGCTTCGCGTCGGCGCTGCCCGGCGGTGCGTTCGACGCCGGCGGCGTGCACTCGAGCGGCGATTGCATCCTCGACTGCGTCTACCACGAGCCATCGGCCACCTACTATGTGTTGGATCTGCTTGCCTGGCGCGGTCACCTCTACTACGATTGCTCGACCGAGTTTCGGTGCGCCAGCCTCTGTGCGCCAGCCTCTCTGCCTCACGTGGCGCTGATGTTGTGTGCGTTGCGTTGCCTTGTGTTGCGCGCTCGCTAGGTTCTATTGGCGCAATACGAAGCTTGCCGAAACCCGCGCGGCCATCGGAGGCGTGCCTGCGAACCAGCACGCCATTCTGCCGCTGGACGTACACGCCTGCACGCCAGAGGGCTTCCATGCCGCAGCACAGATTCACCAGTACCAAGCCGACACGTGCTACTTGCTGCTCTACAACAAGGAGGCGCAGTATGAGCCTGGCGAGACAACACCGCTGGTTGCGAGCGTGGAGCTTGCACAGTTTGATCAGTTGCACGCCATCGCCACAGCTGCACAGTTGCACGATCCCATGTAGGCGTTGTAGACTCATCTCTCGATGTACCAGTACACAACCGATCTCTCGATCTCGATCTCTAGCGGAATCAATCTTGGGATTGCTGGAGTGTGTGTGTATTGCAATGGCGCACTCTCTCTCTCTCTCTCTCTCTCTCTCTCTCTCTCTCTCGCCTACAACGATAGTCTACTACTCGATACGGTACATTCACAATTCTCAAACTGGTATTCGGCTCCCTACTTGCGAGGAGCCCACACGGCTGGATTACCGGATGATGGAGGCGCAAATGTGCCGGTACCAAAGGCGCCCGATGGCGCTGCACCGCCAAAGCCACCGGATGCTGCCGCGCCTCCAAAGCCGCCCGATGCTGCCGCGCCTCCAAAGCCGCCGGTAGAGCTTGCACCTCCAAAGCCACCCGATGGCGCTGCTGCACCTCCGAAGCCGCCCGATGCTGCCGCACCTCCAAAGCCGCCCGTGCTACCGGCCCCAGTACTGGCGCCTCCACCGAAGCCGCCGAAGCCTCCCGTGCTAGCGGCCCCAGTACCGGCGCCTCCACCGAAGCCGCCGAAGCCGCTGGTGCTTGTGCCTGCAGGCGCGCCGCCGAAGCCACCGAAGCCGCCGGTGCTTGTGCCACCAGCCGCCGCTCCGAAGCCACCGCCTCCGGCCGAGGCAAACGTTGCGAAGCCACCAGAAATCGGGGCGCTCGGCGATGTGGCCGCAGGCTTGGTGCTGCTCATGGAACTGAGGCCGCCCGAGGCGCCGAACAGGCTCGAGGCGCCCTGCGCCGCGGCGGCGAATGGGGAGCTGGCCGAGAGCGAACTGAGGCCGCCCGAGGCGCCGAACAAACTGCCCGAGGCGCCCGAGAAGGCACCACCACCACCACCTCCGCCGAATGGGTTCTGCTGCGGAGATGCAGCGGCTGCTCCACCAAAGCCCGAGCCCAAGCCCGAGCCCAAGCCCGAACCTGCGGGTGAGGCTGTAGAAAAGCCAGCGGACGGACTCACGGACCCGAACGCTGACTGCTTCGGCGGCCGATCTGCTGCTGCTGCTGCCGCCGATGCGCTGGGAGCTCCCTCGCCGATGCTCGATGCTGAACGCTTGCTACCGGACCGGACGGCCGGTGGCTCGGTGGCGACGGAACTGCTCGAGGTCTTGGCCTTTGGTGTCTTTGGCTCTGCGCTCGCCACAGGAGCGCCGAGAGTCGAGCCAGAGCGAGACTTGCCGCTGCTTGACAGTGCATCGCTTCCGCCTGCCGGCTTGGCTGCGAATCCACCGAACGCTGGAGCAGCCCCATCAGCCGGCTTGGCTGCGAATCCACCGAAGGCTGGAGCAGCCCCGTCAGCCGGCTTGGCTGCGAATCCACCGAAGGCTGGAGCAGCTCCTTCGGGTTTCGTAGTCGCTGTCTTGGGAGCATCAGCCGGCTTGGCTGCGAATCCACCGAAGGCTGGAGCAGCTCCGTCAGCCGGCTTGGCTGCGAATCCACCGAAGGCTGGAGCAGCTCCGTCAGCCGGCTTGGCTGCGAATCCACCTGCTCCACCGAACGTCGGAGCAGTTCCTTCGGGTTTCGTAGTCGCTGTCTTGGGAGCATCAGCCGGCTTAGCTGCGAATCCACCGAAGGCTGGAGCAGCTCCATCAGCCGGCTTGGCTGTGAATCCACCGAACGCTGGAGCAGCTCCGTCAGCCGGCTTGGCTGCGAATCCACCTGCTCCACCGAATGTCGGAGCAGTTCCTTCGGGTTTCGTGGTCGCTGTCTTGGGAGCATCAGCCGGCTTGGCTGCGAATCCACCGAAGGCTGGAGCAGCTCCGCCATCGGGCTTGGCAGCGAATCCACCTGCTACACCGAATGTCGGAGCAGTTCCTTCGGGTTTCGTGGTCGCTGTCTTGGGAACATCAGCCGGCTTAGCTGCGAATCCACCGAAGGCTGGAGCAGCTCCATCAGCCGGCTTGGCTGCGAATCCACTTGCTCCACCGAAGGCTGGCGCAGCAACAGACTTGCTCGTGGTCTTTGAGGTCGTCGGCGTGGTTGGCGTAGTCGGCACCGGAAGAGCGCCGAGACTCTTCAGGGCAGATGGCTGAGGCGGCTGTGTGCGAGATGGCGTCGTCGGCTGTGCAAACGACGCTGCTGGCGAAGGCGAAGGCGAAGGCGACGACGATGGCGACGACTTGGCGGTGACAGGCGTGACGCTGCCAAACGCTGCAAAGGTCGACGACTTGGCCGGTGGTGTGGAACCTACACTCGGCGACAGGAACATGGCCGGCGGCTCGGCGGTGCCGGTACTGCTCGCCGGGCGGCCTTGCTTGCGCGCGAGCAGTACCTGTGGCGACGCAGCGAGTGCCACTGCCGGCGCTTGCGTGGCTGCGAACGGTGTGCGGCCCTTGGCGGCGTTGTTGTTGGCCGCACGCGGCGTTCGCTTCACGAGGCCGTGCTCTCGCGAGCGCGACTCGAGCTCGCGCTCCAACATTGCCAAGCGGCTTCGATCGTTCGAGCGCGGTTGGCTGACCGGAAATGCCACCGAAGGCGCGAGCGGCGACGCATCCAGCAGGCGCGCTCCTGCGGCGTTTCGTGGTGGCGTGCGTGCGACCTTGGCCGACGTGCCGGTTGGTACGACGGCATTCGGGCTTCCTGGCTCGCTTGGCGCCACGCCGTGTCCGAAGCGCAGGCGCAGGTGATCGAGTCGGCGCCGTAGGAGCTTGATTTGAGCCATGTACGCTTGCGCACTCTTTTGTTGGTCGCTCATGATTTGCGATAGCTCGGCAACTGGCGATTGCATGTTGGATTTTCTGAAGGAACCAATCCAAGTGAACAACAACAACGAGAGAGAGAGAGAGAGAGAGAGAGGATACAAGGAGACAGGCAGAATGTACATACTGTCGTCGTCGCTTTTGTTTGTTAAGCAGGTAGTCCTCTTCGACTGTGGCGAGATCATCGGCGATAGTCGATACCATGTCGCGGAGCGTCTACACCCGAGGTTGTCTGTCAGCCACCACGACGAAGCAGTACACGACCACGCAAACAGCTCGCACCTTGATGCGCAGTACAAACTCTTGGCGTTGTTGCTTGGACTCGGGATCGAGCTCGCGCTGTTCGGCCAGCTCAGCGTATTGATCGTCCTGGAGGAGATTGGCGAGGCCACGAGCTTGTTCGAGCTTTCGCATCACTGCGTGTGGGTGCATGCGTGGGTGGCGTCGGTCAACATCGGAGTCGTGCGAGATCAGCAGTCGCGCTCACGTACAGGAAAGGTGCTGTTGTAGCTGCACGGGATAGGCCTCACGTGTGCGCGATACCGACTCGTGGATCTTGGTACACGCGGCAAGGAATTCGGTAATGTACTCACTCATGCGTTGCGCTTGATCGATCGACGACTTGTCGACGAACTCTTGCGTCTTGCAATAAACCGTATGTAACTGTGCAACGCAATGGTGCGCCAAGGCGGTCAGGCTTGCAGCAGATCTCTCTCTCTCTCTCTCAACAACGTCAGTCAGTGAAGGGCTTAGCCGTACATGAGACAGGCTCGCGTCGAAGGTGCTCAGTTGCTGGTTGAACAACTGCTCGAGCTCCGAGTCAGCGGCTGCAATGTAGTGTGCGGACTTGAAGGATTTGGGCTGTATGGCAGCGTTGCTGGATGCTCGTTGCTTCCTCTCGAACACAGGTTGCGTTAGCTCCTGGAATGGAGGAGGTGCTTCCTGGCTCGCGGCCTCCTGTACTTGGTCAGGTTGTTGCTGTTGTTGATGATGATCATGATGGTGAATCGTTCCGCCAGTGGGAAGCGCTTCTGGTTGTGGCGGAGGCTGTGTTTCGCGTGATTTGGGTACGAAAGGAAGACCGAGTGTAGGAGCAGCGGCACCAGGTTGCTGAGGTGCACCACCAAATCCACCGAATGTCGGTGGAGCACCAGATTGCTGAGGTGCACTACCGAATCCACTTGCTGTAGGAGCAGCGGCACCAGGTTGCTGAGGTGCACCACCAAATCCACCGAATGTCGGTGGAGCACCAGGTTGTTGAGTGGCACCACCAAATCCACTTGCTGTAGGAGCAGCGGCACCAGGTTGCTTGGGTGCACCACCAAATCCACCAAATGTCGATGGGGCACCAGGTTGTTGAGTGGCACCACCGAATCCACTTGCTGTAGGAGCGGCGGCACCAGGTTGCTTGGGTGCACCACCAAATCCACCGAATGTCGGTGGAGCACCAGGTTGTTGAGTGGCACCACCAAATCCACTTGCTGTAGGAGCGGCGGCACCAGGTTGCTTGGGTGCACCACCAAATCCACCAAATGTCGATGGGGCACCAGATTGCTGAGGTGCACCACCAAATCCACCGAATGTCGGTGGAGCACCAGGTTGTTGAGTGGCACCACCAAATCCACTTGCTGTAGGAGCGGCGGCACCAGGTTGCTTGGGTGCACCACCAAATCCACCAAATGTCGATGGGGCTTGCGCACTCGTTCCGACCGCAGCTGACTCGGCTGCTGAAGCAGCACGAGCAGTCTTGGACGAGGTGGCGGAGCTGCGCGGAGGGATGCTCGCTGGCTGAGGCACCGGCTCGACGCTGAGCTGCACCGGAGGCATGCCCTTGATTGTGAAGATCGCCACCGCACCTTGGCTGCCGTACACTACCAGGTACGACTCGGTGGGGAGCAAGAGTACGACAGTGCCACGTGGATAACCTGCGCGCAGCGTGCGCAATGGTAAGGCGCGGCTCGCAGGCAGAACACATGCACGCAGAGGCGGCAACCACGGCGCACCATGCTTCTCGGGCAGGAAGGCGATGTTGTCGGATGTGTTCTCGACCTCGGTAGGTCCTTCGTCAGGAGAATCGGTCAGCACAGACAGGTAGCGCGTGGCACACGCGCCGACGAACACGGTGCTCCACGCAGCGACGCCGAACAGCAGCGCTTGCATTGGCTGCTCGTATTCGATGTTGTCTTCGTCGAGCTCGAGTACCACGGTGGAGGAATGGGCGTTCTGCTGGCATATGAGTCAGTGGATTGTGTGTGTAAGGGTCTCGAGACGTAGACGTACGATTGCGACGCACGATACGCGAATGCTCGAGTCGTTCAGCACGATGGCACAGTACACCTGCTCGCCCTGCCACACGATGCTCGAGAAGCGTGCCGCCGAGATCTCGTCGTCCTCGTCGTCTCCACCTTCAGGATCATCGTCTGATTCGCTGCCGCCATGGCCTCCGTCATCATCGTCGCCGTCGTTGGCGAACGAGCGAGCGACAGGCAGCGAGGCGCGCAGCGTGTAGGCCGCCGGCGCCTGGAAGTCGTACAGCTTGAGGTGCAGGTCCGCGTCGCCCTCGAGGCAGCCGCACGCCAGGCTCTCGCCGTTGGCAGACCATGCCACTGCACGTCACACATTCGATCAGTCGGCGGGGAGGGTATGAGATGCGGCGAGCAGCGGGCGGGCGGCGGGCGACGTACGATGCTGCACGTTCGCGAGGCCAGGCACGAGCGGCACAGGCGGCGCGAGGCCGTCGGCATTCGAGAACGAGAAGTCGCTCGAGAGCAACGAGCCGGTGGCGGCATCGACCAGTAACAAGGTCTGAGACTTGGGCCGCCAGGCCATGGCAGCGGCGTCGAGGTTGAGCGAGCCCATGATGGCGCTCGGGCTCTTGTGCACGGCGTGCGCCAGCGACACGACGAACACCGACGGCGCGTCGGTCGCGACCGCGAGCAGCAACTCGCACGGCGACAGCGCCAGCGCCCGCACGGTGCCGACGACTCGCACGCGAGCCTCGACTTGGCAGAGCGCGTCGCGAGGCACGGTACTGACCGAGCCGGCGGCGGCGAGCAGCGTCTCGGCGCGCACCAGCACGAGCTCGGACGACGACGGCGCCGCGAGCGCCAGCAGCCCGAACCTCGCCGCCACCGCCAGCAGCGACGAGCGCGGCGGCGGCTGCGAGGAGGACGATGGCGGCGCGGAGAAGAGGTACGCCTCCTTGGGGTTGAGGAACTCGACCTCGGCCATGGCCGTGGTGGGCGGGGGAGGTCGAGGGCGAGAGCGCGAGGAGGAGATGCGCGGGCCGCGGCGCTGCGATGGTGCTGACGACGACGACGATGAAGCTAACGACATCAACCAACACTCTCTCGTTCGCTCCCTCGTCGCACGCGCAGCAGCAGCAGGAAATGTTCTCGGACATGGTATCAGAATGGGCGGTGCACCAGATGGTGGCGTGGGCCATGGTGCTGAGCGGTAGCGTGACGCTGGTGTCGCTGCTGTTCGTCGCGGCGCCGTACGGCCGCTTCTCGCCCGACAACAAGGACGCCAAGGCCGACGACGCCGCCGGAAAGGCCAAGGCCGCCGCCGTCACGCCCGTGGCGCCCGGCTCGTGGGGCCCGTTGATTCCGCCGAGAGTGGCGTGGATCGTGATGGAGTCGCCGGCGTCGCTCGTGTCGCTGGCGCTGTGGGTGTTCGCGGGCGACGCGCAGCACTGCACCTCGAACCCGACCAATGTCGTGCTGCTGGCGCTGTTCCAGCTGCACTACATCAACCGGTACGGCACCAGCCCGCGGCACCAGCCCGTCACACGCACACACTTGGGCATCACTGTCTCTGCGATCTGACGGCGCGGGTGCGCGACGGCGTGGCGCGCAGGGCCTTCGTGTACCCGTTCCGCACGCGCGGCGGCAACAAGATGCCGTTCTCGATCATGGCCATGGCGTGGATCTTCTGCACCTTCAATGGCTACTTGCAGGTACCCGCCAGCTCGTGCTCGCCGTCGCCGCTGCCGCTGCCACCGCCACACAGCAGGCGCGAGTGGCTGACACGCGCGCCGCGCGCAGGGCCGGTACATCTCGTACTTTGCGCGCTACTCGCCCGACGAATGGCAATCGCCGCGCTTCCTCGTCGGCGTGGCGGTCTTCCTGCTCGGCTGGGCCATCAACCTGCACTCGGACACGATCCTCGCCAACCTGCGCAAGCCTGGCGAGGCCAAGACCTACAAGGTACCTCGAGGCGCGTGTGGGAGCATTGTCGGCGCGTGTACAGCGCGCGCTCTGACGCTCGAGAGGCTCGCGCTCTCTAGATCCCGCACGGCGGAGCGTTCAACCTGGTGAGCGCCGCCAACTACTTTGGCGAGATACTCGAGTGGTGCGGCTGGGCGCTGTGCTGCGACTCGCTGGCCGCCGTGGCCTTCTGCTACTTCACGTTCTGCAACCTGGCGCCGCGCGGAGCCGCGTCGCACAAGTGGTACCTCGCCAAGTTCCCCAACTATCCGGCGCACCGCAAGGCCGTCATTCCGTTCGTGTGGTAAGGCCGACGCCGAGAGTGAGGTTTCTCGCGCGCGCGCGACTCGGTTGCCACGAGATGAGATACGATGCAATGCACAAAACTCTCGAGCTCGATCGTCGTTGAAGGTCGTAGCTGCAGCAATAACAACAACAACAACACAACAACAATGACGATGATGCTGCAACAGGGCGACGCACACGCTCTCGTACTCTCCATCGAGGTGTACGCGTCGCCATCATAGTATAAGGTATCGGAACAGGTGGTGATGGTGGTGATGATGGAGAGCGTGGCTCACGGCATGTGGTCCCTGCGACAGCCCGTGTCAGCGAGCAGCGGCACACGCACACCGGCGCCAAGCACGCGTACTTGAGCAGCAGGTCCTTGGCTTCGTTGACTTTGAAGGCGAGGTACTCGGAGCCGCCGTGGTCCGGGTGGTTGATGATCATCAGCTTGCGGTGCGCGGCCTTGATCTTGTCGACGCTGGCGCTGTGTCTGCGGGGCGGCACGCCGTCAGCCACGATGCCACGCGCGCTCGCTCGCTCTCACACGCACCTGACGCCGAGGATCTGGGCGGCTTCACCGCGCGTCATCTCCTTGAGGAAGCCGTTCTTGATGTAGTGCTTGGTGATGATGGCCTGCGGCAGAGCGCGGTACTTCTTGAACGCGAGCACGGCGAAGCGAGCGCCGTACGCGAGGCCGGCGAGCGACAGGCCTGCTACCAGCGGCGCCAACTACGCACGCGAGCACGCACGCACGCAACGTCAGGAGCGAAGGAAGGCTGGCTGCGGGTGGTGTGGATCGTACCACCATGGTGCTGTGAGAGGGTGAGCGAGGTAGGTAGTGGTGATGTGGCAGGTGGTGTGGTGTGAGCGAGGCAGCGAGGGCAATGGGCCTCAGCAGCAGCACGAGCAGCATCGCCATCGATCGCATTGGCATTACCTGGAAGAGCGCTGCAGCCGCCGCGCCACTCTGACCCACATCGAGACACACATCGCTCTGGCACACGGCATTGTATGGAGACACATCTCGAGATATACATTTACATTCACATTCGCGCTGGGCCATGGGTGGGCTAGATGTACGGCAGGTCGTCCGACATGTCGCTGCCGTCGCCGTCGTCGCCGTCGTCGTCGGGCTGCTGGCTGCGCGCACTTCGCACCATGTCTATCATCATCGCGAGCTGACTTAACCTTTGGTGTGGCAGCGCGATGTACGCGTCGATATCGTCGTCGTCGTCGTCTTCTTCCTCTTCATCGTCGTCGTCGTCGTCATCGTCATTGTCCTCGTCGATGCTGAGGGCGAGGTCCAAGGCGTCGTCGCCGCCGTCGTCGTCATCGTCGTCATCGACCTCATCGTCGTCATCGACCTCATCGTCGTCGTCATCATCATCGTCATCGTCTGGTTCGGGCCCATCGGGGCGGATGTCAGTCTGGCGCCGCGAGTTGTCGCTGCGCTGCGGCCCGCTGAGCGACGGGACGGGCCACAGCAGCGAGGCCAGGTGGTGGTTGTAGAGCGCCAGCTCGT
>Ga0209935_1004108_pt1 | contig 13820 bp, 18 predicted proteins | sample ThiBio_1000_plan_2_FD_183958 | JGI IMG/M metagenome (GOLD analysis project Ga0209935, IMG submission 183958) | Wastewater bioreactor microbial communities from Cape Town, South Africa - Thiocy_cont_1000_plan (SPAdes) | ecosystem: Engineered > Bioreactor > Thiocyanate-remediating >... | reverse complement strand
TCGTGGCTGTGAGGGTGGATTGGGGACTTCCTTGCGAAAGAACCGGCCTACTGGTCGACGTTGGACTGCGGGGAGACGCCACCTCCTCAGGGCCTCTTGCGTTCAGCAATCTCGCTCTCCAGATCATATCGAGTTGCCATTCAGGCACACCACAAGCGATAGCTATCTCCTGCTGAAAGTCCACGAAGGGTAGCCACAAGGAAACAAGAACCACAACGGCCTCTCGGTCCTGGAAGATATACTTAATTGCCACAGTCCGCTTTTCTTGTTGCTGGAGAAATGGCGGAAGTCCGAGTCGAGGCACCATTGGTTGCAACTCACTCTCGTCAGATGCATTTTTGCTTGCCAGGTTGTTCTCCCCTACACCCGAATCTTCGGCTGCGCAACAGTCAGAACACATCTTAAGCTTGAGAGGAGAAGGGAATATTCACAGAATAGCCAGCTTCCTCGCTTCATATGTGAATCCATGCTTCTCTCGCTCTTCTCTCGTTGATATTCCTCTGAATCTTCCCCCAATGAGAGATCGGAAGAGGAGGATGAAGGAGTAGGAGTATTTGGGCGAGGGGAGATATTTTGCCCTTCGTAGGAAAGCGCCGCTTTCTTCTGTTTGCAGACAAGAGAATAGATGGCCTCAGTATCTGCTGAGATCAAACAATGCATGAAAGAATCCTTGCAGCCGGGAAAAAGCATTTTGCTCAGGGTGTCCATATCCATGTTGGCCAACATCTCTCCGTCAACACCCTCTGCACGAAGGGTGCGAGCATAAATTCCATATTTCTGCCTCCGCAGCCAGACGTCAACCTCCGGACTCGACCACTCAGAAATGCTTCCCTTGGCAAAGTGGTGCAACTCGCCAATATTCGCCAGGAAACCAACATAGTTGAAGATAGTCCCTGTGATCTTGCCCGGCCCGTGCACTGGCAACAATCGTAGGTCATTCCAAAACGCTGTTCCGTCCTTGCGATAGTTCAGCAACACTATTTGTATTTCTTCACCAGATCGAACGGCCGTCCGAATGCTTGTTGTTGCGGTACACTTTGAAAAAAAAAACTTTAAAAGGAAGGTAAAGTACCTCGCAACATCGTCTGGGGAGGTATCAGGGCCTTGCAGGAATCGACAATTGGTGCCTAAGACATCTTCGCGGGAGTAAAGGGTGAGCAATTCGAAGCCATCGCTGACCCAGACGATGACCTGGTCAGGGGAACAGTAATCGGTGACGATCACGGACCCACCTCCCGACATTACAGTTTCGGCCTGTGCCGACATGCTTTTCAGGAAAGGATACTCAAAGAGGATCTGCCTGCCTAATTCTTCAGCGGTTTTGTACTTGTGCTTCCCTTTGCCTGAGCTTAAGTCTCCCAGATTACCCCAATATCTATTCGAACGCATATGAGACAACCCCCCTCCTGCTTTCTTTGTGGTGGTGCTATTGTTTCCCATCCTTCTTTTTCGCAGCAATAATTACTTCACCCTGGTCATTGTTTAGCTTTATTCGAGGCGGAGCTATCCCGTCAGTCTTGCGTGGGCATTACAAATTCGTGGTGCACTCGGACGGAACCTGCTCTCTGGTGAGGCGACGTTATGGTTATTATTTGGTTAATTATTACTTGTAACTCTATTTACCGGTAAATTTATTGCAACAACAGTTTGCGTCGCAACCTTTTTTTCAGCGGCGTCATGCAAACGCAAATAGAAACGGGAAAAAATGGTGGAAAGTCCTTTTTTTATTGTTCTTCTCTTCACTTTTTCAAGTACACATTCAAAGTCCTGCCAGCATACAGGGCTTTGATTCTCTGCAACTCTTCGTCGTTGGAAATGGCAGTGAGTTCCCCGTCGTTAGTTTTCACCCGGAGGACAACACCCTTTTTCTTCTGAAGAGTAGCAGGATACAACTCTCCCACATGAGCCAGCAGCTGCTCGTAGGTGAGGGTCTTCGGATAGTTGCGGATATCAACGTGCTTCTTGTAATAAAACTTCACACAAGTCACGGCGAAGGCTGATACCTTTTTGTTAGGCTATGATTGGAAGGAATGGCACCTACTTGGTTGTTGGGTCCAGAACTTGAGTTGACGGGGCTGAGTTACGTCCACTGCGGCAGTGGGTCCGGCAAACTCCGTGTCTGAAAGAATTATTTCCTCCTCCTTGTCCGAATCTGAATGCGAGTCTTCATTCCGTTCTTCCTTCAGCAAGATTCGCACTGCCTTCTTCTTATCTTGTTGCAGCACCTTGATGGCATCCAATAGGATCTGTGTCACCGGCTCGCTCGTGACACCCCAGCGTTTCCAATCTTGCCTTGACGATGCGAGGAAGCGCGCTCCCGAGATCTTCTTTTCGATGATTAGGTCCACAATGTTCTTCTCGCCCACTGCTGGTGTATAGCTCTGCAGAGGTTCAAGGTAGGTCACAAACAGGGCCAATTCTTTAGGTCGCCATCTCGCAGGATCCTTCTGTCCCTGTTTCAAGATAGTCACATCCTGCGATAAACAAAACTGTGAGATTCCGGAAAACAGAATAGGAGAACAAAAAAGAAAGGTTTCCCCCCCCCCAAATAAAAAGACCTTTTGAATGGCTATGAAGTGGGTCACTTTCTTGCTTCCCTTCTTCCTGTGTACTGGCAGCAATAAAAAGTTGTTCCAAAAAGGAGTTCCCTCCTTTCTGTAGTTGAGCAGTTGCACATCTACTTCTCTTCCCGTTTCGATGGCGTTTCGGATCTTTGCTGTTGCTGCTTTGCTGGTGTACTTTCCTTGCAAGAAACGACAATTTTTGCCGATGATCTCCTCACGAGAGTACAAGGTCATGCGTTGGAAGTTGTCGTTGCAAAATACGATCGGGTTATCCGATCTAACATGAAGCGAGAGTAAGAGTTCAGAGCACACAAAAAGCGCACATACAATGTGATGTCCGTCACAACCACTGACTCGTAGACAGTAGCGATAAATGGATATTCCTCACACACCCTCTGCTGCAGCCTCTGTAGATCTTCTTCGGAAATGTTGAGTTGTTTGGTCTTCGATATGATGGTGTTCTCTTGTAAGACTGCGCGTGAGTTGTGTTGCCCCATTTTTCTGTGATGGGATCGGTAATGTCGCTGTTGTGTTGTCTTACGTGAGACTGCTGTTGGAATACTGCAACAGTGGGCGTTTTGGTGTTTTATAACAAGCATGCAATTGCTCGGTTCTTCCTGCAGCAAATTATAATAAAAAAATAACCACCTAATATTTTTAAAATAGGATGAATTGCCTTGCGGCATCAATTAAGGTGAACAAAGACCACGGTAGGTGTACCGATGTCAAGAAAGCTCATTGCCCCCCAATGAACATTCTCTTCAACCTTACAATTTATATCGTGGAGTACCCCCGAAGTCTGGTACGGCGAAACGGAAAACTATAATGATCGATAGAGCGGTTTTCCAATATTCCCGTCACTAAAGCATCAAAAACCACGAAAGAAGAATATTAAGAGAGACCACAAACCAAAACGAGAGGACAGTTTGCGGAAGCGTAACTTCAATTCAAGTCTTGGATATTTCTGGTGGTTTTCGTTTCAGACGCAGTTGCTGATTTGTGGTTTGAAGTGTGGTATGGCGCCACACTCAAATCAAAATCGATTGACCCTAAAGTGGTTGCACAGCGTAATGTGCGCTTTCAAGCAAATTGGCAAAATTATGCATCAGCTTGACTGAAAACGCCTGTGTTATGCCCGAAAATCATGCCATCAGTTGTAATTACACGCTTAGAATCCAAAAAGTTTGTAATGGTGGAGAAGAAAGAAGAAATTTTCCGCAAAAAACTTATTCCTAAAAAATATTCAAAAATTTCAGGTTGACAAGGGCGTCGAAGGGCTCAGGCCGTACGTGAAGCCCCTCGGCAGGGTAAAGCTGCCTGCACCCGTGGTCACCTCAACATCCACCAGCGTGCCATAAGGGAGCGAGAGAGTAGGGACATTGCACGAGACCTCTCCGGAACCAAGGATGAACGGGTTGGCACAGTCGACCACCAATGCGCACCTGCAGCTCTGATATTGAGGGTGTAGACGACCCCATCATTGCGGAGAGAGGGTCGGGGTTGTGGAAAGGTCTGACCCGCACGTTGTCGATCCGAATGTCGAAAAAGACACTGGATGTACCAGGGACATACCACCAACGTCCTATCCCGTAACTGTGTTGATACCTTGAATCGAGGCCAATGCGGTGTCGTCCTTGTCATCTTCGTATCAAAAAATGAACCATTGAGATAGAACATGGTGAACTCCTTCGATGACACGGTCAGAGTGGGGAAGTGGCTTTCGCCAATCGGAGTGGGGTTGGAAAAGCAGTTGTAGCAGATAGATTTCATCCCTGAGGTGATGGGACCAGTGACCGCTAACTCTGAGGCTCCAATGGCTGATGTAAAGTTGACCGGGCTTGCAATGATGGAGAACTCGCTGTCGACAGCGAGATTGTAGTAGTTAGCTACGATGTTGCTCTGGAGGGCGAGGTAGTTGAGTTCGGTGCTTTCGTTTGCTTGGGGGTGCTGTACCCTCCAGCTTGATTTGTCCTACGCTGAGTGATTTCGTTGCATAGGAGTTGGAGGAGATCGACCACAAAGTGCTGTTGAGGGTGCTGTTGCTGAAGTCATCAAAGACTAGGAAGGTGTCGGCTCCACTGCTCGAGGAGAGGGATTGCCCTAAGTCTCCATAGGACATATTGAAAGACGCGAAACCGGAGGGAGGTATGTAGGAGACCTTCACCCATATTCTAGTGGTGCTGCTGTTGCAATCTCCTGGGTGGAGCCAAAAGGAAAGGCTTCCGAATGTATCGCCGAAGGTGATGTCTGCGCAATCGCTTCGCATCATGTTATTGGCAATGAGAGAAGCGGTGTCAAGGATCAACAACACGGGATAGTTTTACAGAGGAGTGCCAACGCCGGCAACCGTGATGATCGTTGAGAACTGCTCAGGCGTTTGCAAGGAGGAAGGAAAGGCTGTTCCCGAGATGTTGGCCTCCGTACCTCCAATACCATAGTCGGGTGTGATTGAGATGATAGAAAGAGGATAGTAGATAGCGGTATAGTTGACTTGTATCCAGGTTCCGTTATTCTGAGGGCTGATAAAGATGGGAGAAGGGGAGCCGGAAGGGTCTCCAGGGGGAGGAGGCACCGCGTCGCAGACTCCGATCCCTTGGTTGGAGCTCAAATTGTACGACGTCGTACACAAGACCGGCGAGCCACCATCCCCCACCTTGACCGCAAAGGTCAACGGTAGCTTCCTTCCTAATGGAAGGTTGCCCACAGTGCAGTCGAACGTGGCCAAAGGGTTGATGATACAGCTCACCGTGAGTGACGGCAAGTCGCTCCCTCTGATGAGGGCGCCAGGAATCCAAGCAGGAAGGGATGTGTCATAGGCCCCATAGTCGGGAGCCTTGGCTAACGGGACGGAGTCGTCATATGGGGCACCGAGACGGATAGCGCCTCCAATGGCCGGTGAGTATGCCCTCAACCGGTAGTCTTGTTGCTGCTGCTCAAGGAAGGCCGGATCACCAATGAAATTGTTTTGGTAATGTAAACTTGGGTTGGACTAAAGGAGCGTCGGGTCGTGGATGTCAAAGATGTTGTTGATGGCCAGGTTGTTTAACATCTGCTGTATGCTGTTCATCCCAAACCCTCCGATGCCAGTGTTGTATGCCCAGGTGTTGTTGGAGGTGGGGATCTTGGTGGCTCCTGGAAGAAGCCCATAGTCCAGAATGCGTTGGAGATGCAATCCCAGGCTACATTGCGAGACACCTCATAGTTGCTGCATGAGTTGTCCAGATAGATACCCATGCACCCTGCGTAGTGGAGCGAATAGTATTGTGGGCCGGGATGTTGGGCCATCTCGCCTCAGGAATCATCACACCGTCGGCAAACAATTGATCGGCCACGTTTTCATCCTACGGGGGTTGGGAGGCAGTAAATTGGATGCGTTAATGTCTCTATGTTGCGGATTTCGTTGGATAGCGAGGGAAAAAGGAAAGAAGATCTTTGGAAGGAAGGATTACCTTTCCGGGGTTGAAATTAGCTATCGTCCAATTCATCGCAGTGGTTTGATAAATGGAACCCGTATACAAAGACCAACCTCCCGAAGGGATCACGTCGGCGCCGGAGATGACCACCTTCTCTTAAGGAGAATAAGCCTTGAAAGTGATCGGCAGTCCTGTCATTCCTGAATGGGTCAGGGTTATAGTCTCACGATATGTCCCTCCCCTGATGTGGCAGGTATCCCCGGGGTTGATGGCCAAAGATGCCCATTGAGATATGGTAGCACAGGGGAAAGAGATGCTGAGGCAAGTGTTGTTCATCTTTCCAACGGATTGATCGACGTAGTAGTCTGTCGCACCTGTAGGGAGGAACCACAGTGTCCATAGACACGCTGCAAGTAGAAGGCCGTAAGCACTCATTGTAGGAGGTAAAATAAAAAGAAGATCAAACAGTTTAAAATTGATGCGACAGCTGGGCGATCGCAACAATAAGAATTCAATGATTGGCGGAGCAAAGATGTGTAATAGAGGCCTACAACGGAGAATGCTTATTTGTTGCTCGCCAGAGAAAACGCCTCTTTAACTTTAACTGAGTTAAGGTCTCAGGCCCAAGTTTACAATGTACCATCTATCTGAAAACGTCCGCTCATCGCCGCCTTGTGAGAGGAGCAGTGTCTTATGTGGTTGCCGTTGCCCCCAACGGTACCATGATTTTGCAGGCATTATCTTCCTCGGTTTTCTCGGGAAAAAAAAAAAATAATCAATTTGCTAAATTGTGTAGTGCTTTAGGAGAAGGTTTTTATTTTCTAATGAAAGCCGTAAGCCCCCAATGTGGAAAAGCATCCTGGGTTCAACATGGTGTAGCTCCTCGATAGGCACAAAGGTGCCTATGGTTACTGGAACAACCAATGGATGGCCCATGCGAGGGTGGGTGTCATCATCTCAGGTCGATTGCGGTGAAAGTACATAATTCCTCCCATGGTGACGCAGAACAGCAGGATATCTCCTTGAGGGATCATCGGCACGAGGCCTCTCTTGTGAAGCACGGAGTACAGCGAAGACAGAGCACGTGGGAAGACGAAAAGCCCCAGTTCCACCCGACGACTCTTCTTTTCTATCAGAATGGCAGTCGAACAGAAGAGTCCTCCGAAGTAGTGGACCATCTTATGGTCCCAATCGAATAGATTCCTATGTCCGCATGTCCACACCTGCAACAGTCCCACCAGGACACTCAAGAAGCAAGTACTTCGAAAGCAGCCCCACGAGGCTTTAAGGAAGGAGGAGAAGGGCTGCTGGAGGAATGTGGGAAGGCTGGAGAGGAAGAGCGGCACAAAGCCGAGGATGGTGTAGAGGGCCATTGCTTTTTGACCGGAAGATAGGGTGGTGTCAACGATCTGGCGAAGGCACGACTCGTTCTGGGGATGGATGGCAGAGCAAGGGACAACCGATGGGTATGCGGTGGTAAGGGGATTGACGGTGATGCGGCCTCGAGATTTTTCTCGACAGAAAGTCATTATCTCATCAAGATTCACTGGTTCCTTCCCACCTCTACATATTCTAGTGGAATTGTTAAATCGATGAATTCTCATTTCTACCCCCTCCCCGTTCCTCTCCTCTCTTTCTCTCTCTCTCTCTCTCCAACAAAAGGCGGGAGACTTACTTTCGAACAGCATCGAGAGTGCGATCGTCAATGGGACCAGACTTCGACACAAATTTCAAATAGGATGTGGGGAGGGTATCCGGATGCATGACGTAAGCGTAGATGACTTGTGCGCATCCCAAGATGAACAGCAACGAATCTCCATTGCTTTGCAACAAGCGCGCGCTAGACGATCGCCACATCCCGAGGCTCTTGCTCTCGTTGTAAAGACATTGAAGAAGCCGGGTGAAGAGGTAGAGGGCTATCGTCTTTCTGTTTTCGGGTGGTTGAAAGAGCAGCGATAACCCCGCAATCGATCCGCTGATCAGAATATTGATCTTCAGCCATCTTTCAGCCTTCGTTTGTATCCCCTGGTCTTCCTCTTCTCCTTGATATCGGCACCCTACGTCACCACTATGATAGGTACTGATTTGATTCAAGATATAATAAGTTACGTGATAGATGGCACCAAAACCTGGTTTTTGCAAGAATTAAAATAAACGTTCCCCCCCCCTTGAGGGGAAACCTTTAGCTGGTAAACAAGGGGCATACATACCGCCAATGGAAAGGCCGACACGAGCAGCGTCAGGACTACATAATAGTTCTTTGAATTTCTTCCCTCTGGCCAACTGTTTCCATTCGGATATAATCTTGACAAGGGTGCATCCGACGTAACCTGCCCCGAAGCCCTTCATCATACTTTGCAGCGCATTTTTCGGGAACGGTTTCTTGGTGATCCGGGGACGGGCTTCAACCCTCGACGTTGTAACGTCGGACATGTTTTGTTTCTGCCTCGAGCCTTCGTCCAACCCTTCTTCCGTTAAGTAGTGCGTCATTCCCCCGTAATTCTTACCTTGACACGACGTAACCACTCCGCGCGAATACCGTCGTCCCTCACTTTTTCCCATTTTGTCTGCAAAACAGTCCTTACTCATCCATTTTTCCTTTACGGTGGGCCATATTAGGTCTGACTGAAAGAAGCACTGAGAAGACTTACCTTGCCCGAAACAGTTCTGTCCTTACAACAGATATACCGCCAAGGTTAAATAGACGAACATTGAGCAACAATAGCACACCAGAAAATCAACTACTTGGTTTCAAGACTGAGAAGATCAGAGAAGCAATCTAACTGCAGAATTCAATCTTCGGCAAAGTATGGACATGTCCAGAACACTCACGTGCCGGTGTGTTGTATCAGCACGCAATCCAACCGTGATATTTTTTTTTTTCGAATTATTGTGCAGGGATTTCCTGTGGACCCTTCCTGTGCATGCTCTTCAGCCGGTGAATCCGTTATAAATCGTTGAAAAAAGCAACTCTTCAAGAAGGGGGACTGGTCCTGTGTTATTTTGGTAAAACAAAATTTATACTCGAGTCTTGCTTGTCGAGATATGGGCAGTCTCAGCGCTGCATTATCCGGTATTTTGTAAGGCGTACGGCTGGATGAATAATCGTTGCAGCCCGTTATATGACATTAAAATGTCATCCTCTACGACCTATAGCACAGATCAATAGGTATGGGAAGTTAGTCATTAGACGTCTGAAGGAAAAACTCGTGTTGGCATAATAATTTGTCGAAATGCCGACGCAGAGAAAGGAAGTAACTTTTCTCATTACCCAGTAGTAACAAAGCACAGCAGGGCAGGTTCCTTTTTTACTGTTGTCTCTGTGAAACGTGCCACAAACATGCAACTGTTCTTCATTATTGGGTTGCTAGCTACACTGATTGCCGCAACTTTGGCACAACCGGCCTCAGGCAATGTGTGTTCCGGTACAGTGGAGAAATACATCTACAGCCTTCAAGGGTTGTCTTCGGCAACCGGTGGTAATGATCTTACGACTAGCGATTTTGAAGGCAACCTCTATTATTATCGCCCCTGCAAGCCAGTGCTTCAGTGTCAGTCTTCGTTCGACGGCCTTAACGGTGTTTGTCAAAAGGATAACAGGTTACTGCCTCTTCTATTTTTTTTTTTTTTTTTTTTAAAAGGAAAAAAAAAAAATGCTTATTCCTTTGTTAGGCTCATTCCGACGTACCATCCCAGCGGGTCCATTAATCGCGTCGTATGGGGCGCTCGCCGCCAAGGGGCTTCCACAGGATTCATCATCTCCTTCCAAGGTGGTGAAGGAGGTCGCCGGACTGACATCGAATTCATTTGTGATTCCCAGATTCCCTTTGGAACCTTGGAGCCTGATTATCCTGTTGAAAATCCTTCTAGATTTTATCACTTGAAGTGGGCCACCTCGTATGCGTGCCCCATTGGTGGGTTTGTCCCCAAAAATGACACCGTAACCATGAAAGCAAATTAGGAGAGAGGTTTATCAAAAACGCATTCAAGTTGTACAAGGGTGAACACACTTGAATAAAAAAGCTTTGCGTTTAGGATGGGTTGTGGGTGAATCTTCAAACAGCAATTCTAATTCTCAATTAGGTCACCTCTTGGTTTGTTTCGATGGCCTGTGTCAGGGCTTCTGCAATCTCGTTGTTCGTTTCAGCGATTTCCAACGCCGACTTGCCATAGGTGAGGAGGGGATCGGCCAAGTACGACAACAACACCTTGACAGCATCGAGGTGCTGGTTGTGGCGTAATGCAATGGCGACCATCCCTTCAGGGTGACCACCTGTTCATGCTTATCTCCTGTTTCAACTCTTCTCCAGCCTCGCAGGTAGCAACAGCAGCAGGGAGTGGCGACTCCTTTTTCCTCCTTTTTGCCTGCGGTCGCGCGGCTTGGTCTTCTTTCCTCTTTTTCTGGCTGGCCCTTCGGGTTTGGCTTCGCCTTCTTCGGCAGGCCACTTCTTTCTCGGCCGGCCTCTCTTCTTGGGCTCCTTTGATGAAGCAGTCGGTGGGGATTTCTTCTTGACCTTCCTCTTCTTGCTCCCGGATTCCTGCTCGGTCTCTTTAGCACATGCATTGGTGGGCTCCTTCTTCCTCTTGCCTCGCTTTCTTCCGGTTTGCATCTCTTTTCCGTTGATGACCGGCCGCTTTCGCTTCCTCGTTGGCTGTTTCAGAATTGGGTGACTGATCATCTTGTTCCAGGTCATCATAGGAGGGCAAGTCTTCGACACTACTTTCCCCCTTGATTCCTTCCCACTCACACCGCGTGACTGTCCCTTCGCCAATAGTTGTAGAATCGCTTCACAAAGTACACTGGAGGCTTTCTTTTTCCCTGTCTTCTTCATCCACTGCTTTCTCATTCTCTTTCCGTTTCCATTCGTTCAGATATTTCTGGAATTCTGCCGCGCAGAGCACGTTCACATGGCCCAGCAGCATCTCCACGGGATTGGGGTCGATGTGGTTTACGAAATAACTTGAATTCCCCATGATGCGGCTGCCTGTCTCCCGCCACGTCTTCTGGTTTATACAGCCATCGCAGATTCACCTGCGCCCTGCCCTTTTCCGGTCCTCAAACATACTCTCCACCTCCGCGTACATATGTGGCTGGTTCCCATTAGACACCGCAACAGATTCCCCAACCGAAAATAGTCGGTCACCGATTCAAATGCATCGGCGTATCCAGGTCTCCGCTCTTCCTCAGCAAATGACGCACGATGGCGAGAAGGCGGGTCTGCCCTCCTCCTCTTTTCCCTTCTTCGGGGGCTTGGCGTTGACATGGTTGCACCTGTCTGTGTGTGTGTGGCATTTTTCTTCTCTATCGTTAGAAATTATAATCGCAGTGAGGAGACCTGGATACGCCGATGCGGAAGAGGGACAGGACTTGGGAGAATCAACGAAAGAGCCAGAAGAGGGCGACCGGACAGATGAAGAGGAAGAGAACGCGGGAGAAGGGTGGCGGTGGGAAACCTCGACACAACCTCAAAGACCGATCGGAGGAAGTGGGGAGGAAGGAGGTCGGATATCGGTGGTGCTTCCCCCAAAGAAGAGGAGGGAGACTATCACCCACACAGAAGAGTGAGCTTGAAACGGTGTACGTGGTGGATAGATACCCCTCAAGGATGAAAAAGGCAAGCCTGGCAGGTGATCTCTCTCACGCTGCGGCAGATACAAGCCTGGTATTGCTCTTCTCCTCCACCCCCCCCCCCAAAAATGTGGCGGGAAACAATTGCGGGGTATAATATGAAGGGTTTTTTTGGCGCAGCGATTTTTTCTTTTTCTTTTTCTTTTTTGTTTTTCTCTTTGTGTTTTTTTTGTGTAATTTTTGCTCTGCGCAACATGGCATAAAGCGTGCCGTTACGACCGTTGCGGTATCTTCTCTCTATTTTTGAGTTTTATCCGCAAGTTTACAACTGCTCAATGCGCACTCTCCTCCCCTGTGAGAGACCTTTCCGTCTTTCGTTGTTGGATAAATGAAAAAACCTCACTGTTACGACAGTGATGTAACTGTTACGTGTAGAGGGGCACCAAAAATATATAAATTAAAAAAAAAAAAACAGCATGGAAGCCCACCGCGTCGTTCTGCTGTTCCTGGCCCTCGTGCTGCTCCGACGAGGCAAGACGATCCTCCCCCGAGTTACATCGTCTGGCCGCAACAATGGCATGCAGACGTTATTGTTGCAGACGACGGCTTCTGGCCTTTCGTCCAGGTATGCTGCTTGATTTTTATTTTTTATTTTTTTTGGGTTGGACTCTTGAAACGGCTTCTTCTTTTGAAGGCAGCAATAACCATCTCGGGGAAGGGGACGGTCTTTTATGGCGCCACCGAGCAGATCGCTTCCTACTTCCTGGTGCAGACCGACATCGGCAGGAAGGTGCACGAGGTCGTCACCCGAGAAGGTGGTTTATGTCGTCGACGGTACCTCGGGATGCTGTTCGGTCGTCTCCCTCGCGGACTCCTATCGCTACCAGCTCCCTTTCGCGTTCCCGCCGGACTTTCTGGCGAAGCAGAAATACCAGTTCATCGGATGGGAATACTACCTTCGCGAGGGGACCTATTTCGAGGTTAAAAAAAAAAAAAAAAACCCTCCTTTGCCCTCCTTCTCTTGCTTTTAGCGGCGGTTGGTTGTTGCGTCAAAAACCCCTTCGAGATCTCGCCACGACTCTGCTCCTTCCTCATCCGTCTTTACCCTCCATTCTTTGCTTCGGTTCCTTCACTTACCCTTGCAACCCCCATGGCACCAGACGCTGCATTGGCAGCTGCCTGGGGATCTGTTCACCGCCACCATCGATTATTGGCATGCCACGGCAACGGACGCGCTATACCGCATCGCTTGGGGAGGCTCGTCGCCAGTCATCCTGGAGTTCTCGGGGATGGTCGCCGGATTTGCTGATGTCCCAAATGTCAAGTACTTCCTGACCCCGCCGTCGGCGTGCAACAACGGGTCGCGCGCAACGGCCTTGATGCCCAGCAGCACCCATGCCCCCACCGCTGCCGCCAAGCCACCCCAATCACCTCCTCCCCGGCGGGTCGCTCGCAAGGCGTGGCCGCTGCAGTGGCACGCCGCGAGCCATTACACGGGCAACGACTTCGGATTCTACGGCGCGGCGGCGGCGGCGGGAACCAGGGGATGGGGGAGGAAGGCGAGCCCACCACGGGAACTATTACTACGATTGGCCGAACCAACGGGAGTGCAACGTGTGGACCGATGTGAATACGGGGGAGCGGACTAATACGCTCATCGTGAACGGGACCTTCCACATCATCACCCTCGCGACCAATTCGTGTCAGCTTGTGCCCACCTATCCTGTCAGCGGACCTCGCAAGCCGGATTGGCCAACCCGGTTGCCCTATCGAGACATGCAGTAAATCTTGACACAAGCAGAGCGACCCAGCTACGTTAAAACTCATCACTACCTGTACGATGCCTTGGGAGTGGGTAAGCCGTCCTTCGTTATTCCCTTCTGCTGCTTCCCCCTCGTTCCGATCCAAAGGGGGTTTTTTTTTTTTTTTTTTGTTAAACAAAAATACAAACACCTTGCCACACAGGTCAGAAGCACTCCTTCAACTATTGGGAGACCGAAGACACACAGACTCCGGTTCAGTTTCAGGGTCCCGTGTTGGAGTTCTGGCCTTACGGGCAGAGCATGATACGATGGGAGAACGTGGTGATGGGGCTTAACGGCTTGCCCCTCGAGACGGAGATCTTTTACGTCCCCAACGATTGTTCCTACATTCCTGCCAACAGGTTCCTGCATGACACGAACACCAAACCCGCATTTCGAGTCCTCCTGTGTTGAAAAAGAATTGGTGTACTGTTTTATTGAACGCCTCTGTGTGTGTGTGTGTGTGTGTGTG
>Ga0209935_1004106_pt1 | contig 13823 bp, 8 predicted proteins | sample ThiBio_1000_plan_2_FD_183958 | JGI IMG/M metagenome (GOLD analysis project Ga0209935, IMG submission 183958) | Wastewater bioreactor microbial communities from Cape Town, South Africa - Thiocy_cont_1000_plan (SPAdes) | ecosystem: Engineered > Bioreactor > Thiocyanate-remediating >... | reverse complement strand
TGGCGGTGGGCTTAGAAGGCTGCACAGCAATGCGATCGTCATCGGTATCACCGTGTACCGGGTCGGCCGAGAGGTAGCCGACATCGATGATGGCGTCATCGGCAGACGAGGGCTGCGCGACTTCTGACACGGCTTGGTAGGGCTTCTTGTGCAATTCGGTATCAGCAGCGGCTGGCGGAGAAGCCGACGGTCCAAGCAAGTGGCCGAAACTCGATGGCACGATAAAGCCATAGTCGTTGGCTATCGTGGAATATGAGTGAGCGAGACAGAGAGAGAGAGAGAGAGAGTGAGTGAGTGAGAGTGAGGAAGGATACATACGTTGTAGCCAATATTGATAGCGAAGCTGGAAGGCCAAGCAAGTGATCGGGAGCAACTGCACGCCGATGAACAAGCATGCAGTTTGAATGTCCCATAGAATGAGGCCGCTATCGGCGAACCACTTCATGACCGTTGTATTCTAGTGGTACGTGGTGTGAGTAGCGAGTTATTCTCGCGATCAACCCACGCTTGCCGTACCTGCGTGTCGTAGAAGGGAATGTTGAAGAGCTGTTGCATCAGCACCAACAGCGTTCCGAACGCGAGGTACAGCGGGAACATGCGGCTCAACAACCACAAGGGAGCTAGTGTGCCACCATAGCTCACGAGCGCCAGCAGCGTGAACGATGCCAGCGATGGCGTCAAGACACACGAGATGATGAATAGCAAGAACGCCATCTGCTCAATCAAGCTCGCGGTAGTGAGCACTTGCTCCGACGCAAATCATGATCACGGTCTCGGTCACGGCAAGAGCTCTCTGCGTACCTGCCAGCCATGTCGTCCAAACAACCAAGCACCGAGATGTGCTCGAAAGACTGACTGCTGTCTCTGATTGAGATCCGAGGCACTCGACGGGCCATGGTCAACGAGCGCGATCGAGTTGGAGTACTGGTGAGTATCGGTGAAGGCCGCACCAACAATACCACCACCAGCGCCGCCTTGATATGAGTATTCATGGTCGCTCTCATGGAGATCATCACTGGCCTTGGCAGACAAGGCATGTACCGCAGAGGCTCGTGCGTCGGCACGGCTCGGGCTATCGACACGCGACTGGCGCGAGAATCGAAAGTACATATGAATCGAATAGGCATTGTACAAGCGAGCCAACTACGAGAGAGAGAGAGAGAAGCAATCCAACCAGAATGCAATGATTAGCTTTCCGATTCATTTCACGGAGCAATGTATGCGAGTACGTACCACGAGGAACAAGCCAATGTTGGCAAAGAATGCCACGACAAACGGCCACATATACTGCACCTCCGAGAGCGGCATCTCGATCCAAATGCCGTAGTAATGCATGTTGCCCGAGACCCACGTGGGAATCGAGCTCGGATGCACAAAGTCGAACTGGATGAAGAACATGAATAGCAGGTTGAGGCCCGAGTACATGATCATCCAAGGCCCGGCACTGAGCGATTGGATTCCATTCCATTGGATTTGCATGTCAGTGGTGTGTATAACGCGGGATTGCTGCATTGCAATGACGTACATGAGCAGCATGTGCTGCACACGCGCTCCAGCAGCGAGGTAGATCAAGAACGAGCACGCGAGGAACAGGTACGGATACGTGATGGCCGATGCATACACGATACCGCACAAGGCACACAATGCCACGCCCAAGTAACACAGAACCGGCGAGAAGAACGAGTCCGCTCCACGGCCGTGCTCGATCCATTGTGCCTCGAGTTGCTCCTCAATCGTTGGCTCGTGCATCTCGTCCTCGGGCTCGGGAGCGAGTTTGGTCGGGAGTGGTGATGTTGCTGCACCGTCTCCCGCAACTGCATCGTGATCATCCTCAGCAAGAAGCTCTGGAGACCACGAATGAGTGAGTCGAGTCGAGGGAGGAGTCTCTCGTAGTGTGGCGGTACCTGGATCGATCTCGTTGCCAGACTCACGCAACTCGCCATTCACATCAAAGAAGATCTGCAACGCGAGCAAGCAGCCGCACGCCACCAACACACTCCCGTCTGGCACGGTCATTTGCACGATCTGTGTCGCGGTGGGGCTCTTCCATTGGAAGCCCAGCACCTGCCAGATGATGCTCTGGTGCGATGCCGACACGGCGTTGGGGGTCGTCGCCAACACGATCATGAAGATGCCCTCGGCCAACAGCACGGCACCTGCGAACACGGCCATCAAGATGATATGCGCTATGGCGAACCACCCTACAACCACCAATACAACGAGTGAGTTCGAGTTCGAGTGCGAGCTCGGTTTCGATGAGTAGCAGTGATGGGATATCTCGTACGTCGACGTGGCAGCAGTGGATGCGGCGCCCACAAGACGCAGCTCATGAAGCCAAACAAATACACGACGGAGATAGCACTGCTACGCAGGATGGCCGCTATGTATACCGTCGACGCCCGATATCAACACGTGAGGATCTCGCCGGTGGTGTGCTCGCTGGATCGTAGCGACAGCACCGCATCGATTGAGAGTGGACACGAACGAACCTGCCGCGAGCAAGAGCGGGTATCCCACATGATACAACAAGAACACAAAGGTGCACAGCATGCGCTGTATGATGCCGCCATCTCCAGCCATGCTTGGAGCTCGAGAGAGTGAGAGAGTGAGATCGATCTCTACACCACTCCTCTCGTGCTCTCTCTCGAGCGCGTGGTGCGATCAGAGACGAGGAGGGAGAGACACCACTCACTCGCTCACGCGCACAGCAGAAGAACACGAGACAAATGAACCTCCGACGAAGCACTCGCAAGAGAGAGTTCTCTCAGCGAGGAGCGGAAAACTCGATTCCTTCGGGTCCCGCACATTTTCACCGGCTTTGGTCTCCCGCCTCTCCTTGTTCTGAGCACAAGCGCCTCTTCCTTCCTCTCTTCTCCTCTTCTATCGATCAGTCGCTTCTTCGCCCTCTCTCTCACACACACGAGACCCCTCTCGATCCCTCTCTCCCACGCGCACGCAACCCACCATGGACTCCTCTGCTGCATCTGGCGATATCCCCCCGGCCCCGACCACCACCGCCGCCGCCTCCTCCACCACTCCCTCCTCCAGCGCTCCGACCTCCTCCACCACCAACGACGTGCCGCAGAAGCCCGATCCGGACCAGGAGCAGATTACCCTCCGCGTCGTGGCGCAGGATGGCACCGAGATCTACTTCAAGATCAAGCAGAACACGCCGCTGCGCAAGCTGATGGGTGCCTACTGCAACAAGCTCGGCAAGGACCCCAACTCGGTTCGATTCATGTTCAACGGCCAGCGAATCCTCGACGAGCAAACGCCAGCTGCCGTACGTATCTCGATCTCGATATCTCGATCTCGATGTATCTTTTGATCGCGAGCCGCCAAACTGACTCGTTGATGACGGTCGCTGGGTTGGATATCTCTAGCTGGAGATGGAGAACGACGACATTATCGATGCGATGGTGGAGCAGAGTACGTAGTCCCTTTACGCCATCGAGTATCGCTCGTCGTATCTATCTAACACGAGATACTTGTTTGTTTCGATCTGGTTCGATCTGGTTCGCGTGTATCTGTGTGAGTAGCTGGCGGCCTCTAACACCACGACACCCAATCACTCACTATCATCCCAGGAGAATCATCTATCTCTCTCTCTTCCTCTCTCGCGTCTGTCTCGTTCATCTCTCGCACGCAGTTCTGTGCGCCTCTCACTGGCTCGCGTTCGGTTGCGCTGTAGAAGAGCTTGTTCACTCGCTTGTATTTCGATATTGCATTTGAGAGCAACAACCGTGCATCCCCGTCACCATATACACACCAGACAACATCTCAACGACACCTAGCGCCTTCCTCGTAACTAACCAGTTCATTAATGACTTCGTATCTGACTCACACTGACTCACATATGCTTGGTGTACAAACGCTCCCGCGAACTGGCATTACTACTACTCGTTCGGACCAGGCTCACTTCCTCTTGCCTTTGTTGTTGTTGTTGGTGTTCTTCTTGGCGGCAGTGGTGGTGTTGTTGCTGTTGTTGGTGCTGGTGCCCTTGGCTGGCGAGACGGCGGCTGCTGCGGCATCGGTGCTCTTGGCCACAGTCGACTCCTCCGCATTGGGACGATGCTCGTCAGTGCCTCGGGCACGGTGGCGCTTGCTGGACGGGTCTTCCGGCGGTGCGTACAAGATGAAGCCGATGGCGTAGCCCAAGAAGACGCCCAGGCCGAACACGCAGACCGTGATGCCGATCGCGAGAGCCTGGTGCTCGAACTTGAGGCCGTACCACACGGCGAGAGACTCCTCGACAAAGAGCCGGAAGCGCGTCGGCTCTCTCACGTAGCCCTCTTGCTGTTGGTGCAGGTTCTGCTGCTGCTCGTGCGTCGTCTCGTCGGCTTGGCCCTTGACGTACGGTGGCGGTACGGGAGCCGACGGCAGCGTCTTGTAGCCGCCACGTGCGAAGCGCAACACGGCCTTGACGGTGCGGTTGTGCGAGTGCGGGTAGAGGTACATGGTGCCGTCGTCACAGCCGCCCTCGATCACCATCAGCGTCGGCAGGTACTCGATGCCGAAGCGCTTGCGCAGCTGCTCGTCCGCGCCGACGTCGACCGAGCCGATGGCGATCTCCTCGGTGCCGAGGTGCGCCGAAATCACCTGGAACGGCTCGGCGAACGCCTTGCAGTGCTTGCACCATTGCGTGTAGAACTCGATCAACCACACGGGCTTGGTGAAGGTGCGCGGCACGCGTCGGCCCGAGAGATTGTCGAGCGACATGGGCAGCGCCAGCTTCATGCCGCCGACGAACGAGCAGAAGCTGTCGCTATCGAGCGAGATCACGCCTTGGAACAGCGGGAACGGTTCGGGAGGGAGATCGGTCTCGTCGTCGTTGTCGTAGCGAGGGTCAAGCTCGGTAGGTTGCATCGGTGGTTCAGGCTCAGGCTCAGGTTGGGACTCTTCAGGTTGGGACTCTGGCTGGGACTCTTCTGGTTGGGACTCTTCTGGTTGGGACTCTTCAGGTTGGGAGTCTGGCGTCGAGGTCGGTTGCTCAGTGACTTGGTCAGCACCGAGGTTCTCGTCAGGCACCTCTGAAGCATCGCCAACGAGCTCGATCACTTGCTCAGCATCGCCATCGGCTTGGTTTGCAGCATTGGCGACCGATTCTGCATCAATGACGGGGTCGGCAGCTTGGGCATGGTTGAGAGCGTGATGGTCGGCCACGAGGTACTGGTCGGCTACCACCTCACTCACGGCCTCACCGGCATCGCCGTTCCTCTCAACGTGATCAGCGAGTGTACCGATCAACGTCAGCGTCAGTGTCAGCACCAACACTTGTTCCAGTACTCTCGAATACTTCATGGTTGATTCGCAGTAGCGCGAGAGAGCGTGCACACGAGAGCGAGCCACGAGCGAATGAACCTCGACCACATCGCGACCTACCATCATCATCATCGCTCCCTCGCCACAACAACAACACCACCAACCATCAATCATGCTTGCTGGAATCGAAGCTGGGTACGTGATCCAATCGAGAGGGAGATATATCTCCCGATCACCCCGATGATCACTGATTCAACGCCATCAATCATGAAGAGGCTCGCACATGGTGGCCTCGCTGGCATCGCTCGCTGATCCTTCGACGATCGTCGAGCGATACGAGGTAACGACCACGACGCCCGACGAGACTTTGGGTCTGATCCTCCAATGGTACGCCGGGATCGATCCTCAAGCTGCGTCATCGATACGTGCTGACGATCGATCAGGCTGCGAGAGCGGCCAGCTCCTGTCGCCATCGGCATCGCGAGCTTCGGACCATTGGACCTCGAGCCATCGTCCGAGACCTTTGGCTTCATCACATCGACGCCCAAGCCCGGTTGGAAGAACACCGATATCCTGGGCACCTTCCAACGCGCCTTCGATGGTGTGCCGTGTGCCATCAACACTGACGTCAACGCTGCAGCCATGGCCGAGCTTCGCTTCAGCGGTTATCCCAAGTATGATGCATCGATCGCTCAAGCATATCGATGTCGATTGATTGAGTCTGATTGGATTGGTTTGATGCAGTGCATCGGACTCGTGCGCGTACATTACGATCGGAACGGGAGTTGGCGTCGGTATCGTTGTAGGAGGCAAGCCCATTCATGGCTTGCTGCATCCTGAGATGGGCCACATCCAGTATGTCGCGAGCACCAAGCGTCGCAGTTGCTGGTGTCGCTCGATGGCTCGTAACCCAAGCAATCGCGCAACAGTGTGCCGCGGCAGGATGGCGACACGATGAAAGGCACGTGTCCCTTCCATGGCGCATGTGTTGAGGGTCTCGTGAGCTCGGGAGCTCTCGCTCGACGATGCGAAGTGCCGGCCGAGCAGCTCTCCAGCGTACCGGACTCGCATTCGTGCTGGGACACGACGGCCTTCTATCTCGCGCACCTGTGCGCCGTGCTGGCGCTCACCGTGAGTCCCAAGGTGATCGTACTCGGTGGCGGCATCATGCATCGCCAAGTGCTGCTGCCTGCCATCCGCACCAAGATGCTGGAGATACTCAACGGCTACCTGGTCTCTCCGTTCCTCACGCCCGAGCGAATCGACCAGTACGTCGTGCGCACACCTCATGGCACCAACGCCGGAGTGCTCGGCTCATTGGTACTTGCCGAGGGCGCTCACCTTCGTGCCACTGGCCACAATTCCCTCTAACCCTCCCTCATGCTCCCCTCTCTCCTCCATCAACCCCAAATGAACCCGAATTGAATCGAGAGTGGTTCCGGAGAGCAGAGTTAGTTCGCTGATAAATATCTGCCAACAATATCTACCAATATCTCCATTCCGAGAGAATTCCCGTAGCCAGCCTGAATGAACTGCACCACTTTCCACCAACCAATGGCATTACTGTTCTTACCCCTCTCCCCTCAACCTCTCACAACCTATCACAACCTCCTCCTCATAGGATGGCCGAAATACCCAAGGAAGGCGTGATCGAGATCCAGATCGATGAACAACGACCACCGCTCAAGGTGAACGTCATCGAGCCCGGCCGCATCATGGTGGTCGAGAACCTGTTCTCCGAGAGCGAGTGTCGCCAGATAATCGAGCAGTCCGAGCGCATCGAGTTCGAGCCGCTGCCAACACGCATCCATGCGTACCGCAACAACGACCGATTCATGATTGACAGCACCGAGCAGCTGCAGGCCATCATCTACGAGCGACTGCGCCAAGGAGCCGTCGTGCCCGACGTGCTGCACATTGACAACCGCTGCGCGCTGTCGGACTGGGGCCTCATCCATCAGACCGGCGCTCGTGCGCCAGACGCCGCCGGGCAGGTCGACTTTGATCAGCTGCCACAGCACGCCGATGTCGGCGAGTGGCGCATCGACGGCCTCAACCCTCGCATGCGCTTCTGTCGCTACGAGAAGGGCGGCCACTTTGCGCCGCACTACGACGGCGTCTACGTGGCCGACATGTACCGCCGCTCGTTCTACACCGTCAACATCTACCTCAACGAGGAGTTCCAAGGCGGCAACACCAACTTCCTCGCCGCGCACTACAAGACCCTCGACGAGCGCGTCATCACCGAGGCCGTCGTGCCGCGCACCGGACTGGCGCTCGTCTTCTGGCATCCGATCCTGCACGAGGGCGACCAGGTGATCTCGGGCACCAAGTACATTATGCGCACCGACGTCGTGTACCGCAAGTGCAACGTCGAGATGTCGACCAACGACCAACAGGCGCTCGCCACCTATCGCCTGGCCGAACAGCGCGAGGCCGAGGGCAAGTCGACCGAGGCTGCCGAGCTGTATCGCCGTGCCTTCAAGCTGAGTCCCAATCTCGAGGAGGCGCTGTACACAAGATAACGAGAGAGCGAGCTTGTCGTCCTGTCATGAGTACCATCATTACATGTAGATACCCGAATGAACGCCATGCTAGAGTTATCAAGCACCTGTACTGAATGATCAAGGGTTCTAACAAACAACAACAACAGCAAACATCAACATCATCGTGGTGAAGGCACGAGATGCCACACGCTCACTGGCAAGCAACGGCAGCAGCAGTAGTGGTAGTAGTGGTGTCGACCTCTTGCTGGTGTGCGTCGTCAACGGCACTGGCAGCCGTACCAGCCAGGATATCGAGATAGGTGAAGAACGGCTCGTAGTTGGTGCGCGGTCGTTGATGGTGCATGTCGTGATGCAAGGCGCCGCCATAGAACGGCACCCAGTTGTGCAGGCTCCACGGAAAGTTGTAGCCGCAGTGAGCGTCGATGCTGACCCAGATGTTGACCAGCGTCCAGGCCCATGTGGTGAGCGGATGGCAGCTGTACACCATGGGCGTCACGGCCGAGAAGAGACCCGTCACGAGCAGTTCGATCGGGTGCACGTATTGCGTCACCCACGCGAACGTGGCGTTGTATCGATGGTGCACCGAGTGCACGCATCGGAAGCCCCAGCGCCACTTGTGGAACAACCAATGCCACGCAAAGTAGCAAAAGTCGAACGTCACGAGACACAGCAGCACTTGTACCGTGAGCACGATCAAGGTCGGTGCCTCGCTCGGTAGTGCCAACGGTGAGCCGCACAGGATCGACAGCGCCGCTGCCGGCAGCACGTACAGCACCTGGTTCCACAGCGTCAGCATCAACGCCGGTCTCATGGTGCTCCACGAAGGCGGCTTCGCCGGCTGGATGCGGTGCGCTGCCAACCACGTCGATGACGACAGATCGAGCAGCATGAACATGCAGCACGCTCCAAAGTAGAACGAGACCGGCAGCACGACCGAGAAGCTCGGTGCCGCGAGCGTCGGACCATGATGCTGCACGAGATACTGCCACATTGGTTGCAAGACACTATCTCGCATCATCCATCGTGCCAACGTGATCGATTGCACCGAGATATCGGCCAAGATGATGTACGCTTCACCATCATGTCACGCACACGCGCCCACGAACGCAGTCGCATTCAAGAGTGAATGTCAGACATTGTGTACCATCACGATGCGCGATAATGAACATGAACCCGAGAGGCTCCGAGCGACACTCGACGGCCGTTACCAAGATCCTGACGTACCAGTGCCTCCCACTCCACCAAGACCTCCGAGACCCGTCAACGCCCCCACGCCGACCACCCAACTGGCCGACGTTGCAGCAGGAGACTTCATGCCCAGCATGCGACGCAATCCCAACGGATCAATGTAGCTACCTCATACATCCGAATGAGCCTTCGATGATGACTCTCTCTGTCTCCCTATCCATGGCCTCGTGCCGAGTACCTCATCACGAAGACGCTCGTAAAGAATCCGGCCGATACACGAGCGAATGGCGTGCCCTCGGTGAAGAACTTGGAGGCGTAGTAGTACGTGTTGCCCGTGCGACTCGCGAACGCATACGTGCACCAGCCGTACAACATGGCGCCAAACACAACGGCCGCCGCGGCGATCTTGGCGTAGTCTCGCGCCAGTGTCATCAACAGCTCTACAACCACGCATGGATCTCTCGTTAGAAGCTGCTCTGCAGCTCGTTGGGTCGCTTGTGCGCGCGAGAGACCTTCGCCTTCGATCTTGCGCAGCTTCTCGCGAACCGAACGACTCTCGCGCGACATTCGGGTCGTGAACGTCGGTATCACGAGATGAGCCATCAAGCCCAGCATCGTCGAGATGCTCACGTAGACTGACACCAACACTGCCAACACCATCCTCTCATGCCTGTGCGTGTGTTCCAATCCACGCAATCGAGTCAGATCGAATGGATGTGCGAGATTGAGTTGGGTTGGGTTGTACCAGGTGAGCGTCAGACAGTCGTAGGTAAAGTCGCCCTCTTTGAGGAACCAGTGCGCTCGTACGGCCCAGTTCTCGGGCATCGAGAAGAGCGTGTACGTGAAGCAGAAGGCCCTGTAGCCGACGTGCACGAGGGAGCCAGTGCATCAGCGAGAGCCAGGCACGTTGGGACACGAGCGAGGCGAGTGGCACGCACCATATCGCCAAAGTGAACACTGAGAGCGACGCGGCGAAGGATGCCATGACCCCTGCGTAAGTCGGCAGCCAAGGGGCCCTTCAAAGTGCGTACGGCTTGGGGGAGGGCGACGCGAGGGCGGCCTCGAGGGAGCGAGATGGGGCTCTGTCGGTGGGGCGGTGTTGTTGACGTCCGAGAGGCAGCAGCAAATGACGACCCAACCCAACCCAACCAACCAACCAACCAACCCAACCCAATCCAACCCAACCCAACCAACCCAACCCAATCCAACCCAACCCAACCCAACCTAACCCTGCAACCCAAATCGATTGAAGCCCATCGTGCCACTCAAGCAGGCAATGAACAAGCAGGCAATGAACAAGCAGTCATAGTGCGGCTCAACGTCGCCAGCAGATCTCGACATCAATCTCCGCAACAAGTGCTCTTGCTCTTGTCGTGATGATCATTAGGGAGAACGATGGTTGGATGGAATATCGAGGGAGGTTGTTGGTATTCATCGAGTTCGAGATTGATGATTGAGATGAAACAATCTCAATACCGAGAGAATCAATACTCAAACGCAGACACTCAAATCATGGCTGTGAAACAAACAAAAACACACACCAAGCACTCAAACAATCACTTCAATCGACGTCGAGATCGTTCTCGATCATCATCACAATCATCACGTTCTCGTGATCGAGTTCGAGTGCTCATTGTTGTTGGTTGTGGGATGATGATGCTGCACAGCCTCCCATTGAGCGAAGATCTGCGAGAAGTTGCTCGCCATCATTGAGAGAAACGAAGTGACGAGCACAATCAAGAAGATTTCGTTTGTCTTGTTCGTTGATCGATTCGAACAGATCGCCTCCTTCCTCGAGACTCGTTCGAATCGACGAGATCGGCCTCATCGATTGGATTCGATTCCAACATCGACGCCAAACGTTGATGAAGATCAACAATAATGGTTTCGATTGCTCGATGCCAAGAGCATTAAACACTTCAATCACGATGCTCTCGAACAAACTCGATCGAATGTTGGCTGAGAACTGCCGCCTCGATGTTGCTGCCATCGCAACCATCAACAATCGGGCTTCTTCTCGAGTTGACGCAACTGTTCGATTCTCGATGTCGATGAACCGCTTCACGATGTTCTCGTTCTTGTCGTTGAGTTGGCGCAAGAGAATCAATTGAACATTTGTTGAGGTTCGGAATGATGCAATCACATTCACTGGAATGATAACGAGATCGAGATCCACCAACAACTTGCATCTCATCATCGAAGGGTTGGAGTTGTTGGTATTGATTTCATCGACACCAACAAGCTCATTGCTTCCTGTCATTGGTTTGAGCTGGAGGATGTGGCAATACTGATTGGCGAACTCGTTGATGGCTGAGAGAAATGCGTTCCAAATCTTGGAGAGCTGTGAGTTGCCGAGCTCAATCGAAGGAGTTGATTCAATCGAGAGAAGACAGCGACTCGTTCTTCCATTAAGAGTGATCGATGATGGTTGTTGGTGATGAGGAATCATTTCAATCACAATGTCGAGATCAATCGATCCAATCGAGTTGGATGTTGATGTATCGTGGGCAAGATCACCTGCCACTCGCAGCTCACAGTTCCAACTGAGACCTGGAGCCAAGTTGATCTGGTTCATATTGGTTGATATCGCGCTCGCAACACCTGAGAAGTGAGTGTGAAACAAGCTCTTGACTCTTGATGTCGATGATTGGAGGTGTCGAGATGCTTGCCAAAGCTCGTCATTCTCGTCAGGAACGGTGTCGTGCTCGATAATCTCGGTAGAAGCGCCAACATTTGGCAAGATTTGAGTGGAAGCCATTGATGAAGTTGTTGATTGAGAGAGGGTCGTTGAGCAATCGATTGGTGGAGGGATGGCAGAGCTGTAGATGTCGATGCCAATCAATGATCGAACATTCACGACTTGATTGGTTCGTGAGCATCGATATGCTCGACTCTCTTTCGATGATCGACAATCATCGAGAGAGAAGATCTTGCACACTGATATTCGAGAGCTCGATGACCATTGAGATCGAACACACTCGATGCATGGAATCTCTTCTTCAATCATCTTCATCTTGTTCGATTTCTTGTTCTTGTTCGATGATGATCGATATGAAGATTGAGATTGACAATCGATGAGTGCTTGATCGATGCTCTCGATCACTGATCGAACGACTTCTCGATACTTGTTGATTGATCTTGTTGTTGTTGATCCTTGTTGATGGTGATGAGGGAGATCGATGTTGGTGTTGGAGATGAACATCACATTGATCATCGAGTCAAGTGGTCCTGTTGTTGATGTCGTGTTGATGTGCAACGGATCTCGATCGACAGTGAGAGATGGATTGTGGAACGATGCAATCATCACAAGTTCTCCATTCAAGAGCATGTGAACCTCGTTGAGATACATCGAGAGCTCCACTTCTCGCCAATCAATCTCATCATCATCACGATCTTGATCGAGTTGGTGATCATCATCCACTTGGTGATGATCATGCAAGTGATGGCGAGATGATGATGAAGAAGAGGTTGCATTCGACGAGAGATGTCGAGCATCTCGAAGGAGATTGATCCAATAAACTTGGAATGTGCCGAATGCTCCTGGAGGAAGTGCTCCTCCTCCTCCTGCTCCTGCTGCTCGTCGTGATCGAATCCATCGACTCATCATCACTTCTCTTCCTTGTTGTTTGATTTGCAACATCAATGATTGTCGTTGATCATCATCGATCATTGGAAGAAGCAATGGAAACACAAACGATGTTCGTGATGGTGATGAACGAGGAGCATCCAATCGATAGCACATCATCATTCTCTCGAGAATCATCGCCAACGATTCAATCATCGTGAGACTTGTTGTTTCTCGGTCTGTTGATTGTTGGCTGTCGTCGTGATCGATTGGATCGAGTGGTGAGAGGTTCCAAAGTTCAGCAAGATCTGTCGTGCTCCAAATGCCTTGGGTTCGATGTTTGAGAGATCGAACATGATCGATCCATTCTTCTTGTTGTTGTTGTTGTTGGTGATCGGTTGGATGTCGATCTCGTGATCGATCAAAATCATCAAGAAGATCGGGCTCATCGAACATCTCGCCGATTCGACAAAGAAGCCAGTTGAACGACAACACAACTGGTTCTGAATCTGATACTTCCTCTTCTTGTTCTTGTTGATATGATGATGAGCGACGGCGATGAGCCATTGGTTGTCGATCATCATCGTGATGGTGATGATATCGAGAAGATCCATGTCTATCATCATTGTCATCGATACTGCTGTCATCGTCATCAAGGGAATATTGACGACGAGGACGAGGAGGCATGAACATCACTTCGCCGAATCCATGAAGTTGTCTCAAGATCCAAACCAATCGTTGTTTGTCAATCTTCTTCTCTCCTTCCAATGATGGTATTCGTCGTGGTTCTTGGTGTTGCAAACATCCATCATCGTGAGGTTGTTGATCATCAAGCGAGAGCTCGATCATCATTCGTCCAATCGTCATCATTGGTGCTGATCGACTTCTTGATGTTGATGATCGAGAAACACTGACATCAAGACATCGATCACTCGATGATGTGATCGAGCATTCGTATTGATGATCAATCGATCGAGAGTTGTTGTTGGTCTCGTTCTCGATGATCGAGCATCGATGTCGTTGGATCCAATCGAACACGAGTTTGTACGATGATGGAACCAAGCTGCGAGATGACGAGTACATCTCATCTCCAATCGATATCAGTCTCGAGACAAGCCTTCCAATGTTTCTCCATGATGATGATGCTCCTGATCCTCCTCGTTCTTGTTGATGATCGGTTGATGATGATTGATGAGAGAGATCGAGCAGTCCTCCATTGATGATCTTGATGTGTCGATGTTCTTGTCTTCGTTCGAGCTCTTGAATCTTGGTCGAGAATCGATGGCTCATTCGTTGTTGTG
>Ga0209935_1004105_pt1 | contig 13826 bp, 20 predicted proteins | sample ThiBio_1000_plan_2_FD_183958 | JGI IMG/M metagenome (GOLD analysis project Ga0209935, IMG submission 183958) | Wastewater bioreactor microbial communities from Cape Town, South Africa - Thiocy_cont_1000_plan (SPAdes) | ecosystem: Engineered > Bioreactor > Thiocyanate-remediating >... | reverse complement strand
ATCTATCTATCTATCTATCTATCTATCTATCTATCTATCTATCTATCTATCTATCAATCTATCTATCTATCTATCTATCTATCTATCTATCTATCTATCTATCTATCTATCTATCTATCTATCTATCGTGATCTATCGTGATCTATCGTGATCTATCATGATCTGCCGTTATCTATCACTGACGAGTCATCGCGTTCATCAGCCATCAATCAGTCGCTTCGAGCAGCTGCATCACCTGTCGTTAGCCAACAACCAACTGCGAGATCTACCGCTATCACTCGCGGGTCTCGTCACGTTGCGTACCCTCGAACTCGACAACAATGCCCTGCCATGCCTGCCGGAAGCCTTGTACTCGTTAACGCAGCTGCGCCACTTGTCAGTCTCATCGAACTATCTGCAGTTCGTAGGCGAGGAGATCATCAGTACGTTGGTTGGCTCAATCAATCAATCAATCAATCAATCAATCAATCAATCAATCAATCAATCAATCAATCAATCAATCAATCAATCAATCAATCAATCAACAATCAATCAATCAATCACATCGATGTCGGATACTCACACCTTCCCACGATAACAGAACTCAAGAAGCTCAAGCATCTCGATGTATCATCCAACCGGTTACTCCGGCTGCCGTCAGCATTGATTCACATGAACAAACTACGCTCGCTTGTACTACAGGACAATCCTTCACTCATTCGACCGAACCCACAATGGTACGTGATACTCCCACACAATCACTCGACGCAATCGTGTGCTCGATCGATATTGAGTCGCATTCCACTCGCAGTACAATGTATAATATCAAGGGAATCATGGAGATGATCATGGCCTGTGAGGTACGACATCCAGGGGACTCACACGAGCGAGAGGGCGAGAGCACTAACCGCGCTTGTCAGGGCGTGAGATGCTCGCAACTACGACTCGGCAATCGGTTCTGGTGCGATCCGAGGTTCGATCGAGTACAACAGGAGCACCAAGCCAAGTATCGCGCCTTGGTGCAGAAGCACCTCTCCGAACGTCCGACCGTCGCGCCACCTGCTTTGCAATACCAGGTCCGCGTCATTTGGATTGCACTCGCATTGGCTCGCTCGCTGACTGCTTGACTCTCGCACTCCTTACTGGCAGACCTACATGCTCCTCGAGTACGGCCAATCGGAGAACCGAGGCGAGCGCAACTACATGGAGGACCGCTGCCACACGGTCATCCGCTCGTTGCCGTTCTCGGTGCCACCGCCGCCATCGCCGCCTGCCAATCTGATTCGCAGCTCTCAGTCGGTGGTTGCGCTCGGAGTCTTTGACGGCCATGCGGGCTTCCAAGTAGCAGACGTACGAATTGTGTTGAGTGCATTGAGCGAGTGTGCAATCGTGCCTGAGTGACAATCATCACTGACGATCGGCATCGAATCGAATCGAATCGAATCGACTCGTTGGCAGTACTTGAAGGAGCACCTCATCGACCGGATCTTTGCAGAGTGGGAGCGTCTGGTTGAGGCGCAGCGTGAATTGCTACCACAGCCGCCTTCGAAACCCGTGCGAGTGTCGAGCAAGAGCTCGGGCTCGTCGTCGCCGACATCGGGCTCGCCGACGTCGCCCGACTACCTGCGGCTGCTCGAGGATGCGCCCGTGGCACTCGGTCGCTCGCGTTCGCTGTCGCTGATGATCGACGCTGCCGTGCCGTCGTCATCGTCGTCGCTCTTGCCCACGATGCCGCCGACGACGATGGCCGAGGGCCTCGTGTCGCCTAGGCAGGCGGGCTTCGTTCCAGGCACGAAGCCCGTGCTCTTGCGCCGTCCGCTGTTTGAAACCACGTCGCCGCACCGTGCCGTGCGCACGCTGCCGCCCAAGTTCAACAGCGCCGCGGCACTGCTCGACAGCCCCTCGGGAATGGGCTTCTCGCTCTCGGAGAGCACGTTGCTCACGCTGGCGCCCGGACACCCGGCACCGCCGCCGCCTGCGCAACGCTCGGTACTCTCGGTCTCGAGTCCCTCCGTGCCAACCACACGCAGCTTGAGCTCGAGTTCGAACAACGCCACCACGACGAGCACGAGCACGAGCACCTCTCTGCGTGGCACAGAGAGCCCGTTCACATCGCCGCCGCCATCGCCATCGTTTGTGCCTGCTTCACCCTTGTCTGCTCTCTCTCAATCAGGATCACCGATCGCGCCGTCGCCGCTGGTACTTCCGCCGTCATCGCTCGCGCAGTCGCCGCTCTCGCAGGGCCAGGCGTCGGGTGCCAGCTCGCACTTGGTGAGCGGCCCACGCACGGCATCGGGCGAGCTTGCAGCCGCCATGTCGCGCAGTTGGGCATCGCCCATCTCGCCGCGAACCGAGGGCATGCCTCGTCGGGCACTCGCCAGCGCACCAGCAGCCACGTCAACGCCGCTCGCCACAACAACCACAACGACAACGACGTCGGCAGCGTCGCAAACACCACCTCGCGCGCACGAGTTCGACACGGTGCCGTTTCTGGCGCCTGCCATGGTGACGGCGTTCGATGCGATCGATGCCGAGGTGTCGGCAGCTTGCCGCGCCAACTCGTGGCACGCTGGATCGACGGCCGTCGTGGCTGTGATTTGCCGCAATCGGTACGACTCGCTGTGCGTTGCACGAAGCAACTCGACGAAATCTGACGCTCGCGCACTCTCGGTTCGATGCAGGTTGGTGGTGGCGCACTGCGGCGACACGCGAGCAGTGCTGCTTCGGAGCGGCTTCGTGTTTCCCTTGACCGAGGACCACAAGCCCAAGATCGACGCTGAGAAGAAGCGCATCGAGGCAGCCGGCGGTCGTGTCGAGGATGTCAATGGAGTGGCACGCATCAATGGCAAGCTCGCCGTGGCGCGAGCGTTCGGTGACGTGGTGCTCAAGGTACGTGGCCATACCGTGCGAGAGGGTCTCTCGGTTGTGGTGGTTGTGCAGCGGCGTGTGCGCGGGCGTGAGCGAGGTGAGTGACGTCGGAATGGTGCGTGCCTTGCAGCAAGGAGAGCAACCGTGGCCGTTGACGGCATCGCCCGAGGTGCTGTCGGTCGAGCTGAACCACAACGACCGCTGCATCGTGATCGCCACCGACGGCCTGTGGGACGTAATGACGAGCGAGCAGGCCGTCAAGCTGGCCATGGAGTACGGCACGGCCAGGGAGGCAGCACGCGGTCTGGTGGACCGTGCGTTGTTCTGGGGCTCGCTCGACAACGTGTCGGTCGTCGTGGTGTTCATCGCGTGGGACGCGCAGCTCGAGGCCGCTCATGCCACGTGGTTGCCATGAGAGCCCCACCACCACCACCATAGGACGATTGTGTTGCTGTTGCTGTTGTTTGCTTGTAAGATAGGTTGATTCGATAGAAGCTAGATTGATTCGCTGCCACAGACACATTGCACTTGTACAACAACGAACTCCACTCCAACTCGGCAAATATACTGCTCCACAATTTCAGGAATGGTTGCGGCGAGGGAGCGCTATCGGCGCTTGGTATCATGATGTCATCATCATCATCATCGATATCGCAAGGCGTTCCGGAGGTCCACGAGAAGGAGAACCACCAGCAGGGCACCAACGTGGCGGGAGCACCAAAGCGCACCATTGCTCTACGTATGGTTTGCCTGAGGAGCGGCGAGGACTTTGTTTTTTCTCGTGGTTCGCCTCTCCTGTTCCTCAGGCGCTGTTGCTTCTCTCCCTCCTCTCGCTCACACCTCCGAAACCTCTCGTTCCCTCGCTCACTCATCGAGACCGAGAGAGAGAGACCAAGAGCGAGACCGATCAGGAGGCTCCTTGCGTGTGTGTGTGTGCTCGTTGCGTGAGTGGTGGGCTTGATAGCGAGCGAGGCTTCACGAAACATGGAGTTCGACCCGCACGAAGCAGAGGATCGCGATGGCATCCGATTCTCATGGAACGCGTGGCCGTCGTCGCGTGCCGAGGCTGGCAAGGTCGTGGTGCCGCTCGGTTGCGTCTATACGCCACTGCAGCGTTCGGCCAACTTGCCGGTCGTCAACTACGAGCCCATCATGTGTAAGGGACCGTGCCGTACCATTCTCAATCCGTTTTGGTACGTGATCGAGCACGAACCAGCGAGCGAGCGAGCGAGCGATGTGTCTCACCGTGTTTGCTTGATCTATCACGATCTATCGCGACCTACCATGCTCTATCATGACCTCTAGCGACGTCGATTTCGTTGGAAAGTCGTGGGCATGCCCCTTCTGCTACATGCGCAACCACTTCCCGCCGCACTACGCGGCCCTGAGCGAGACCAACCTGCCGGCCGAGCTGATCCCCAACTTCTCGACCATCGAGTACCTGCTGCCACGCACCGCGAGCCTGCCGCCGGTCTTCCTGTTCGTCGTCGACACGTGTCTGCCCGAGGACCAGATCCAGCCGCTCAAGGATGCCTTGTTGGTGGCGATGGGCCTGTTGCCGTCGAGTGCCATCGTGGGTCTCGTGACGTTCGGCTCCACCGTATGTCGATCGATTCCCCTCGCTCACTCGCTCCCTCGCACAAGCACACTAACGCCACCGATCATTCGACACGCACACACAGGTTCAAGTGCACGAGTTGTCGTTCGAGCTGTGCCCCAAGTCGTATGTCTTCAACGGCTCGAAAGAGATCGATCCCAAGCAGGTGCAGCAGCTCCTCGGCTTCGGCGGTCCTACTGGCGCTCCTGGATCGGCGCACCCTCAGTCCAATCCGCGCGCTGCCGCCGCTGCCGGTGGAGCGGTCTCCGATAAGCGGTATGCTGCTTGGTGTCGCTGTGGCGGAGCTCGCGTGAAATCGACAACACGTTTGTGACCGATGTGGTGTGCGTAGCTTCTTGGTTCCGCTCGGCGAGTGCGACTTGACGCTCGAGACCATCATCGGCGAGCTGCAAGCTGATCCTCGCCCGCCAAAGGCCGAGCACCGACCACTGCGATGCACCGGAGTGGCGCTCTCGGTTGCGATCGGTTTGTTGGGTGTATGTAGGCGACGCGTTCGTGCGAGACATTCCTCCTGCCTGGTGTTGCTCGTGCCTCTTACCCGTGTGTGCGTGTGTGTGTGCGTTTGTGCGGTTGTTTGGAACACGTAGTGCACGTATCCCAACTCGGCTGCTCGCTTGATGCTGTTCGTCGGTGGCCCATGCACGCACGGACCTGGCTTGGTGGTGTCGCCCGATCTCAAGGAGCCGATTCGCTCGCATCACGATCTGCAACGCGACCAAGCCAAGCACACGGCAGGCGCTCTCAAGGTACAGTGATCTCTCTCCATATCTCTCTCTCTCGCGTGTGCGCCTCGCTGACCTCGGTGTGGTGTGCGTGTAGTACTACACCAAGCTGGCACAACAGGCCGTCACGAACGGCCACGTAGTCGACATGTTCGCCAGCTCGTTGGACCAAGTTGGCGCGTTCGAGATGCGCGAGCTCGTGCGTCAGACCGGCGGCTTGATCGCGATGGCCGACCTGTTCGACAACGAGATGTTCCAAGAGTCGTTCAAGAAGGTGTTCGACCAGGACCAGGCCGGCAACCTCAAGATGGGCTTCAACGCCGTGACCGAGGTGCAGACCAGCAAGGAGCTCAAGATCTGCGGCGCCATCGGGCACTGCACCTCGATGGGCAAGAAGGGCCCGTCGGTGTCCGAGACCGAGATCGGCGTCGGCGGCACGAGCGCGTGGAAGATCTGCGGCCTCGACCCGAACGCCTCGATCGCCTTCTACTTTGATGTCGTCAACCAGCCGACGTCGTCGCCGGCGTCGCGCGGCCACCGCGGCTGCTTGCAGTTCCTGACGCAGTACCAGAACTCGGTCGGTCAGCGAGTGTTGCGCGTCACGACCATCTCACGCCCGTACGTAATCACCCATCCGCACACACAAGGCATTTTTGCAACCAACCACGCAACAACGCCACCATCAAGTTTTTGGCTGACGACGACATTGGTTGGTGTGTGGCTTGGGGCGTATGTAGATGGGCTGATCCTGCGCAAGGCAACTTTGCCCTTGCACAGGGATTCGACCAAGAAGCGGCGACCGTCTTGATGGCGCGCATCGCAGTGCACAAGGCCGAGTCGCAAGACGCCGGCGACGTGTTGCGCTGGATCGATCGCATGCTCATTCGCTTGTGCAACAAGTTTGCCGAGTTCCGCAAGGATGACCCGTCGTCCTTCCGCCTGAGCCCGAACTTTACGCTCTATCCGCAGTTCATGTTCCATCTACGCCGTTCGCAGGTGCTGCAGGTCTTTAACAACAGCCCTGACGAGACTGCCTTCCGCAGGTACGCCGCCGCTCTACCGCAGAGCTGCACGCGCGCTCTCTCTCTATTCTTGATTCGATGTTTGCTAACGTACTCTCTCTCTCTCTCTCTTGCATCGAATCGTGCTCGGTGCGTGTTCGTCATCAGGATGCTGATGAATCGCGAGACGGTCGGCAATGCGTTGTTGATGATCCAGCCGACGCTCGAGGCCTACATGTTCAACTCGTTCGGTGTGCCGGTGCTGCTGTCGGCCACGAGCTTGGCGCCCGATCGCATTCTGGTGCTCGACACGTTCTTCTCGCTCGTCGTGTGGGTGGGTGACAACGTTGCCGACTGGCGCAAGGGCGGCTACCACCTGAATGAGCAGTACCCGCACGTCAAGGCGCTGCTCGAGGCGCCGCAAGAATATGTCGCGGTACGTCGCGTCAGTGAGCAAGTGTGAGTCGATCGTCGACTCCTGGCCTGACACGTTGCGTTGGGTTGCGTTGCGTTGCATTGCGCGTGTGTGTGTGCAGGCCGTGAAACGCGAGCGATTCCCGACGCCGCGTTATGTCGAGTGCGACCAAGGAACGAGTCAGGCGCGCTTCGTGTCGGCGATCGTCGATCCGTCGGTGACGCACATGTCGATGAACCAGGCCGGTGGTGAGGCGGTGCTCACCGAGGACGTGAACCTCGAGGTCTTTATGGAGCACCTCAAGAAGCTCGCTGTCCAGTCGTGAGCGGAGTCCGCTGTACCGTGGTAGTCTACTCTCTCCTCTCTCTCTCTCTCTCTCGTGCGGGCCAGGTTCCTTGCCATCCAATCCACTCCAAGTTCCTACAACCCGGCAAGCCGCACTCGCGGAAGATCTCATCAAGTAAACCAACCAATCGATCGACCTCGGGTGCTTGTGGTGGTTTGTAGGATTAAATAGCGCGGCGGACTGATGATGGTATTTGTACAGGACGCGGCGAACCAAGACTATGTCGTTGTCGTTGTCGTGGTTGTCGTCGTCGTGGTTGTCGTAGTCGTTGTCGTTGTCGTTGTCGTTGTTGGCTGGCTCACTCCTTTGAGCGTAAAGCACTCGACGGTATCGGCCGGATAGCCTTTCCAGTCGTCGAATGGCGGCGAGGCGAGGAAGACTGTGCGCGCGTCGGCGTATGCGCGAGCTGCAGCCTTGAATTCGCGGTAGGTCGTGGTGGCGAGGTCGAGGTGATCGAGCGCGAGAGGCGAGCCGCTCGTTCGCAGCGACTCGAGACATGCGACGAAGCGCGACAGCATCTCGACCTTGCACAGCATCGAGCGCATCTTGGGGCTGGCAAAGTTCTTGCGGTTGACGCCCATGCGCTTGCCCATGGCCGACACGACGACCTGATGGTGGTTCGGTGCGTACCACGAGATGGCTGCGGAGCGACTCGCAAGCGCGCGCGTGTCAGGTACGACACGATCTCGATATCGCTCTCAGCACGCGCGTACGTACCGAATCCCGAAGTGTGTGCGTCGGCAGCAGCAGCAGCAGTGGCGGTGGCAGCGTCGCTCGCCGCAGCCACGACCGACTTTTGGCTGCGCTCAAAGACGAGCGAGGTCGAGAGAATGCGCACCGCGAGGTTGATACGGTACGGCGGCGGTGCCAGGTCGGTGCGGAGGTGGATTCGATCGCGCAGCGCTCGCGCCAGCGCCTCGTAGTTGTACTGCTCGCCGACCGTGATCGAATCGAGATAGATTGGGAGTATCCAGTGGCTCAGCAGCGCGCCCTGCAGTCCGAGCACATTCCAGCGCGCAATCTTGTCGCTACGAGATCCGAGGTGCGGGAAGCAGCATTATCGCCATCGTCATGGTGGTAATTATTAACAGACGAGATAGCGAAACCTCAGTAGCGTGAGAATGAGGATGAAGCCGCTCGCCGGGCGGTGAAGCCGAAGATACAATAGGGAGAGTACACAAGGTACAAGATACACACCTGCACGACATGCTGTGAGTGGCGACACCTGTTTGCCAAAGAGAGTTTACGGCGCAAGTTAACCAACGAGCGAGCAATCAGTGCCGCGCGCATCATACTGTCGCGCAAATCGTGTACCTTGGCCGGGTTTGAGCCATGCTTGACCGTCACCGACACGGAGTCGCTTGCGACGATGCTGGATCTGCGCTTCAACCTCAGCGTCGTCCCCGTTGTCGCTATCGGCGTCATCGGTGAATCTGGTGGCGTCGCCGCCTGGAGATGGCAGCCAAGGACGAGTGAGCGCGGGCGGCGGCGTCGCCACGATCGAGCCAGATGCGTCAGGCCAGTGCACCGAACGTACACGGCGTGTGGCTCACGTAGAGATGCAGCCGCAGGCCTTCACGGAGCCGAAACATGGGCGGCCGCGTCTCTGGCGCTGGCGGCGAGCTCGCCGGTGCGTCGCTCGCCGGAGGAACTTCGGGTTCGAGGATACAATCAGGCGGCGGCGTAGTGGACGTCGCTCGCTGGAGCTCGTCGTACAGCAAGCTGCGGCGCGAGTCAGCGAGAGTAGCCTCAGCGATCAAGGCGCGACGTGGGCGGACGGGATGTATCGCACCGCAGCAGCGAACGACGCGCCACGACCTCGGCGTGTGCGTCGTGCAAGACGTCGCCCGTTGGCGAGACGCTCGTGTGGCCCAAGCAGCGATTGCCGGTGCCCAGCGCCACGACACGAAGCAGGGGCTTGGCTGGAGCAGAGGCGCGCTTGTCGGCGGCGGGCGTGGGCGGCAGCGTGTGCGCCAGGTGCGGCGGATACTCGAGCACCAAGGTGGCCAACACGGTCCACTCGCGCTCCATCGGCTTGCCGGTCTTGGGCAGCTTGTTGTAGGCCGCGATGCTCACGGCAGCGACATGGTCGCCAGTGAGCGCCTCGCAAGCCGCGGCAGCCATACGCGAGCAAGCGAGGAAGGAACGGAACAGCAAGACGCGACCCACGATTACCCGCATCTGCTCGGGGTACGTGATGATATCTTCGCTCGCTACAGAGCAGCCGTCTCGCGTGTCGTGCGATTGGCTTTCCAATCGGCTCGTGGCCAGCCATAGCCTACGTGGGGGCGTGTACAGATCGTACAGCGGGCCTCTCCCGAGAATCTAATCGAAGACCGAGAGCGGCGAGACAGTAACGAGCGTAATCGAATGATTGGTTGTGCTGCTTGGTGGTGCAGGTATGCGCGGCGTGTATCGGCGCGTACAACCACATCACACGCACCGCGCCATATTGTACGCGGCGCGCCGCGAGAGTGACATCTTCGAGTGCTGATGCTGATGATGAACACATTCACGACTCATGCATGACTCAGCGTACAACAACCACAACCACAACAACAACTTGCGCTACGAGCGCGATCTCCGCGAGACTGGTAACAGTTCGCACGCAAGATAACCCCCGTACGCGCTCTTGCCCCGATGGGTATCTGCGCGCCACGCGAGCCGTGTTGCGTGTTGCAAGGCACGTATCTCCCGATCGCGGTGCCAAGCGAGCAAGCAAGCGGGCCAGTTTATGGCGATGCCGGATCGGTACTCGTTCATTGTAGTCGCGAGCTACTGGTAGCGCAATAGCGAGCGACTTCCCTTCTCACTCACTGGCTGACTGGCAAGCTGGCTGGCTGTAGTGCGCTGCTTCGCAACTGCGAATCTACAGCCACTGAGCTACTACGAGCTGGTGTGCTCTTCGGTACGCCAGGCCGCGACGGGGCGCAGGCGAGGTGGCCATGTCAGCAGCGAGCCGAGGCGCATGGCACGCGCACGTTTCGATCCAGCAACAACAACAAGCCGGCTAGCCGGCTGTGCGTGCCTGGCCTGCGTCTCGGCATAAGCGCCATATCGCTGCACCAGCCCCAGCAGCGGCAAACAATGACTTGTTTGCTATCGCAGCAGCAGCAACAGTAGAAGCGCGCGATACCAGGCAGATCCACCGACAAGGGTTCGAGTGAGCGGTGCTCCAGGGGATACCTGGTTGACCTGCTGGCTGGCTGGCGCAGTGGTTGGCTGGAGAGCCGGCGAATTCCCACGCCACGCCACGCCACGCAGCGGCGAGCGAGCGCCTCGGGCGCGGTGGTCCTCTTGCAGACGGCGGGAAATACGGCGTGTTGTGTTCGGAGTGCCGCCTGCCCGATCAGGCCATTGAGCTTCGTAACTCGCTGCTTCTCGCTGCCTCCGACGCTGCGCCACGGCGCCCGACGCCACACGCCTTACGGCATCGATTGCTGGGCGTGTGGCGCAGCGCGGGAGAGCGACGAGTGTGGAGCGCGAGGGCGCTACGCGGCAGTAGTCGCGGTCAAACTGCCGAGTTCTCTCGGCGAATTAAAGAAATTGTACAGGCACGTGCCGTCGTCTCTGTCTCTGTATCTCTCTCGCGCTCTCTTGCTTTCTCACTCGTTGTCTCTCGGTTTCTCTCTGCTCCTCGCGCCTCTGCCGTTTGTGGATTTGGTGCACGGCCGTGCTTGGGCCGACCCGCTGCGTTGTCTCGGTGTCTCGTGGTCTCGTTGTCGTCCCAGCCCTCCTCCGCGCGCAAGCGTGAAATCACCACCTCGCCTCTCGCCTCGCCCGCTCAGATCTACTCGCACCACACACACGCTTGCGCGCGAGATCAATCCTTCTGCCCCTTCTTCTCCCCTGCACGATGAAGGTCGCCTCGCCGCCTCACCCGTCGCCCGCGCCAGGGTTCGCGGCGTCGCTCTCGTCGTCGTCGTCGCCGTCGTCTTCTTCTTCAAGGAGCGACACACCGCCGCTGCCTCTTGCCACGACGCAGCTGCCGAGCACGATGCTGGACAGGTGCTTCGATGCGACGTCATCACCACCAGCCGATGCTGATGCCGGTATCTCGACGTCTGCCGTCGAGCAGCTGCACAACCAGTCGGCCGCCGTCTCGGCCTCGTCGTCTCTCGCCTCGTCTCCCTCCAGCGCTGCCCTGGATGGCGTCTCGATGGCCGCCAGCGCGCCACCGTCGCCCACTGCTGCGAAAGCAGAGCGCGCCCGCGCGCGAGCCGCGTTCGATATGCGCCAGCCACATCGTCTGGTGCACGAGCAAGACCTCGCCACGCCGTCGCCTGCCACCGACACGACGGAGGCCGCCACCGAGCCATTCGACCGCAATGGATTCGTGTGGGTGCGCGCTGGCCTGCGCGCCTCGCTGCCAGCCACGCACGGCCGTCGTGTGCACCCGTACCTGCCAGCCGCTCGATCTCCGAGTGGCGGCGGCGGCGATGCTCTGCAGCGCCAGATCTATTCACAGTCCGCGCCCTCCGCTCCCGTGCCTTCGGTGCCACGCCATCTCGCCCTGCCGTCGTGGGACTCGGCCTCCATTGCTGGTACGCGCACCGCTCGCTCCCTCCTACTCGCTCGCTCCCTCGCCTGCTCGCCCCAGGAGATATGTGCACGAGCGTTGGGAAGCGCGCGTGCCTGCCAACCTTGTCCGCCAGTGCAACGCTCCACCAAGCCTCGCGATAGCTCGCTTCTTGAACATTTCGCGCTCGCAATCACTTGTGTGCCATCGAATGCCGCCCTCCCACTCGCACCGCGAGCTTGACGCTCGACGCTCGGTCGTGGCAGATCGATCTCGGGATCTCGAGATCTCGAACCCGACCTGGCTAGATATCTTCTGCGCGCCTCGTTCGTTCGTTCGTTCGTTTCGTTTCGTTTCGTTTCGTTCATCGTCCGCAAAAATGCCACACCCAAGCTCGCGTCAACCTCGTAGCGCACGCTTCCGCCGATCTCTCTGGTTCGTCTGTTTCGTTCGTCGTCAGAGGCCTTTGTTGGACCTCGATCGCTTCTTTATCTCCGTGACGCGGCCCCCGTAATTATTCGTCGCCTTCGTCGCCCTCATCGTCTGACTCCGGCCCGATCTGGCCCCTCCTCCACACCAACACACGCGATCTGCTCATTGGCACACCACGCCTGCCACCCCTTGTACTCACTCACTCGCTCACTCACTCTCTCTCATGCTTGCTCAACTTGGCACTCCAGATGACGACCGCGACGGCGCCGCGGAACCTTCGTTGGCGGCGCTATCGTCGGCCTCCCAATTGATGATGCTCTCGAAGCAAGCGCCACTGCCGCCGCCACACCACTCTACGCCAACGTCGGCGCTTCAGCGCTACCCGTACCACCAGTACCAGCACCACCAGCACTCGCAACAGTCGCACCACCACGCCCTCCGCGATCCCGGGGCACTGAGTTCGATCGGACCCGTCACATCGTCGGCTCCCTCGTCCTACTTTGACCCCTCTGCCATCCCGGACCTCTATTCATCGCCATCGTCGTCGCTATCACATCCATACTACGCCGCCTCGAAGCACCTTCCCAACCACCACCACCGCAGCAACGGCAACGGCAACGGCGGCACCACCGACACCGCCAGCCACTTCCTCCTGAGCCATCACCACCATCACCACCACCACACGGCTCTCGGTGGCGGTCGCCCGACCGAGCCCGCCTCGATGCCGCCGCCGGTGCCAGCGCCCATGTTGCCGGTCTCGAGCAACACCAACAAGTTGAAGCTGCCCGACGAAGCCACGCGAATCCTTCGCGAGTGGTTCTTGGCGCACCGTGAGAATCCCTACCCGGGAGACGCCGAGAAGCGTACCATGATGGAGCTCACGGGCCTCACACGGACGCAGGTCAACAACTGGTTCAGTTACGCACGGCGGCGTGTCTTGCGTAACAAGCCCATCTGATCTGATCCCGACCCGATCCGTCCAACAAGTCGCGTTATCGTGTGATCGCTTGATCGCTTGATCGCTTGACTGATGTCGTGAGGCCCCTCGCCACAGATCCGCTCCCCTCCTCCCTCCGTCCTTTGTGATTACTCCCTCTCACTCACTCACTCACTCACTCACTATGCTCTTTTGTTCGTATTTATTGTACACTTGTGAGCGCGATCGATTGATCGATCTACCAACCTACCAACACCAACACCAATCGCCTCCTCATCATCATCATCAATATAGCACTCCTACTCATCCACACCGCTCTCGTCCCTCCACAAGTTATCCCCACGGTGCTATTGTCCGTGCTTTCGGCCTCGGCGACTACCGTACCGTAGAACCACGCTCGGCCGAGCAACGAGATCTCAACCGGTTGATGGCGGGAGCGATCAACATCAAACTTCTCGACTAACCCAACCAACCCAACTAACAACGAGAAAGTGAGCGTTGTTGCGCACCAGAGTACGAGCTGCAGCGTACGAATCGGGCCTTCTTTCCTTCCTTCCAACAAGCACCGTTACACAGATCGATCGAGATGGTAAGATCAGTAGATCTAATCGTGCGGCATATCTCGGCCACTCGGCGTCTGGCCTACGCGATATCGCTCGTTACGCCGCTTGTCCAGCTGACCTGTTTGTTATCGTTCTCGTTCTGATGACGCTACTACTTCTGGTGCCTTGTCGACGACGCCGCGTCACGCACTTCTGGTACGTTGGCGCCGGCGCACCATCGCCACGTGGCAGGAAAGAAGCAGGGAACGAGTGCAAAACAAAAGCCCACCGCCCGCCACACCTCCGTATTCCGCAACCAACCCAACCAACCCCAACCTCCGCAATCTCCCTCTCACGCAAACATGGCGACTGCCACTCACAAGGTCCTGCTCCTTCTCGTCGTGCTGCTGTTGGTCTCGACGGCATTCGCTCGATCCGTGCCATTCA
>Ga0209935_1004100_pt1 | contig 13838 bp, 14 predicted proteins | sample ThiBio_1000_plan_2_FD_183958 | JGI IMG/M metagenome (GOLD analysis project Ga0209935, IMG submission 183958) | Wastewater bioreactor microbial communities from Cape Town, South Africa - Thiocy_cont_1000_plan (SPAdes) | ecosystem: Engineered > Bioreactor > Thiocyanate-remediating >... | reverse complement strand
ACTGGAGCAGCCCGAGATCACTGGAGCAGCTGTCGATGTGACGGTCGCTTGCAAGTTGATCGTGTACGCCACACCGCAATCGTCGTCGTTGAACACCAGAGTGGCATTGAACACTCCGCAGCTGCTCGTCGGTGCAGTGAACGTCAACGTGATGCCGCTGCTGGTGGTGGAGCTCGCCAACACGATGAACGTCGTCGCTGGCAGTCCGCTCAACACCCATGGAGTGCCGCTCGACGGATTCTGAGTCAGCACTGGCTTCCTCACGGTCAGTGGTCGAGCTCCCGAGTTCGAGAGAGTGAACGTGATCGACTTGGCAGAGCCAGGAGCCACCGATCCAAAGTTGGTGCCGAGACTGATCGATGGAGCGAGTCCCGATCCGAGAGGAGCGGTCGGAAGAGCTTGGTTGAACACTTGGAACACTGGTGCTCGAGCGACTCCTTGCACTGGATACTGCAGCGACACGATCGACGAGTTGGAGTTCAATGTGTACGTGAGAGTGAGAGTGCTACTGAATGTGCCGGCACACGTCGGAGTGAACGTGAGTCGGATTCGAGAGCACGACGTCGAGGTGGCCGACGTCACGACCGAGACCGTGAGTGTCGAGCTGCCCGAGAGAGAAGCGACCAAGGTGCCGGTCTTGACGTTGGCGACGATCAACTCGCTCGAAGCCGAGCCATCGAACGTGTCGGTGACGAGCTTGGTGCCTGCTGCTCGAGTGGCGGACGATGAGAGGGCCGGAACGAGAGGCGATCCTCCAAAGAGTCCAGGCTGGCACAATGCAGGATTCGAGGCACAAGCAGTCGCGTAGCTGGCGGTCGGAGTCTCGATGCAGAAGAACTGCACCTTGGTGAGGGAGACGAGGTAGTCGGATGCATAGTAGTACGCATACGAGTCAGAGTCGAAGTTTTGCTGGCTAGCGCCGAGAGTGATAAGGTCGCTTTGCGCCCAGTTGTTGTGGAGGATGTTGCTGGGGTCGTATGCGTTTTTCGCATCCAAGATGTTGGGCAAGAGACCGTAGGTCGATGAAGCAGTGCCAGCCAAGGTGGTCACATGAGCTGTGGAGGCATCAAAATAGTCGGTGCTGTTGAACGTCACTCTCATGATCAAGCTTCCGTCGATGAATCGGTACGTGTCTCCCGATTCCCATTCGATATTGGACAAAGTTGAGAATGACGTGTACTGGTTCAAGGTCAAGGAAGCAGGAGGCGAGAACTGATCGATGTTGATGCGTCCAGTAGCCGAGTAAAGAGTTTGGATCGTGGCATTGGCGGCATTGATCAGCGCGAATCCCTCAACAGGACCAAAGCCGGACACTTGAGTCGCAACATACAATCCATTGGTGGGATTGTATGTGATTCCATTGAAGTAGGTGAACGATGGAGCCGTGATGAGAGTCGAGATGGTTGGAACCGACCAGTCGATCAATCGAATTCGATCACCTCCTTCATCAATCACGAGCATCTTGTTCTCGTTGCCTGCTCCTGCCACTCGCTCGAGCAAGAATGGAAAGAAGAATCGAGCGAGAGCTGGAGGTCCATTGTCGCCTCGATCAGAGTCTCCAGTCGATGTCGTGCCGCATGTGCCAGCCACGACCACGAGTCCATTGCCGACGACTTGAAAGATACAGCTGTTGCCCCCGTCGAGCACATACACGTTGTTCCTCGTGGGTCCGATGGCGATCACCGAGGTGGGCTGATTGAGTTGACCAGGAGAGTCGAGTCGAACCTCGGGAAGCTCGCGATTCGGAAGCATATAGAATCGTTCGTTGGTCGCATCGACCATATACATGTTGCCATTGCTATCGACGGCACTCGAGACTGGAAGAGGTTGAGGATTGACGTTGAGCTCGAGTTGTCGAATCTCCGACACTCCTGGCTTCAAGATCGCTGGCAACACGATCACCGTTTTCGATGTGCTCTCGCTCACAAACACTCCAAGCGAGTGGCTCGAAATGTCCGTGAAGATCGATTGAGATTGCGACACTTGCACGACGCCGAACGTCGCGGTCGGAAGACCCATCATCACTTGGAACTGGCCGCTCAACGATGTTCCCACTCCTTCGGTCAAGTCGATGCGAATCACTCCGAGTCTCGAGTCGACTACCAACACCGTGCTCGTGTGAGACGTGCTCGCCACCGAGATCGCCACTGGATCCGAGATCACGAGAGACGTGAGAGGTCCCGACGACAGCGATGTTTGAGTCGGAGGCGAGGTCGACACTACAATGGAGAACGTCGGTGGCATCGACGACAAGTCCAAGTATCCGACGAATGCCGTCTTCTGAGCCAAGGCGTTGTCGATGCCGACGAACCACAATCGAGATCCTCCCGAGAGGTTGGGTCGATTCTCGAACGCAATGTCTCGAATGGTCCACGTCGTCGACATGTAGCTCTTGGTCGATGTGGCAGTGGTGGATGGAGGTACGAACCACAAGAATCGATGGTTGCCGTCGTCGGCGACGTACACTGTCGAGTCGGTGTTGTCGATTGCGGTCGATGTGGGAGAGTTCAAGAGGTTGGTGCCGCTTCCCGACATTCCTCGAGTTCCGAACACTGTAGTCGAGCTTGAGGCCGCCGAGTCGAGGAGCTCGATCGTGTGACCAGCGTTGTTGGCGTAGTACACGGTGTTCGATGCAGGACTCGATTGAGTGATCGACATTCCGCGAGGAGCTCCGACGTTGGTGGGACACGAGAGACCAGTCGAGGCAGTGTTGATGCCGAAGCCACAAGTGGCGTTCTGAGCATTGAACACCTTGGGAATGATTCGGTGGCGAGTTCCACCAGTGTAGGCTTGAAAGTCGACTGCGATAGTGTCGGCTCCAAAGATCGGGAACGTCAACGCATCGATCGGCAACAAGTTGTAGAATCGCTCGAACTTGCCGTCCGATTGACCGATGAGGATCGCTCCTGGAATGGCTGCCACCGACAAGGCGTTCGATGCACTCGTGGTGCCCACTTGCTCGGTGAGTGTGGTCGCCAGCGCCACGTTGAGGCAGTCGATCAACGATGCGGTGTTGGTCGAGTCGAGGACACTCACCAAGTGAGCATACCCTGGAACTGCCGACACTCCCTTGAAGGTCGTGCCTCCTGGCTGTACAATCACTTGCGTCACTTGACCGGCGAGGTTCACTCGACCGAGGATGCTCGACGACACCCAGTACAAGTATGAGCTCTGGAGGTCGAACGACAAGTCGATGACCGAGATGGCCTCGACCGTAAAGTCGACGAGAGTCGTGATGACGGCGCCGTTGGCGCTCACCATTCGGATGCGCTTGTTGCCGCTGTCGGCGATGAACACACGACCGCTCGAGTCGACCGCGATCGCTGTCGGCGAGTTGAGGAGCGCCACGAGCGGCGAGCCTCCGTCGCCGCCGTATCCCGACGAGCCGCATTGGCCTGCGACGGTCGAGACGATCGTGGTGGCGAGGTTGATCGAGCGAGCGCAATGGCCTCCGTTCTCGACAAAGTAAAGGCTGCCGCCGAACACCACGCCTCCTTGAGGCTTGTTGATGCTGGTCGAGAGGGCCGAGCCTCCTGCAGGAGAGCTGGCTGCCGCACCAGTGCCGGCGAACGCTCGCGGCGCAGTGGTCGTGCCATCGAACGACGAGACGAAGATGAAGTTGTTGGTGGAGTCGGCGAAGAAGATCGTGTTGATCGACGAGAAGGCGATGCCATTGATGGTGCTGGTCGCGTTGGTGGTCGGAGGCACGGTCGACGATTGGGCGTAGTTGGCCGTGTATCTCGTGCTCGTGATCGTAATCTGCGTCAACACGAGCGAGACACTCGAGAGGAACACAATCGCAACGAGCACCAAGGAGGCAGCGGCCAGCGATGATGGCACTCGAGCAGCCATCGGGGTTTGGGGGCTAGACACGACTCGGTGTGCTTGGTGATGCAAGCAGTCGCGCGGGAAGTCCAACAAGCTGCATCAATCCAAATGAGAGGTCAACAACGGCAGCAATCTCTCGCTCGCTATGCAAGACATCAAGAAGAGGATGGCGCTTGGTTGCGATATGCGTCAGAGTGGTGATATGTATGAGGTACGCGCAGCGTGTGGCGATGTCTCCATCCTTCCCTTCGCGTCGCCGCCTTGTCTCTTGGTTGTCTTGGAGGCCCAAGACACGAGGACGACATTGAAGACAGGTGGGAGAAGCAGCGTAGAGGTGGCACGTACTCTGGCGAGGCCGGCAGTAGGTCGAGCGGGGATCGCACACGCAGCAGCGACACACGTGGCAGAGGCACTCGAGAGGAAGGGAGACGAGCGAGACGAACTAACGGATGTGAGCCTCCCGTCCTTTTCCTGCACATCGTGTGCGGCAACCTCCGCCGAGGAGCAGCGCAAACTTGTGCAAAAAGCAAGTGCTGCCAGCGCGTCCAACCTTGCCGCATCGGGCATACGGCGGAAAAGCACCCGCCGTCACCACGGAGAACTCGAGCGACAATAGGGTGCTTGAGTTCGCTGGCTCACACGAAGCAAGTTCGGAGGGGAAGGTCGAGCGTCCAACGCGACAGCCGAGAACCGCAACCGACCGACTTGTCGCCAGAGAGAGAGAATGCGCACATTCTCGATCTCAATGCGTGCCGCGAGAGTACACTAACGATGAAGATATCATCGATTGGAGACATCAATACCAATAACCAGATCGATAAACAGACAGACTTTGATAGATGGCAAGATGGAGACAGCCCCGTTGCGTTTGATTTTGACCACAACAACTAAGCACGAGGCCGCAAAAAGTCCCATACGACGACGGTCTTGTCGGCTGAGCCAGAGACGATCTTGGTGGGATCGAATGATACGCTCATGACGACCTCGGTGTGACCGGTCAAGGTCTGCATACACTCGCCCGAGTTGATGTCCCACACCTTGATGGAATCGTCGGCCGACGCCGACACGATGCGCCGTGAATCGAATTGCAACGACATGACCGTGTAGTCGTGACCGACGAGACGCTTGATGCACTCGCCGCTGTCGAGGTCCCACACAAAGATCATGCGGTCTCGAGCGCCGGTCACGAGGCGCTTTTGGCTCATGTCGAACTGCAAGCAATAGACCTACACGGATTGGGAACCCCGGCATTTGACGATGAGAAAGGTTCAGGCACGCAGGAACGCAGGCACGCAGGCAGGCAGAGAAGAAGGTGGGCATGTGCGTGCGTACCGCTTTCTCATGACCGGCGAGCTGACGAACCAAGGAGCCATTTCGCATATCGTACCAAAAGACGTCGTTCTCGCGCTTCAGTACCGCCATCAACACGTTGCCTTGGCATTGCAGGTTTCCCACTGCGCCAGTGGCAGGTATGCTGCCGGTGCACACGCCGGTGCGTACGTCAAAGATCTTGAAGGTCTTGTCGTCGCTGCCGCTCAGCATCTGGTTGGTATCGGGGTCGTACTGCGAGTGATGTGCCATCACATTTGTGCGAGCGGTACGTGAGCAACGCGAGTACCGTCACATCGATGATGCTCGAGCACCGCCGATGGTGGTCACGTACTTGCAAGCACTTGACGCCGCCAGCATGCGCCTCAAAGACGCGCACCACTTGGCCGGTGTTCATGTCCCACTGGCGAATCTTGCTGTCGGACGAGCCGGCCATAATGTGGCTGCCCTTGAATTGGCAGCACCAGACGGGCGAGAGGCCGTCGTGAGTGTTGGCGTCGCCCGGCAGCGTCTGGAGACAGTTGCCGGTCTGCGTGTTCCACACGCGCACCGTGCCGTCGTAGCTGCTGCTGACGAGCTTGTTGGTGTGCACGTCGACACACGTCACCCAGCCGCTGTGGCCACGAAGCTTCTGTGTCAGGTACTTGCCTCGCGTCCAGTTACGCTCCAGGAGGTGTTGGCCCTTGACTGCCTCCTTCCAGTCGAAGGCACAGTCGTACGAGCGCAGCGACACTGCACTCGCTGATCGATTAGACTTGCGCTCGAGTGGCCCCAGCAATTACGCAAGCGTGTAGCACCAACGTACCAACGCGACCCCATCGCATGGAATGGATATTGCACCACAGAGATGGGTCGTTGGTGATTCGCCGCCACTCGGTACAGACCTGCGCCGCTCGACAAAGCGATTGTACATCGAGGTAGCTGAAGATGAAGATGCGGAGCTCGTCCGGGAACATGGTATCGAACAGCGAGCGAAACACGACGCCTTGCTCGCCTCGTTGACCACTGTGTCTGTAGCATCGTGCATGTATGAGACGAGATTCATGCGAAGGTCTCGAATGTGGTCGCAGCAGCAGGCTCCGTACAATGCAACGCGGTTGCGGTCTCGAGGACTCAATGGCGGCGAGGTCGGACGAATGAGCGATGCATTATTGAGACCATCGGCTCCATGCCAAGCATCGCCGGCAGCATGGGACATTGGTAATTGCTCTTTGAGCTCGTTGTTGTCCCAGACTCCACAAATGGCATCGCTACCTGGTTGATAGAAGGTACCTGGAGCCACGATTCGATCAATCACTCAATCACTCAATCACTCACTGTCGATTCGATGGCTAGCACACCAACAATACCTTCGCCTTGCCGAGTGACGTTGCATTGTCCATGGTACCACGACATGCGCCTGTCGGTCGGATAGAGCTTGACGAGAGATTCGACGACATTGATGATGGGTCTACCACCACCACCATGATAGATGCAATGATGAGTGAGCGGTCAATTCGTAGCAAATAGCCAGGCAACCGCCATCATACCGCATCGCAGATTCGGTCTCGGGCGTGAACGTGATGACGATGCTCTTGGTGGGCGTGGGATTGGCCGAGGATCGCATAGGTGCGCGACGAGAGAACTTGGGTGACTTGCTCTTGCGTCGTACGTGTTGCGAGGTACTGCTGGAGGAGGAAGAAGAAGAGGTTGAGGTCGAAGGCGCAGGTACGCTGGTTGTCGAAGATGCCGTGGCGGGAGTCAGCTGAAATGGCGGCGGCATGGCAGCCGATGGGCTGGACGCTAAGGTCGCGTGCGCAGTGGCGACGAGCGAGCTGCCGGACGTCGAGGACGGCGGCATTGCGATCGGCGGAGTGGCGTGGCCATGCTTCTTGGCGAGACGACCCAGCTCACCACACGAGGCCGATGCACGACTGGTCTTGCTGCTCGAGTTTCGACGCTCGGACATGGGCGAGGGAGTGGCGGCGCTGTCGGAAGGTGAAGCACTGACGCTGCCGTTGGGAGTGGTCGAGCTGGCGGAGGTGGTAGTGGTGGTGGCTGCGAGCGGGAATGGCGTCAATGACGGTGATGGCGGGTACGGACGAGAGAGTAGCGTCGAGATGTGCTTGACGCTCGCAGCTTGTTGTGAGTACAACTGATACAACGAGTCGATGCCTTGTTGAAGCAACTCACATCGTTGCCGCAAGAGCTCATTCTCAGCCAAGAGTGCAGATTCGCTCCAACACGAGGTCGATGATGACGACGACGACGACGAGGATACACACGCCGTATTGACCACCGCCGTAGCAGAAGGCTTGGCCATCGGGAACACAATGGCTAAGAGAGATCAGCTTGTGGTATGCGTTGTTGGTTGTGTGTATGCGAGAGAGCGAATGAACGAATGGCTGAGTGAGATCAGCGAATGGAGAGGGAGGTGTATCTACAATCGTACCTCTATAGTACGAGAAACCCAAAATCAAAATCGCTCGTCGCGCGGCGGTGTGGTAAGGCGGCGGCTTTCGTGGCATGGATATTTAGCGGACCAGGACCGTGGCGGAGCCGTCACTCGCGGTCTCTCGTCGCGGTCCACGCTGAACGAGGGGCGCCAACCGCCATCGCGCGGGTTGGGATGTTATCGTCCGTGGTGCATATTCCTCTACCAATGGTCCCAGAGCAGCGGCCGAGGTCTTGACGCGCTCGTTCTGGGTAGCTCCCTCATAGTGCAGCGACTGTATATTCTTAGCTTTGTCAGACCCGGCACAGTGTGGCCTTGACTGGCGAGCAAAACCATGCAGCCGACACTCTCTCTCAATCTATCGATCGATCGATCTCTACTGATGCGACATGGTCTTTTTTTGCTGTGGCGCTGGCGCCGTGCTACTCACAGCGAATCGAGCGATCGAGATATCGACGAGAGAACAGTAATTGCGATTTCGATGTGCACCTGAGAACCAGCAGCACTCGGGTTGGTTTTACTGAATGGCACTACAGGAGGGCCCATTTCCTCAGTCGTTGTTGCTTGCTGCTTCGCTACTCGCTGCTGTTGTTGCTTGCTGCCCACTCATACCGTTCGGATCGATCGCTCGTTAGCCTCGTCGTTGTTGGTGTTGATCGATTGCGAGCAGGCCAGGAGCGAGTGGGCCCTATCGCTTTCATGGATAAATGCACCGAGATACGAACGGTATCGAGAGCGCGTGCGCGATATCGTGGCTGAGCGTGAGTAGCTGAACTCACTGTCGTGCGTGTGGCTGGCTGGCTGGTTGGTTGGTTGGTTGGTTGGTTAGTGCTTCTGTGGTGCTGAGGGATCAGGTAAGACGAGTATCATTCGACAGCTCGTGTATGATACGTTCTGGCAAGCATACGAACCAACGACTGGTACAACGCAACCTCGCTCCGTCAATCGATCCAGATCGATCTATCGCTCACTCACTCTCTCCAACGCGACGCCCTTGCATTGAGTAGCGGCTGAGACCTTTGTGTACTCGGTTCGTGTACTCGGCGACTCGTACAAGTTCGTGCTCCTCGATACACCGGGCAGCGAGCGCTCGGTCGAGAAGCGCACCTCATGGTTCCGCGAGTGCGCGGCCTTCGTGCTCGTGTTCTCGATCCACGACCGCGCGACCTTCCTCGAGGTCGAGCTCTTCCTGCAGCAGATACTCCTCGCATACCAAGGCAACAAGGCGCTCTCGATCCTCCCCATCATACTGCTCGGTAACCAGATCGATCGCGAGGAGGATCGTCAGGTCACGGTGGTCGAGGCGCACGCCTTCGCCAAGAAGCACGATCTGCAGTACTTTGAGTGCTCGGCTCGACTCAAGATCACGCTCAGCGACTTTATCGAACAGATCCCGGTCGTCGTCAATCGCAAGCATCACGCCGAACAAATGACTGCCACCGACAGTATCATCGACTTTTGGAAGCTCGCTCAGAATGCACGAGCGCTCTTTCGTGGCAAGGTATCGCTCGATCGCTCGCAACCACGCTCACAACGACATCATACCCGTCACTCTCTCACTCATTCGATCACCCAATCGGTTGATTGACTGCTCTCGCGTCTAGTCGCCGACTGAGAATCCTGCCAAGAGCCAAGCAGTCGAGATCTTACAAGGAGCTGCAAACCCATCCGATCTCGTATGTCACCAATCTCGATCGCCAATGCAGCGTACTCACCTGTCGTCTCAATAGCAAGGAGCAGTTGGAGGCACCTTCACTCACGAGAACAATGCGCTTGCCATTGCACAACTTGCTCTCCATGGCACGCCTGGCGACGGCGTCACGCGCTTGGACCTCGCCAATCGAGCTCTCAATCCCGCCATGCTGTCCAAAGTGCTGTGGCACACCTTTACGGCATTGCAGTACCTGAATCTCGAGAACAACGGTCTGCTCACGCTGCCACTCGAGATCGCCTTCAACTGCCCGGCTCTCGTCGATGTACAATTCGTTCAAGGCAACAAGCTCACCAAGATTCCGCCGCCATATCGCTCGGGTCCTTGGGAGAAGACCAAATCCTATCTCTTGACACAGGTATGCATATGTACACATGCACGCACACCTGCGTCGTCGTCGTTGCGAAATATGGTACCCTGTTGCTGTCGCTCACTCCACCAATCGCACAGGGTCCGAAACCGTTGAATACCTTCTGGCGCGAACGAAAGCTCGTCATTGTCGGTCAAGAAGGAGTCGGCAAGGTACTGTACACAAACTGACTTACGCTGGCTGGCTGGCGTTGTCTCACTTACTGACTGGCTGCCTGCCTGACTGGCTGTTTGTCGTATCGCACAGACCACATTACTCAAGTGCTTTGCTCAAAAGAGCAACCGTGTATCGTGTAAGGAGAATATCAGCACTCACGGTGTAAATATCCAACGTGGCGTGAGTCTCTCGACTGCCAAGGACATTTCGTTCAACTCTTGGGACTTTGGTGGGCAGCAAGTATTCTATCCAACCCATCAGGTATCTGGTCCATCCACTGCTGCCACTGTTATTGCGTTCGACTCATTCCCTGCTTCCTATTGTTGTTCGTAGTTCTTTTTGACTGGCAACTCCATCTTCATCGTGGCGTTCCACCTTGCTGAAATTGGAAGCTCGCGTCTCGAGTATTGGATGAACCAAATCCGTGCTACCGGCGCTCAGAACGGCATCAATCCACCGATTCTCATGGTCGGCACACACCTCGACGCCAAGTGCTGCACGCCCGAGTTCGTCGACGAGAAGTTGGCCGAGCTATCGAGCCACTATCCGAAGCGCCGCTTCAATGGCCTCGACGGCATCTACACCGTGAGTTGCAAGAAGGGCACCGGAGTCAAGGAGCTCAAGCAGCGCCTCGTGGACCTCGCGGGCTTCATGCCCATCATCACTCCCGTCACATGGATGCGCCTCAAGGACCGCATCATGTCGCTCGACACACAGTACATCACGTGGGCCGCGTGGCGTGACATGGCGCTCGACTTTGGCCTCTCGGAAGCCGAACTTCGTCCTGCCATCACGCTCTTCAGCGACACTGGCATTCTGCTCTACTACGACGATCAGCAATCGGGCCTCTCGGATCTGGTGATTCTCGACACCTCATGGCTCGCTGATGTCATGGCTGACTTGATCGGCTTCCGTTCCACCTGGGTCAAGGACGGCATTCTCGAGCATCGCAACGTACCGCACATCTTCAAGCGCTACCCACCGAGACTGCACGATCAGATCCTGGCGCTGCTGCTCAAGTTCTCGGTCCTCCATCCCATGAAGTCACCCGTCACACTGCTCGACTCTTCGTCATCACCGGCACTCACCACCCCTCCCGCCCTAGCACCCTCTCCACTCTCTACCGCCGCCGTCACCACCACCACCTCGAACGCCTCTTGTGATTCGTCTCCAGGACTCTCGACCTCCAATCCAGGCTCACCTACCTCCTCTCCACCACCGGTACCCAGTCGTACTCGCGTCAACAAGAGCGGCTCTTCGATCGTAGTGAGTGGCACCACGATAACGAGACCTAGCTCGGGCTCAAACGCCGCTATACAAAACCGGTCCTCGTCACCACACTGTTCCGTCACGTCGACTGCAACGACAACCACCACAACCACCACCACCGTCATCAATGCTGCTGGAGTTGCTACCACTACCACCTCTTCGACCTCGACCTCCTCCCCTGCTGGTGGCGCTGCTAGTACTCCAATTCGTCGCTCGGTGGAACCCGTTCCTGTTCGACCAAGTTCACCAATCTCGAGCAAAGAGCCGCCTGCCACCTATCTCGTACCGTCGTTGCTCTCGCCCGATCGACCGGAAGAGATTCTCGCCCAACACTGGTGGTCGGTTCCCGAGCGCTCGGAACGCGGCCGCGTATTCAAGTTCGGCTTCATGCCGCTGGGCTTCTTCGAGCGCATCATGGTGCGCGTCTTGCACATACCCGCCATCGAGATGCTGGCCATGTGGTCCACCGGCCTGCTGGCTCGCTTTCGAGGCGAGAACACGCTGCTCACCTACGACCCCAAGATCTACCACCTCTCGATTCGCGTGCGCTCCATCTCGGGCGACCCGCTGCAGCTCTTGACCGAGCTCGTGAGCGTCACCGAGTCGTTGCTCGAGTGCTACTATCCCAAGCTCAAGGACTCGACCAGTCGTTGGCTCAATTGCACCCATTGTACCACGCACGGCGTGCAGACGCCCTACCAGTTCCGCTTCGAAGAGTGCGTCGCCGCCATCACCTCCGACAATCCCTTCGTCTACTGCCATGGCATTCGCTCTCGCTCGGTTCGCGTCGACCAACTGGCGCCCGATATCGCCTTCGTCTCGTTCCCCAACATCGACGCCACCCAACTGCAGATCCAGCGCTTGCTCGGCGAGGGTGGCAGTGGCCAGGTCTACTTGGCCTTGTTCGCTTCGAGCCGCGTCGCCGTCAAGCGTCTACCATCTGATCCTCGTGCCTCCAGCGACCCGATCAAGCGTGCCAACAAGTTCCTCGAGTTCCAACGTGAAGCCACCATGATGCGGTACGACGACGACCACACGCCTATGCACACGTACTTACTCACCAAGCGCGCTCTTCTTCATTGTCCAGATCGCTTCGACATCCCAACATTGTGAACTTCCTCGGCATCACGCTACAACCTCTCCAACTGGTCATTGAGTTCATTCCCAATGGTGACTTGCATCAGTTGCTCCGTCCTGATGCTCAAGTGGCCACCACACAAATCAACTCAATCGTGCGAGTATTGGATGAAGAACGCCTTCCATGGAAGCTACGCTATCGAATCGCCTTTGATGTTGCTCGAGCAATGCGGTATGCCTGAGACCCCTCCTCGTCCTCCTACTGTGTCTCGTGCTGATCGTCGATTCGTCTTGTCCTAGCTATTTGCAATCAATCACTCCTCCAGTGATCCATCGCGATCTCCGCAGCCCAAACATCTTTGTACGGAAACGAAATTGCTGTTCCTTCGATCCCCTTGGTATTGATGATGCTACTCGTCCTTCTTGTTGTTGCGGCAGATTGTATCGACCGATCCCGAAGCTCCCGTATGTGCCAAGGTCGCTGACTTTGGCTTGGCTGCGTACGTGGCCCCCGATGTTGCTGGACTGCTCGGCACTTGGCAGTGGCTGGCGCCCGAGGTGATCGACAGCCAGAGCACCATCTATGACGAACGCTCCGACGTGTACTCGTTCGGCATGGTGTGTTGGGAGCTCGTGACCGGCGACGCGCCATTCGACGAATTCTATCCAAACCCCGACTACGTCAATCAGTATGGCAAGCTGAACGAGCATCGACTCAAGAACGAGATCATCCACCATCACCTCCGCCCCACTATTCCTGACCAATGCCCCGAGGCGTTCGCTGTTCTGATCCGTGATTGCTGGACGGGCAACGCCGCCTCGCGTCCGAGCTTCCATTCGATCGTCAAGTGGCTTGCCGACCTCGGTGACTTTGGTGATACGCTCGAGAGCTCGTCGAGCGTTCGTCTCGTGAAATCGCTCTCCAAGCTCGGCGCTCCGCCAACACCGCCAGCTGAACGGCCGCATCGACGAATCTCGGCCGAGACCGAGGTCGCAAGCCGTTTGATTCCACTCCCCAAAACTGCCTACTGCTTCGTCAAGGCCTACGATCGTATCTGGGTCGGATGCTCCGATGGAACACTGGTCATCTTTCCTGCTGAGGTACCCACTGATCACTCAGCCCACTCACTCACTCACTCACTCGCTGACTCTCGTTTGGTGATAGCCCGACTTCTCTCATGAGGTACAGCCGTTGCATCGATTCAAGTATCATACCGATCGCATCTACTCGATGGTCTACGTGCAATCGAGCGACTCGATCTGGACCGGCTCTAGCGATGGAACGATTCAGGTTTGGGATGCCAAGGTACACCTCGGTCGCTCTCATGTGTGCGCTCTCTCTCTAACACCCATCATACTACTGTCTGCAGACGATCGAGATGCGTAAAGAATGGCTTGCACATGATGCACAATCGTGTATGGTGAGATCACTTCTGGTGGTCTCGAACACGCGTGTCTGGAGTGCCAGTCCAGCCGAGGAAGCCATTCGCATTTGGGATCTTAGGGTGCGTGGCGTTCGATCGAGAGTCACCGAGAACCTCTCACTGACTGACTCGGAATCGTGTGACAGACTTACCAACTGATCTCTCGAGTCACTGTCGGGCCGGTGACTTGCATGGCACTCGTGAACAATCGCGTGTGGCTGGGCATCGAGAATCGCCTTG
>Ga0209935_1004098_pt1 | contig 13845 bp, 14 predicted proteins | sample ThiBio_1000_plan_2_FD_183958 | JGI IMG/M metagenome (GOLD analysis project Ga0209935, IMG submission 183958) | Wastewater bioreactor microbial communities from Cape Town, South Africa - Thiocy_cont_1000_plan (SPAdes) | ecosystem: Engineered > Bioreactor > Thiocyanate-remediating >... | reverse complement strand
GACGATTTTTCTTCTAATTCAGATTCATCGATCTCGATTGCCTTTGGTAGGACCAAGTTGTAGTCATCGTTGGTTTCGATCAGTGATTTTTGAAATGAATATTTTTTTGACCTTTCAACATGATTTTAATCGAAATTCAGATTCTCCAATCTCGATTACCTCGGGTCGGATCAATTTTCAACCGTCATCGACTACGATTAATAATTTCGAAAATGAACGTTTGTTTGACCTTTGAACATGATCTCTATCGAAATTCGAATTGTGCGATGTCGATTAGCTAGGGTCGGACCATCGGTCAGCCATAATTGATTACAATTAGTGATTCCTGAAAACAAATGTTTTTTGATCTTTGAAAATGATTTTTAGTGGAATTAGGATTGTCCGGTCTTGACTACCTTTGGTCAGACGGAGTTTCAGTCGTTGTTGTTTACGATTACTGATTTCTGAAATCAATGTTTTTTTGACCTTGGAAGACGATTCCGATTACCGAGGATCGGACCACGTGTATGTCATCGTTGATTTCCGATATCAATGTTTTTTTGACCTTTGAACACGATCTTTACTGTAATTGAGGTTCTCTGATGTCAATCCTCGAGGGTCGTGACCAACTGTCACCCATCGTCGATTCAAATTCGTGAGTGCGAAAACCGATGTTTTTTTACCACAAGAATGACTCATATTCGGACTCCCTGACCTCGATTACCTAAGGTCCCACCAAGTTTCAACCATCATTGGTCACTATAAGTGAGTTCTTAAATCGATGTTCTTTTGACCCCGATGCAAACAGACAAACAAACGAATTTTTTTCATATGACCCTCCTTACAGTCGAGGGAATATAAAGATGAATAGAATTTGTTTTATTTGAAATTAAAATTCAAAATTCATTGTAGTATTCCAAACGGTTTTAATATTGTAGAGACGTAACGTTGACGGAGGAGGATACGGCGGAGGACGTGGTTGATCACGATTAGGTGGTAATGCTTCCCAACGTAAGACAAAACGATTGTGATCGACAGTATATTGATTTGAATCTTCGATAAAAAGAACTTGTAAACCTGGAAATGTACCTTCGACTTTCAAGAGAGCTGGTGGAATTCGTTCTCGATCGATGGTACCCGTAGCACTCAGATTTTCTGGATCAATCGACCAAGTACCATTACCGAATTTAATATGATAAAAATCTTGTGTTAAACTTCCATCAGTTTCTCTCACAACTGGACTAATCACAATATTGAAAATAATCGAACCACCACCACCGAAATCCCAATGCCATGGCCAATTGGTGACTTGATATTTCTTCCAAACGCCATTTTCTAAACGTGCAGTCCATGGTTGCGTATAATTATTCGCATCATTCTTATGATAACTAATCGTCACACGTCCTTGCTGATCGAAACCAATCCGATCATTATTATTAATAATTCCTCCATGTTGTGGCACAGGATCAACGATTTCACAGGTTTCCAATGTAATTGGTAATGCTAATGGTTTGCCCGTGCTTGTTTCCCAGTGAACTAGATCTTTGCTACGTGCGTAACTGAGATCGTGATTCGTTGAACAATCACCTGATTCACGCCATACCCAGACTAAATGAAAATAATTATCCGGTCCGAGAATTGGCCCGTTGAAATAGGCATTTCGTTTGCCTTCACCATTTGTCAATGGTTTATCGAGTAAACGTTTCCATGTTTTGCTCTTCAAATCGTAGATATCATAGATTTGATTTCCATTGCCACTGTAACCATCTCGATAGGTAAAAATAAATTCATTCTCTGGTCCACGCATAAATATCGGATAAGTCACACTGCTTTCATTGATACCAACCATTCGATTTAACTTAACAAATGTTGAAGCTTTTTCCGGTTGAGAAGTACGAAAATAGACCAATGGTACTGCATGCATATTACCACTTAAATGTAAATAACCATCGTCATCAATAGCCATGGCAAGATAATTATGACTATCCCATCCTGTGGTGATATTTAACTTCGTGTAAGTCCACGAATGTTCGTTTAAATTACGTTGTACAACGGTTAATTCACGTACACTGTCGTAATATGCAACGTATTGATACGGCGGTTTTGTTACGAGAGCAAATCCAACGGAATGTCCAGCCCAAACAGGTGCGATATCGAGTTGATCAACAACGAATGCATGTTCAGATTTATTTCCAATTGGTGTTGAAATAACATTTATCACCAAACAACATAAACTTACAACCAAAAACCAATTCATGTTGAATGAAGTTAACGAAATAAAACAACCTTCTGAATTTATAATATTCTATATCAGATAAGAGAAGTAAAAAGTACATGTTTGTTCTTCTTTCTGTGACGCATTATTTCAGTAAATAAAATAACAAGAGAAGAAGTAAAAGAAAAGGAGTTGATTGGCAATACAATTCGATGTAAATCAAATAATTTTTTTGTGTTTCTTCATTCTTCAACAATGTTGCAACGACGATGTTTGATTTGTTTCTTTGTATTTGTCCTGCAAGAGCATATTTCGTGTCTAAATCCGTCTGATCCATATAATCATGGTGGTTCGTGTCTGTCGACCATGTCGATATGTAATTACGAACTACGAGCTAGTGCAGCGATGACGATGTTCTATAAGAATCTGTTTCGAGTAATTGCTAATGAAAATGGAGTTTTACAACACAATCGAACATTTTCAACCGAGGAAATTCTCACAGGTGATGGTTATCCGAAATTAGTATGTCGTCGAACTCGACTTTCATTTTTAATTCATTTAAATTCTATTTAGGTCTATGTTTTTAACGAATCACTACCTGGTCCCACCCTCCATGGCTACGAAAATCAACTAATCCGTGTTCGAATTCATAATGATTTGTCTACGCAAGCTCTGAGCGTTCATTTTCATGGAATTCGACAGGTAGGCACGCCGCAGAGCGATGGCATCGGTCGAGTGACTCAACTCTCGATTTTACCCGGTTCTAGTTTTTTACATGAGTTCATTGCGACGGATGTCGGTACTTTTTGGTATCATTCACATGTTCATTCTCAAACAGCAATGGGTTTACTCGGAGGATTTATTGTTCATCCAAAAACGAAACCGGATATTGTTCACGGCGAATTTGTTTTAATGTTACAAGATTGGCAACATTTGTATACGGGCGAACAACATGATCTTCTGATTGATAGTGGTCAATTCTATGTGAATAGTCTCGAATCTATATTCGATTCAGGAAATATCGATCATTCAACAGAAACCACTGCTTTAGTTACATCGATTTTAATCAATGGTCGTGGCCAGTATATCGATCCACGAACAAACGAAAGCTCAACAAATGTCCCATTAGAAATCCTAAAAATCCAATCTGAGAAATACGATACCTATCGTATTCGTTTAATCAACGGTGGCAATGCATTTTCATTGAAATTTTCAATTGACGAACATGTCCTACACGTCATTGCTGCAGATGGTATTCCATTCAATGAATCGATAGTTGTCGATCAATTAATTATCGGACTTGGATAACGATTTGATATTTTATTAGTGAATACAAGTCAAATGGATAGAACTAAAAATTATTGGATTCGAGTTGAGACTTTAGATAAAAATCATAATCCTAGATGGCATGGTCGTGCTATTTTACAATACACGTCAGATTCAACAATGCCAACAACGAATCAACAGACGACTGGTCGAATTCTAACATTACGTGATATGACCAGTCATGATCGATATCTAGATCGAACACTTCTCGATGAAAAAACACAAGTCAATGTTAGAAAAACACTGTCATTAAACATGGTGAATAGCAAAGGAGAACATGGTTATGAGTCGATTAATTTCATTCGTATGACATTACCAAAAATGACAGAACCGATTCTCTACAATCCTCGAAAAGCTCGAGAACTGTTACCTTGTGTCAATCAACATCGCAGTATGAAATCCGGTGAAGAATGTTACCATCATGTTAATGTACAACTGAATGATATCGTTGAATTTCTTTTAATTAACGATGATTCTGATCAACATCCTCTGCATTTACATGGTTCATTTTTTCATATAATCGAACAAGGTTTAGTGATTTCGAATAAAACAACAAGCAGTCGAATGCGTCTCATCAAAGACACGATTCAACTGCCTTCACAAGGGTATAGTGATTTTTTGTTTACAGATTTGTGAATTCGAAATTTTTTGAATAGATTTATGCGAATACGATTTCGTGGTACTAATCCTGGCGTTTGGTTATTTCATTGTCATACAGAATCTCATATGAATCGTGGCATGGCCATTATGATTCACGTAAGTCTTTCATTGCCAACATACAGCCTAGTGATTTTTTTTGGTTTTGCAGATTGCTGAAGATCGAATTCATTTGCCGTATTCGAACATAAAAATTCTTGGATATAAACTATTGATTTTTTTCTCTCGTTTGCTTTCATATTTGAACTAATATTTACCATTAACAAAATAAATATTTCCATACTGTCACGGATATATAACCGTGTTATTTTTCCCGTTTGGCAAAGAATAATTTCCATGGCACATACCGAACAGATCAAGGTTATTACAGCACAACCACAAGGACAAATGATAAGTAATCCGTTCAGTGATTACAATCAAGAATGGTCAGCTGGTTTATTCGATTGTTGCAATGATTTCGGTCAATGTAAGTCGTGTGATTAGAAACATATTTAGATGTTTTTTCAGGTATTTATGCGAATTTCTGTTGGATTTGTTTCTTGGGTTCATTGGCAACAAGTATCAGCGAACCATCGGCTTCATGGCTTTTCTGCAATCCTCTCGCTGCTTATCGTATGAAAGTACGAGCTACTTTCAAAATTCGAGTAAGTGTTTTCTTTTTATTTAAGAAATCTGCGACACTGATTTGTTAATTAGGGTGATACATACAACGATGCTTGTGCTATATGCTGCTGTCCGCTTTGTGTTGGCCTTCAAATGCGCAATGAATTAACAAATCGTGGCTTTTCTTAAACATATTTAACTAACAGAAATAAAAACAAAAACTGATTGCAATACTAAAATATATCTGAACAAATGAAAAGTAACAATATGCGTCATCAGTCAATGAATCAGTGACAATAAAAATCGGATCAATATTTGCACTTTGAGTGTAAATAGTTGTATTAATCCAATTGACATAAAAAGCGACACGAGTATAGATGCCTGAATATTCTGCACGGCCACATCCGATGCCAAATGATGTTATTCCAACTAGAGTCCATTGTTTTCCACGTGTAAATCCCATGAGAGGTCCACCGGAATCGCCATGACATGTATCTGTAGAAATAAATATGTTTTTTTGTTTTCGAAGATTGTCAATGTTTGTTAGTTATACCTTTGTTCCCTTCGGGTACACCAGCACAGAATTGTGCCGGTCGAGAATTGATATGTCGTCGGCATGTGATACTTTCGTATGCAACGGTTTTTAAAGTCACTTGTTCAAGTTGTGAAGAAGATACTCTCACATCTTCAGATGTTTGTCCCCAACCAATCGCTACGACCTACACATAATCCACAAATTTGATTTACCAGCTCGTAAAATAAAATACTCACTGTCGAATTAATAGCAGGATATTCATTGTGAGCGAATTGTGGCAAACATATTCGAGTTAAATCAATATCCTTTAGATTAAATGGAGTCGAAATTTGAATTAAAGCAATATCATGAACATAAGTTCGTCGATTGAAACCAGGATGATGAATAATTTTCGTAAGTTCACGTTGTTGAGTATATCGATTGAGTTGATTTGATCCGGCATTAATCAAAATGTCCGAAACGTCCAATTCATAAACGCAATGTGCAGCTGTTAAAATCCACGTACTCGAAAGAATTGTTCCTCCGCAGAAATGCTTTCCATCTGTTTTATGCACAATCGATACGATCCAACCCCACGATCTCGTGAAAACTCTTTCGCCACCGATGATTTTTGGTTTGATTTTTGCTTGATACGAACAACCACATGGTAAATTTGCGTTACATGCATACTTGTCTCCACATGTAATCGACGATATGATGAGCAAAAAGAAAAACGAACGCAATCGTAACATCGTTGATTATAAAAATGCATGAAAAGTTTTTTTTTCCTTTCTTCCAAAAAAGAAACCTATACGGCTTTTTTTTCTTTCGTTCGGATTTTATTGACAAAATGTGTCATAGAAAGAAATTGCCGTTAGAATCGATTTTATTCGAAACTTTGTTACTGTAGCTCCGTAATTCTGTGTCGGCGTATTCGACTCTGCTTTATATCGTAAATTAGTGGTTAACGACCGTATTGTTTGAATACAGTACTTTAAGAGAAAGTTTTTGTCTATCGTATACTTGACTACTGAAAAAAATCTGTCGCTGTATTCAGAAAAAACACACTTTAGTTGAGGATCTCGACCATTTCCCCTGCAAAATCACAACCAACCATCGAACCTGGTTTAGCTAATTCAAAATATACGTGTTACCAATCGGTGCGATATGTGTGACTTTGATCAAAAGGTCGTTTATGCCATATTTAGATAGCTAAACAAATAAATAGAACATACACATGTAGGACAGTGCATTTATATTGATTTCTAGTCTGTTATACCTTCTAAGGTAAAAGTGATAGCGCATTAAAATTTTATTCTGATTGTCAAGGTTAATTATTAGCTACGACACTAACATTTATCTAAAGAATAGGTCAATGCGGTCATAAATATTATTTATTCACTCTTTTCGATTTTTTATATTGCCTTTCGATGAAGTCAGGTTTTTCCAGAGTTAGTTGTCCCAAAACAAAATAACGGATAAATAAAATGCAAAACAAATTAAAAAGAAAACTGCACGTTCTTTGCACTCAGAACTAAATTACAGAAGTAGTGAATCCACACCATCTTAATAATGCAGAGTTCAATTATATGGTTTATTCTAATCGATGCAATACAAGGATTAAGTAAGAGATTAGTTCTTTCAATAGTTTTCTGGTATTCTTTATAGTTGTATCCTATAATCAACCGAAATTTTGTCAAAATGCATCATGGGATCCAAGTGCAATCACTTTTGCCAATAATACTATCGTTGGTTCGACCCCCTGGGATATTTTTATTGATAGAAACAATAACATTTATATACCCAATCGCAGTAATCAACAGCTCATTGTCTGGTTCAATGGTAGTACTACACCTAGCATGAATATCTCTGTTGGATCTGTCAATGTCTTGACTCTTTTTGTTACAATAAGAGATGAAATTTTAATCCCTGCATCTGGTTCTATGTTTCGAATTGGCAATAACGTAACAACCATAACAACTTTCGTGTCATTCTGCAGTTGTTATGATAGTTTTGTGGATATTAATGATATGTTCTACTGTTCATATCCTGATTCACATCGAGTCTTAAGAAAATCGCTGGACAGTTCTTTGAATTCCTATAGTATTATTGCTGGAGGTGGATACTGTGGATCAACTGCGGATCTGCTTTGTAATCCATATGGAATCTTTGTCGACATTAATTTGGATTTATATGTCGCAGATTATTCATATAGTCGAATTCAACGGTTTCATCAAGGACAATTAAATGCAACAACTGTAGCGGGAGGAGCGGTATCTGCAACAACAATATCACTCTACTATCCAGCTGCAGTAATCTTAGATGCAGATAAATATCTTTATATTGTAGATTATTGGAATCATCGAATAGTTGGACAAGGACCAAATGGTTTTCGATGTATTGTTGGGTGTAATGGAGGTGGTTCAGCATCGGATCAATTAGCATATCCAATGTCACTTAGTTTTGATAGTTATGGAAATTTATTTGTTGTTGATCGTGACAATAATCGTATTCAAAAGTTTGTGTTAGCATCGAATTCCTGTAGTAAGTCTTGTAAATCTCGAGTAACAACCATTGAATAGGTTTTAATTAGGTATAACAACTGTCACTCCAATTGTAACAACTGTCACTCCAATTGTAACAACTGTCACTCCAATTGTAACTACAACACAGATTCAACAAGGTATTTAAGTGAAATAACACTCCTCTCAATTGTAAATTTATTTGTAATTAGTTGCTTCGAATTGTACATTTCCTTCGGTAACATTAATTCCAAGTGGATCAACATTATGGAATCCATTACAATTTCGTCGAAGTCAAGATTTTTATATCGTATCTTTGATTGAAATTCGATGTAATGATTCTTTATCGATAACAAAACAATGGAAACTCAAAAACTGTTCGACAACTTGTTCAAATGAAATTCAATTCGATTCGCAAATCTTATTAACATCCAGTGAATTATTCATTCCATCACGAACATTACCATACGGAATTTATGAATTCGAATTAATCATAGCAATGACAAAATATCCATCGTTAAAAACTTCATCCCTCGTTTATGTTGAAATAACTCCATCAGGAATAACCGCAAATCTTGTTCAATTGGGCACATCAATGATCACAAGTGGTCATGAATTAAATCTCGAATTAAATCCTGGCCGTCATTCAATCGATCTCGATGCAGATACTTTCAATAGTACTGTAAGTCTCGAAAGTAATTCTAACGAAAAAAGTGCTGATTCGTTTGCTGAATTCTTGACTATCGAGTTGACAATGAGTTTGGTTTGATTGTTTACTCCAAGTATACAATCGATATTTTATTGATAAGATAAAAGTTATACGAATAGAAAGATTAACATGTGTAGAAAGAATGTAATAGTATGTGAGTCAATCACTCAACTGATCTATGCTCGATTGACTCTAGGTATTTCTACCTAACAAAGAATTGATGAGAAAGGTAATGTAAATGAGATCATATAACGATAAGTCAATCTGTTGCTTGAGATTTAAACAATGTAACACGATTAGCATTACAAATCTCGGTGAACGACGTCAACTGTTTATGTGAATGTGTTTATTTGTTCTTTTCCGCTTGATTAATTTTGGTCGTTCTGTTGTCTTGAGGTGTGAATGAACTTCTCTCTATCATTGAGTGTTTCTTTTCTTTCTTCATTGATCATCTTCTTAATTCTTCGATTTGTTTGTTCTTGGCACAGTAATTCCTTTGTTTTAAAAAGTATAAATCAAAATTTAGAATTGGTTTTATAAATATTATTGTCGAATTTATCCGTCATTTATGTTTCCCAATCAATTCGGTCGTTTGTTAACCATTGATGATTTAACGAACGACACAACAAATCCTTCGTGTTTATCCAATCGAACAGGATTAAAATACGGCGATTTGAGTAATTCATCTTTGATCATACTTCCAAAAACACTCCAAGCAAATCGAACTTATCAATTCATGGTTCAAATGCAAAATCGTCGAAATTCGTCTCAACAAGCAACAGGTTATGTTCTAGTTAAAGTTGAAAATACTCGTCCACAAATGATTGCAATCGGTTGCGTGATTGTGACAATGTGTTCGCCGAATCTCGAATATCAACTCGTCAATCCAACGACTCAAGTCGCGTTATTTTCACTTTGTATTGGAACTTGTTCGTTGATTCAAAATATCATTTGGAATGTCTATTCAGGACAAATCAATTCTTCGCAATGGAATCTATTCAATCAAACAAATAATTGGTTTTTCGGAGGAAGAACAAGCAACTTTACATCGACAAATCAATTGTTTTTGAATAATCCACAAGTCAAAGTTTGGAAATTCGAGGTTGTTTATTCATTTCCAAGTGAGACGAGTATAAGTGCATTGAATTTCGTCATAAATCAACCGCCAGCAAATGGTTCTTGTTCGATTTCTCCATTGAATGGAACGACCAGTACTTCGTTCGGTATTTCCTGTCCGAATTGGTTCGATGAGGATGGAATTAAAGATTATACATTCTATAATTCCGATCGATTAATGATTGCGTTTTCTGCACTCTCAACTTTAGAAGTTCAATTACCAGCTGGTGAACTTCGTTTAATCGTTCATATTCGTGATCAATTAAATTGTTTAACTGAATACAATCTCTCAACAACAGTTACAGTTTTACCAGATACTGCAGCTATTGACGATCTGATGAATAGTTTGCAGAGTTCAACGAATAATCCGATAATTCAATTGCTTTCAAGTGGAAATCAGAATACCGTTGGACAGGTTTTAACTTCTGTTTCACAGGAATTTAATAAAATGAATACAGAAAATCTCAACAAAGCAGCAGCGAATGGAATTCCAATAGCAACAATTTCAGTTTCATCGTTAGGAAATCAACGTTCGTCACTCAACGGACAATTAAATCAATCGGCTATGATCGAATTCACCAAAGATCTAAATTCCCAAGCCAACGTTCGTGAATATTTACTATCATTTACTACTAACCTACCAATAACAACAGCGAATAGTATCAAACTTCAATCGTCAACATTAGCTCAACTGACAAAATCGACCAATCAATTAACTCGAACGACTTTATCAATCGCAGCAGACAAATGTTTCGAGTTGACCAATGTTTTATATTCACTAGCAACAAGAATTTCCTACGAAGATATTCAAATGGCAGCAGTTAGTTTAATTCAATCGGCTTCGAATATTGTCACAGCTGTCAATGGTCCTTTACAGCAAAGAACAACGGTTCTCGATTTAGATGCTGCACGTTCGAATGTATTTCCTGAGGATTATGAAACTGATTTAGAATCTCAATGGTCGAAAATCAATTTACTCGATGATAAAAATTCGTACTATCAAAAACAATTAGCAAATCGAATTCAAAAGCAAATGAACGACGTGATTTCGAAATTAACTTCGACATTTCAAATTCATTTAAATGTCGGTCAACAGACAACAATGAACACATCCGAAGTTTTTATGTCGTTAGAAACCAGTTCACGAGAGAACTCAACTGTTTCTATTCGATCGATGATTGAACCTTTATCCGTCTATGGAAATGGTCAATCGACAGCGAATACCAATGTTTCAACATCGGTCTCACTTTCACTGGTCGATTTAAATGGAAATCAAGTATCGATTGAAAAGCCCATTGAAATTTTCATTCCTCGTGATGCAAATTTACAGATTCCTCCAATGAAATTACAGAATGTGACGAATTCTTCACTTCATGAGCAATTATTCAATTTACATTATGTGAATGTAACAAGTACGCTTGGGATTTCAGTTCATTTAGAATTCAGTCCATTGAATCGAAGTTTATCGTATTTATTAATTTACAAATTCGATCAAATTCCTCGATTAAACTCGTCGATTCATGAAATCGATGGTTGGCTCATTATTCGTCCTGCGAATCTGTCAAATGACGGTATTTACACATTCTTTCTCGATAATCTTCGTACTCAAAATCATAAATCTCTGGTTTTCGGTTTCCGAGAACTCAATTCCACCGAATCTTCTATCAATTCGAATGAAAGATTCAATTTCACCGAAAACTATCAATTGAGAATTTACACATCGGGCTGTTACTATCTCGATGCCAACAACCAATGGCAATCCGACGGGTTACGTGTTGGTCCAAAAACAGATCATTACCAAACACACTGCTTTTCAACTCATTTATTTTAAATATTTATTCAATAAAATCAATATTTAACCTCCTGAATACGGCTGTCTTCAATTGAAGACAAGCAGAACGAAAAACATATGTATATAGAAGAAAAAATGAACAGATATACATGTATTTGATAAGCTTTTGAACATACATACAGCTGATATGAACTGACAGAACGCAAGAAGAGCCAGTATACAGGAGGTTAAAAAGAATAAACGTAATTTGTTCGTCGACTATCGTGTTTATTGAGATAATAATGATCGAATATCACTAACATGATTCTCTAATTATATAAAGTAATCAACAAAAAAATCGAATAAAGATAAATTTTCAGGGTTGCCGACTTCGAATCAGTCGGTTCGTACTTGTCTTTTATTCTTTTCCAAGTTCGAGAAAAGAAAACGAATAATACGTATACAAAGTGAAAGAAAGGAGGATCGGCTTTATTAACAAAAACCTTTTCCTTAATGTTTATATTCGGGTTAAATAAATATAAAATATTGAGCCCGCCATTTATTCTGCCGGACCCGTTAGTTGTTAAGGAATCGTGGACACCATATCCAAGGCGAATGTTTCCATTCGATGGTTTCGGATAGAGTATAGACTAGTTTTTCAGCAGCAACTTTGTTTTCCATCATGCGTTTAAATCCATCGTCGATTCCGTTGAGTCCGCCAGGCATTTTTACGACACGATTCGGCTTAAGAGCGCCTGTCGGTAAAAGATAATCTGTCAATAATTTGTAGAATTTGCCTGCAAATTCTTTATCTCGAGAACTTGCTGGAAAATATTTGCCGAACAGAACACGTTCCATGCCAAAGATCTTATAGACTAAAATTCGATGTTCGGTTATATTTACCGGTAAAACATTCGTCGAAAATGGTAGAACAGTAGCTAGATGAGCATCATTGGTGGTCAATGTCGAGCACACTTGTGTAGTTGATTCCTTTTCAGAAATACAGTCGAATGCATATGCTAATTGTCCATTTGTAGCTTCTTGAATTCGTGAAATGACATTTGGATCTCGATAATCAAAGCAAAGATCAGCACCGAGTCCTTTTAAATACTCATGTCGAGCAGGTGATGCTGTTGTCACGACAAAACAACCAATCGATTTTGCTAATTGAATTGCACATTGTCCAACGCTCGTACTTCTTCCCCAAACAAGAAAATTAAAATTTAATTTCGCAGGTGGTAATGGTAAACGCATTTCATGGAAAATACCCAGAGCAGCAGCAACAGAAACAAGTGGAAGAGTGCACATCGCTTCAGGTGAAATCGTCGGTGGATAACGAAAGACCAATGATGCTTCTTGAACGACATATTCAGAGAAAGCACCACGGATCTCCATTTCTGGTTCGAGACCGCCATGAACACAACCAGCGACACGTTCGCCTTTTTTATAATTTCCTATGAAAATCAATTTGAATGAGAGAATGAGTTTCTTGACATAAATGCTTATCTATTGCTTGTCTTCCAACGTTGACAACAATCCCTGCAAAATCACAACCAACAATCGAACCAGGCTGAGCGAGACCGAAATGTACGTGTTTCCAATCGGTCGGATTTTGTGCGACATGAGTCACTCGAATCAGTAAATCGTTAGGACCGTATTTAGGTCTCTAGAAAAACCAAACCTTAAATCATCATTATTTCATGAAAATAGAAACCGTACTGGTAATTTCTCGAGAACAAGTTTTTTATTTTCACGTACGACTAATGCAGCAGACATGGTGCTCGTTAGACAGAGAATTAATGTCTTTTTCTTTTCTCTTCATAAAACTATAATATGATAAGTCTTCATTCTATTTTTATTCCAATATGACAGGAAATGAAATGTCTTTATGTTAAGATTTATTTATTAAAATAAAAGCGCATAAAAAGTGAACTACACGAGCACAACGGTCTATGACTAGTTCTAGTTTCTGATATCGTATAAACCAATTTTTCGGCTGATATTTTATGTTCCATCATTCTCGTAAATCCATCTTTGACTCCATTGAGTCCGCCAGACATTCGTACGACACGATTCGGTTTTAAAACATCGGCTGGTAACAAAAATTCCGATAATAATTTGTAGAATTTCTCGGCAAATTCTTTATCCAAAGGATTGGCTGGAAAATATTTGCCGAACAGAACACGTTCCATGCCAAAGATCGTATAGACTAAAATTCGATGTTCGGTTATATTTACCGGTAAAACATTCGTCAAGAATGGTAAAACAGTAACTAGATGAGCGTCATTGGTGGTCAATGTCGAACATACAGGGTGTCCCAGAAGTCCCCGAGAAAAGTTAACTCGGATATCTTTTGTACAATTCAAGCAATTAAAACGAAGTTTTTATAAAATGATAGTATACTTTTTCAAGTTTTATTTCAAATGATTTGAT
>Ga0209935_1004097_pt1 | contig 13847 bp, 18 predicted proteins | sample ThiBio_1000_plan_2_FD_183958 | JGI IMG/M metagenome (GOLD analysis project Ga0209935, IMG submission 183958) | Wastewater bioreactor microbial communities from Cape Town, South Africa - Thiocy_cont_1000_plan (SPAdes) | ecosystem: Engineered > Bioreactor > Thiocyanate-remediating >... | reverse complement strand
AGATCGCAAGGTACCTTGCCGACACCCATTGCTGAAATGGCGCCAAGCATGCCGCACAAGCGCATGTCATCCGACCGAATCGCTGATCCTGCCTGGACGATGCGGTGAAGCCGGTCTGAGGTAACTTCCAGAGCCGTCGACTGCTGTTCGAGACGATCTACCAGCGCGAGCTAACGACGAGCGAGATAAATTCTCATGAACGTCACGTCCATAGTACGGAATGAGGTGTACGTACCGGAGCGAGTGGAATCGGGCGGGACCGGGGATAGGCACTTCCATACGCACTCGCAAAGGCACGTATTTGCTCCGGTGTCCAGGGTTCCGAGGGCGCTACTCATAAGCATTGATGGTGATCGCAGTACAGCGTGTGAGTAGCGGGCACAAACGTTGCACTTTGGTGACTGCGTACGATAGAAGTACGACAGGTAGATCACGCACTATATGTGACAGCAAGATGGTTAGTGTGCGAAAGGAGCACGGGGGCATACCTGAGAGGTGGAGCTTGCTTCCGCGTACTCCTGGTTGTAGTCCCTCCTTCTCGCAGTATTCTTTGCAATTGGCCTCCAAAGAGAAGTCAAGTAGGCCCTCTCCATTAGCTGACGAGAAACAACGAGCAGCCGAGAGGGAACGGAGCGGCGTGGTGCCGTGATTCGAGCAAATCTTGCCCAGGAGAGAGGCTGGTGCGCGCCGGAGAAAGAGACAGCGGCACTGGAAAAGTGCGAGCGAGGCAGAGGTGTGCGAGAGCTGCGCAGGGCCAGCCACGACAAGAACACGACGCAGCATCACAATCAAGTGTGCGGGGGCTTGAGCGAGAGAGTGGAGAAGCGCAAACAAAAGCAGCGAAGGGAACGGAGAAATGGTAATTGAGAAACAAGATCAGGAGAGATGTGTAAAGGCCTGAGGCTTTCTTGTTGGTTCCTGGATCAGTGGGAAATCAGACCAAAGGACAGTCACTCAGTCACTCAGTCAGTGTTACTGCTCAGGCGGCGGTGAGAAGGTGTTCTTTGAGGTTATTAGCCCAAGCGAAAAGGTGACATGGTGGCATTCCTAGCTGCGATTCTCCGTGGCTACTGCTTGGAAACCTACAAAGTGCGTCAGGCGAGAGTGGTACTCGTGTACTCGCTAGTGATTTGCGCCAGTGCGGCTATTGGGTCAGTCTCATCGGCTCTCAGTGGCATTCCACAATATATTTGAACGAGTCGAGCAAGCGCCGTATCGAGCCATATATCATCCTCGCTTCTCGTCGCCTCTCTTCTCTTCGTTGGCAAGATAGAGCCCTGCGATATTACACCTCCTCGTGGGCATAACAAATCGTTGCACTATCCTGGAGTACTCGTTCGAATGGAATTGAGGCCACGTATATGCGCGTTCTCAGCGCTGGGTAGAGCACAGGTACTCCCTCAACCTCCACTGGCGCCCGAGGCGCGCGAGAAAGGAGCAACCGGAGCGAGATGGAATCGATCGATCAAGTAATCACGAGCTCAAATAAGCTCACAGGAGATCTATCAAATACAATGGAGAGCTTAATGATATTCGTTAAGCCTACAATTATCCTACAGATCATGCAATGGGAGCTTAGGTGCCGTGCTGTTCTTCCTTGCGTTCTCTGGCGCGTGTATTGGTGGGCCACGTATCTCTCTCGTTCTCCTGCTATTCGTACGCGCCACTCGATAGAGAGCATAGATCCTCTCCTCCTTTGCACCTTACTCTCTCATCCTTGCCACCAGAACGTTCGTGGTTCGACGATGAGAATGTTGATCGTGCATGTATGGACCTGGTTGGCGTTCACAACGCTCGTTCTTCTTGCTGTTACTGCCTCTCCCCCGTCATCGACCGCACAAACGTTTGGAGTCAACCAACAGCGAACTGGATTCGTTCCCATCAAGGGAGTCACAACCATCTCGTGGGCCGATACGTCGAATATAAGAGCGATCACGTCTCCAGTGTACTCGAGCGATACCGACTTTCTGGTTGTTACCGCCATCACAAGTGGTGGTACTCTCAACTACTGCAACTGCACAGCTCTGTCAAGCCGTTCGTTCAACACCGTCGGACTCCCAGAGATGGCACGAGCCGCAGGCACAGTTGGCATTCCTGTCCTCTCGAGTGATGATCGGGCGTACTTTGTGAGTGCGACGTACAACAACCAGAAAGGCTTCGTACTTGCGTATTCTCACTCGTGCGACTTTCAGTATGCACTCGAATTGCCTGCGGGTGGATCGCTATCACCCATCATTCTCGCCGACAACTCGCTCGTGCTCGGTATTGGCAATCAGATTCAGGTGATCGCCAACTCGAGCGATCCAATCGGAGGTGTTCCAATCTGGAACACCACTCTCGATACCTACGCCCGAAGCATCGGACTGGCGCTCTCGGCCGACAACTCGACTGGCGTTCTGTTCGTTTCGTTCGTTATTGCCTATGTGACGAACGACAGATACAACGTCTCACTCATGGCCATGGCGCCACTTGCACAAGGTGTCCCTGGATTCTCGCCATTGTGGACACAGCGGGTGGTCGTAGCGTCCCGCGATATGTACTGTGGAGGCGCAAGCTTTTGCCCGCTCACACCGGTCGTATGCGGCACGCAAGTGCTCCTCACCACTCCGACCGCCATTATGGCCTTCGATCAAGCGACTGGCTCCCTTCGATGGACCTTCAACGGTTCGTTCGTTGGTGCCTATCACCAACCTGCGTGCCACCCAAGTGGGATGATGGTCGTCATGGATGGTGATGCAACACTGGTCGCCTTTCAGGCGGTTGGTACATTGGTTTCTGAGCTGTGGCGCCGCTCGACTGGTGCCTTTCATGTTGTGCGAGCGCCGGTGATCGATGCTGTCGGGAACGTGTATGTCATTGGAGGAGCCGTCATGAGCGATACGAATCCAGCCAAGCTACTGGCATTCGACCACGTTGGCAACCTCCTTATCTCTCGCTCGACCAATGTACCACCGAGTGCAGCTACGGCACCTCAGTACATGTCTCAGCCGGTGCTGCTCCGAGATCGAATTGTTGTCGGAGTAGGCGAGCTCGTGTCCTTTTTCCCGTAACATGCTCTCTCTCTCTCTCTCTCAATTCATGAGGAGGAATGACATCTTCCAACTCTGCGATGACGCCCCGTTTGAGTGAATGATTCGCTGATAGTAGTAAACTTGAGGAAAGTGCATGCACAAGTGCGCTGTTCTGCTGAACAAAATCGCCTGACCGCTTCGTTCGGGCACCCTTATTATCTAATCTGAGAGAGAGAGAGAGAGAGAGAGAGAGAGCACGTGTGTGTGTTTGCGTTGATGTGTTCGTCATACTTCTTCATTGTGAGTAACGAAATCTATCCAGTAGCTGGTCGATCGTCTCGTCATCGAGCCAGTGCGGGATTCGAGCCGAGTGCTCCGCCATTAACCACGAGCATTTTGCTTTCCTCTGTGGTCGAGCGTTTCTTCCATTGGTACACGCCAATCGCAACGCCAGCAGCTATTGCTACCACCACTCCAAATCCGCTGCACACCAGCGCGATGGTTGCCCATCTTGGAAAGGATGGTGACGGCGAGGTCGGCGAGGAACAAGGCTCACAGAGACCACTTCCAGTGATGTCGTCACACCAAGCCGGGAGCGGGCACGTCTGCGAGCATGTGTGAGGTGGGAGTTCAAGGAGTGGTATGTGCCGCTGCGTTGCGAGCGTATCTCACGTACGAACGAGTTATTCCTCAAGTCCAAGGAATCGATCGCAGGGTTCGTCTGCAGAAAGCTGGGCAGTGGACTTTCCAAGTGATTGTTCGCCAAGTTCCTGTACATTGTAATGATAACACGCCCATAGATACATAGTGGAGAGCTCTTGTGAGCACAAATCTTCCAGCGTCCATGCGCGAGGACGTACAACAACGAAAGTATCGTAAGCGACTCAATCGATGATGGAATAGTGCCGTTCACTTGATTGTTGGAGAGATCTCTGCTCAATATCGCGATGCACCAATGTTCGAAACGATCAAATCATCGAGTGAGTATCTCGTTGGGTGATGCTCGTGTCGGTGATGCTCGTGCTGGTGGCTTCGATGCGACGTACAAGTTCCGAAGCTTCGAGAGAGATCCAATCGATGATGGAATGGTGCCGCTCACTTGATTGTTGGAGATGGACCTGTTGAATGTCATCAATAACAACAAGCAGCGATTGTAGGCAGCTCAGCATATGCAGCTCTCTTGGAGCAAATACTAGATAGATAGATTATAGGAGGTAGTATTTGGAGAAAGGTGATTCGATCCATCGACGTACAACCACCAGAGCTTCGTGGGAGATCCAATCGATGATGGAATGGTGCCGCTCACTTGATTGTTGGAGATGGACCTGTTCGGTATCGTCATATGCCATGGTTATCTCTGGTGCTTGTGTTGGTGATGCTCAATGCTCGTGGCTGCTGATGGTGTTGCTCGATGCAACGTACAAGTACTCAAGATCTGCGAAAGACCCGATCGATGATGGAATGGTGCCGCTCAGTTGATTGGCGGAGAGAGCTCTGCTCATTATCGCGATGCATCAATGTTCGAAACGATCGAATCATCGAGTGAGTATCTCGTTGGGTGCCGGCGTCGGCCGTGTTCATGCTGGTGGCTGTTGATGGTTGTTCGATGCGACGTACAAGTGTACGAGATTAGCGAAAGACCCAATCGATGATGGAATGGTGCCGCTCACTTGATTGATGTTGAGATCGCTGTTCGTCACGGAATGGTTACTTGCTGGTGCTTGGGCTGCTGATGGTTGACCGTCGATCGACGTACAAGAGAGTAAGATTCACGAGAGACCCGATCGATGATGGAATGGTGCCGCTCAGTTGATTGTGGGGTAGGTAACTGTGTTATCATAAATGCCGTGAGAAGAGAAGTCGTACATACTCTCTCTGTGTGTGCGCGCCTTGTCGTGCAGACGTACATCGTAACGACTGTATCGTTCAAGCAGCCTACGCCATACCATTGCTGGTTGCATGGATCACCATTGAGCCAGTTGGACTTGAAAGCCCATTCGGGGCCATTGGTGGCGTTGTAAAGGGCTGGAGCAACAACAAGGCAGCAGACGCGAGTGTGGTATTGCTTGGGAGTGGCGAGGGTTTGCAAGCAGTAAGCCAGCTACCAATATCTACAATATCTATGAGGGCTGGCGGGGAGCACGTGAGACGCAATAGATGAGACCCAATAGATGAGACGCAATAGATGAGATGAGACGCGCAACCGAGCTCGCAACCACGATACTTATCTCAACCGCGATGTGGCCACCACGTGGGTGCGCACCGTTCAGTCTCTCTCGCGCCCTTCGCCACACCGGTGACGCCTTTGACCCACCGAACCCGAAAAATAGTGCATGCTGGGAGTTTGTGCGCCGACGAGGCTGTTGCAGGCTCAGCAGAACTCACTGTGATGTGGAAGAAGTATCCTCACGAAAGCTCGCTCTCGGCCTACATTCATTATTATCGCTGCTCCACGGAGGTCGAAACTTGAGTGGTTGGGATAGTATCAGTGTTTCGTTGGTAAAGCTGGTGTTGTTGGTGGTGTTGGTAGTGCGCCATGGAATCGGCGTTCGATACGGGCGAGTGGTCGTCCGCCAGTGATATGGAGCCCATCGGGTTCGACAACAGCACCGAGTACCAGACATTGGTGATGGCCAACAAGAAGCTGTTGCTCGACAAGCAGTCGGCCGACCTCACGATTCGACTGGCCAATGGCGAGAGTGTATCGGCGCACTGCGCCGTCGTCGCAAGTCGCTGTTCGCACTTGCTCCCGACGTACAAGGAGGGCGAGCACGACAACCACCAACGCGTCATCAAGGTCAAGGGCATCACATCCGCTGCGGTCATGAACGACGTGCTCGAGTACTTGTACACTGGCCAGGTGGAGTTCGCGCACCACTCCCCGGCCGCCACTGTGCAGTTGTACCAAGCGGCAGGTCAGCTGCACCTCAGCCGTCTCGCTTGGTTGTGTGAACACTCGTTACGCCAGCGTGTGTCCGTGGACACGATGGCACATACGCTCAAGGCCGCCGATGCTGCCAAGGCTGAGTCCATCAAGGCCATCTGCATTCAGTTTGCTCTCGCCAACTACGAGGCATGCATACCCTCCAAGGATGCCTTGCGCGTTCTCGGCGTCGATCTCTTCCAGGAGGTTGTGAAGGCCGCCACCGAGCCGTGGAATCCAGTACCAGACGAACCCGCACCTCCGCCCGACACCTTGGTGCAAGACTTTCAACGCATGCATCACGAGAGCGCCACGGTCTCCGATGCCACAGCACTATCACCCGACACAGATGTCGCCACTACGGACACTGGCCCAATCCACTTGCACACAAGCACTCGTGTTGTCTCAGCTGATAGAAGGACGCCCTCCACTCATGAACTCATGATGTCTCTCTCACCCTCTCTCTCAACAGCTACTTGTCATGAAATGAATGGCGACAGCCACATCAACGATCGATACGATACCACATGGAAATGTAATGATGACCGTGTGGTCCCATGCTGATAACGTATCAGAAGAAGCACTCTCGATCGAATGATGGCTTGCCTTGGCGCGAGCCGTTCTGCCTCGCGCAAAGCATCGTATGCGTGTCATTGCTTCTTGATCGCCGCCCTTTCTCGCTACTCTCGCTCTCGTTTGCGCGTCCCATTTGACTGTGTCGAGAGGGGGCAGTGTTGTTGTTGGGTTGTACAATCTCTCTCTCTCTGCTCGCTGCCTTCTTGATGCACAACCACTCGTAGGCGCACACACACATTTCAGCGCGTGCTGGAGTGGAACTCAACGCTTGGCGAGTTGAAGTTGGCTGATCGCATCGGCGTCGTGTGTGCTCGTTGAATCGGTCTATCGATCATCTTGGAGGGATTGATGTTTGAGAGGGTAGCCGATTGGATCACGGCCTCACACACACGTTGAATCGCGGCGCTGCCACTATTCTACCACAACCACGACAATCGACGCAACATGTCATCTGCTGCACCACCACCACAACTATCGACTCCTGTTGATGATCCCACTGCTTCCAAACCCTGCGCTGATGATCGCAGTGGTTGTAGTTCTGGTAGTGGCGGCCTTGGAGTGTCGGTTATCAGCAACGATGACAACCATGAGATGGCATTGGAGTTCATGTACGCGGCATCGGTGAGCGCCAACATGTGGAGCCCCAACTCGATCTCGAGGCTCAGCTCCGAGTGCTCGTTCGGCAAGCCTGGATACTGCGATGAGGCAGGCAAACAAAGTGTGTGTGTGTGTGTGTGTGAGAGAGAGAGAGAGAGAGAGAGAGAGAGAGAGAGAGAATGCTAGAGACGTGACGGAGGTTTATCCACCGATTAGCAAGATGAGATGACAAGAAGAGATATTTCATCGGCGCTGTCGTGCATCAGCACAAGCGCACAGCACTTTACTGTCTCTCGACCGCTCACCTCACATACGCCATCAAATCTTCAGCATCTTACAGCCGTACACATTCTAGCTCTTCTCATTCTTGTTGTTCTTGCTGTTGTTGGCGCCTCGTGGCAAGTAAGTTCACACTGTGCAGCAGCACTGCGCCACGTTCATGAACCATCCCCAACGCGAGATACGTGCACCATCGCGATCAAGCACACGACATCACGCACGAGACGAGCTTCTCGATACGATGCGCGCAAGTACAGCACGCTTCTGCTCACCGGTCGCCCAGTACGCCACCACCAACGCCACCAACCCAGGCACGCACACGCACACAGTCAGTGGTGGTGGTGGTGGTGGTGGTGGTGGTGGTGGTGGTGGTGGTGGTGGTGGTGGTGGTGGTGGTGGTGGTGGTGGTGGTGGTGGTGGTGGTGGTGGTGGTGGTGGTGGCTCTCGTGTTTGAGCTCGGTGCGCTTGGGAGTGGTGCTCTCTTGTGTCTTACTCTCCAACGCGCCAGCAAGCGGAGATGCAGCCCGCGCAGCCACGAACGCCCATAAGCTCACCAAGGCAGCGTTTGGTTTTCGTCGCCCAAGTCCAACAAGGGCGCCAGAGCAGCCTTAGTCTCACCCTTCTCAGTCAGTAGGCGAGCTTAGCACGTGCTTCTCTCGTCTCTTTGTGTGCGCCTCAGGCTGGCCCCATCAACGACGGCTGTTCAGTTGCTTGCTTGCCTGCTCCTCGTTGCTTGCTCATCGCGTCTCGTATCTTTTAGTCGTCGTTGGTCTCGCCGATGGCTTTTTCTCGCGACAACCCACGTGTCGCATGGCTCTCGTCGCCGCTGGTCTCGTCGTGCCTCGTGGCGTTGATGATGATGTTGGCTCTCTTGGTCGGTGATGCTGCGGCGCAAAGCTACACGCTTCGCGCAACTGACTCGATCGTTGGTACTGGTACCCAAGAGCAAGGCTACTTTGTCGCGATGTCGGGCAGCGGCTTGGTATCGTTGTCGGTATCTGGAGACAGCACTACTGCTCCAGTTCTTGCAGTTGCATCATCGCCAGTCGCGACCACCACGAAAACCTCGCTATCGTTGCCTTCTACGTGTACCTCGTGGAGCGGCAATGGTGGGTCAGTGTCGTCGAGCGGCAACATGTTTGCTGTCGTTTGCATTTTTCCGTCCTCCGTAGCCGTGTATCAAACATCAAATCCTTCATCACCGTTTGCGATGATCAACCACGGATACCTCCCCGCTCTCTCGGAGGACGGCTCCACTCTTGCTGTGGTCTTTCTTGATGATATCACGATCTACAAGCTGTCGATGGGATCGTACACTCTCACACAAACCATCACAACCTCCTTCTTTATCGCCGCGATCACGATCGCTCCCGATGCAAGCGCCCTTGCTGTGAGCGACACATCCTCCCAAACCTCCATCTACGGCTGGGACTCGAGCACCAGCCAATTCGTCGCCGCTCCCATGATGCCCCTCTCAGTGGGATGCCTCGGTTTGGCTGCATCATCGCAATCTTCCTCTGGTGCCACCACCATCGCTTGCGCCGACGCCGCCGATCCTACCTCTCCCATCTACTCGTTGGTCAACTCGATGGGCTCCATGTCGGTCACCACCCAAGCCACCATCAGTGGCTCGTACTATGCAGCGGCCATCACTCCCGACGGATCGACCGTTGCTCTCTCCGTTAGCTCCTCGTCGACAATCGTCGCTTCGGCCACCACTGGCTCCACGATAGCAACCATCTCTGAAGCAAGTACCTCGGTCGCAATCTCGAGCGATGCTGCCACTGTGTTTTTGGGCGATGAGGCTTACAACAGCTTTGCTGGACAAGCAGTGTGGTACGACTCGAACGTCGCTCCCACCGTCACTCTCCAGCCCATGTCGGTGTCGGTGACGGCACCCGCGGCTGCCACCTTCACTACCGCCGCCACTGGATACGTCGCCGTGCAGTGGTCGTTCACTGGCACGTCGACTCGTCGACGATCGGTGCTCGGAGGTGCGATCATGGGAGCGACATCGACCTCGTTAACCATCAATCCCACGACCATGGCCTTCAACGGCAACACTTACTCGGCCACCTTCACCTCCGCCGCCGGCTTGACGACCACCACATCGGCTGCCACGCTGATTGTCTCGGGCGGCAGCAGCGGCTCGGCATCGGGAGATCCTCATCTCGTCGGATTCGACGGGCAGCAGTACGACTTTGTCGGCGAGGTCGGAAGCGTGTACAACTTCCTCACCGACTCGGACGTGCAGTTCAACGCGCTCTTGGGATCGGTGCGAGCCACCGAGTATCTCAACCTGCCTGGAGAGTTCATCACAGCCATCGGCGTCAAGTTCCGCAACCACACGGTGGTGATCGATGGCGGCTCTCATCGCCGTGCTGGCTCGGTGACGATCGATCATCGACCTGCCGACCAGCAGAATCATCACGCGGTTCTGTTGGTCGACGGAGAGCTCCGTGTCGAGCGCGAGGTGTTCGCCGATGCGATGTCGGGCGAGGGCTTTGGTCTGCCGGTCGCCGAGCAGCGGATCGTTGGGCGAGTGATCGTCACGACGCCGTCGTACTCGTTCTCGATCTTCATGGTCGAGGAAGGATTCGATGAGGTCGACAAGATCTGGTACACGCCGTTCCCTCGCCGATTCCTCGATGTGTCGGTGAGGTTGGAGCGAGCTGACATTGCCACGCCTCATGGAGTGCTGGGCCAGTCGCTCCATGCGATTCGAGACAGGAAGGAGCGAGGAGTGGCGATCGGCGAGGCGGGATCGTTCTCGATCGAGGGCCGCACGGAGGACTATCGAGTCGGAGAAGGAGCAGAGAGCTTGCTTGGAGACTCGTTTGCGTTCAATCGCTTTGGCAGCAAGAGGAAGTAGGAGGCGCCCACTTGCGATGGCGAGAGAGAGAGAGAGAGAGAGAGCAGTGGGAGAGCGAGCGAGCGAGTGCCGCATCTCTCACCATGTCGTTGGCGTTGCCACTATCAAGTCGCTTCACGAATGAAGACTAATCAATTCTCAAGATACGTTGTGCGCAGAGGTGGCAGCACGAGAGGGAGAAAGGTATCAACTGCGCCGCACGACATGCCTCCTTGGATGTGTGCTTCTTGGAGGAGGAGCGCTTCTTGTCCTTGCGACGCTTTCGACGCTCGAGTGCTCCACTTGGCAGCACAAACGCCGACCGCAACGCCAATAGAGACACGTATCGAACGACACGCGCTCTTGGTCGTTCACACGCGCCAGCTCCTCGTTCTCGACCGCCACCAGCGACAAGCGCGACTGCTCGCGCTGGCTCACTGCCGTGGCCTTGACCGATGGCAAGTGCGCCACAAAGTGCAGATAGCTGCGTTGCTGTTGTTGTTGCTGTTGCTGGAGAGCATCAGGACCAATGGATGTCTTGTGGTGGTGGAGGAGGAGGCGTTGGGGTGGTTGGGTCGCCGTCAAGCATCACACACCATCGCGCACACGAGAACGAGACGAGCAAGAGCGGAGAGAGAGGAGGTGCGTGCGCCAGCGAGGCAACAGCAAACAAGCCACTGCTCCAATACCACTCAGAGCCTATGGCATTCCTTACGCATCAAGCTCGATATTACTTTATCGTAGCGCGATCGTGAGCTTTATTTGAGCTCTCTCATTGCTCTACCGCCTCTTCCTCGCCCTCCTCCTGCCCAACAATCGATACATACAGCCATCTCGCGCTGCTATCGTTGCGATTCGCTGCTCCAAACGCAATACCACACAACGAAACTACCTCTACCTGCACTATCCTCGAGTTTGCAGGTCACGTACATTTTTCTCGCTGCGTATCGAGATCGAAACAGGCGAGTAACGCTGTTCGGGTGCGTCGATGCGAGGCCGTGTACGGCTGCCAGTTGTTGACGTTGTTACTCGCCAGATACACGAGCTCATGAGCTCGTGATCTTTGCAGGTGGATTGACGATGGAATAATATGCTCACACCATCATATCATCGTCAATATCAATACCATGATGAATAGGGCTGTAGAGTAGTTACAACACACTGGGTGCAGCTGCAACGAGTCAGAGTGAGAGTGAGAGAAATACGTGTATCGGCGGCGCAAATAATACATCCATGTGAGCTTGGTGCACCAGAATCACAACAAAGATCGAAGAGACAAGTGCAACGTACAATCAATGGAAGTTGTTGTTGATGTTGCTTCATATCGTTGCTTGAGACACCAATATGTCTCTTGCGTTGGTTGATGGGAAACGACGAGGAGGAGGGCATGCCAACGAGCTGGAGCTCCCCGTCAATCGATATCTCAGCCGAATAATCGTATTACAAGCAAAGAGCTGCTTGGTGGCTCGAGCGTGAGTACAGTGATGTTGATGCTGTATCGGTAGAGAGTATTGGCAGTGGTTGCACAGCGCCTATGAACACGAATAAATGCCTGGTGATGCAACAAGACGCAACCAAAAATCTACGAGCGACAATAACCCATCGAGATCGATCCGAGGGCCAGATTCATAAAGCTCCAACGTTGAGGGAGGTGGATAGTGGGGTCATTTGGGGCACAACATCATCAACAACCACACGATAGGGCACGTACTCTTGTGTGAAAATGTTTGTGCTCATATCAATAAATCCGTATGTGACCGCAGAAAAATATATCCATCATCGCAGCGCTTCCATATCGTGTGTTACGTGATGAACCTGGGGTCTACGAGTCGAACAAGCAGCAAGTACGTGAGAACGAGATTGATATGTTGTTGACGATGAGAGACACAGAAGCAAACGAATGGGACGGGGTACATATAACGGGGTACGATACGATGCTGCCTCTGAGGAACTTCATCACCGCCACGAGAAACATCAATACCATCCATCAAACCAACTCTGATACCCTCCAAACCACTCTAAACTCACTACAATGATGATTGCTCAAGAGTATATGATGATCACCGAATTTTTGTGGTACCTTGAATCAACCGTACACGACGCGAATGTGATGGAGATATCGCTCGCGGTCTCGTTGGAAGAGATATTCTGGTGCTCGAGAGAGTACATCTGTGGGTATCGTCCCACTGCTCCTGCGATGCTCCAATCTGCCAAGCAAACAACTTTCTCCGTACGGCTGTATCCTCCACGATAGATTGTCGCACATCAGAAGCAAGAAGACGATGAATATACAAGGAAGACCACTAAGAGTCAGTGCTGCCTCTGAGGAATACCAAACCGCCGCCACGAGAAACATCAATACCATCCATCAAACCAACTCTGATGCCCTCCAAACCACTCAAAGCTCATCTTGCTGATGATTGCTCAATACTATGATGATGATCGAATTTTTTGGGTACCTTGAATCAACCGTACGCGACACGGGTGTGACGGATTGGATGGAGATATCGCTTGCGCTCTCGTTGGAAGAGAGAGACATATATACTCTGGTGCTCGAGAGAGAGTATATCTGTGGGCACCGCCGTACTGCTCCCGACCTGCTCAGATCCAAGCCGCCAACTTGTTCCGTACGGCTGTATCCTCCACGATGAGTAATCGTGGTAACGGATACCGATATTGCCCACCATAATAACGTGTTGGGAGAGAGAGCGAGAGAGCACAAGGAGTACACATACATACAAGCGGATGGTTGCCAGTTGGTGCGATGCAGGAGCCATTGCCAATGGAGAACTGGAGGCACTACGCTGATGGACAGCGTCTGAGCTTCACGCGCATACGGTGGTCTTGGTTGGTGGTCGTGTGCGGCGGCACCAATCATTCCCACATGTGTGCGCGCACCGTATCGCTGCAGCAGGAGGTATCAGGAGAGAGTGTTCTCACAGCACACACGATCAGTACTCGCGTTCCTCTCGTGCGCGGTGAAACAACAGGTAAAAGCTCCATCTCTCCAAGCCCTTGGAGCGAGGCACGATCGATCAACGACGTACGTGGGAGTGTATGGTGACCGAGGTCGCGGGTGGGCTTCTATCGAGACACATCATCGCCGTCATCCGTCATCTTGTTGTTGTAATGCGATGCGGTACTCGAACGGGGCAAAGGATGCGCCAAGATCCTCACCGATTGGCTTCAAAGTGGCTTGGCATGTGCGCATCCCTCTTCACAAGCGAGAAAATAAGTTGCATCGATGGCGAGGGAGCGATGGGGCCAAGCGAGGCCACAAGCGCCACGAGAGCAGCACAGAAGAGACACAGGGCCAACCATCGATGTGTGCGTGGGTTCAAGTGCGCGAGGAAGAGTATCTCCTGTGATACAGCTCCTGCATGATCGTGTGGTTTGCGATCCGAAGGAGACAAGGCTTGCGCGAGAGACAAACACCGAGCAGGACCGAGCAGCAAGAGCAGGAGCGAGCAGCAAGCAAGAGGAGGAGGGGTAAAAAGAAGAAGGGTACAACACGCGCTGTTCCCGAGTGGTCCCCCACCTCAGTACTGAACGCGCCTGACGAGGTTTAACTTCGCTGTTCGGATGGGGAGCGGTGCATTCCTCGTAGTAT
>Ga0209935_1004095_pt1 | contig 13851 bp, 24 predicted proteins | sample ThiBio_1000_plan_2_FD_183958 | JGI IMG/M metagenome (GOLD analysis project Ga0209935, IMG submission 183958) | Wastewater bioreactor microbial communities from Cape Town, South Africa - Thiocy_cont_1000_plan (SPAdes) | ecosystem: Engineered > Bioreactor > Thiocyanate-remediating >... | reverse complement strand
CATCAGCTCGATGGGATCGTCTCCGTGCACCACCACCGAGATGTTCAAGCTGCTGATCATGTCCTCCGAGATAAAGTACGGCGAGCCAATGATGACCTCGTCGACATACTGGTGGAAACCCAAGCGGGTGACACGTCAATTTACGCTCTTGCGCGAGGGCGCTACACAGACACACATGTGTGTGTTCCTCGCGTTGTATATACCTTGCACGAAAGTACCACCAGAACCCTCTCGTGCAAGTTCATGATGGGGTAGTTGACTCCCTTTCTCTTGTTGACGTCCTGCATCGTAGCAACGCGAACGATTGTGGCGACATATGGATGATCAGCGACACCAAGTACACCGTGCAATCAACCGGCTGGCTCTTGCTCGTACCTGATCGTGGTGCACTCCCACAATCAAAAAGTCTCCCTTCTCTCGTGCGGCCCTCAAAAAGTTCACGTGCCCAACGTCTGCCAGCAAGATCGGCCATTTGGAAGGCAAACGAGATGTAAGCGAACTGCACATCCACGCTTGATCGAGCACAGGAAAGCAGTACTCCATGACGTACGAAATAAGTCAAACGCTCCATCGACATACACCACACGGTCTCCTGGCTGTACACACGAGAGAGAGAGAGAGATCGCAAGGTACGGTGCTATCAGTAATCGTACTCAAGCGACATGACGTAGAGCTCGAGCGTCGATCGACGTACAGCGGGCGCCTTTCCTGAAGAGAACTGCACGATCTTGCGCGACGTCGTCAGGAACTCCTTGATGCTTGCATCTTGACGCCACTGCACAATGATGCAAGCCCATTACTGACTGAGTCAATCAAGCAAGGAATCGGCCGATGCATTCGTGATTGGTACCATACATTGCGAAGCGCCTGTTGGTTGTTCTCGGAGAGATCGGTTTGGAAGTGCTCCTTGGTCATGGCCAGCATGCGTCCAAGAATGTCCGTGGTGGATACGCCATCGGTGCGCTTGATCAAACTGCCACCGACGAGTTCCAATCGAAGCGATCAGCATCGTGTCGGCGAGGTACTCGCAACGATGATGCTCGCTAGGGCAATCGAGAGCGCGCACGCAGACAAGCATACCGGAACTTGCCCGCAGCCTTGACCTCTTGGAAGGAGTCGACGCCATTCTCGTCGGTCGAAATATCCTCTCCGTGGACGCAATAATCGATCTCGTACTTGTCCAGTACTGTGGCAGACGGCAGATGGCAGATGGCACACGTTCACAAGAATGGTAAGCGATCGGACGCTGCAGTGAGCGATCGATCGATAGGTAATGGCGACGCCCAGCAGGCATACCAGCAAGCGACGTCACATACGGCGCCTCAAGTACGATCTCATCGACCCATTTGCATGCTTCGACGACGCCCAGACTGAGAGACCGAGGCATGGAGGTGAGTACTACGCTCCCAACACCCGAGCATCACGCGACGTACCGCTCTTCGAGCGTCATGACAGGGAGGCCCTTGCAACGCATGATCTCCTCGTCCGAATGGATACCGACCACGAGAGTGGCTCCAGCAAGCTTGGCCTATCGAAAGGAGAGAGAGAGAGAGAGGTATAAAGATCGAGTTCGGCGACGATACGACACGAGCGAGATCGAGTACCTGTCGGATGGCATTGGCGTGTCCGTAGTGGAAGCAATCGAAGCAGCCATCGAGCCAAACACGAGGCCGCGGTCCAACGCTCACGCCGGGTACCGAACGAGGAGCGGGAGCCAATGGGAGACGAGGTTCTGTGTCTGTACTGGATGTACTGGTAAGATCGGTATCAGCCATGACTTCGAAGAGCACACGGCGTCTAGATCGCACGGAGAGGCTGGTTCGCTGGTTGGTTGGTTGGTTGTGTGAGCGAGTGAGCGATGGATGGAAGAGCAGCGCCTCTGTCGATGCATCGAGCGTCATTCGTTCTGCGCCTCGCTGCCTCGCACACCTCAAGCTCGCCCTCTCACATCCACAAACCATCAATACCTCCCACCCATCAACATCAACAAGAAGCAACATCAACATCCTTAACTATGGCTCTCGAACGTCATCTATCTCAAATCCGCATTCCAGGCGATCACGTACCGGTCTACAAGGAGGAGTGCGCCTTCACGTTCGACACGCCGTACTCGCCGACGGGCCTCTACACGAACCTCGCGACCTTCCGTGCCGTCGGTGCTGACCTGCTGCACCTCGATGCCGCTCGTTCCGAGTGCTGTGTCTATCTCCACCAACTGTGGCGACGCGTGCCCAAGGAGACTGAACCCGTGGCGGCCGACGCTGCTGCCGCCGCTCCCACCAAGCTCGCGATCGGTGTCGAGGGCGGCTTCGCATTCGACGGCGTCTCGTACGAGATCGAGCGCACGTACCAGATCGTCGTGGTCGAGGGCGAGGAGCGCTCCGTGTATCCGTACCCGGACGCCAATCTCCCGACCATCGTGCAGCTGGCCGTGACGGCCGTGCTAGCGCAGGACGACGCCTCCAAGGAGACCGAGTTCAAGGCGTGGGAGGACGAGTACGTCGTCACCAAGTACGCCGACGGCCTGATCCAGCTCGACAACGGCGTGCGCGTCTCGCCCAATCCCGCCGACTGGAAGTGCGAGCACTGTGGCGTGCGTGACAACCTCTGGCTCAATCTCTCGGACGGATACATTGGTGGCGGCCGCCAGATGTTCGATGGCTCGGGCGGCTGCGGCGCCGCCTTGCAGCACTTCCAAGACACGGGCGGCATCTTCCCGCTGTGCGTCAAGCTCGGCACCATCACGCCCGACGGCGCCGATGTCTTTAGCTACGCCGACGACGAGAGCGACATGGTCATCGATCCCAAGCTCTCGGAGCATCTCGCCCATTGGGGTATCAACATGATGGCCATGAAGAAGACCGCCAAGACCATGGCCGAATTGAACGTCGCCTTCAATGCATCGTATGTACATCGCCCTGCTCGACAACGTGATTGAAGACGATGACGAAGACGACAACGGCAACGAGATTGTGTTCCTTTCTCACTCATTAGACGTACAACGATTGCCACTATCGCATGAATGAATGGGTGTAGCTTTGAGTGGTCGGCAATCACCGAGTCGGGCACCAACTTGGTGCCTCTCACGGGACCAGGCCACGTTGGCCTTCGCAACCTCGGCAACACGTGCTACATCAACTCGCTGCTGCAATTGTTCTTTGCGCTGCCCGAGTTCCATGAGCAGTTCTTCCGTGAGCCGACCGATCTCTATCTCAATGCACCCCAAGACCCGGCAAGTGATCTCGTGACGCAACTCTGCAAGCTGGCGTACGGCTTGGGCTCGACCAAGTATGCCGATGGCACGAGCGAGATCTCGCCCAAGATGCTCAAGACCATTGTTGGAAGGAACCATCCCGAGTTCTCGTCGATCCGCCAGCAGGATATTCACGAGTACTACCAACACTTTCTCAAGTGCATGAGCCGGTACGTGTACGCACACATGCACAAACAACCATTGCGCTCATTTGTGCTCAACACCGAATGCTCGTTACGGGGCAGTGCTGCGCGCGCCCAAGGAATCAACGACTTGAGCCAATTGTTCACGTTCGATCAAGAGGTCCGCCTCGAATGCCTTCAGAGCCATCGAGTTCGGTATGTCACGTGTCTGCCGCAATTCTTCGCCCTGATCTCTCTCTCTCTCTCTCTCATTCGATTGCTTGGATTTGTGCTTTCGTGTGGCTCCATTAGCTACACAACCGTCTCTGGAGAGAACACGTTGGCTCTCGCCGTTTCGGCCGAGGACGCTATCAACCAAGAGGAGGTGGCTGCCTCTCAGGAGCGCGCCGACTCGGGCTCGCTCTTGCCGCAGGTGCTTCCCATCATTCCCTTCGAGCGTCTGCTGGAGAAGTTTGCTGCCTCTGAGATCATCGACCACTTTATGTCGCCCGTCACTCAACAACTCGGTATGCATAATGATGGTGCTGGCGATGGCTCAGTTCCAGGCTATTTACCGATATCGTGTGACTGACAGGCGACGCGTCCAAGTCGACGCGATTTGCGACCTTCCCGCGTTATCTCGTGGTCCAAATCCGCCGCTATGTGCTGGGTACGCTACCGGCAACGATAACGCGCTACACTACACTGCACTACACTACGGCAACTCTGACTCTCTCTCGAATGGCAGCGAGCGACTGGACCCCCAAGAAGATCAACGCCATCGTGCCAGTGCCCGAGCGTCTGGATCTCTCGAGTCTGCGCAAGACTGGTTTGAAGCCTGGAGAAGTCGCAATGGCTGAGGCCGGCTCGATCGAGCCCGATGCGGCCATCGTTGCTCAGATCCGTGCCATGGACTTCTCGGAGAACGCTGCCAAGCGTGCCGTATGTTCCAGCCTCCTCGCGACGAGTGCTCCATGGTCGCGATGCTAATCACCGTTCTTGTGCTTGATCGGTCGTTTAGGCGATTGCTACCAAGAATGCCAACGCCGAGGCTGCCCTCGAGTGGATCTTTGCGCACATGGAGGACCCCGACTTGAACACTCCCCTCGCTTCCTCTGCTCCCGCCGCAGCCGCGCCCGCTGGAGGCCACGTCGATCCCGAGGCCCTGCAGTCCATGCTGGCGTTCGGCATCTCCGAGTCTCACGCGCGCCGTGCGCTGCTCGCCACTGACGGAAACCTCGAGCGAGCCGCCGACTGGGCCTTCAACCACGATGGTTCGTCACTTCAACGTGGCTCGATCGCTCGCGATTCGGGCTGCTGACAATCGTGTACGTTTTCCAGAGGAGCCCGAGGACACCGGAGCGCCGCCGGCTGCCATGGCGGTCGATGACAATGCGTCGGGCGTCTACGAGCTCGTCGGCTTCGCATCACACATGGGACCCAACACCGACAGCGGCCACTATGTCTGCCACATCAAGAAGAACGGCGCCTGGGTCATCTTCAACGACGAGAAGGTATAGATGTCTGAGCGAGAGTGCTCGCGGTTGCGAACGAGGCACTCACGCAACGCGATGATCGATGTAGGTGGCGCTCTCGGAGAACCCACCACTTGGCTTGGGCTACTTGTACCTGTTCCGACGAGTCTAGATTCGGAGCACATATCCAGCACCACCACCACAATGCTCAACAAACTAACAGACCTACACACACGACAGTCAGACAGAGAAATATGTTGTCGTTCACGCAAGCAACACACGCTGCCTCCAAGAAATGAACAGCGCAGCGCGCACGTGCACGAGAGAGCGCGATCTCGTGCTTGTTGCTTCGTTCCCGTCTCTCGCACACACGCACACACACACCTACTCACGCACAACCCCACGCGCGTACTCGCTTGAACTCTCTCACCATGAGCTCGCACAACTTCCCTCCGCTCCAAAATGACCTCATCCTTCGTGCTGCTCGAGGCGAGCATGTCTCACGCACACCTATCTGGATCATGCGCCAGGCCGGCAGGTAGCGAGAGGGTTCCACCACCACCACCACGCAAGCGACTGTGATGGCATCGCTCGCGCCACTGAACCACCACGACCATCACACTACCATCGCTCGATCGTAGATACTTGCCAGAGTTCCGTAAGCTTCGAGAGACTGCCGACTTCTTTACCATGTGCCGTACACCCGAGCTCGCAGCAGGTAGCATCTGCTCCACGCATGATATCTGACGTGACAACGCGCATGTCTCACTCACGCACGCCCACGCACATCAGAGACCACACTGCAACCGATCCGACGCTACGATCTCGATGCAGCCATCATTTTTAGCGATATCCTCGTGGTACCTCAGGCCCTCGGCATGGAGGTCATCATGCATCCAGGCAAAGGTATCGCCATCGCGTTGTCGCCCCCGTCATGCAGCAGCAGCAGCCTCATGTGCTGTTGTTGGCTGTGATGTGCAGGTCCCGTGTTCCCGCAGCCGCTGAAAACCCCCGAGGACCTGGCGCTGTTGTCGAGCGAGGTCAATGTGCACGAGTCTCTGCAATATGTCATGGACGCTATCACGTTGACGCGCCACAAGCTCGAGGGCAAGGTTCCGTTGATCGGATTCACGGGAGCTCCGTGGACGCTGATGGCGTACATGATCGAGGGCGGTGGTAGCAAGGTACGGTGTCGGCGACGCCAGGTTGCCCGGTGGCGGGGCTCGGTGCCAGCAAGAGGAGCTCACGATGGCGCATGCGGTGTTGTAGACGTACGCCAAGGCCAAGACCTGGCTCTCTCGATATCCCGAGGCTTCGCACTCGCTGTTGCAGCGATTGACGCGCGTGTGCATCGATTATCTCGTGGCTCAAGCGCAAGCCGGAGCGCAGCTACTCAAGGTGTTCGACTCATGGGCCGGTGAGCTCTCGATCGATCAGTTCAACACGTACATCTTGCCGTACGTGCGCCAGATCGCACAGGAGGTCAAGCAGCAACTCGGCGATGCTGGCGACAACGTACCGCCGATGATCCTCTTTGCCAAGGGCGCGCACTACGCCGTCGGCACCATCGCGAAGGAGACGGTCTACGATGTGATTGCGCTCGATTGGACCATGGACCCGAAGCGAGCTCGTGAGGAGGCAGTGGCGGCTCGCGGCCGGCCGGTGACGCTGCAGGGCAACCTGGATCCTTGCGCATTGTATGGCACGGAGGAGTCGATCCGCACCGAGGTGCGCCGAGTGCTGAGCGAGTTCGGTACCGAGGGGCACATCTTCAACCTGGGCCATGGAATGCATCCCGAGCACACGCCCGAGAGCGTGCAGATCTTGGTCGATGCTGTACATAGCATTTCTGAGGAGTTGCGTCGTGCGTAAGGAATGCATGACGCCGGCACAACGAGCGAGATCGAGTGAATGAACGAGCGGCACATTGCCAAACGTCAATGTTGTTGTTGTTGATCGATCGATGAATGATCGATGGATAGATAGATAGATAGAGCCAAGTCGTGGATAATTCAACAAGGGTACTGGAACACGAGGATAGAGAAGAAGAGGAAGATAGTGGGTTGGGATGAACGAGCGGTGGCATGGTGTGGGAGAGGTTGCCATTTGGCATACAAGACAACGAACAACGACGAGAGTATCAGGCAAGTCAAGAAGTAGTTGTCGATCGAGCAGGCGTCGCTCAGAGCTGCTTGAGGAATTGTGGGTAGCAGTAGCCCCAATTGTACTCCTCGTACTTGATGGCGAGCGGCTTCTTGGACATGAGAAGGTGCTCGAGCTCATCTCGCGTATCTGCACCACACCCACACACCGACGACGAACAACCTCGCTCAGCATTCGTTGATCTCGTGCGATGAGCAGCGATGGAATGGCGCACCTGTCGGAGCTAGCTGCAAGATGGTCGTGGGCAGTTGCTTCTCAGACGGAGCAAAGTCCTTGGGGTACCACGAAAAGACCTTGGGCAAACTCAGTGTCGGTTTCTGCAGATAGTCATTCGTATGAGACATCCAATCGCACACAAGAACGCAAACGCGAATGAGTAGTACTGAGTAGTACCTTCTTGGGTGCAGTGACGATATGAATGCGAGACTGACAAAAGACTCGTGCATTCTCCAGCAGCTGTTCTTGCAAGTCGCGCGACGTGTACAATCGCACAACACGCGCCGAATCCACAGCTCCAGTGTACAAGGCGAAGCTCATGTACGGGAGAGGCTCGGTGATAGCGAACTGACTGCGTGCTCCGTCCTTGGCGAGCTTGGGGAGGGCGTTGATCGACGTGATGGTCTTGTCATCGAGGCGTTGCGAGTTGGCACGAAGCACAGCGTGCTCGATCTGCCAGAGGTTGTAGAAATTGCTTCCAATCTACACCGACCGCGAGGCCGTCTCGTGAGTCTTGCATGAAGGCAGAAGGCAGAAGGCAGAAGGGTTCGGTGGGCAGTAGATGTACCTTGTACTGGAACTTCTTCATGAACTTGACTCGCGTGTTCTGCGAGCCCTTCATCTGGCTCGGGTCGGCAATGTACGAGTGCAAGCTCAGCGTGTTGTAAATGTTGAGGAAGAAGGCGCAGCGCTGCAGATCGTTCTGGAGTTCGTGCAATTTCACTTGCTGCAACTCGGCGGTAGCCTCTTGGAACTCTTCGAATTGAGGCGACATGATGGCTACGTTCGGACATGCACTGGACTGTGAGCGAGCAGGGAGCCGAAGGTGAAACAGCGCAGCTCGACGTACCGACTCCCATAGCGTCGACTCCAAAGGCGCAGTAGGTTTCGGCGTAGGTTCGATAGATGGAGAGAATCTTGGTCAACAACTCGGCCGCTACCTCTTCAGGATTGCGAGCCGCCGCCTCCCAGATGACGCTAGCGTTGAGACACCGCTTGGTACTCGCGGCATACAACACCGGCTTGTCGTGAAAGTCCTCCTGCTCGTTGGTGACCGCACGGAAGAAGCCACGCTTCAGCAGCTCGCGGCCAATCAAATGTGCACGGCCGCGTTCGACGTGGAGCGTGTTCTCGAGCCAATCGACTGCTTCGTTGCCTGTTTCGTGTGTCAGAGACAGAGAGAGAGAGAGAGAGTAGAGATATAACGAGTTGCTGGCGCTTCGTACCGAGGAACGAGTTATTAAAGGTCTTGAGCATGTAGGTGCGATTCTTGATCTCGACACCCGTGGGACCAAGCAAACCAGCAGCCAGCGTCGTGTAATCGACATTGCCGTTCTCAAAGAAGTAGCTTGTGCTCACAGTCGAGCGACGCGAGAGCGTAGGAGACGAGGTAGAGCTCGCCAAGGTGTTCGACAAGGCGTTGGCGTTGTTACCCTTGTTACTCAGGATCGCTTGCTGCAACGCAGTGGTCCATTCCTGACAGCCAGTGCAATGTGGTGAGCGGCAGACGTGCTTGTCGTCGAGAGGGCTTGGCGCGTTACCTGCTTCTCTTCGGGAGATTTTGTGGCTACAAGCCAGGTCTTCTTCTTATCAGCACGAACCAACGTGAAGGAACGGTCGTCTCCTGCACACGAAATGGTGGTGTCGTTACTTGTGAGTCACAATGGTCGAGGTGACGAAGATAGGAAGGAGCAGAGGGAGCAGAGGGAGTAAGGAAACGTACGTTCGCCTTCTCGCACAAGGATATGCTCGATATTGATCTTGCCCTTGAATACACTTCGGTTGTTGGAAATGTTCATCTGCCATACACAAGTCAAGTTGTGAGAAAGCGGCTTGGGTGGCAAAACAAGAGAGCCTGCACACACACCTTAGTATAAACAAGAATATCAGAGAATAGTATAAACAATCGCTCATCGGCAACTCGATCACGCTTGGGGACATGCTTCGACAGCATTCCTTGCTTGATAAAGCGACGATAAGGATTGACGGCCTTGATGCTCTATACGGTAGACCGCGAATACGCATATCAGCATTTGCAGGGCAGGTATCGCGCGCTCGGCCTTGGCGTACGTCGGGAAGCTTATCGATTAGCGCCAGGATTGCGTTGACCTCGGTGATCTGCTCCGAGTCTCCCTTTTGCTGGTTGATCGTGTCGACCACGGCGAGGAGGCGATCGTAGGCACCGATTCGCGCTTCGTAATCGGGATGCGACTCGGGTGTGGCACTCACGAGTTCCTAGGCCATATGGACGAGCGTGTGAATATGCATTCGCATTCGCCGCAATATGCCTGCGGTGATGCGCTCACACCAAAGTTACCTTGAACAACAATGGATACTTGGTGATGCGTTGGAAGGGCTTCATGAGGAACTGCTCCATGCCCATCATACGGCACTCCTCGGCTTCCTCCTGCTCCTTGAGGATGCGACGGATGTCGGCGTTGCGCTTCGCCTCCTTGTGCAACTGCGAGATGGCGACCTGGGTCTTGAGGCAGAAGAGCTTGTAGACGCGGAAGAGATCCATGCGCTTGAGGAAGATGGCGCCCACGGCCAAGTTGTAAGTGTCGGATTCCTTAGCATACAGCGATTCGAGCTGCGCAAGAAGCTCCTGTACACCGAACGAACACGACGAGGGTTAAGCGAGGAATGAGTACTCGAGTACCATGCGTGGGCGTGTTACTCTCGTACTCCTGCGACGGTCGAAATGACCGGTACCGAGCTCAAGATGGCGTTGAGCTCAGCCGGGAAGCTTTGATGGCAGCCAAGAGCCAGAATCGGTACCGTGATATGTCGCTAGCATTGCATGAGAGGTGCGTTAGCTCAATCGGTTCGTGTACCCAGAGAGGCGCGCGCGCTCTCTCTCTCTCTCTCTCTCGTGTGTCTTGGTGTCTCGTAGTCGTACGCGAATGATATCGAGGTCCTTGTTAAAGACCCGCTCGGTCTCGAGCAGCTCGTCGAGGATGAAGCGTTCCTTACGCTTCATCTTCTTGAGATCGTCATCATCTTCGTCGTCGGGAGGCGGAGCAGGCGGCGGTACATCAGGAATCTCGAGCATGTGCCAACTCGGCATGCCGGCATCGGGATCGAGCGAGTTATCGACCGAGGCCGATGAGAGCTCGGTGTCGACCGAGACCGACGGCGACTGCGCCTCGGAGTCGGTCGATAGCGCAGGCTGCACGCTGCTGTCGCTGTTGCGTCGACCGGTCGATGGCGAAGCGGTAGCACTCTTGGCGAGAGGACTGCCGCCGCTTGATTTGGTGGGAGCCTTGGGCGTGAAGGCTTCGTCGAGATCCAGCGACGACGATACCGAGCTCGTGGTACACGACATGGAGGAGCCGAGCTTCTTGGAGCCCGAGCGCTTCTTCTTGCGCTTCTCAGAGTCGGGCTCGGCACCGGTGCTGCTCTCCTTGGAGCTTTTGCTGCGAGAGCGCTTCTCTTTGCGCAGCTCAGCGACCACGGGAGGAGACGCAGGCTCGGCCATCTTGACGACGTGGAGGGAGTACGACAGCGATAACGAGGAGGAGGAGGAGGGCGAGAGATACTTAGATCGAATCAGGAGCGGGTGATACTCGAATGGTCGATGGAGGGTTTACGATCTCGCGAGTTTGGGGGGAGGTTGATTGGAAGGAGGTGGTGGTGGAGTGGAGGTGGAGAGAGTGATTGGTGGAGAGAGAGAGAGAGAGAGAGAGAAGGGAGGGTAGGGAGGGTAGCGTGTGTTGTCGAGGGAGCGAGGTGATGAGTGGACTGAGGAACGAGGCTCTCTCTGGCTCTCTTGGTCTCCGCCACTATTCGGCGATGGAGCGAGAGACAGCGAGATAAAGTCGGCGATGACGCGGTGTATCTCCTGCCAATCTCTCTCGATCTCTCGTCCATTCTCTTGCTCGCCTGCCTGCTGTGCTGCGCTGCTCGCTCGATATGGCGTCGTATTTGGCAGGTATATCTATCGGCTGCTCCTGGTAGTTGTTGCTCATCCCGTTGTTGTTGGTGCTCCGGACGCGTGCGAGAGAGATACTTGCTCTGGCTCGATAGCGAAGGTACTGACACTTAGCTGTGCGTACAAGAGGCTTCACAGGTCGACTTCTACTCGCTATTCATCTATTCGATCCCGCCACGAGTCGCTAGCACACCCGATGCCTCGAATGTCGTGTCGTGGCTGGAGCAGGTCGGCAAGTCTGCTGGCGATCCTATCGCCTTCAAACCCACGCACTGCTTCAAGGTGCGTGTGCACGATTGCTGCTGCTGTTGTTGCTGCTCGGCTGACTCGCCAATCGATCTAGTTCTTTCGGTGCTTGTACGAGTTGACACAACTGGATCTCTTGGTGCTAGTCGGAGCATCAGCCAAGGACGAGGAGGCCGACGAGGAGAGCTACTGCACTGGATGCCTGCCTCCAGCCGAGCTCGAGAAGGTGCTGCCGGTGCTCGACGACCTCGTGTCCAATCGCCGCGAGGAAGCCGGCCCGTATGCGCGAGACCGACACGATATCGACGGACGGTGGTTCTTGCGAACGGCGGTCGAGTTGTACGATCTGCTCAAGAGCGCATTCGGCAGCGGCTCAGCGGCCATGGGGCTGTTCGAGTGAGCGACCAAACACACAAACACACCGTCTCGCAATGACGGATAAAGCGCAGCGTATGCTTGTATTATGAGGATGCGGTGATGAACGTGAAGGTGATGGCGATGCATGACGGTCACGAGACATTGGCTGAGAGCAACCGCATCGATATCACCATCAAGTATCAGCATCTCTCCTCAAACTACTTGACGACGACGACGACGAGTGATTCCTGCGGGATACCGATACGAAGCACTCCTTACACGCCGCTGTACAGGCTGATAAAGTAGATGTACAGCAGCACTATCGGATACATGAGGAGGTAGCGCTTGCTGGCCATCTCGAGCGGTGCTAGCCAGGAGCTCGCAGAGAAGGCGGCCCACGCCGTGCACGCAGCCTGCTCGTTATTTGATGCGTCAGCCAGCCAGCTGATGGTAATCCCGAGAGAGAGAGAGAGAGAGAGCGTGCGTGCATCTTGATAGGCATACCTTGACGAGCCACTCGAGCCACTCGAGCGATACGAACAAGAGCACGGTGCAGGCGAGTACCAGTGGCAGGAGCGAGTAGCCGATGACACCGACACTCTGCGAGTACGTAATGTCGGCGCCCAGCATTCGTGCCAATAGGAAGATGAAGAACGAGCCCATGAGCCACAGCGTAAAGACCCAGCTCATGACTTGAGTCTAGAGACAGCGAATTGGTCGTGAGGACCATGGCGACATTGCACCAGATGCTCGGCAGCATCGACGCGAGCCAAGCGTGCACGGATCGTACCTGACCCCACAAGAGTAGCAGGCCGTAGAATAATACGATCGCCATCGGGCCCCAAAAGTCAGGAGATGATAGCAACACGGCTCGATCGACCTTGATTGGCAGCATGACACATCGAACTTTGTACACGATATCGGCCACGTCGATATCCAGTTCCTCGCTGCCGATGTTGTCGATGTTGTCGAAGGCGATGGAGCGCACATGAGAACAAGAACATCGCGAGCTCGCGGATCGCACACGTACAGTAGCGTTCCCTGGATATCGGTGTCGTCCTCCTCGGCCTCCTCGAGCAACCAACCAACGCCCATACTCGAGAATACGCCCGAGGCGGCAGACGGCGCCACCACGGGAGCCATCGGCTCGAACGACGAGCTGCCGACAGTAGCGACCTCGACAAAGTCGTCGCTGTTGATCGAGGTACTAGCTCCACCGCTCGTCGTGGTTGAGATGAAGTTGAGGTCATCTAATGTGGCGATTTGTGGTTCGTCGACGGTGCTGTCGGTACTTGGAGCGTGTTCGTTGCTATCAGCCATTGTGATTGATTGAGTGATGGCAAGATGGATGGTGATCGGTTGGAGGTTGCGTGGAAGCCGCCACGCTATTTAACGCGGTTAACCGAAAGATAGATGAAGGTTGAAGTGGTGTCGATGATGATGATCAGATCGCACGACCACCACCACCACGACGACGACGATGCTTGTCGTACAACTACAACTCAACAACAAACAACGAGATCGATTGATCGATTGATCGATCGATCGAGAGAGATGAAGAGAGAGAAACAGGTTTTGCGCATCTTCGCACTTTCGCATTTTCGCCTGTGTTTTTTGCCGTCCGTTGCTGCGTTGAGGAGGTTTCTCTACCGAGAAAGAAAACGTAGAATGACACCAAGTACGGCAGTCGCTCTCTGAGGTCTTTCTCTCTCCGTCGCTCGCAAGGCACCACTCGCTCGCTCGCTCGCTCACGATCTCTCGGTTCTCTCGGGAGCTTGTCGCGTGTATGAGGAGCTTGATTCGATCGTGATATCATCCGATAGACACTCTAAGCTATACTTTACGTTGGAGGGTTCGAGAGTGGTGGGTGCGCTCTCTCTCCTCTCTTTCGGTTACTGAGATCGAACTCGAACTCGATCTCTCGATCGCGATCTGAGCCAGCAACACAACAGCGACACCGTATCGAATATCGTGATACGAGATGGCGACGATTCCTACTTCTAGCACACCGACCATTGGTGCTGCTGGTACCGTTGGTTCGAGTGCCACATCGCAGCCATCGATGGCAGCTGGCGTTGTACACCTACC
>Ga0209935_1004092_pt1 | contig 13868 bp, 17 predicted proteins | sample ThiBio_1000_plan_2_FD_183958 | JGI IMG/M metagenome (GOLD analysis project Ga0209935, IMG submission 183958) | Wastewater bioreactor microbial communities from Cape Town, South Africa - Thiocy_cont_1000_plan (SPAdes) | ecosystem: Engineered > Bioreactor > Thiocyanate-remediating >... | reverse complement strand
TTGAGTTTGTTTTCCATGAATACTAACTAAATTGTTGATAGTAACATAGATTTTCCAAACTTGTACAGTTGAAAAAAGAAGATTTGGGATTTTGAGTAAAAAAGCTAAGTCAAGGACTCTATTTTGTCTACATAAGTAAGATTATTTTCTAATATCTCAAAAAAAGAAACTATTAACACTAATTTCTTTCAACTTTGATTTTACTGAAATTAGTAACAAATTAATACTAATTTTTGCTATTAAGGCCAAGGAAAAACAACAAACTCCCAACTTTCAAAAGTAATTACACTATATTCTTCAATCTTGCAGGTGAAACTTCCAAAACTAAGAGTAACTAATTTCTTGTAAGATGTAACTCTAAATACATACTGGTACTGAAAGAATCTAGTTGGTACAAATGTTTACACTAACTGGATTTTGTTTACAAAACTGGGTAAATCAAATCAATGTACTATTTGTATAAACAAAAATGGATTTAAAAATATGAATCACTAGTATTTTTAACTCAAATATAAACTTTTGAGTATTTCTATTATTTTTATTCTAAGGAAACTACATCTTAATGACTTATAATGTATTTGGTAAGTTATAAAATTTATTAATAAATTAATAAATTATAAGTAGTGACATTTGTTGAAAGTACAATTACAATTAGAAAAAAGATTCCATATATCTTGGATATTATCCCACATTTGCAAGTTAGTGATATAGTACTAATGAACTGTTTATGAAAAGTTCTTTTTCAATAATAGAACTTGAATACAAAATCACATTTGGTTATAAATACTACTTGGAGTGATTTTGTTACTCTTTCTTGTAGTATCTTTTAGAGTTTTTGGCTTTGGGAAGTGCTTTCTTCTTCATTACCTTTTTTATATTAGCATTTAGTAAAATAAACAATCACTAAAATCCTTACATTCTGTCATCACTTTTTAAATGATAAAGAAAAGAAAACCTATTAACAACTCTTGGCTACAAAGTGGGAAAGAGATATTAAAGATAATGAAGAAGAAAAAACTAAAGGGAATTTAGATTCTAAGATTTCTAGATTCACAGAAAAAGCTCTCTATAATTTGACTCTGGTGGATTTGAGAAGTATCTGCAAGAAGTATCATATCAAGCAAGGTGGAAAGAAAGAATAGTTTGTGAAAAACATTCTTCAACATTCTGAGACACTTCACAAGAAAGCTGGAGAGGTAAAAAAGCTCTTTCATTATCTTTAAGGCAAATTTCTCCCAGATTCAGCTCCCTTGCATGACTTCTACAAAGAATACTTCAACTTGGTGGATAAGGCAAATAAGCGCTGGTATTGTGTTGAGGAACATCATGGTTATCAGAAATGGGAGTGTAAGTTACTTTTGGCCATGTTATGTATTGCTGTCATGGACTCTTGAGTAGGTTACTAAATTAGAACCCCAGAAGTGGATACCATGGAGGGTTGAGTTGAGTAAGAAATTGATGAATTTGTAGAAGAAAGGGTTTAAGCTTGTACTTTCTATGTTTGTATTGAACAGTTACTCTTACATTCAATATACACTAAAGCTACAACAATAGTTTGATTTTACGTCAGTAAATGAAAATGTCTACGTAAGGCACAGAACTCAGTGTACCAAGCCGTCCAGTTGGGATGTGGTGTAACTTCGGCAGAGGTGGTAACAGAAATTTGTCCGCTGAGAGCCGAAGACGTGCCCAACAGTCAATTGAGTCTGCGGAGCATTAATTGGTTAGACCGTGTTGTCGTTTGGCCTGGTTACCTCATAGGGACTCAAGACAAGGATGTTTGTGATTCCCGAGATGCTAACCGTTTGCGCTTGAGGGAAAATGAGTTATTAAACATCCGCAGAGTTTGGATTACCTTGGAGCAAGCTGACACTGGACAGGAACAAGACGAAGAACAAGAGCTGCTGCATTACTGCTATTGTGGTGGGCGGTTAAAATGTAAAACAAGACAACGCCAAAAGAGCGCGACAAGATTGCAAATCTCATAAATAAATAAATGATCACCCATTCCATTTTTCTATTTAAAAAGTTCTATTTAAATATTATTGTTAGATTATTATTGGTTGCATTGATTTGAAAAGGGGAAGGTATTATCTAGGCAAGGAGGTAGCCATCGAACATGCCCCGCACAGAGTTGAAAAGTTTGATGGAAGGCGAACGCGTGAGATCTTCTAGCGTCACGGGCCGTTCCTCTATGACTCCCTCTTCGAGCAACTTCTGTCTCATGACTCCGCCGAGCAGGCCACTGCTCAGCGGAGGAGTCACATAGCTGCCAGTCGGTGTCATGATCGCTATGTTCGCTATGCAGGTCTCGGTCACCTCTCCCTTCTCATTGTACAAAATCACATCATCCGCATCACCCTATATGTAATGGTGAGTTTGTTGTGCCTGTTGTGTTAAGGGTGGGTGAGGGTGTTGTGTTGAGTACCTTTTGCGCCCATGCCTCGTTGTAGACTTTCCGGTTGGTGGTCTTGTGATAGAGGAAGGTATCATCGCTGTGCACAGGGAAAGGCGATATGGCCAGAGCGAATCGCTTGCGGTTTCTCTCCTCGACTGTGACCGGGGTGTTCAGTATCTCCACCTGCCCACCCTCGTCCGCCAACAGCCTCACCTTCATCGCAACCCCTTCCTCACGCTTGTTCTCGCTGCGCCACTGCGCCTCGCTCTCGCCGAGACTCCGCACGATGGCAGCCCTATCGATGGGCTTGAACCGAAAGAAGTGGGCCGACCTCGTCATCCTCGCGAGGTGTTCGTTGAGCATCAGGTAACTGTTGTTGCCTTCCCACAGGAGGGTCTCCAACAGCTTGAACTCTTCCTCTCTCCTCAACTGCGCACTCGCACGCACTTTCTCGGGAGACCCCGGGGTGGCCTTCTCTGCCTGTCTCTCTAGGGCAGCAAGCACCTGGCCACACAAGTGCTAAAACAAAGAAAGACACTATGAGTCACACTGTGACGGAGTGGGTGAGCATAGGGGGGAACGCACCAAAGACCCACAGAGCACAAAAAGGGTGGAGTCATCGAGTGAGACGGTAGCATCCAAGGCTTCCTCGACAGACTTGGCCTGGGCAACTGTCACACCACCAACAGCTCCCTCTCCACCCTCCGCACCTCGTGCGAGTTGTTCGAGGGAGAAGGAGTCCAATAGTGTCTTAGCGAGTCCCGCAGCGCTTGTAGATGCGAGCCAGGCAACATTGGGCTTCACGGGTACAGTGACAATCTGTTGCGAGAACAACTCGACTCTCCCAAAGACTTCCCGCAGGAAGGTGCTGTGATCCTTGTGGGAGAGCATCCCGACTATCCAATGGACGTTCCTGTATCGCCCTCGTCCTCCCTCCATCAGAGTGTCGACATATTTTTTCAGCGCTTTGCCTCCGTCGGGGTTGTGTGCCCCATCGATGAGAATCTTGTGTTTAATAAGTTAGATATGTAAGATCAGGTATATGTATGTGTGCGTGCGAGAGAGGGAGAGAAAGAGAGAGATTTACCTCTCTGCCTTTCCAGCTGATAGTCTGTAATCTACCAGGCCAGCTGACAGAGCGTAGTCCCTGTATAACATGATCGTAGTCCAATTTCCACCCTTCCTCTCGCAATATATCGACAGTAGTCATAATCACCCCCAGATTGAATAATTGATGATCGCCTTTGAGAGAGTTATGATTAATAGACAGGTTGTAGGGCGGTGAGAAATGGATACCCTTCAAAGAATAATCGGCTGCATAGCCCCTCACATCTTCGGGTGGCAGTGCCCAATGCAGTTCACAGTTTTTCTCCTTCGCACGCAGTCGAAGCATTTCATTGACCTCCTCAAGCTGCCCGTACGCCACAACCGCCGGTCGCCCCTCTTTCATAATCCCGGACTTCTCATCCGCAATCTTGGCAGGTGTATTACCTAATTTTATGTTGGGAATAATTAGTAATCACATATTTATATCCTTTTTTAAAAGTGTTGTCACACACACCTAATACTTGGGCATGATCCATGCTGATAGAAGTGAATAGAGATACGATAGGCCGCTCGAACACATTCGTTGCATCGCGTTTCCCTCCCATACCCACTTCGATTACCCCTAAGTCCAGTTTCTCCTTGTGAAAATAATAGAACGCCATGGCCGTCTAAATGGAAACTTTGTTAGTCACAGGCAAGAGGGGGGGGTGAGGAGCAAGATACCAAGGCCTCGAATTGTGTCAGATGAATGCTGCGTTCTTGCATAATATCGGCAACAGCCTTCCCACATAAATTGAAATCATTTACACCTGATGCATAAATAATTAATTCATGGATTCACGGGAAGGGAACGGGGAAAGAAGCGTACTTATGTATTCATCGTTCTTTGTGACGCTTTCGCGCCAGTCAACAAGATGGGGTGAAATAAAGCGGCCGACGTTATGACCGCAGTTTTTTAATATACATGTCAACGTTGAACACACTGAGCCTTTGCCATTAGTCCCTAAGGGGAAAAGATTTTTTAAGTTGAGTGCTGTGTTCAGGGTGGGTTGCGCGGAAGGGGGGGGCGGGGAACTACCAGTCACGTGGATGAAGGGTACAGCGTTTTGTGGGTTGCCGAGGAAAAACAGTGCCTTCTTCAAAGGCTCCAGTCCGAATTCTGTGCCGCCACTCGGGAGGCTGACCAAGAAGTTTTCGGCCGAGAAACCTTCGACGGGAGGAGGAGCGGGTGCTTTCCCTTCCATCTTCTTTGTTGCGGTATTTCCGGGAACTGACGCGTCATCCCGATTGGTCGCGGCTTTGAGGGCGGTGGGTACTCCCGCAATGGTGACCCCGTGTTCTCGCGTGTGCTTAGGGTCTTTGGTCGATAGTATGGTATGCACCAGCACATTTGACTTGAGTAGCATCTCATCAAATTCTCCTTCAAGATCAGAGTCGGCCACTATGGCCCCGCCACATCCAATATAGGTTCCTAAGGAGTGGAGCTTATTAAAAACAAGGCTATTCTGCGGGAAGCATTGTTACCATTTTTATCGATAACGGCAGTCCTGATCACAACACACATGTCACAACAGCCGTTCAATCCAATATATCCCAAAACACCTGAATAGACTCCTCTAGCAGAACGCTCCAATCTATTATTGTGTAATCATAGCATTAATGCCTGTTTGTTTTAAAAGGGGAAAAGAGGAAAGTGGGAGTGTTGTTAACTGGTCAATGATTTGCAACGATCGCAGCTTAGGTGCGCCGGTCATGCTTCCTGGTGGAAAGCTCTGCTTGATGCACTCGCAAGGACTCAAGTCCTTTCTCAATTTGCCTCTAACTGTAGAGACAAGCTGATGGACGGTCGAATAGCTTTCGACATCTTTTTGTTGGTGTTCAAGGAATTATGGATTAGCAAGAGTAAATGAAAGGGAGTTACATACTCATCAACACTGGCACGTGAACGCTGCCCACATCACACACCTTGCCGATATCGTTTCGTATTAAATCAACGATCATCAGATTCTCTGAGAAATCCTTTTTGCTGTCCTTCAATTGCTTTCGCAATCTTTCATCCTCCTCTGCTGTTTTACCTTTATGGTACTCAATTAGATACGCAACAAGAGAGAGAGAGAGAGAGAGAGAGAGAGAGAGAGAGAGAGAGAGAGAGAGAGAATTATCAACTGTAACTCACCGCGAGAGAGTGTGCCCTTGATGGGTTTAGATTCTACCACGTTGTCGGTGTTGATGGTCATGAATTTTTCGGGCGAGCAGCAAACCACCGAGAAGGTAGAAAATCGCAAGAATGCGGCATAAGGGGCCGGGTTGACTTTCCTCAGCTTGTAAAAGAGCTGGAGGTCAATCGGGGCCCAATTGGTTTTGACCTTGTTGGTCAGACATATCTCATAGCTCTCGCCGTTGCGGATCTCATGGAGGCATTGCTACGAATAGGATATAACAAAATCAGTCCAAATACCATCAATTATTATTGTGATATACCTTGATATTATCGACATAGGTATCATGCCCTCTTGCAAGAGCAAAGCTCACCTCATCACTACATTCGTAATTGCCGAAGGTAGTGGACTTCTCCTCACTATCATTGAAGTGAAAGTTAAAGGCAAGAAAGAATGACGATGAACCCAAACTCACCCGATGGGAGGAGGATTTCTGACGTAGCTATGAGTCGAGTCTAGCCACTCCTGAATAGATTGTTCGTGTTCGGGAGAGGTGCTGTCAACCAGCGCCACCAGGTAGGTGGCATTCTCGAGGTGGTCGAAGGCAATCATTCTGTCTACAAATACAAATGCGGAGTCGGGGGTGGTTGCCGCATACTCATTTTTCATTACGTCGATGTAGCATTCCTGCTTCATCTCATACCCAAAGTAACCCACAACACCGCACTGAAAGTCAAAAGGCAATTCATCTTCATTTGTTTGGTAAGAGGCTTAGTATATTGCAAGACAAGAGGAAGGAGGCAGTAATAATAAGTACCTCGTCTGCATCTGCAAGTGTCAATCACTTCGTTCTGCAAGTAGTCGAAGAAGGTTTGATTTTCCTCCAAATAGAATTCGGAGTCTTTGATGTCCTCAGAGAAGGGGATAGCACCATCCAGCTTCGAAGGCACGCGTACGCTCACGCAGCGTGTGTTGACGTTATACACAAGCGAGAAGGCGGCGGAACCGAGGAAGGAGAATCTGCTGAGACCCTTCTCGACTCTCGTGGAGTTTAACCAGAAGCAGTACTCCTTTTCAGCATAGAGTCCCTTGAATACTGCTTCCATATCCAAAGATACTCCCTGATCCACCTTCAGCCATTTTACTTTGTATTTCGAGCTGCGTGCGGTGGGTGTCCTTGCATTCGCGATGTATCAGTGTCTAGAGATGAGGAGGCATGAAGGAAGGAGGAGAGTACCTAATGGGCGGCAACACATGATGAGATGCAAAAGATGAAGAGGAGGATAATGAAGCAGAAGAAATAGAGGAAGGGAGAGTGCTCCGCTCTTGTTTAAAGCGTAGAGAGAGATCGCAGAAGTTGCGCAACAGCTGTTCACCGTATTGAGTGCATATCGACTCGGGATGAAACTAGGTAGGACACATGTTATTAGGGTTTCATTTTAGGGATTCGAAGTGAAGGGGAGACTTACTTGTACTCCCCAGAAGGGTTTCTGCTTGTGTTTTAAGGCCATAATGAGGGATGAGGAATCGGCTTCCTGCTCTTCGATGCTCCAGGCGATCGTTTGTAGGCAAGCTGGGAGGGTTTTGTTCGCGACGATCCAGGAATGATATCGTACGACCTGCAAGATTGACGGGATGCCTTGAAAAAGATCATCGGAATTGTGCGAGATCGGACTGAGAACTCCGTGTGCCACTTTGGGCGCAAGGATCACATCTCCGCCGAAGACGTGCGCAAGCCCTTGATGTCCTAAGCACACACCGAGAATCGGTACATCATCAATTTCCTTCAATACCTTTCCGCACAAGCCAAAATCTAGAAATGCGGGATTGAGCGTAATTAATCAAAATACCAAAATTCTGATTATGATACCCTTATCGTTGCCAGGATGGCCTGGGCCAGGGGAGATCACGATGTTATCATACCGCCGCAGTTTTTGCGCGACCTCTGTTGTCCAACTGACACTGTCATTGCGGATGACATCCGGTGGTACTCCATTAATCTTGGCGAGCAACTGAAAAAGATTGAACGTGTAGGAGTCATAGTTGTCGATGATGAGAGTTTTGATGCGATGGTCAACCTCCTCCATCTTGCTACTCCGACAAACAACGGGCGGGCACTTCTGTCGCGGAGGCAAGTACAATTTCACGGAAAGGCGGAAAACTGCCATCCAAGTTCGTGTATCGTGTTTGCAAGGGGTACGCTGCTACAGGACAATGCCGTTACATATTCTTCACTCAATTCACACGTTACTACACAGTAACGTGACTGATGCTAACTTCCGCGCGCGTATTACCGCTTTTTACAACCCTTCCAGGTTATTGGAATGTCTCCCTTGCCTAAATAATTGGCATTCAACAACAAAGATGAAACAAGTGAAGCTGCACTCCTTCTTAAGCACATTCATAAATGACATTCCCTGCTGTTCGCAGAGACAGGTAGCAAGGTAAGTTATGGGATCGAAAAGTTGTGGTGTGTAAAGATAACTCTTCTTCGAAGAAGCGTGGAATAGTCATTCATCTGAAACAGTATTCTTTCATGGCGCGTGTACAACAAAAGTCAAACAAACCCAAAGAAAAACAGACAACTTCAAACGCGAAGGATAGAACAAAGACCTTCACAACCACCAAGACCCTTACTCAGACATGGACGACGATGATCAGAAAGGATTTTATGTAGAGCCGAAGAGGGACTGCCCACACATTAATGCCAGTTTTACTCCGTCGGTTCACACGATCGCTTCCACCGGGCCTTGTGACAAGTGCACAGATGCCAAAGAAAACTGGGCTTGCTTGACCTGCTCGAAGAAATTCTGTTCTAGATACGTAAATGTAAGTACTGTTTTTATCATTTTGTCTCTTTTTTGTTAATCTTCTCGTTCTCAGGGACACATGGCGGAACACTTTAACGAAACACAGCATTGCCTGTGTGTTAGCTATTCCGATTTCAGCTTTTGGTGCTACTCATGCGACTCCTATGTAACCGACAGACGCTTCGGCAACTTGCTGAAGACCCTCTCTGATGCCAAGTTCGGTAACGCAGGCACTGGTGGACGATACACTGCCCACGCGACAAAAGAACAGATGGAGGAAAAAGAGGATTCGGCTGAAGTGCTCGATGAGAAAATCAAGACCCTCGCGCAGATGTTGAGGGAGAGCAAACACACCATTGCCTTCACCGGTGCTGGTATCTCAACTTCGGCTGGGATTCCGGATTTCAGGGGTCCACAAGGAGTCTGGACCCTTCGTGCTACTGGTGGCAGACGGACCGATCGCACGGTGCCAACGCTTAGCGCTATCCCGACTCCCTGCCACATGGCTCTCGTCAAGCTGGCTGAGGATGGCTTGCTAAAATATCTGATTTCTCAAAATGTCGATGGCATTCACAGGAAATCCGGCATCCCTCCTGCGAATCTTTCTGAACTGCACGGCAACACCAACCTCGAGATCTGCGATAGATGTGGCAAAGAGTATCTTCGCGATTATGATTGCCAAAACGGAGCGTGCGTTGATCATCATACCGGCCGGAAGTGTAGCGTCGCAGGTTGCGACGGGAATCTGATGGACACAATCATCAACTTCGGCGAATCTTTGCCCCTTCACAGTGTCCAGCGCGGCTTCGAGGAATCCGAACAGGCCGACCTCTGCATCTGCTTGGGGTCTTCCTTGACCGTCACCCCCGCCGCGGATATGCCCAAGTTGGTCGGCAAGAAGAAGGACGCCAACCTGGTCATCGTTAACCTACAGGTAGGACTTGTTTCTTTTTTTGTAGAGATCTGAAACTGACTTGTCGTTTAATTAGAAAACTCCCTTGGACCGTCTAGCCTCCCTTCGCATCTTCGGAAGATGCGATCAGGTGATGGAGGGTCTCATGAAGGAACTGGGAGTCGAGATCCCTTCCTTCACTCTTCAGAGGCGCGTGATCTTCTCGCACGAGGAAGGAGTCAACAAGCTGTCGGTGGATGCTGTTGATGTGGATGGGACTCCCCTCAGCATGTTTTTAGGGGTGGCCGCCACCTTCAAGGGCTCAGGCAGGAAAGTCGAGATCGACGTTGACGACGCGCCCTTCGTTTTCAACATACAGGAAGGGGACGGCAACGAGGTGGAGATCAAGCTACACTTTGTAGGCCACTACAACGAGCCTCCCCTCGCCCTCGACTACCAGCTCGAAGGCCAAAAGGGTGCCAAGAAATACCTCATCTCCTTCAATCCTGCCACAGGCGAGTGGCGGCACGAGGAAGCGGCCATCACCCCCGACGACCTTGCCAGAGGCAGAGGCGCTGACCATCAGACCGTCTCGGAGGAGGAGATGCTGCAGAAGTACCCCAAGACCGCCAAGGATCAACGACACATCGAGCACGACCTCACTCTGGTGCCCTCCGTCTATAACGGGGGATACCGCTGCAACGGATGCATGAAGATCGGCAGCGGCTGGGTGTACACTTGCGCCGAGTGTCAATTCGATCTGCACCCAGCTTGCGCCATCTGGAGGCGAGGAGTCAAGAACTAGCTTCTCGCTCACAGCTTCCCCCATCCTCTTTACCCTCTTTGTACATTGCCAAACACCAGCAATAATAATGTGTGTTCCCTTCTACTTGCTGACTTGTGCCAAAAACAAACAAAAGAAATTACAGGAATTGTTTTGCAGTTACACCGCTAAATTTACTGTTTTTTGGCGGGAGCAAGGGATGGAGGAAAGGACGGCGTCGCGTCTCCCTACCCTGAGTGACCTGTATGAAGAGGCTGAAGACATTTCGTTGGGTTCTCTGCCTTGCACCGACGCGGCGGATCACACTAGTCGATGCCCTCCCCGGATACATCTTCAAGAAAGTGCCAATGCAACATATCAACAAACATCTGCAAAATTACTTGCAAACAAAGGATTCTAAAGACAGCCAACCTGTGCTTCCTTTTTTGGTTGTTGGTGTATACGACGCTCATTTTCGTGAGCATTATTGCAAGCCGAGGAATTGGCACGTCGAAGAACAGCTGATAGATTTCTCTAAAGAGGACCGCAGTTGGGATGAAGGCAAGACAAACCGAAGCAGGCAACGCAAGCACTTCTACCTGCGCCGTCCACAGCTCAACTTGGTTCGGGATCTGAATACCAATGCGCGATTTTATGTTTTCGTCGTATTTCTGGGGAAGGACTACATAGAACATTATGCATCCATGATTCGCTGTGGATTTGAACTATTGAAGCCTCAATGCACTCTGGCCAAGGATGCAGATAGATTGTTGCGCGTGGAATATTATCCAACAGCCTATCAGGAAATGCCTAATTGGTGTGGTCTGTCAGAATTTCGATTTCAACAGGGAGACGTAGTACTCATGGGCTACGTTGGCTTTTTTCGCGCGTGGCTCATTTCACAGCAGTGGTTTCGGCAAATCACGACGAGTACCGATCCGAACACGTGGGAAGAACACGAAGCCTGTGGGTTCTTCGTTGGGGAGCACGAGAAATTCTGTTATCGCATCGTTCTTTTCGGCTTTCACTTCTCCTTCTGGGGCAACATTGCAGAGCGCCTCGTTCAGCACTTCTGTGACAATGGCGTTTCAGAGGTACTCTATTTTGGCAAGCGTGCAACCCTGCGCAAAGAGGAAGACATCCACGATATCATTGTCACGCCATCAGAATATGCGGTATGTTCCGGTGCGAACAGAGTGACAGAGGTCCGTCCCCCGCCTGTGAATCCTTTCAGCGGACATCAATTTCAAGAAAGCCTCTCGATCTTGCCTGCCGCCCACATTTCGGTACCAACGATAGTTGGAGAAACATTCGAACAAAGAGATGCCATCGGAGAGCGGTACCAAACAATGGATAACGAAATCGCACAAATTGCTCGCCTCGCGGCGAAAGAAGGCCTGCGGTTTGGGTGCTTGCACTTTTGCACGGACTTCGTGCGCCCGAGAGCACAGGCAGGGGACATTACGAGGAACGACTTGAACCGTAACAAGCACGATCAGGAGAGAGTGCTGATGCCAAAAATATTTGAAACCCTGAACAGTTATCTATCAAGTTCGTAACCATGCTTGTTTTGATTCGTCGCTCACATGGTTCCAAAACCATAGCCCGGGCAGCTACGACGAACCTAGTCGGTAATTACAGGCTAATCTCTTCCTGTGCCTGCCATAATTCTCACCTATATATATAGACCAAGAAGCAGATTCACAGGAAGGCTCCAGCTCAGATGCAGACGGCAAGGGTACAAAGCGGAGACGCAACGACAGCGCCGAGAAATCCTCGAGCAACAAGAAGAGCAAACACAAAGGAGAGGCGAGAGAAAAGGAGCTTGAGCAAAACAAGGAAGACTCTGACAATGAAGAGGATGTGACCCCGCAACACCTTCTGTGGCAACGGCTGTACGCACCTTCCTTGCGTGTTATTTTACTAACGCAGCGTTCAGGTTCTCTTCGAAAAAACGAAAATTGGATTGTATAAATTGCAGGAAACAAGTGCGCTGCTCCCTCTATATATCTGCGGGTAAACAACAAGGCAAGGTGTATCGCGGGTGTGATCATCAGGTATGTTATTGGTTAACGTCGCATCAAGACACACATTAATCTGGCAACAGCATTGGGTAAAGTGGGAGCCTCTCTCCAAAAAGGAATTTACAAAATGGAAACGTGAGGCAACCACAGAGGATATACAGAGGATGGCAAGGAGCTTTAGTATCCACTTTTCAAGTAGCGAATCGAAGGAGAAAATCCTTCTAAAGATACAAAGGCAAAACTAGAAAGCGTGCTTGTTGTAGGAATAAGAAATGTATAGATTTTTCTCGTGCACTGTAAAAGGTGTGGCAGTTTATAAACAAGTATGCAGTCTCCGCAATAAATACAACAAAACGAGGGAAAGGCTTCCCTCAATTTTGGTTGGGTGGTCAAGCTCGCATGGGCGAAAGAGGGGTGGTCTCTTCCTTAGAGAGGAACATGTATTCGTATTCCTGGTCCCCGCGGGTGTCGTAGGAGGACTGGCGTGTCTTGAGGTACCGCCATATGAAGAAGGCTGTGAGCCCCAGCAGCAACAAAAAAATTACGCAGGCCCATGCCACCGATGCGACTCGGATAGCCAGGATGGGTCCTGCATATTCGTCCTTGAATGGTGGCGCATCGCGAAGAAACACTGAAGCCGCCACAATGCACGCAGCTATCCTTGACATCTCACCCAACGCAAGCGGCCAGTTTTGATCTCTGATGGCTATGAAATTGGCACCATTTTTAGAACACAGAGAGCGAAAGAAAAGTGACGTCAGCGTACCTTGTGCTAATCCTGGCAGGGGGTCGGGTGTATACCCATCAAAGATGGCTGGCGCTTGTATGAGATGTTTGAACCATGGCCTCCCCTATGCCATATGCATATTTAGCAAATAAAAAAGAATTCCATCAAAGAGGAGAGGTACTATACCTGGTTGTCGAGGCCCGACGCGGTTGTGAAGTTTCTTTCTGCCAGTTTCGCTCGCTCGTTATAATGCGTGATTGCTGCAATGAGGGTAGTCGAAAATCCCGATGTGGATTTGGCTATGGCCGCTTCCAGCGATAGCCGTTCTGTGGCGAGGAAAGCGGCAGTCACATTGAATTGCTCAATCGCATTCATTAGAGGTGTGACAGTCAGCTCCTCCTCTGTGTTTCGAGTTTTTGTTAGCTTGGGACAAATACGAGGAAAAATAAATAAATACCTCCGCCGTTATCGATGATCATCTGTCTAATGGACATAGCGTATTCAGTTAATTTGATACCATAATCTGTATAATTGAAAGGCAGCAGAACGGAGCTAGCCAATCGCATTGCTACCAATCCATACAACTGCGCGCATGTCCGCAGATAAGGCATACCTACACACATATATATTAGTTATCTATACTTCAGGGTATTTATAATTATTTAGTCATCATATACCTCCAAACTTCTCCATCCAATAGAGCGAGTCGTATGCAGAATGGTAGACACCACTGTATGCATCGGAATAGAAAGAGATATCAATTGAGGCAACACCTGCGTGGTCAAGGAAAGGGACATAATCTAAAAGGAAGAGGTGAGTGATGAGATCATCACAAACACGATCATTTTGATAAAGAGGGCGGCTAACCTGATCCAGAGCCTAGAGTCCCCACGACCTTCGACCACGAGGTGTACAGGGTGCTACTGTTATCCGGAGTCATCACCTTTGAATAAAGTCAGTCATTTTTTTCCTGTAAAGGCAAGTATTTAGGTGGAGGTAATATATACCGCCTGAGTTGCATTCACCAGAAGACTCCTGAATGAAGGAG
>Ga0209935_1004090_pt1 | contig 13878 bp, 30 predicted proteins | sample ThiBio_1000_plan_2_FD_183958 | JGI IMG/M metagenome (GOLD analysis project Ga0209935, IMG submission 183958) | Wastewater bioreactor microbial communities from Cape Town, South Africa - Thiocy_cont_1000_plan (SPAdes) | ecosystem: Engineered > Bioreactor > Thiocyanate-remediating >... | reverse complement strand
CTATCTATCAATCGAGCAATCGATCGAGCTCTGTTTGTCTTTTGTTTGTGTTTGTTGTACAAAATCCACCGCTACATCGTTCGCGACATGTATCGCCTGCACGCACGCAAGGATGCTGTGTATGGCGCCTGAAATGAACCACCGAGCCTGAAGATATCGCTTCAGGCAAATCCATTCGAATACCTCTAACTAATGATTACCTCTCGAACCTACCTTCACCGAGAACCGCAACAAGCGAATCGGTCTCATGGTATCGAGCAGAGAGAGGAAGAGATATCGCTTCGCTTCAGGCAAATCCATTCGAATCATACCCCGGAATCATACCCCGGCTCAGCGAATCTCCTTCCGCCGCCTGTTAGCGGCAGCGCCTTCGCTGCGGTCGCTCTCGGCGCCTACATAAGCCCCGCCCGCTGCCTCTGTCGTCATCAACAACATCCGCATCCGCATCCGCATCAACAACAACATCAAGATCTCAGCATCCTCAGTCCCTCATCCCATCACACATCATGTCGTTCGCTGGAGGCCTCCGTCCTGTCAAGGCTGTGCTCGTCGGTGACGGCGCTGTGGTACGTTGCTGTTCTTGCGCGGTTCGCTCTGTTCTTGTACTCACGCGAGAGTTCGCTCTTGGCTCCCATAGGGTAAGACGTGCCTCGCCATCTCATACACCACCAACAGCTTCCCGGATGACTACATTCCCACCGTGTTCGACAACTACTCGTGCAACGTCATGGTCGACAAGGTGGCCGTCAACCTCGGCCTCTGGGACACTGCCGGTCAAGACGTACGGATCCACCTCCCCCACCTCGACCACGCTCCGTGATCTGCTCGCTGACTTGCTCTCTGTTCTCTCGTCAATAGGATTACGATCGCCTGCGCCCGCTGTCGTACCCGCAAACCGACGTCTTCATCGTGTGCTTCAGCGTCATCTCCGAGACCTCGTTCAAGAACGTGCAGGAGAAGTGGCTGCCGGAGGTCAAGCACTACGTGCCTGACGCGCCGGTCGTGATCGTCGGCACCAAGGGCGACCTGCGTGACGACTCGGCCATCCTCGAGCGTCTGCGCGACCGCCACCTCTCGCCGGTCCCGATCACTGCCGCGCAGGAGCTCGCCCGCAAGGCTGGCGGCGAGTACGTCGAGGTCTCGGCCCGCACCGGCCAGAACGTGCAGCACGCCTTCCTGACCGCCGTGCGAATGGCGCTCTTCAAGCAAGGCCTTGGCGCTGGCGGCGTCAAGAAGATCAAGCGAACGCACCGCGGTGCTTGCTCGTTGCTGTAAACCCGTTGTGGTTCATTCCGGATTCCAACACACGTGTACACAAGAGAGTGAGTAGTAGTCGTGGAGGACCACAGATTGTACAGCGCAACCCCACCAACCTGTCAATGTACTTGTAGCTCGTTCGAATGAACCAAATGAATTGCTGATTCGATTCGAATACCTTGGAGACCTGCCCATCTATCAAGCAGCCACATGACCTTGGCCTTGCTCTAGAGCTTGAGAGGAGCGAGTGGCACTGTTCTTGTCCTTCTTCGCCGCGTGCCTCGTGCATCTCTCCCTCTCTCGCCAGGCAGCCTCAAACAAACCTACACTTCTTGCACACATTGTCCCATGAGTAGTTGTAGAATCACATCGATCCTTCGTCGGTTAGCTTCCAGTACTGCCGAAGGATCGGATGGCGTTCGCGCCGCTGTGTCGCGAGCTGTGGCGCACCTGACACGTGCACTCGACCTTCACGGGTATCGCAGCCTCTCTCTCTCTCTCTCTCTCTCTCTCTCTCGCTCTCGATATTGACGCATTTGATCTACTGTCATCATACGCATGTGTAGCGAAAGTGGCATGGTGTTTAGCTGGAACGGCGGCAAGGACTCGACCGTGCTGCTGCACATGATACGCGTCGCGATCTTTATGCGACGCAACGCGCTGCCACTCTCGATCATCGACAACACCAGCGAATGGAGCCTCCACGAGTCAAAGCTGCCTCCTGATGACGCTGTCCGAGATAACTATACTGTCGACGAAGACGAGGCATCGATACAGACAGTGTTCTTCTCGTGCTCCGATATGTTCCCGTCGTTGCTGAGCTTCACGAATGACGCGGCTCGGAGGTACACGATCCTGCGGCGGGAACGATCGCGTTCCTGCTCGTTGGTCGGCTGCTCGAGCGAGTACTGATTGCAAGCGCGACATCCATACATGAACGCGCACACGGGCACGCACATAGATTCAACATGAAGATGGAGGTGCTCGATGCCGCGAACATGAAGAGCGAGCTCGCTGCGTATCTCGCTCGAAACCCGCACATCAAGTTCGTGTTGCTGGGAGTACGCGATGTCGATCCAACTGGAGGTACTCACGCCGCACAGCGGTGCAGTATCGAGTCTCTTGCGTCGCCTGATACGACGGCGTCATCGACGCAATTGTATGGCAGCTGGTATGCAGGTCTTCTCGCCGAGTAGCGTCGACAAAGGCTGGCCCGAGTTCACGCGAGTGTGCCCGATCCTCGATTGGAGCTACGATCAAGTGTGGAGCTTCCTACGTCTGCTCGAGATCCCATACTGCAGCCTCTACGACGAAGGGTATTCAATGATCGCGGCAGAGGCGTTCGAGCATTCGTGGCATCTCACACTCGCGTGAGTGCGATTCGTGTGAGTAGGTACACGTCGATCGGGAACGTGAGCAACACCATGAGGAATCCAGCGCTTCGAATCGTGGCTCCCGATGGTAGCGAGTCGTATCTGCCCGCCTACTTACTCAGCGACCAGACGCTCGAACGCGCTGGTCGACTATGAACAAGAGTGTACAGTACCCCCCTTTCGCACACATTCACACGCATTGATGATGATTGTGATTGTGCATCATCAGTCGGAGCTCCATTCATGGCAGGTAATAAATCTCTCAGTCAAGCGAGTCTCATCAAAGAGCAAGGCGTCTTCTGCCTGTACTCCCACCAGTACCCCGCCGTGTGCATGGGTACGGCTTCACGGGTGCGACCGAGCATGGCAGGAACAGAGGGATCTGTTTCCAACACCTTGGTTGCGTTCAGAGCGAACCCTCGTTCGTCGCACCGTGCGCTCATCCTTCGTATTCATCTGCTCGAATGGCATCGTACGCGTCTCCACTTGCCTTCCCACGTATCTGCCCGTGGTGTCTTTCAACCGTTGTGTTCTCCCATTTCGTTCCTCGCCCACTCGTCCCGCTGCAACAATGGGAAAAGCGCACAGCGTGCCAGCCAAAGCCACTCCCAAAGCCATTCCCGGTCACACTGTGCTCGACGAGGTCCAAGTGGCCGAAGTTGCAAGGCGGACTGGAATAACAGGGTCAGAGATTGTGAAGCTTCTGCAAGACCTGCCTTCCGCCTCGTTGCAATGGCTATCGAACCTCCGATACGATATTCGGGTCAACAACCTGTTGAGTCTTCCGGAATTTTCGAAGTACTTCAACACGGCTACTACACTGATTCGCGTCCACTGGGATGGCGCCTTGGTGTATATTGAAACCCGTCTAGGAGACTCGACGGGCTCGGCGAAAATCATCCAGGTGGCAGCGGGGTTTTGGGCCCAGTTCTCCGCCTGGTTTTGCAACCTGTGCGCCAAGCTGTATGGCTGGATTCGCGCTTTTCTCGAACATCCTGCCACAAAGGTTGGCCTTATCTGTGCTGGCCTCGCAATCTTGATTGTTTGCCTCGGCCCTGTTCCGGCAGTGTTGATTGCGGGTACAGTTGCAGCAGCCAGTTTGGCAGCAGCTGGAGTCGAAGCCCTGCTCCAGGACGACGACGGCAAAGTCCGCGTCCCTCAGTAGTGCCGAGGCCATTCGTTTCGTTTCGGCTGTGTCGTTGGCGCTTCGTCCGGTGGTCGCCGCATCACCACTCAGCACGCCGCCACGAACCCGACCATTCCTCTAAGTGCCCAAAGCCGCTTCCAGCTTCTGCGCTCCCTTCAGTAGCTCCTTCCTTCTTACTTGAAGTAATAACATTGCTCCGTTGTCTTGGTGTTCGACAACGGCTGATCACATCTACCCAACTCAATCCAGTGCCCACGCAGGCTGCGCTATAGCAGTGCGTCGAGTGTATTTGAGTTTCTGGAGTTGCGATAACGCAGGTCAGGTGGCAGGATACGAGCAGGGGATGCCGGACCGACCAGTGGTGGCTCAGGGCTGCCGATTGGCATCTCGGAACCGGAACGCAGATCCGAGCAACTCGCCATTGAGCTCGCGATACTCCTCTTCCTCCACGGTTGCCATGGATTCGCCGTCCTTGTTGGAATGTGACTCAGTGGGCCACTTGGACATTGTTGCCAATCGTCGGCCAATCCTCTCGCTGTTGTCGTCGTCGTTGAAGCGAGACCTCAAGCTCTGACCCAGGATACCTTGAACTTGGTGGTTCTCCGGGTCGTCGTCGTTATTGATGTTGACTGCTCCTCGTCGATGTTGTTGCGGATATTGGTTGCAGTCGTCCGAGGCAGAGTCGTACGCAGAACGCGACGAAGGCGGATCGAGATCGATCACCATCACGTCGAGCCATCGTCGAGGGATCTCGACCAACCACGATCGACGAATCTCGCTGTATCCTCTCTCGACCACAAACACGTCAAGCTCGAGATGAGAGTCGATCGTCAATCGAATGCGCTCGATAACTGGATCCGAACTCGGCAAGCCGAGCTGACGAGCTTCGACTCGGGGATGGAACTCTTGCATCTCAAGCCTCGCTGCTCGCCAGCGGCATTGCTCGCTCACAAACACAGGAGCGAGATCGATGGTCCTCGTTCTCGGCGACGTCGCTGCTGGTTCGTCCTGGATGTTGTCGTTGATGTTGATGTTGTTATTGTTGGAATGGGCCAATCGGAGAACGCGTCCATCGATCGATATCTCGAAAGGAATCGAGGACCTCGATGGTTGCTCGTGATGCTCACGAGAATGCGTTGAGGTGTGGTTGACAGCAGCAGTAGCAGCAGTAGTGGTGTCAATGACGATGGTCTGATGGGAGGACAACACCACACCGACCTTGACCATCCACTTGCCTGGCAGGGCTTGAAGCTTATTGCCTCGCACTTGGCCGAGTTGCATGTTCACTTGCATGGCCGACGAAGACACGAGGTTGTACACCGCTCCGACTTGACCTTCGAACGAGAACGATCGTCCGTCGGCTCCGACAATGTGAGGATCTCCGGACGCCGAGGCTGACGGCGGCGATCCTGAGGCTGCAGCTGATCCCGAGCCGGTGCCTCCAGCAACAGCAAGAGTCAAGGTCAGCGATGCCGAGTTGGTGGTTGTCGACACTCCAGCGAGAGAGTACACTGCTCGGTACACGTTGCCGTTCATGATCGCTGTCGTAGGATTGATCAAGAGACTCAGCGAGGTCGCTCCTGCAATGGGAGCGAAGGCAGTGGCTTGTCGCTTGCCACTCACTGGCGCGCTTCCTCCCGACGTGTCGACGAACCATTGCACGGCAAAGATCGAACTCGAGGCCGAGCTCGAGAACGTTACCGAGCTGCCGACGGTCGTGGTCTGTGGCACAGGTTGCGAGACGATGGTGGGAGGCAACACGAACACTGTCGCCAAGCCTGCTCCATCCTCGTTGGGAAAGTTCGGAGCGCCGACAAAGATCAAGTTTCCATCTTGTGAGATCGAGATTTGAGTTGATCCGAGATTGGCGCCTTCAGTCGGAGAAGTGATGGCAGCAGTGAGGGCTGGCTGGTAGAGCGAGAATCCCGAAGTGCCGGATCGAGTGAACACGAACAGTGCTCCTTGTCCACTTGCTGCACCACACATACACACAAGTACGAAACAATCGCAGATCGAGAATGTCAATGAGGGAGGGCAATTGCATCATCAAGTTGTGAGCCTCTCTTGGCGTACCGTATCCTTGGTCACCAACAACCAACGTAGTTCCTGATGGCGTCACACAAATGTACGAAGGAAAGCTGCTCGAGGCTGCCGCAGGTGCCGTTGAGATCGAGAGCGTGGCGCTGGTCGAGTACAGAGTTCCCGAGAGCGAGAACGCCACTACGGTGCTCGAAGACGAGTCACTGGCATAGATGGTGCCGTCGTCCGAGATTGCCAAGCCCAATGATCCCACGGAATCCGTCCCGACTTGCAGTGGCGATTGTGCATTGAGCGAGAAGGTCGAGGTCGCTGACTGGAAGTTGTACACAAACACTCCTGCTCCGCTCGAGAGCGATGCCGATGTCACAAACGTCGTTCCGTCGGTCGTAATTGCGAGCTACGTTTCGAGCGCGAGTCAGTCACTGGCCATGGGCATACAGATAACTCGAGCGACAACATACTGCGCCTCCAAAGAAACTGTCAGCGACTGCCGAGGTGTACGGGTTTGATGCATCAGCGACATAGGAGCCATCAGCCTGTCGATAGAAGACGTTGACTGTGCCAGAATCGGTTCCATACGAGCCAGAGATGACGACGGTACTCGCTGTCGCGACCAGCACGCCTCCGAACTGGTCGTAGTTACCGGTGACCGAAGGGACGAGAGGTGTGGCGTCCTCGATCCACGGGCCGCTGATGCTGCTTGCGCGAAAGATGAACACTACTCCATCCTCGTTGTTGGTGAAAGGCGCTCCGACAAAGATCGTCAAGCCATCGGGAGTGATGGCCACGGCCTCTCCAAAGAGATTTCCAAGCCCGCTGACCGAGGGTTGCAACGTGTACGCGAACGAGTACGAGCCATCGACCTGTCTGCATCGAGCCCGTGCGTCAACACAGGAGGGCTCGCTCGTGCATGCGCAATCGCTTCAGCACCACTCGTACTTGAGCAGGACTGCGACCTCACCATCATAGCTGTTGGCACCCGTGAGGCTGGTCACCAACACCGCACCATCGGGTGTCATGGCGGTCGCGGTTCCCAGGCTATCCATACCCCCGTTCATGAAGGACGGCAAGGTTCCCTCTTGGTACAAGGGAGATGCGGCGCATACGACAACAGCAACATGAGCCACCAGTACCAGTGCTCCCCAAGTCCAGGTGGGCCGCATCGTGGTGAGCACTCTCACGAGCGAGCGAGGGACAACAAGCAACTGGTGGTGTGCGCCGTCTCACTCACCTCTGCTCCTGATAGTTCTTGGAGCAACATCGTTTGTTCATCGATTTGTTGTGGCAGCTCCAAGAAAGGAAAATTGAGGAAGAACGAACGATATTATCAACGGCGGGTAATCGTGGGTCATGATGTGCTGTTCTCTCTTCATCGCTCACTCGATAGCTCTCTCTCTCTCTCTCTCTCTCTCTCTCTCTCTCTCTCTCGTTCGTGTGTGTGGGGCGTGGGTGTGAGAGTACCATGACGAGCGTGGGGCATTTAGAAACGACAACCATCAAACAACAACTGTTGCATCGATTGAATCGATATGGCTCGTTGATTCGATTGTTGTTGACGTCGCTGCAGACCATCTCGGCGCCTGGCGCTGCTGGCTCGCATCAAGCCGTGCCTGCGAGCTCGAGCTCGGGCTCGGCACTCGCTATCAATCTCGCTCTACAACTCCTGGCTCCAACCTTTTCGACGCTGCAAGCTGCGCCACACGAGACGACGACGACGCCGCTCGCGCAAGGTCGTCATGATAGCAAGCCAAGCATCTCATCCACCGAGTGGGCGAGCTTCAGTCCCAGTGAATCGCGTGTCAAGTTGATCACCAACGTGTCGCTCGAAGAGGAGGAGCGGCAGGAGCGAGAGCTCGACCTCGCGATCAAGTCGTTATCGAGCACGACGACCACGAGCGCCACGACATCAAGCACCACGACCTCGAGCGCGCCGTCGACCATCATGCGGCTGATCCTACTCGCTGATCTGTCGCTCCTGAGAGCTCTCAATCGACGTATGTACACACCGATATCGATTGTTGGCACCCACCGATCGAGGAGAGGATGATATTGATGCTCGTTGGGTCGTCGGGTCGGATCGCAGTACAACAACATCAAGCGCTGCAAGGCAAGATCGAGGAGGTGCAAGCCAAGGTCGCTGAGCGGCAGCAGACGGTCTTGCTCGTGATGAATCAACTGCGACACGCCGAGACCATGCTACAGAGTGCCATCGATACGGCACGGCCCATGTTGCAGGCATTGCGGCTCGTTCAAGCTCGTAGGTGCCTCCTCGTTCAGTGATGGCGCATCGCATCGCATCGACTCACAATTGGATGGATATCGTGGCGTCTCGGCGGTACAGGGGGCAAGATCGACGTCACCGACATCATCTCGTACGCTTGCAAGGTCAGCAGCACGAGCTCGGCGCCAATGGGCTACAACGCGAGCATCCCACTGGTACGATTCCGTGAATAGGTCGATGCCTCGCTGCCTCACTAACCTGCATCGAACGCGATAGCCATCGACCTACCGGCCTCCGGCGCCGCAAGAGGACGAGATCAAGGCCGGCATGTTGTACTACCGCACGGTGATCGCGCCCTCGACGACCATCGCCTCGAGCGCGCTCGAGACACAGGACGCAGGGGCGCTCGCTGCCATGGGCGTGGTATCGACCAACGTCGCGGCGCTCGCTGCTCCGCCGAGTCCGATCCGCTACGACGACGGCAGCAACGACGCCAGACGTGAGGCCGATGCCGAGGAAGTCGACGAGAGCGCGTTCGAGTTCCATGAGCCACTGTACAACGATCGCAACCCCATTCTACAAGGCGACGAGTTCGTATCGACCATGATGTGCTGCTGCTGCTCGAATCAGTGTGGCGTGGTACTCATCGCATGATTGGCTTGGTTTGAGCAGTGCTCCCTTGATCCCCGAGTGGGGCGATGAACTAATGGATCAAGGTGGAGGCGAAGATGGCGAGCAAGACGATGATGACGATGGCGATGATGACGACGATGACGACGATGAGCAGGATGACGACGACGAGGACGAGGAGGAGTGGGAGTAGTGGTGCCCGCAACGATACATCGTGATGGCTTGATCGATGGATCGATGGATGATAGTTCGCTGGGTATAGATAGAGCCATCCAATCACTCGATGGCGGTGCTCGTGTACTCTATAACATAATAATGTATTCGATGGTTGAATCGTGAGCGAGTAGCGAGTGAGGCGCGAGCAGCGATCGAGCAGGCTGAGGTCCGGGCACCTAGAACACTCCACCGCCCTGTCGATATCCGATAGCTCGTTAGCCTCACATACATACATACAACAGTTGTCGATCGCACGCGAGATACGAGCGTGCGTGAGTACCTCGATGATGGCGATCTCGCGGTCGGAGACCGGCAGACGCTTGGGCGCCACACCAGCTGCAACCAACAACCAACAGCACACAACGAAGGTGTTGGCGATCGATATCTGAGGGCTCGTTATCAACGAGACTACGTACGAGTTGACGGAGCAGCAGCAGTAGTAGTACGAGCGGCAGCGGCGGGCGCAGCGGCGACAGGAGCGGCGGGATGGTGGGTGGCGCCGCCGTGTCCGACGATGCCGGCCTTGCGATCGGGGAAGTGGATCGATGGCGTGTGAGCGTGGTGCACCGATCGCGCCGTCATCGCTTGGAGCGCCCTTCGTGCAAGCAGCATCGTGGTGGTATCGTGGGTGGAGGTAGTGGCGGTGCTGTAGGAGCGAGTGAGGGAGACAGGGACGTCGGGTGCCGGGTGCTGGGATGCGTGGGCGAGCGAGCGGGCGACGAAGCGAATGATGACGATGCTCCTCAAACGATGGTCGATGATCGACGACTCGCTGAGGCACTGCCGGGATTCCGACGACCGCTCTGTGGATTGGGGTTGCTGGTTCGAGGTCCCTCAATGCCACCTCAACAATGCCCCTCCGCTCTGAATCAGTGCCAGCCGGTGATGATGATGCACCTCGAACGATGATCGACGACGACTCGCTGAGGCACTGCGGGATTCCAACGACCGCTCTGTGGGTTGGGGTTGCTGGATCGAGGTCGCTCAATGCCACCTCAACAACGTCCCTCCGCTCTGAATCATCGCCAGCCGGTGATGACAATGCTGCTCGAGCGATGATCGATGATCGACGAGTCGCTGAGGCACTCCCGGAGCCCGACGACCGCGCTGTGGATTGGAGTTGCAGGCTCGAGGTCCCTCAATGCCACCTCAACAATGTGCCTCCGCCTTGAATCCAGTGCCTGCGAGAATAACCCGGAGATCACGGGTACCCATCCCTCATTATCGACCTCGAACCAACCCCAAGAGCCACTTCAAGGCCATTATCGACATCGATATCCGGAGTCATCAGTATCGCAGGCACTCGCACAAGAACAGCAGTAGCTTGGTTGCCGTGTCCCTCTCCCATCGCTCTGCCAACACAACCATGGAGCACTCCAACTCACCCACACAACCAGAGACCCAACCATCACCACCGACCGACCAACAACGAGCCTCTCGCATCATGGAGCTCATGGCATCTCCCTTGATGCGCGAGGCCGCACAGAGCTGGTCGGAGCAACGCGACTTCCTGCGTACCGAGCTGCTTGCCTTCTGGACCGAGCATGCGCAGAGATTCCAAGAGTTCTGGCGAGCCGTACCACCGAGTGAGGCAGAGATCGAGCAGTTCAATGATGTACGGCGTGCCATGGTCATGGCAGCCTTGGAGGACATGCCCGAGAGCTTCGCTGGTCCGTTGCTGCATTGCTCGTGTCCCGAGCTCGTGCGAGTGTTCGAGCTCTTGGAGCAGGCAGCAGCAGCAGCTACCGCCGCTGAACAACCATCCCAACAATCGAGACAGCAGGTCAACGAAGCATTCGATATCGTCGACTCGATCTTTACTCGATTGACGCAACAGGTCGAGAACGATGACGAGCACTTTGATCTGAGCGACTATGTATCGACCCTCAACGACCCCACAACAACAACAACGACATTGGCGACACCCACACAGTCTCTAGAACAACAACAGCAAGCCCTTCTACGACGTCGTGCCGAGACCATCGCAGCACTCGAGCCACTGTTGATCGCTCGCAGTTGTGCGTTGCTTCAATTCGCGATCGGCGTGGCGTTGTTGTTCCTGGCTCACTTTACGACCGACGATGGAGACGCCGACGACACCGACGCCACGCACGATCACCACCACCAACACCAACGATACGCGCTGCCTCAATCACCTGGCAGCGATTGTTGATATCCATTGAGCAGCAATCTCAAGCAATCAATTCATTCATCTATCTAATACTCTAATCGTCGCGTCGTGCAGCGAGTACGCGAGTGTGCGCCCGATCAATCAAAACTTACGATGCCTCTCGCTCGAGCGGTAGCGAAGCCATCACGCGCACACACGTACACACGCACATGCACACTCTCTGAGAGCACGATCACGTCAAATACCTCACAAACACTCACGAACACTCACGCACATTCGCTCATTCATTCACTGCTGACCGACGACAGTGCCGCTGGCGCCGAGGACCTGCTGTTGAGGTAGGCCGACACCACCTCGTAGGTCAAGAACAGGATGGCCGAGTTGGGCACCACGCGTACGAGATGCGTGCCCATGCCGCCGTACAAGCCTCGCAGACCTTCCTCACGTGCAATCACCTGGAAGGCGTTGAGGAGGCTGCCGTACTTGAGCGTGCTCTTGTTGACACCCCGCTCTTCCCGCAGTCGAGTGCGAATCACCTGATGCGACAGGGCATAATCGGCCGCGTGAGCGCGGAGGCAATCAAGGTGGATCGCATGCACATGTGGCTCTTGCGTACCTCGTGTGGATATGTGAGAATGCAAGCCACGAACTTGGATGAGGCAGCTAGCGTAAAGTATTCGAACTGACTCAGTGGTTCTGTTCCGAACAATTCACACTTGTGAGCAACGACTCGCACAATCAATCAATCGAGCAAGCGACTTCATACTCTCCAGCATCTGAATCTCGAGAGCACCGCTGGTATTCGACTCGAGCAGGTGCTTGTATCGATAGTGCTGCACCATGGCCTTGAAGCGCTCGTACAGCACCAACTGGAGCGAGCTCTCAGCGATGCCGAGATACGAGGCGCCGAGGCCCTTGTAGAAGCCGCGGTAGCCCTCGTGCTGGTAGGTCTGCTTCACACAGTCCCACGTGCTCGAGTATCGATGCAAGCTGCCCTCGGCCGATGTCTGCAGCTGCATTCGCGTCTTGATCAGCCATACGGGACACGTTGTCGTCACGACAGTGACTCCTGCAGGATCATTGCATATCAGTCAATCAATCCATTGCATCATCAATCATCATCCCCACTTGCAACAATCATTAACAATAGCCATCGCCATCATTAAACAACAACAGCATGAAATGAGGAGCAACATCCGATTGGCGCCGTACCAGCAGCGACAGCGGCAATGAAGTGCATGTCGGAGCGACCGCGCCCATACGTGTTCTCGAGGAAGGTCTTTGAATAGTTGTAGGTGCCAAAGTAGATCGCTCTGCCCCATTCAACCGCCACCACCAAGCAAGCACACACGTTGGCATTTGATGATTGGATGTTCGATGCCAAGCAGCAGAGCAACGAGAGCAAGCGAACGTTGGCAATATGGCCATCCATTGATCGATCCAGCGAAGAAGTAGAAGACATACCGAGCAGGAATCACTGCAACGAGGAACGGTCCAGTACCACGCCACAGAGCCAAGAGACCATCTGATCGATAGATGTCCCTATCGATACATTACGATCAAGATAATGATCTTCATATGTGAGATATCCTTCCTTCGATCATCATCGAGTGATCGATAGCAACAGTCTCTCTCCGCTCTCTCTCGCTCTCTCGTAATCGAATCAATAACAAATAGAACAGAGTAGTCAGCATCGTCGTCATGTACCGTATAGAATTGATGATACCGGTGCCGAGAAGAGCGCCGCGACGACCAGCAGCGATCAGGTGTCGGTTGTGATGCGCCTGCAGTCGCGTCTTGATGACCTCCAGCGGACATGTGACCAGCGCCCCCATGGCCCCGCCAGCCCTGCGTTCGACACGATGCATGGTGAGACACAACCTCCGTGTATCTATGATTGTTTGTGGGTGCCGGGTGTCGTTGGTTAGGACGTACCCGCCAGCGATGAACGAGGCCCATTTGTTGCCCTCCGACATCGTGTGTGTGTGTGCGTATGTGTTGTTTGGAGCACAAGTACGATCGATGCTCGCGTGTAGATTCACCACGAGAGATGGAGACGTCACATACACGCTCACAGATAGAAGAAGAAGTGTAGCCACCGAGCAAGAGTGTTCAACAGTGATCGATAGGCAGCAACGACACAACAACGAGATCGAGATCGACATCGATGAAGCAGTATGGCGCTGTTCCTCGAAATACCACTGACTGCTCCTCGCCGCCGGATGATATTGTCGATCCCCCAATCGGTGGATGGGTTGGAGTTGTGGTAATGGATGATGTTGGGGTTGTGATATTCGTGAGGACCTGATGAACGTGTGGTCCGGAGAGGGTTCGCTTGTGCAGGCAGAAGGAGAGGCTTTGAGGTCGGGTCCGGATATTCCGAGGGTACCTGAGAACTGAGACAGGCCGATAGTGAGAGAGATCGAGCTCCCGAACCCTCCAATCCAGTGCCAAACCACTTACAAATACACTGGCACGACCTTGACATGAACCATTCCGATCTCGAACCCGTGTACCCATCTGATTTGAGCGTTCCAGCCAGCCATCGAGAGAGAGAGGCGCAGGCTCCGGAATGACCAAGCAGCATCATCGCGTGGTTGCTTCATTCGCTCGCTGCTGCTGCTCGTCGGTGATGGTCGTGCTGGCAGCGGCTCCATCATAACCTCCCCCTCCTCACCAGCAACCACACCACACACACCAATCACACCTCTTGCAGTCACTCTCATACCCTAGGATCCACGAGACATGGCGGAACTCGAGCGAGTCGAGGCTCGCCTTCGCAAGGACCTCGAAGCCAAGCTCGATCGCCGCTACCGCCAACAACAACAACCGCAGCCGCTCGCCATCTCGGGCAAGGATCTCG
>Ga0209935_1004088_pt1 | contig 13886 bp, 1 predicted proteins | sample ThiBio_1000_plan_2_FD_183958 | JGI IMG/M metagenome (GOLD analysis project Ga0209935, IMG submission 183958) | Wastewater bioreactor microbial communities from Cape Town, South Africa - Thiocy_cont_1000_plan (SPAdes) | ecosystem: Engineered > Bioreactor > Thiocyanate-remediating >... | reverse complement strand
AGCTGTAGAAGTTGTACACCTGGCCGGCAGCCTGCGACTGGTACGGCGAGATGCGGCACGACGATGCCTCGCCGCGAATGTTCTGGATGGCCGAGCACGACCACGTGTTGCCGGAGCACAGCGAGTTGATGCTCGCCGTGACCGTGAAGGGGTTCGCGGCACCGACAGCACGGTCGTCCGCACCACCGAATGGCTCCTGGACGGCAACCGACAGGATGCGGTTGACCGAGTCGACGGCGAGCGTGAACGAGTTGGTGGCCGGAGTCGCGCCGCACTGCTTCGGGTTGACAACCGTCGTGAACGGCGCGGTGTGTTGCACACCGGTCGTGAGCGTGACGGTCGTAGCCGTGAGCGTGGCCGTGAACGTGATCGGGCACGCCTGCGAGCCACCCGTGCAGAACGACGGCGAGAAGAACGTAATGTAGTACACCTCGGAACCGGTGCACAGCGTCTTCGAGGCCGGCGCCGACGCGGCGCACGATCCAACATTCAAGCTCGACGCTCCAGCGCAGAGGCACGCCGCGCTCGCAAGTTGCGACGTCGGCGTCGAGCTGATGGTGTAGTCAACCGATGCCGAACCGCACGCCGTCGACGGTTGCGAGAGCGTGAGCGAGAACGACTTGGTGCCGGCCGGAGGCGTGTAGGTAAAGACCGAAGTGGCTCCGGGCAGGATCGTGATGGTCGACGGCGACGTGAAGGCCACCGGCGGCGTGAAGGTGTTGATCGTCAAGCCAGTGCCAGCAGTAAAGTAGTACGTGTTACCACCCTGCAGCACGGTCTCGCACGTCTGGGCGACTCCGCAGACGCCGGTCGTGGCAGTGCTCGAAACAGTCTTGTACGAGAAACCGGTGCCGGTGATCTGGTAGAGCGAGCCCGACGGCGCCACGAAGCGGAAGACGTTGGTGGCCGTGGCGGTGAACGCCGTGCCGAGCACAACGTCGGTGACCGTGGCGGTGGCGGTCGTGTACGTGGCGATGATCGAGTAGTCAGCGCCATCGCACGAGTTGCAGCCAATGTTGTACACAATGTTGTTGCTCGTGACCTCGCCGCGACTCAGGTAGTTCGAGCCGAGGTTGTAGACCGCAATGTAGTAGTTGAGCGCGCCGCAGTACGGGCCAGCCGTGATGCTGCCAGTCACCGGACCAGCGGCGGCAGCGGCGAGCGTGGCCGACTGCGAGAAGGTACCGTACGGTCCGCCAAAGATGTTGCCGAACGGGTAGCCAGGCGCCATCGTACCTGCGGCACCCGAGTACGCCGAAGGAATGCGGCCCACCTGACCGTAGAGTCCGAGACCCGAGAGCGGGGCGCTGTTGACCACCGTGACCGTGATCGACGAGGCAACGACGTTGGTCGGCGCCGTGAGGACGTAGTAGTCGGCGCACGCCACCTGAGTGCACAGAATGGTGCCTGGCACGAGCGTGACTGGCGTGACGCGCGACGTCACCGTGATGCGGTACGGGCAGTAGCGGTAGAGACCGGCGCCAGTGGCTTGCGACGTGCTGAAGACCGCCAGGTAGTACATGTTGCGCTTCGAGTACGCGAGGTCGTCCCACAGGAAGGCCGAGTTGGTGTTGACACCCGCGCTGCCAGTCGTGCCAATGTCGACGCGCAGGCGATCGGTGGTCAGCGTGCCGTGGAAGTCATGCGTGTACGCCACCGGGGGCATGGTGTTGGCGGTGTGCAGCGGCGAGTCGAAGATGCTGTTGGGACCACCAGCCTGGCCGCCGTTGAGCGTCGTAATGTCGGTGTGGCCGTTGGCATACTCCTCGGCGGCGACAAAGTTGTTGTAGCCCACAAGCGTGGACGAATCAACCGTCGACGCGTAGCCGACGGCGCCGCGCACGGCGACGAGGGCCAGCGAGCACTTCGGGTCTTGGTCCTTGAGGCACGTGGCAATATCGAATTGCACCTGCAGCAGACCGGTCGGGTTGGTCGAGTCGACGAGCACCTGGTAGTACTGGTAGAAGTTCTGTCGCATGTCGGTGACCATCGGCTGGTAGAACGCCGCACCAGTAAAGACGGCGGTGGCGTTCGCCGAGCCGGCGCCGAGGTTGGCGACCGGAATCGACTTGCGGTTGACGGTGGGCCAGATGTTGAGTGTCGTGCCGTACGGGATCGTGACGGCGCTCAAGTCGGGCGCATACACGAAGAAGCGACCGACCTTGAACTGCCACGCCGGGATGTTGATGACGCAGAAGCTCGAGCCGGCCGGGATCGTGCACGCAAAGTCGCGGTACATGTTGGTGCGCTCATCGAACTGCAGGTTGGCTCCCGCAGCGATTTGCGTGCCCCAGGCACAAGCCGAGCCGTCGTACGGCGTCGGGTTGAGCGACACATACCACGTGGTGGCGGTGGCAATGTTGGTCGAGAAGCCAAAGTACACATCGACCTGCGTGCCGCGCGTCTCACCGTCGATCGCGAACTCGTAGTAGCGGTTAAAGAAGTTGGCACCTGCCTGGTTCGTGGTCTGCACAACGGCGTTGGTGCCGCCGGCGTTGGCGGCGAACGCCGGAGCGGCGAACGTCTGCGTGTTCGGGCACTCGGTCGAGATGATGGTCGGCGTGCGCGAGCGCAACGAGGCCGAGATGTGGTAGTTGATCGGCTGGAAGGTGTTGACCGCAGGCGTGCCGAGCGGGATCGCGACCGGGAACAACTGCGTGCCGGGCACCGAGAAGATGCCGACGCGGTACGTGCCACCGGCAATGCGGCAGCCCTCGGTGATGGAGATCGAGGCCGAGGTGGCAACATTGGCGTTCACGGTAGCAACGCGGTTCGGGCGGAGCACATCGAACGTCGTGGCGACGCTGGTGCCCTGCGCCGCGGCGCTCACGTACACCTGCAAGTTGGCGCCAGCCTTGATGCACGACACCATGTTGACCGAGATCGAGAGCGACGACAGGTAGCCAGTGTTGGTCGGAATGTTGAACTCGAAGAACTGCCACTGGTTGTCGTAAATCTGCTTGAAGAAGTCGACCGGCACCAGCGTGGCACCGATGACGGTGGGCACGAGCGTCACGGCCGGCTGCACGAGCACTTGCGTGTAGTGCGTGGCGAGCAAGTTGAAGGCCGGAGCAGTGTTGGCGGCCGAGAAGCCGGTCTGAGCGCCGGTCTTGACCTCGAGGAAGATGGCCTGGATGACCTGGAAGTCGACCTGGAACTCGGCCGGGCGGAAGACGAAGCGGCAAGTGCGGCGCGGGTTGGTCGCGGCCGTGAGCGCGTTGGTGTTGTCGCACACAAAGTTGGCGTCCGTCACCGTGCCAGCCGTAGCCGGGAAGGTGGTCGAGGTCTGCGTCAGAGCGGCGATGGTCGAGTAGCCGATGCCGTTGCCGTTGGTGTTGTAGGCCGCCAGCACTCGGATCGTGAACGGCGTTCCCGACGGGAGCACAGCCGCCGCGTAGCCGGTCGGCTGCACCGTGAGCGCGTAGTTGTACTGAACCTGCAGGTCGAGCCAGTCGGCGGGCGTGAAGCCAGCGAGGGAGATCTTGAGGTACGAGAGGTTGTTGTAGCGCGAGGCAGCCGGGCCACCCGCCGAGGTGATCACAGGGTTGAGCGACACGAGCGTGCCCGAGTTACCGTCGCCGGCAGTCGAGTACTGGAAGAGGTTCGGGAAGGCAGGCGAAGTCGGGACCACCGGCGTGATGGTCTTGATGTTGAAGTCGTTGACGAACGTCGCAGCCGAGGGCGAGTCGACACGAGCCGTGAAGGTGTACGAGTAGCCACCCTCGTTCGGCACCGTGCCGCTGGTCGGCTGGCCGTTGCGGCCGACGGCGAACGTGTACACTTGGTTGGCACCGCAGCCGGCAGCAACGAACTGGAACGGCAGTTGGCAGAAGCGGTACGTGTCGGTGAACGGAGCCGCGCCAGCGTTCTGCGTGGCAAACGGCGTGGCAGCACCGGCGGTCGTACCGCCGTTGCCCGTGCAGAAGCCACCGAAAGCCGTGCCGGTGCTGGGCTTGCACAAGGCTCCCGGTCCACCGGTCAGCACCCAAGTACCGAGCTCGGTCTCAGCGTTGGCGGCCGACAGTAGAGCGTTGCCGCGCGAGATGCCCGACATCAACAAGACCACTCGCCAGTTGACGGCCGTGGTCAGGAGCTGCGCGTTGGTCGGCGTGCCGTACAAGGCCGTGAGCTCGGTGGTGAACGTGGTCTCGGCGTAGGTCGGCACAAAGTTCTGCAAGTTCAGCGCGTTGACGTTGAACGTCACCGTGTAGAACGTGTAGTAGCCGAGCGTGTCGGAGGCCGGGATGCGCGTAATGGTGGTGGCGGGAGGAGGTGCTCCGCGCGCGTCGCTGATACCCGCCTGCGGGAAGGTGCCAGAGAGCGTGGCCGGCGAGGACTCAGTCACGGCCGCGAGCGAGTTGGCGGTATCGAACGTCACCTGCAAGGTGTAGGTCGGCACGACGGGTGCGGCAACCGTGCCGGTGGGCGTGACACCCTGCACGGCAAAGTACACCGTGGCACCGGGCGTCAAGCACGTGCAACCGATCGGTACGAAACCAGTGCAGGTCGTGAAACCGTTCGTTGCAGGCGCCTGGACGTTGGTGCACTGCGTAGTGATGGCCGTAAAGGTCGATGCGTAGCACTCGGAGCCCTTGAGCGTTTGAACAAAGTTGGTCGGAGCGACAGGGCAAGCCGTGCCGGCATTGGCAAGCGAGCCAGCAGGGCCACCGACGTTGAAGTAGAGCGTGACCATCGAAGCCGAGGTCGTGACGCTGACGAACATGCCAGAGGCAGCGTTGCCCGGCACCTGGATCGTGCTCCACGCCGTCTGAGGGAACCAGTTGGCGGTCGTGGTGGCCGTGGCGTCTCCGATCGACACAGCCGAGCCGATCGGCTGGTTGTGCTTGGTGGTGATCCACTCGGTGTAGACCGGCACGACCGTCGACGCGACGGCACCAGTGTACGCAAAGAACACAGGGCCCGGAGGCGTCGAGCAGCAGTAGCCGCCAGTCGCCGGCGCGTAGGGAGTGGCGCCGCACGTGAGGCCGGCACCGACGCCCTTGACACCGGTGATCGAGAGGCCGTTGTTGGTCGAGCCAGTCGTGACCGACACGACGGTACCGCCGTTGAGCTGCGCCGCGAAGGCGCCCGAGTTGATGTGCGGCAGGATGACCGGCTGCGTCGCCGTGTAGGCGTTGACGCCGGCACCAATGTTCCACGTCCAGGCGATGTCGTTGTTGACACGGTCGGCCGAGCTGCCGGGGAACGTGAACCAACGCCACGACGTGGCAGCGAGCGTCGTCGTGCCGGCGGCGTACGTGAGCGGCGTGCCTCCCGGAGCAAGAACCGGCACCGAGACCGGCGTCGAGTTCTGCGGATCGACAGTGCCGATCGGCGTCGTGATGCGCGTGACCGAGATCGTCGTCGGGAACGTGCCTGGCGCGGCAGTGGTCGGGGCGAGGTAGATGTGGAACGACGCGGCCGGAATGTCGACGCACGACACGATCTGGCACGTGCCGGTGACGGCGCGGCACACGGCCGGGCAGGCCGAGAAGGTCGCCTGGTCGCTGGTGACCGACGAGCCGTAGCTGACCGTCATCGTGTAACCGGTTCCACCCGTGAAGGCGAACGTGATCGTCGTGCCGGCCGGAATGCCTTGCTGCGAGTCCGAGATAAAGTAGCGGTAGTAGTTGTTGTACTCGAAACGGTTCGCGTCGGTATCGGACGCCGCTCCCGGGAAGAGCGACGAGATCGTCGTCGTGACCGGGCCAGCGGTGCCGGCGGGCGGCAGCGTGAAGGTCGACGACTCGACAAAGTTGACGGCGAACGCGTTGTTCGGCAGCGTGTTGTACTGGTACGCAAACTCGCCTCCGAACGTCAGGTAGAAGGTGTTGGCCGTCGTGGCGGCGATGGTCTCGAGCTGGCACGGCGAGATGTACTTGTGGCACGCCTGCGTGGCAGCAGTGTTGTCACCGGCCGGGAAGCTGGCGCCAGCGTTGTCGTTGGCATGGCACTTCCAGATGTTGGTCGGGCAGTTGGTTCGCACCGGCGCCGGGCCGAGAAGGTTGTTGTTGGTACCAACGTCATCGTCGTCGTTGAAGCCCGAGCGACCGACAGGCGAGTTGGTCGAGAGCCACACTTGAAGATTGGTGGTCGAGCCGGCACCGCCGATGGCCTCGTTGATGTTCGGGTTTCCGGGCGTAATCGGCACCGGCAGTTGGCGAACGCGCACGTTCATCGAGCGCACCATGCCAGCCGTGCGGGCAGCGGGGATGGTCCACGAGTACGACTGGTACTGGTTGCGGTCGATGATAAAGTTGGCGATGGTCGAGGGCGGCGTCGTTTGACCGTCGGTGACAGCCAGGGCGGTGGTGGGCAGGTCGGGCGTGGCGGCACGCGTGTAGGTCTGCGCCAACGACGTGAGGAGCGGCACGTTGCCGGCGGCGTTGGTGACGAAGGCGGCCGTAATGTCGGTGACCGGGATCGGGTTGAAGGTGGCGAGCAGCGTGAAGGCGATCGCCATCGTGTCACCGTCCTGGCGGATGAGAGCATCAGCACCGGTGGGCGTGTTGATGACAGCCGAGAGGTCGAGACGCTGGCTCGCGAGGATACCGTCGATCGTCACGTAGTAGGCGCCCTCGATCTCGCACGAATCGCGAGTCCAGTGGAAGGAGCTGGCAGGCGCCTGCGAGCGACCCGAGTAGGGGCAGCGGCAGCCCGAGGCCGGAGTGGCAGTCGAGACCCACGCGTACACGGTGCCCTGCACAATGTTCGAGAGACGGATCTCGAGACGGCCGTAGCTGCCGGCAGCGATGCTCGGCGGCGTGACCTTGTAGAACTTGACGTCGTACGGGTTCTTGAAGTCCTCGCGGCCCCAGAGCGGAATAGCGGGCACGGCAGCAGCAGCTGTGAGGGCAGCGCGGCGGTAGAGGGCCGACTTGAGGTCGTGCAGCAGATGGCCAGTGACCGGGAACTGGTTGCCGGGCGCACCGACCAACTCGTAGGCGGTCGAGACCGAGGCGACGACAGTGAACTGCGCTCCCCAGTCAAAGAAGGTCTTCTCAAAGGTGCGCGATGCAAGGATAAGGTTGCCGTCGACGAGGTTGTTCTCCAAGAAGTCGTCGTTGCCAGCGAGCGGCAGCGTGACGTCGGGCGTCAAGATCGTCGGGCGATGGAGGGCCGAGAGGTAGTAGTCACCGCTCTGCAGCTTGCACGGCTGCACGACGAGGTCGCACGACTCGCGGTCGCCGATGAGACGGCCGAGAGTGCACGGCTCGCACAGACCGATCGAGCCGAGAATGTCCGAGTAGCACTCAGTCTTGCGACCGGCGAGCGAACCGAAGTTGAGCCAGAAGGCAGCACCGCTGTCTTGGTCGTGGTCGAGGTACATCGAGAAGCGCAGAGCCGAGTCGGGGCCGGCGGCGACCGTGTACTTGAAGTGGATGTAGGTGCTGTCGATCAGCGTGTCGGTGACGCGCAGGTTGGTGCTCGAGAACGTGTGCACGGCATCGACGACGCCGACCGAGCGCACGGCCACCTGGAGCGTGAACTGGATGCCGACCGTGGTCTCGGAGGCGATCTGAGGTTGCGTATGGAGAGCACCGACGGTCGCGTACCAGGTCTTCGAGAGATCGAAGAAGCGGCGGCTCGGCCACTGGTCGCGCGTAAGCACGTCGTCGCTCGCGAACGGGCGCGTGAACACCAGGCGGGCGGGGTCGGCGCACAACGAGTTGGGGTCGGTGTAGGTGCACGGCTCGAACACGAGCTGGCAGTACGAGTACTGCTGGTTGAGCGGCACGCGGACGTTGTTGACAAAGACATCGGCCTGCGACGAAGTGCCCTGGCTGTAGGCAACGTCGTTGTCCGAGTAGGCGCGGCACTTTTGGAGGTTGGTTCCACGCGTGGCACCGGCGCTGCAGACGCTGAACGAAGCCGCCTGCGTGTTGGCGATCGTGGTACCCGAGCCGAACGTGATGGTCTCGACACCGCGGTTGAAGAACTCGACCGGCGTCTCGAACACCACACCGCCAGTACCGACGTAGAGCTCGGCGTGCGTGCGAACGAGGCTGTCGGCACCGGCATTCGGGTCGGGCGTGTACTGCACGCGCACGATCAATTGGTCGGTGGCCTGGCTCGGCGACACGGCCGAGAAGTCGATGACGTAGAAGGCGTAGGCCGAGGTGGAGAACGTGTACGTGGCACCGGTGAAGTCGAGCGGCAACGGCGTGGCAATGAAGCCGTACGACTCTCCGAAGGCCGGGTAGCGCGCGGCGGCGATCGTGTTGGTCACGAGTGCCGTCGAGCCGGTGGTGGTGACGAAGCTGTAGACGGCCGTAACCGTAAAGCCGGCAGGCGCCGTGTCAAAGTCGCCGACGTTGGTGTACGGCGAACCGGCGTTCACCTGCACAGCGACGTAGACCGTCGAGCCAGGAGCGCAAGTGCACACGTCCATCGTGAGCGTGATCTGGTGCGAGGCACCGGCGTTGCCGATCGTGTGCGCCAGGTTGCCGTTCTGAGTGTTCGAGAAGCACGGGCAGTTGCCGGCCGGCGAACCGCAGTTGATGTATGCGACGGCGTTGCTCGAGCGCTGGAGGTCGTTGATGTGCACGACGATGCCGCGCACCGACTGCTGGCTGCCCGTCGGCGGGAGCACGACCGAGAACTGCTGCGAGTACTCGCGGTTGTAGGCGTGTGCCAGGTAGGTCTTGCCGATCGTGAGCGGAAGCGCGTTGCGCACCACGACCGTGAACGTGTACTCGACCTGGCGGCGGTAGGTTTGATCGGTGTTCTGGTTGTCGGCGTACGAGCCGGCGGCCGGAGCGCCGTTCAAGTCGTTGACCAACGTGCCAGCCTGCGTCTCGGTCACGATGCCCGTGCCGGCGCCGACGATGGCGCGGTAGTGGTTGATGCCGCGCACCGAGAAGTAGTAGGTGCCAGCCTGGAGTTGACCGACACGAATGCCCTCGTCTCCGCGAACCTGCGACTTGGCCTGCGCCGGGTCGAAACCGTTCGGCGTGTAGAAGGCGCACGGCAGGAACTGGAAGCGGCACGAGTCGTAGTCCCACGTGCGACCGAGGTCCTCGAACGTGGTCTTGCCGCGCGTCGTGCACTTGCCGAGCGACGTGAGGCACGTCGAGCGCAGACCGGCCTGGGCGTTGAAGTTCCAGAAGAGCGTGGCCTCGTGGTCCTCGTGGCGCGTAAAGATCTCGGCGATCATCTGCGCGTCGGGCGTCACGGTGGCGGCCGAGATGGCGACCGTGTAGTGGTTGTAGTCGAGCTCGCGCAGCGAGTTCGAGAACACCGACGGCACGTTGAGCGAATACATGACCGACGTCACGGGCATCGAGTAGATCTCGACGTTGATGCCGTACTTGATGACGAGCTCGCTCGAAAGCGCCAAGTGGCCGACCTCTTGCTGTACGCTCGTGCCGATGACGGTAGCAACCCAGTTGGCCGAGAAGCCCGTGCCCCAGTCGGTGTTGCACGGCGGAATCAGGATGATGCACGAGCCGAGCTGGTAGTTCGAGCCAGTCTTCTCTCCGAACGAGTTGCTGAGGTCCGAGCTCTCGTACGGCGTCGGCGCGAGGCCGACCTGTGCCGTCGTGGCGGCGAGCGTGTACGGAGCCGGAGCATTGTTGGCACCGCCGACCGCACCACCGTTGGTGGCCCAGCCGCCGTCGGGCTGACCGCACTGGTACTTGATCGTGGCACCGCAGCGCGACTTGGGTCCGCCAAAGTCGTTGGCGGCCACGACCACGTAGGCCGTGCCATCCTGGTACGGACCGACTTCGACGCGCAGGTACGGGCCCGTGACGCCGTCGAACGACGAGGCCGAGAGCGACAGCGACGAGAGCGAGATCTGGTAGTAGCGCTCGCAAGCGTACTTGCCGATGCGCGGGTCGCAGCGGTTCGACTCGTTGGGCGTGCCGACCGTCGTGCCGGCCGTGATGGCGGCACGCGAGTAGTACGGCGACGCGGTGGCGGTCTCGATAGGGTAAACGGTGAGCGGGTTGAAGTTGACGGTGAACTGGCGCGAGGTAGCCGCGTTACGGATGCCGATGAAGAGGTTGTTGAGCGAGTTGCAGCCGATCGGAATCGAGATGGTCAACGGCGACGTGTTGACCGACGTGCAGGTCTGCGTGCAACCGGCTCCACCAGAAGCTTGGGCCTGAAGCACCGTCGTGGCGGGCGCGACGGTACCAGTAGCGGTAGAGCTGGTGGCAATGATCTTGTCGTTGCGGTAGCACAGTTGCACAGATCCAGCGGCCGTCGGCGTGACAGTGACCTGCAGCGAGGACCAGAGGCCCTTCTGTGCCTGAGTGCGCGACGCGATCGAGTAGTAGTACTGGCTCCAGGTGCCGGGCTCGGCGACCGAGTTCGAGAGCGCGTTCGAACGCGTGGTGGGCGTCGAGTCGGTGAAGATGTTGGTCATGGCGGCAGGCGTGATGACCGTGATCACCTCGCGATACTCGACGAACGTCAGCGTGTACGGCGTCTGCGTGTTGGTGCTCGTGATCGTAGTGGGTTGCGATACGCGCACCGAGTACTGCGTGATGGCCGAGTAGGAACCGCAAAAATAGTCGACCAGGCACGTTTGACCCTGTGCGCACGACCACTTGGTGGCCGACACGGCAGTGGCAGCAACGGGAGTGGCACTGGCACGCGACAGACCAATGTACGCGACGGGAGTATCGGCAAGGAGGGTCGGCGGCAGGTTCGGCTGCTGGTACAACTCGACCACCAACGGAGGCCCGCCGGCAGTACCCGTGTTCTGAATGATGACCGCAAAATAGATACCGGCATTCACGACGCCGACATTCGAGTTGATGTCGGTGTCGACCGTGACACCGCTCACGACATGGACGTTGGTGTTGCAACCCACGACACTGGTCGAGATCGGAGCCGCGGAGAGATCGCTGCTTCCAGCAACGCCGACGCGCGCATATGTGTCTCCAGCCTGCGCCGCGCGAAGAGCAATCGGCGTCGAGATCACTAGGGTCTGTGCGTCATAGTCCGCAAGAGACCCCACGGCCAGCAAGACGAGGAAGAGTAATACAACCTACGTTGAGCACGCATTACACCAGAGACAGACAGCAAGATTTGTTAGTAACTATCAAGATAGACATCAACCAAAACACTGATAATACTCATCCATCACAAACAACCACCAAGAAATGCAATGATGCAACACGCTGCTCTCACACTCACACTCCTCTTCTCCTTCCCTTGTGTGGTAATCACAAGCCATCCGGTAGGAGGAGGAGGAGGATATTGTGGCTACTCGTCATCGTCTTCACTCCAGCTCTTCGCTTTCACATGCTCACGTCTGCAACTGGCTCCCTGACTTGCGAGCAACGATCACAACACCACACCATCGTTACGCTACCTTCCCCATGTTGCGGGTCGAGTGCTGTGTGTGGTAGGAGAGGGGGAAAAAAAGAAGGCACTGGTATGGCGCCGCTGGCCACTTTTCTCTTTCCAACGCCGCGCGCTGATTGGTCGAAAATTTATCACACTCAAAATATTTACCTCCTCGAGCTCTCGGTCCCTGCTGCGCCCTTAATATCACCCGGAAAAAGGCGGGAATCGCCGCTGAATCGCACGCGGCTATTCTCAGTCAGTTGAGTCCGTCGCATATCGAGTGCTGCTGCACCAATCAATATTGCCGCGGTTTCTTGTTGGCGCGCTGTTCGGTGAGCGAGTCTCCCCCAACGCGCCATTTCCCGCTCTATTCCGGTCGCTACCCATAGGCACAACACTACCCAGCTCGCCACAGCTCGCCCTCTCGCTCCGGCTCCGACTTTGCTTCGTTACCGGGTCGATTCGCTACCACCTCGCACACTTATCCCCTTTTCACGCTCCCTCGGCCGTCTTCGGATACTGACAGTGACAGTGACGGCTGATGTCGTCGATTTGCATCAATGGCGCAATACTTGTCCGTGATCGCCGCCAAGGTGGAGGTGATGGTCATAGCATCGTTGTTGGCTTTTGTTTACCACTACTTTGAGGTTCGAGGATTCTTACAGCTTGGGTGTTGTTCGCGACACGTACGGCAGCAACTGAATTCCACCCACCAGATGCGAGCAACGCAATACAACAGAACACGCATACATTTCCCAAGGAGCGGGAGTGATCAGCAGAGTGCAACACCTCGCCGCACCCATCAAGTGTACGTGCTCGACGCTACCTTGCAGTCAGTCAGGTCGGGCACCACGAAGACCGGTACTTTCTCCTGGACGATCTTGTAGCCACCTGCGTGTGTGAGACAGCAAGCAAGCCAGTCAGTCAGTCAGTCGTTTCCGTGATGATATCATCATCGAGGAGCTAACGCGAGCGCATCATCGGCGATGGACGACAAGGTGCTTCCACAAATCGGCGAGAATAGCACTGCGGGCAGCGTAAGCTGCCACACGACGACGATGATGACGATGACCACGACATCACTGCTGCGCCACACCAACCAACCAACCAACCAACCAACCAACCAACCAACCAACCAACGACACGTAGTGACATCGTGTGCCTCGTACCCTTTCTCGTATGGAAGCCCAGCGAGCGAGCGCCCTTGCCCTTGTACATGCCGCGCACACGCTTCGACGACCAATCGCCTCGTGATTGGCTAGCGCCGAACTTGCCTCGAACTAGCGTCTGGACCAAGAGTCGCAGCATCGTTGTAGGTTGGGGATGTTGATGACGACGCTGATGGTGGTCGGCGTGAGCAGGCAAAAGCGGCAATCGAGCAAGGCGACTGCTATCGCGCGCGTATGCACGTATGTGTGTATCGCGTGTAGAGGATGCGCGCGAGAGAAGGAGAGCAAGCAACAATAAACCAAAGCAACGCGTAAGCTCGTATTTTGTCTCTCTCTCTCTCTCTCTCTCTCTCTCTCTCGCTCCTCTGTGCGTGAATGTGATTTATGGTGTATGTAGCCGCGCTTGGTGTCGCGCACGTTGTATGAATAGCGAGGTAGCGAGGGAGGTGGGCAAGTAGGAGGTAGAGTACAATACGCAGCGATACGCCTGCATGGTAGTGCTTGTACAAAAAACAATAAATAGTAGCTATCGACGTCGAGCAAGCAAGTGAGCACGTCAGCTTGTTGGCGGCGTGGATGTTGTAGTGGAGGTGGTCGTCGAGGTGCCGCTGCTTGCTGCAGCTGCTGCAGCCAGCAGTAGCTCATGTATCTCGGGGCGCGCTTCTCTTCGCTCGAAGGCAAGCTCCAGTGGCGACGGTGTGCCCAAGGTCGGATCGGCTTTGGCGTCGACCAACAAGCGGACGATCTCGAGACTATTGGCCCGCACGGCGAGCACCAAGCACGAGTGCTTGCCACCACTATTAAACACACACATCGATGCGCATGGGCGATTAAGATTATGAGTACGCGAGAAACGAGAGGCCCACACTCTCTCACGCACGCACAGATACGACGTACTTGGCAAGTGCATTGACGTTGGCGCCGCTGCGTATGAGCGCTCGTATGGCACCAAGCTTTTTGCGAGTACAAGCTCGATAGAGAGGTGTCTCTTGAAACTTGTTGGTGGTGTTGATATCGGCACCTGCATTATTGTGGTAGAGCGCGTCAACGAGCGGGTAGCAAGGTGTTGGCGCTTACTGCCGCTCTCGAGCACGTACCCTTCTCGAGGAATCTCTCAAAAATTCTCTCCATTCGCTCTTGTGCATCGTCGAGCCATACTCGCACGAAATATTGTAGAGGCGTGGTTCCTTCATCGTTGGTGATATTGACTTGAATATCGTCGTGAGCGAGCAGTTCCTCGATTTTCTGCGTGCTCGGTAACCGTTAGATGCAACGCAACCGCGAGAGCAAGAGAGAGAGCCACGTACGTCCATATCGCCATCGGCGGATGCTGTATGCAGTGCAGTCCAGCCCTTGTCGCTCACGGCATTAATATCGACCGGTAGCGAGAACTCGATCTCGCCGGCGCTGATCGAG
>Ga0209935_1004086_pt1 | contig 13889 bp, 17 predicted proteins | sample ThiBio_1000_plan_2_FD_183958 | JGI IMG/M metagenome (GOLD analysis project Ga0209935, IMG submission 183958) | Wastewater bioreactor microbial communities from Cape Town, South Africa - Thiocy_cont_1000_plan (SPAdes) | ecosystem: Engineered > Bioreactor > Thiocyanate-remediating >... | reverse complement strand
GTGCCCTTGAAGAGATGCATGTTCATGCCGCCCGAGCCCGCGCCATCGCCGCCGAGTGTCACGCTAAAGTTGATAATGTTGCAGCATACCGATGTATCGGTACACGACATTTGTGCGTTGCTCTATCTATCGATCTATCACTCAAAGTGTGAGGATATACGACGAGTGAGTGAGGGAGCGAGAGAGAGAGAGAGAGAGAGAGAGAGAGAGAGAGAGAGATGTGTATGCAAGCGAGTAATGAAGATACTGATCGATATCGACCTCACATCATTCTGATGAGGGATTGATTCGTTGGTGTGATATCGTAGTTTTAGTAAGAGACTCTCAAAGATGGGAACCAATACCGCGATGCTAACGTATGGTTCGATAAAGCCGCACAAAAAGAAGAGAGAGAGATGAGATTCGATACGCGATTGAGGAGCTGATTACTTGAGCTTGATCGAGTGGGTAACGTTGCGCTTGATGCCGGTAGCCTCGCCAGCGTACGAGCCCTCTTGGGATCGCACCTCACGCACAGCACCCTTCCTTCGCTTGGTGGCCTTCTGGAACTTGTTCTTCATCTTGATACGCGGGTTTCGCACTTCCTTCGGGCGATGAGGCGTAAGGCCCTTGTTCGACATGATCTGCCACGTTACGGCGCGCTTCTCGCCTTCCTCTTGGGTGTCATCAATGTAGGCAGGCGCCGCGGCACTACATTATCCATATTCTGCGTTAGAGGCGCACATATCTCTCTCTCTCTCTCACTCTCTCTTGCTCGAGAATAAACACGCTAGTCCACGTACGGTTGTTGCTTGGCCTGCTGCTTCCTCGCTTCCTTGTTGGCATCCCTGTCTTGCTTCTTGCGCTTGGCTTGTCGCTCGAGCTCCTCGTAATATGGATCCTCCGAAGTGTCGAGGTCATCGGCACCGCGCTTTCGCTTGCTGGCCTTCTTGGCCTTCGGTTGCTCAAAGTACAGATCGTCGTCGTCGTCACTCTCGTCCAACGACTTGGAGTGCTATTGTATGCACCATCGATGAAACAACGAATCAAGTCAGGGAACTGCATTGCTGGTTGCTCGACGATCAACACGAGCACGACATGAACGAACCTTTTGCAACTCGGCAAGGAACTTGCTACTCTTGGCAGAGGAGGCCGACGCCGACAAGGCAGCGTCGCCGGCCTCGCCTTGCATGAACGACGCAATGTCTCCGTAGTCCTCAATGTCGTCGAGGCCCGATCGCATCATCTCGCGCTCCTTCTTCTTGCGGTCCTTGGCGCTCGTGGGCAAGCGGACGAACGCACGCTCTTCGTATTCTCTGCGCTCGGCCTCATCCACCTCCTCCTTGTTGCCACGCTTCTTCTTGGTGGTGGTGCCCGAAGGCGCTGTCACGAATCCGGTGCTCGTCATCTCGACTGGTGCGTCGGTGAAGGTCTCGCGAATCACGTCCATCATGGCGCTCTTGGAAGCACGCTCGCGCTTCTTGCGCAGACGCTTGTCCTCCTTGCTTTCCTCTGTCGAGCAAAGTGTCTTGGTCAGCGTCTCTCGCATCACGCGAGCATCATCCGTCAACACGACGCAACGTACTGTCGAGATCGTCGTAGTGCATCGGCACGTTCTTGGGCGCCTTGTAGAGCTTGCCTGCCGCGACGGCGCTGAACTCCTCTTCGGCCTCCTCGTCGCTGCCGTGCTCGTCGTCGCTGTCGTGCTGCGCAGCGAGGAGCGACTTGGGGTTCGGACGGAAGTTGAGTGGATCGGCCTGCGCCACATCATCCGTCTCGGTGTTGAGGATCGAGCCGCTCGCGATACGCAGGAGCTTCTCGATCTGGTAGCGCAATCGCTTATCGATCGGTTGCAGCTTCTCGATCAACACGCTATCGCCCGAAACACACGATGCTCAGTCAGTCGAGTCACTCGCTTGGGTGCGTGCCTGTGATGATGGAAGTTCACATACCGAAGCTTGACGAGCTGTCCGATCACAGGGTGGTCCTGCACCTTGCGGCCATCGGCCTTCAGCAGCAAGTAAAAGGCAATGTTCAAGCAGTAGCTCAAGAACAAATCTGCTCGAGCGCTTCACCAGGTAAATAACTCGCCTGTTGGTAGCTTGACGTCAAGTCTACGTACGGAACTTGGCCTCGAGGAACGATACTCCATCGTTGGTGGGCAACTGGCCATTCTTGACCCTGTGAGAGAGAGAGAGAGAGAGAGAGAGAGAGAGAGAGAGAGTGAGATTAGCGAGGGTGCTGCTGATCAGCAACAGCAGCGCACGATGATGCTTGACGTACTGCTCCATGACGGGAGTGATGTTCTGGTGCACATCGTCGACCTTGCTCTTGAGATCGTTGAGCAGCTGCAGCAACTCGGGCGACTCGGCCTCGATGAACGCGAGCTTCTCCTTGACCGACATCTTGCGCTGCGAGGCCTTGATCTTCTCGACTTGGACGCCATCGTCGCGACTCAGGCTCAACAGCTCGTCGGGCGTAGCGTTGACCGATACGTTCAACACGTCCCTGGATGCTTGCGAGTTCATGTCCTATTCGAACGAGCGAGTGATCGAGATCACCGCCATCGTGATCAGTCGCGCTGTCGATCGTTCTCACAACCAGCACACGCGCGCGTATTGGACACTAACCTGGCGAGTGGCTTCGTCTTCCTCGTCTTCGCTCGATACATCACTCGCAAGATCATCATCCTCTCCGAAATCTGCCTGAGCTAATCGTTGTGCACGGATTGCTTGGATGCGCTTGGCCTCGGTCTCTTCTTGTGTCTCTGTGTTGCAGATCGATCGATTGAGAGAGAGAGAGAGAGATCGTTCAGTCAGTGGCAGCTCCAACCTACTTGAGTAGCTTGGCTCAACTAGCGCCTCTCTCTAGCATACACTATCCCCACTTGCTAACCTGCAGACTAGGCACACATGATAGCGATCGCGCTCGCGCTCGCGGTCTCGCTCGTGCGCAGATGGTGCTCGAGAGAGCGCGACACGTACCAGCGTCCTCGTCGTCGCTGCCGTCCTCTTGGTCTTGATAGAAGACTGCCTTCTTCTTGCCCCAACCAAGCGCGACCTCCTCACGCTCTTCATCATCAGCCTTGCGACCGAGTCCCATGATATCATCATCGTCGTCGTCGTCGTCTTCTTGTTGGTCGTCATCGTCATCATCATCATCGTCGTCATCGTCGTGGTCGATGCCGAGAACATCCTCCTCGGCATCGGAATCAGAACCAGGATCTCCAGCAGCCGCAGTATCCAGCATCACTCGATCGCGACTCTCCAAGACTAAAGAACCCATACGCTCATGCTTTGATCAGTGCCCACCAGCCACAGCCATCGCCATCATCCTCATCAGCGCACGTACAGTCGTCGAACTCATCGTTGTGGAGCTCCTCCTGCTGCTGCTTGGCTGGCGCCGCCGACCTTCGTCCACCACGGGCACCACCACCACCGCGCCCTCCGCGGGCACTTCCACCACGCCGACTCATCTCAAGCCGATTTGACACAGCGATAGCGACCTGCTGCTGGTGCTGCTGCTGCTGCTGCGTGAGAGAGGAGGAAGTGAGCAAAGTGATCGAGAGAGCAAAAGATAAAGAGAGCCTATAGAGCAAATCGAGCTCACGTGCACTGGCGGCACCAATGCTATAAAGCCTTCTACTGCGTTTATTATGATTTCCTTGACCGTGCAAGCTACTCAGACCATCTACAACTATCTACAATGGCACGCAGAGCAGCCAAAGGCCAGAGTCGATCATTGAAACGTTGCTCAAGCTGTCAACTATCCTCCGAGTTGCTGTGAGTGCGCGTTGGTGAGTAGGTGTATGTGTGAGCCAACCGAACGTACAAGAAGAACAACGAGCCGGCGGGTACCTTGAGAAGCATCGTAACCCAGAACCCGACAAACAACTGCACCGAGATGAACCATCTGTCGCAGTCGGGGTTCATGTGTACCGCCGTTAGCAGTTCGTTGGTGATCAGGTAAATCAACGAAGCGCTTCCGAACGCAATGATGCACAAGAACATGCTGCCTTCAGGGTTCAATTGCACCAGCAGCGCCGAGCCCAAGGCGCCCGAGATCGGAATGCCGACCGGCATCGCCAAGCAAAACTTGATGGCGGTTTTGCGCGGGATCGCAAGTGAGTTGAAGGCAACCGAGACTGTCACTCCGAGCTGCGCACACGAAAGTGTTTGCCTGATTAGCAGCAAGTGTGGGTTCGCCGTGGCAGGGTAATGCATACCAGGCACATTTCGACCGCCAAAGCAATGGCCATTGCCCAGGCACCACTGCCCGACGCGTACGCGATACCTACCAGCAAGCCTATAGCAGTTGTGCACTCGACTGGTCAGCAGGAGCTCTTCGAAAGCGATGATGCTTCTGTGCGTACCGTCGATCACTGAGTTGATCACGACCGATGCCACGAATCCCATCGGAATCGGTCCCGAGATCTTGATATCAAGCGTCTCGCTGGCGTCGATCAGCTTCTCGCGGACTTGCAGCGGCTGGAGCTCGTGGAGGTCCAGGATGTCGCCTGGGTCGCCAAAGAAGAGCGGTACCACTCGACCCATCAAGAACATGAAGATAACGCCGGAGATGAAGCCGGCGTTCACGGCGATGATTGTAAGACCATGCGCGGTAGAGAGCATCGAGAGCAAGTCGAGCCCCAAGGCGCCGAGCACGACGCCAGCTGCAAACTGCTCGAGCGCCGTCGACAAGAGCCTGCCGGGGCGATAGTACTGCACGAGCACACTACCTGCAGCCATTGCCACAGCTGGCAGAAGGCAGATGCCAAATACCTCTCCGAGTGCCTTCCAACTCTCCGACATGGCGCGCTGGTGGTGTGGTTGGAGCAGGGCCAGCGATGTTAGAGGCGCGTTAAGTGCTGCTGCTCCGGTGGAACTCCGCGGACTCACTCCGGCCGCAGCGAGCCAGAAGCAAGCTTCCCCGCTCGCAGGGAGGAGCGAGGTAAAGCGGGCTATGTTGTTCCGCACTATCTACTTCGCAACAACTAGTTGGCTCGAAGTATACACAAGCTCGTAACGATCGAGCATAGGATCAAAGACTGGCTCTGACGGAACGAATGGAGCTTGAGGGCTACGAACACTCGAATTCTCCGTGAAACACAGGCGGCACGCGCCACCAAGTCCCGTAGCATGGTCGCTGTAGACTGCTACGCTCTCGATACAAGGGCTACGGATTTCCGCAGCATGTCGTGACATTGCGGCTTGTGTGCCGGAAAGTCCGGATCAATCAATTGCTCAGTTGCTTCACACGCGCTGCTCTGCCTGGCTAACGGATCGTTCCGTTGGATTCGAATCGATGTTCGACCCCTTGATAGGCCGAGACACCCAGACACTCAGCCTCTTCCCATCCTCCCATTCCCCACGGATCTCCAGCGACCGAGAGCGGGGGAGAGAGAGCCAGCCAGACTTGTTGTTGATGCAACGGACACCCGCCGAACCCCGAACGAAATGGCGGGAACTACAGTACCATACCCCACTCGATTTCCTCAGGCGAGTGGAGCCCTCTCTATCTCCAACCACTCGATCTCACACGATCTCGATCTCTATCTTTCGCTTCCCTCGCCCATCACGCATCTCCCTCAGCTCCCCAGCCAACTCACCCACTCACCCACTCACCCACTCACTCACTCACTCACCCATCCATAGCGACTCCCTCGAGTTACTCGTCAACCTCTCTTGATTTGAAGACATCTGCTTTCCCGAATCGAGACCAACGTTCGTTTTTTCGCTCCGATGGCATCCAAGGCGTTGTACCAGTTCCTTGATCAAACCAACAAGGATGCAAAGAAGGTCGTCGACGTAACGACCAACAAGGAGCTGTCCGAGTTACAAACGCAACTCCAAACGCTCGAGGCTCGTCTCGCACAACAGGAGGCCGACGCCGCGCATGCCGCTGCTCAAGCCAAGGCCGCTGCCGACGAGCATGCTGCGCAGCTGGCCGACAAGAGCGCCGCTCTCGAGCGCGCGCAGAACGAGGCCGCCGCGACGCAAGAGCGACTCACGGCGCAGATCAAGGGCCTCGAGGAGTCTCTCGCCGCGAGCAACTCTGACAAGCAAGAGCTTCAGACGCGTCTCGAGCAACTCGAGGCCGCCGCCAAGGCTCACGACGACGAGCTCACTCACGCACGCGAACAAGCGGCCGCCGATGCCGCGCGCCAGCTCGACGACGCCGTCGCCAGCGCGCGTCAAGAGGAGAAGGACGCCGCCGAGCAGCGACTCCAACAAGCGACACTCGAGGCCACCAAGGAACGCGAGCAGCTCGAAGCCGCGCACCAGGAGAAGCTCTCGCAACTGCAGTCGGACCTCTCGGCTCTCGAGGCTCAACGCGCCGAGAGCGAGACGCAACTGCGCGAGCAGCACACCGCCGCCGAGACGCAACTGCGCGAGCAACTGACAGCTGCCGAAGCCCGCATCACCGAGTTGCAACAACGAGTCGAACAACTCTCCACCGAGAAGCAGACGCTCGAGACGCAGCTCGCCGAGGCCACGGCTCCCAAGGACAAGAAGAAGAAGAGCAGCAAGGAGGCTGCCGCTGCTGCTGCTGCTGCCGCAACGACTGCCAGCAGCACCAGCTCTCATGCCGCCACTGCCGAACCGGTCGCCGCTGCCATCGCTGCAGCCGATGGTGCCAGTGATCATGTCGACGGCAAGAAGGAGCGTCGCAAGAGTAGGTTCTTTGGCTTTGGACGATCGTAACCCTCCGCACGAGTCATACCTGCAACGCAATGCCGTCGATCTACGATTCGGTGTTGTATCTGCCCTGCGATCCGATCCAACCAACAATGCCATGCTCGCACTCTCTCCGTCACTCTATTCGGTTCATCGATCGATCCGACCGACCATCGATGAGTTGCTACACTATCTCCCTCCGCCTCTCCCTGGACATCGTTAGCTTGATTGCCATCGATCTCAAGGTCATTGCTCCTTACCTATCCTCCTCTCCATACATTGATTGCTTGCTTTTTAGTAGTCTATCTATCTATCTATCCATCCTACTACCATTTGTGTCGACGATTGTGTGTCTTTCTATTGCGAGTATCCTGGCGCCTTGTGTGCGCCAACGTCTATCCCATCCCAAAGAGTATCTCTCCTTCCTCCTCCGTCATCTCCAAGCCGTCTCCCTGAGAGTGTACAACTGCCTTGTTAGTGTGTCAGCTCGATTCCAGTGAACGTTACAATACAATAGGCCTTTCGCTATCAAGGAATCGTTGGCTCGTGCAGGTTCTACCGGACGGAACCCGCACGTGTGTCGTAACTCGATTGGGGAAGTGAGCGAATAACTTTATATCGATATACTGAGTGGAGATGTAGTGATAGTGTAGTTGAGTTGTGAGATACTTGTTGTGAACGAGAACATAAACACATTAGGGTAGGCGCTGGATGCTTGCAACACTCTTCACCAAACCACAAACGAACGAATGAATGAATGACCGAACGAACCACAGCGCCAACAATCATCAAACAATACATAGAGTCTGATGGCACTGTTACAAAAGAGGCTGTTGCTCGAGTTGTTGTTGTTGTTGTTGTTGTTGTTGTACAACCGACGTTCACTCGAACGTTAGATCGTCGACATCGATATCGGCAAAGTCGCTATTGAGGCGTTGCTTCTCCTCGGGATTCAGGCGCATGGTGGTCATCGACAACTGCATCACTGCGTCATGGAGCTCCATGCTGGAAACGTTGGGATCTCGGCCTCGACCTCGGCCTCGGCCGCCTCGTGCACCTCCCCGACCGGCGTCGGCGCCGCCTCGAGCTGCTGGCTGGTGGTTGTTGGTCGCTGCAGTGTCGTGCACCGGCATTTGTTGCACTACCACTGGCTGCACCACTGCTGGTTGCACCACGACGGGCTCGACCGACTGCACTTGATGCGGCGGCGCATGGTACTGCGGTACGACTTGCTGCGGTTCGACCACCGGCGGAGCGGTGTAGATTGGCGGCGCCGGCGCTTGATGCGACGGGGAGCCGAGTGGCGGAGGCACCATCGCTCCCCACGGCTGTTGCGGAATGGTGTTGGTGGCCGAACAGAACGGGCAGTCGATCGTCAGAGCGCCGGGCGGGTACGCGAACATTTGCCGACACGACGTGCACTGCGTCGGCAGCGGTAGCAGAGGGAACGGCATGACGGCCTGACCCTCTTGCTGCTGCTGCTGTTGCTGTGCAAAGTATTGCATTGCGAGCTGCTGCTGCGCCCAGATGTACGCCATCATGTCCTGCTCGGTCGGAGGCACGGACATTGGCGGCGGCGCAACCATCGGCGGTGGCGCCGTCACCACTTGTACTGGAGTGACCTCCATCACTTGAGGAGGAGCGGCAGCGGGTGCTGCCGTTGCGCTCTTGGCTGCAGCCGCACGAGCGTCGCCCAACGCTGGCACGCCACCTCGGCCTGCTCCTCGGCCAGCAGCGGCCGTCGGCGGCTGTGCTGCCTCGGCCACCACTACCGGGCGCGGGGCTTCGTGAGCCGGAGGAGGAGGAGCAGCTCTCGACTTGCGATCCTTGACCTCCTTGGATGCGTGGGCGTCCTTGGAGACCTTGGGCTCCTCCTTGGAGGCCTTGGGATTACCATCCTTGAGCCGCTGCAGCATCGCGGCTTGCAGCTCGTTGCCGACCATGGTGCCCATGCCAACGCCGATCTCCTTGGCACGCTTCTTGGCTTGCATCTTGGCCGGCTCGACCTGCTCGGGCTTGCTCGGCACCGCACTCACTGGCGCTGCGGTCGTCGTCGCAGGCGCAGGCTTGGTAGTGGCAACTGCTGGGGCAGCCGCCGTAGCAGGTGGGCCAGCAAGAACCACGACGGGCGAAGGCGTAGGTACTGCGGCGGCGGCACTCTTCACAGCGACCGGCGCCGTTGTCGTGGTCGTTGTGGTCGTTGTCGTGATGCTCGTGGTGCTACTTGTGGCGGTTGAGGTGGAGGCAACGGCCGTCGTGGCCGGCGTGGCAGCAGGTGCTGCGGTCGGAGGCTTCGAACTGGCCAGCGTGGTGCTGCGAGGAGCCGGCACACCGGCGAGCTCATCAGCGAACCTACGTCGATAGTCCTCGAGCATCGCCTGTGCCTGAGCCGAATTGATCTCTGCACACGCGAGTCATCGATGAGTGGCGATGTCGAAGATCATAGCATATGGCCAGAGGACATGCAGGCACGCGTGTGGCGTGTGGCATACCAGTTTCAAGAGCATTGAAGCCGCTCTGTCGCGCGAGGTCCAATGCCGAATGGCCCTCGAGCGATGCAATGTTCTTGTCGGCATGATGGAGCAACAACAACACGGCCACGTCCTTGTTCTGATTGCGCACTGCATAGTGCAATGGTGTCTCGCCGCGTCTATCGATTCCATCGAGTGAGAGACTGCCTACAACGAGAGAGAGTGCGTGTGCGAGAGTGCAACGTACTTGTCTTGCTCATTGGGCTTGGCACGCTTCTCGAGCAACCATTGGATGACTGGAGTATTGTTTCGAACGCAAGCCTCATGCAAGGCGACCAATTGCGAGTGTCCATGGAGATTGATATCGGTACCTATGGCCCGCACACACGCAATCACGCGCACACACATTGTATCAGTACGTGCAGAACGTTGCTTGTATCATCAGCGAGCGCGCGAGATAGAGTCAGCCGCATTCGAGTAGCTACCTTTCTCGAGGAACTTGGTGAGTACGCCGATGAGTCGAGCCTCTTGCGGTCCCTCATATCGATGGCGCACGAGATACTGGAACGGAGTCGAGCCCGACTTGTTGCAGATGTTGACGTCGATCTTGGGATGGTTCAGTAATCGCTCGACGCAATCGAGGTTGCCCGACGAGCATGCACTGTGTAGTGGCGTCCATTGTTCCTTGTCCTTGGCGTTGACGTCGAGCTCACGCTTGGCGAGTAGGAGATCCATGACGTCGACGAATCCCTGCTCAGCCACCACGTGCAGTGGAGTCTGTTGTTGTTGTCGTCGTCGTCGTCGTCGTGATTATTATGATCGATATCGATGAGTAAATGCGTGGAGTAACATTGCCAGCGGCTAATCACATAGGCACTCTAGCTATCTATCTATCTCTCGGTCTATGATCTATCGATCTATCGATGTCTTGGTGTGATTCAAGCAAGGTACCTGGAGCTTACGGTCTCGCTCGTTGACATTGACCCATTGATCACTCAAGACCTTCCGAACTTCGGCGATGTTGTTCTTGGCGACGGCACTATGTAACATCGTGTAATGAACGAACGACGACGCGAGAGATCGAGATCGATATTGATATTGACACAACCGAGAGGATGGATGTTGATGACGATGAGGAAGTAGTAGTAGGGAGTATGTGGTGGTTGTGTGTGGGATGGTGTGGGAGCTTCGAACGCGAGCGGGAGAGGAAGAGACTGCGCTCTCGACCTCGCGTGCGATAGCGCCACGTGTGCTCAGCACCTCCTCCTATCGAGGTCGTGGTCCCCTCCTTCGAACCCTGCTTAGCGCCTGTGTGTGTGAGTACGTCTGCACCTCGTGGTCCACGAGATATTTCTCGTATTCCACATGAACGACATGGGTTTTCGCGGTACCGCTGGTGAGTGCTCTCTCTCTCGCGCGCGCGCGGGCGCTATCGCGAGCCGGCATTTGCTTGAACGACGGCTGAATAAGCGCGTGCATGGTCGCGGAATGGCCTTCCTGCTTGTGCGGCTCCTCCCGAACTTCTCCCACACACACATTCAATCCAATCAGGTTGTCGTCGACTCACACCCAGTATCGTTCCGAGCATATCCGATTCACAAGGATGGCTATACGATCGAGAGGTAGTCTCTGGGATATTCATGCAGTGGGTTAGATGATGGGGTGGATAGCCAGCCCTTCCTATGGATCCCGATTCTTATTCACAGCACTAGAGTAAGAAATACAACAACGCAATCCACAACACGCACAAACTACAATCGATATGGCCGTTGCTCGTTGGTCGGTGGTGGGACCATCGTTGATCAGCGTGAGTTCAGGCGATGTGCTGGCTTGTCGTCACACATCGAGATACGAGAAGATCACGAACATCATCTCGTTCGAGAGCAGCGCCACTACTGATTCAGGCACCAATGATCGTATCATCATCATGGTCCTCACCACTTGTCTGACGCTCTTTGGTGCATGCTGATGGCGCTCGAGAGTCCAAGCAGCGTTGCCAGGCAGCAGCCACTGGGCGGCTTCGATCACATGCACTTGGTTTCCTGCCGAGAAGGCCAAGAGCTCTCGCTGCTCGTCGTACGCCAATCCAAACGGCGATTGCCTACCGCAATCGAACGACGAAATGTACTCGCCCTCGGACGTGAACGCTTGCAGTCGATAGTTCCTGCTGTCTGCGACGATGATTCGGCCTTGATGGTCGACGCACACGCCATGCGGTCCGTTGAACTGACCAGGCTGATCGCCAGCCGAGCCGAACTTGTGCACGAGTGCGCCCTTGGCTGCCGCGAGCACCTGCACTTGATTGTTGCGACAATCGGTGACGATCAGTCGGTCTCGCTCGTGGTCGATCGCCACGCCCACGGGGTTCGAGAGCTTGACGGCCTGGCGACCCTTCTTGGTGCCGATGAAGAACGAGAACGCCAAGTCCTCCAAGCCCAACACTTGCAGACGGCCGTTATTCGAGTCGACGATGACGGCGTGCTCGTTGCGGTGGTCGATCGCCACGCAAGGAATGTAGGAGAACTCGAATCGCTTGGCCTTTGGACCGAAACCTCTCGAGCCGAAGCACGACTGGACCGAGTAGTCGAGCGACGACAGCACCTGCACGCGCCAGTTCTTGTCGTCCGTGATAAGGAGGCGCTCGTGGACGTGGTCGATTGCGATGCCATACGGGAGCTGGAACTCGCCTGGCTTGTCCCCAGGCTGTCCGAACTTGCACACGAATGTACCATCGCAAGACGAGAACACTTGAATGCGATTGTTGTGCGAGTCTACGACGAGCAGATGGCCTCGAACCGTGTCGAACGCCACTCCGTGCGGCTGCGTGAACTCTCCATCACCACGCCCGTACACAGCGTTACCAATCGAATACTTGATCTTCGATCGGTCGACTGATTGGTCGATCGATTGGTTTTGTTGAGAGAGGAAGAGTTGGTTGGTTGATGCAAGCATGATGAGAGATTGGAGGCGTGTGTGTGTGAGGGAGAGATGAATGGAATGGCGCCACTCCTCACGCGCCTTTCAAGCCACTCTATCCACTGCGCAACCAGTGAATATCAGTCACACCAAATATCGTGGCCGGCACTGAATATTCCTAACTTACGCCACGGCCCATCGCCCCACAAACCGGCATCTTCGAGTACGAACGCGAACATTCTTCTCGCATCCCGCGCTCGTGGTGCAGCCCAGATATCGCGATCGGAAACTTCCGACGGAAGAGTGTGTGTGTGGGCGAGCCTCTGCTTACCTGGAACACCCCTCCGGTCCCTTCTCTCCCACACACTCCCCAACTATTCATTCTCATCGTGCCCGTCAACCGCGCGCATCAACAGCACCCGAGATCCGCTCTCTATCTCCATCTCTACTCTTCTCCTTCAGGAACAATGTTGTTCGGCAACCTCTTTCCGGCGCTGCTCATCATCGCGTCGCTCAACCTCGTGGCGAACGTACACGCTACCGACGAGCTGCAGCTGCTCTCGACTCCGCGCGCCTTGGCCGGAATGTCGTTGCGTGTGCTGCAGGCCATGGGATCGACGCAACCCAACGGGACCTCGGTAGCGTACACGGCGTGCGTGAGCTACACCAGCGGTACTCCGAACAATTTGACGGTCGAGTCGCCCTTTACGAGCTTCTCGCGCTTGTCGTACGCCTCGATGAGCGGCTTCAAGTACGTGCCTAACGGCGGCACCACCAACGTTACGGCCGTCACCCTGTGGCAGGCCGCATGCGGTTCCAACATCTCCGAGAGCCTCGCGCTCGCGCTGGTGTCCTGGAAGGCCGACGCCTGGAACTCGTCGCAGTACGTGACTGTGACCTTCGGCGACCCGAGTACCACGGCGCAGCCGGTCGTGTCGAACCAGCCGTTCCCGCTCATTCCCTCCAACACGGCGGCCTTCAACGTGCTCTCGGCCTCGAGCTGGTTGCAACAGAACCCGCTGCTCTCCAACTTCTCGCTCACCCTCGGACCGGTATCCAACACCTCGTATTTGGTGCAGATCGACTCGCTGCTGGGCGGCTTCGGCGTCGTGTCGAAGTCGTATGCCTTGCCGTCGGGAGTGGGCAACAAATTCAACGTCGTATTGTTCCTGCGTCAGGGCACGACGACGCGCACCTCGTCCACCACCTTCACGGTCCCGAACGGCCAGCAGGCAACCATCTACGTTACCGGCACGGCGCTCGACAACATGCTCGTGCATGTGGCCGTAGCCAACGACAACGAGGACCAACCCAAGTCGCTCACTTGGCTGTGGGTAACACTCGCCATCGTCGGAGCAGTGGTCGTGGTATTATTGATTCTCGGTGGCGTGTGGTTCTGGCGCAAGCGGCATTTGGAGTACCAAACGTATTGAGGTAAGTGTATGCCTAGAGTGCACACTCGCTTGCCGCTTGTAGTCGCGTCTCGCTGACGGTTCTGTATTTAGGGAGATCGTCTCGTCACAAATACCGACCGTACTTCGCGCTGATGGCATGGCTCTCAACTTCATTGATACAGCTTGAATATTGGGGTTACCTCCGAGAATCCGAGGGCTTGCGCTCTCTCGAGACGGGCAAAAGTCCATTAGGTTGAGGGAGATTGCTTGATAGACGGTAGGAGATTTTGGGATCCGGACTTCTGAGGGATAGAGGGAGCATCTTTGTAGATACCAAATGACCGGTAGCTTGGTCTGTGGTCTGTGCTCAGGGGGCAGGGTTGGGGCAAGGTCGAGAGTGGTGTGGATCAGTCCCTACTCGTTCCTTGAGGGAAAGAAAGCTCTGCGACTTT
>Ga0209935_1004085_pt1 | contig 13892 bp, 10 predicted proteins | sample ThiBio_1000_plan_2_FD_183958 | JGI IMG/M metagenome (GOLD analysis project Ga0209935, IMG submission 183958) | Wastewater bioreactor microbial communities from Cape Town, South Africa - Thiocy_cont_1000_plan (SPAdes) | ecosystem: Engineered > Bioreactor > Thiocyanate-remediating >... | reverse complement strand
CAACAGGATAGTACTCCACTCCATGATATACAAGGAGGAGATTGGTTGGCTATCTTCAAAGATGCGAGAAGATCTCGAACAACAGCTCGTTCGGAATCATCGACATTGCCGAAGACTCATCGACCACTGATCGAATCATCGTCATCGTCGAGACTGTGCGCCTCATCCATGATGGTGCATATCGATGACGATCTGGACGCCATGATATGAACGTGTCGGCAAGCCATTGATTGGCTCCAATCACATGCACTCGATTGCCTGCCGAGAAGGCGATGAGACCTCGATGCTCGTAGAACGCAACTCCATTCGGGCTCTCGCGACCACAATCGAACGATGAGATGTGATGGCCCTCGTGAGTGAATGCTTGCAATCGATTGTTGCCCTGGTCGGCGACGATGATTCGGCCTTGATTGGCGATGCACAACCCAAGAGGATTGTTGAGTTGGCATGGTTGATTGCCAAGAGAGCCGAACTCGAGCAAGAACGAGCCGTCGATCGACGACAATACTTGCACTCGATTGTTGAGGCTGTCGGCTACGATGATTCGATGTCGATCATCATCGATCGCAATGCTTGATGGACGATAGAACTCCCCAGGCTGACCTCCTCGCTTGCCGATCGAGAACAAGAGCGAAAGATCAATCGACGACAAGAACACCAATCGATCGTTGTATCTATCGGTGATGACGATGCGGCGATGATGCTTGTCGATCGCAATGCCTCGAGGATACTCGAACTCGAGATCTCCTGATCCAAGCTGGCCAATGCACGACAAGAACGATTGCTCGCTCAACGACCATGATTGTACTCGATGATTGGCGTAATCAGTGACGAGGATGCGATCATGATCGTGATCGATCGCAAGGCTCCATGGATACTTGAACTGGCCTGGTTGGTCGCCTTGCTCGCCGAACTTGGACACGAACGAGCCATCATCATCATCATCATCACACGAGAATACTTGCACTCGATGATTCCAGCTGTCAACAGCGAGCAAGAGATCTCGATGATGGTCGAACACCAAGCTTGCTGGAGTGTAGAACTCGCCATCAGCATCGCCTCGTTGCTTGGTGCCGATCGAGAGCTTGATTCGAGCATCACGATCAAGAGCATCGTCTGCCATCTCTTCCTCTTCAATCTCTCTCTCTCTCTCACAACGACAAAGAGATGCTCAAACCTCCAAACTGCTCAAACCAAGAGATGAAGATATGAAGCTCTCTCACACACGAGACACGAGACACGAGAGAGACCAAGCAAGCAAGCAACAAGCAACAAGAAGCAACAAGAACCAATCGATGAAGGAACAAAGAACAGCACCTCCGTCACTCACCAAGCATGATGATGCCCGATGCTGGCCTCTGCGAGAGCTGGTAGCAAGTGGTTTATTCGTTGACGTCGTAATCCTGCAGCATTCCAGCAAGAGATTCAGCACAACGGCAAGCGATATCGGAATAACCTCACTGACATACATCTATTGAAGAGAAATGAGAGATGTTTGTACAAGCTACGAATCGACGACGTGGTTGCAAGGTCTTTGGTGCTTGCTCTCCGGGCTCGGTGACGGCGAAGAGAGCGCTCTGTGGTGGTAATATCGCACCCATCGTTGTGAGACTCGAGCGCACACGCTCTCGTATTCGCCGTGGCAATCGTACCGTTTCCGTGCTGGTGCCTTGTTGCTGCCTGCCACCGCGGGCTCGATGGTTGTGGTTCGCTTGCTGCTTTCCTTCGATGCTGGTTCGGTGGTCTTGACTCCCGCAGGCTTGTCCTTCGCTTTCGTTCCGGAATCACGTCGAGTTGGAGCTTGGTTACCCTTCGCAATGGCCGCTGGAGACTTCATCGAGACTGCGTGTGTGCGTGTGGCGTAGAGAACGACGTTACTGCTTCATTCAACTCTGATACGCGCATCTGCCCAAAACGTACCTGGGGCACCACCACCACCATCGTTACTTCCCCGAGAGTTGTCATCCTTCTTCACAAGGCAGATTCGTGCTCTTCTTTATCTGATCGTCGTCCTCGTGAGTGAGTGTGTGATGATGATGATGATGATGATCACAACGAACATACCTCTGGTTCTGGCAAATGCAGGGCCCAAACCTTTGCCAGCTGAGTTGCTTGCAACTCGTTGCCGTAAACTTGTGCAAAGCAAGTCAGCGCATTGAAGGTACACGTGCGCATGTCATGAAGTGCCGTTCGCGATGCCTCGGTAATGAACGGCATCTGAGGATGCCGAACGACCACACAGCCGTAGTTGACATTGATGCGTTCTCGGGGCGCTGCCTGTTCTCCTTTGGCCTTCGTCTTCGTTGTTGCACTGGCAGCACAGCAGACACAGTGACAGACACAATCATCTATGAGCATCGGCCAACAACTACCGTGACGACAAGGATCCGCGTACCTTGGCTTCCGGATCTCGACGGACGAGAAGAAGTGGTGGTGCACCGTTTGCGACCTTCCGGGTCCTCCAAGCACATACACCATGCCCGTGAGATACTTGCGAGGAATGTTCCTTTCCTTGACCGCCGCGAGGGTCGAAGCTGCCAGCGATGCATATGCATCCAAGGCGGTTTTCTCGTCGTAGTTCTTGACTTGGATCAATATCGCTCCAAAGCGTGAGGTGCCGTCTTGGGCCGAAGGTGCGAATCGAACCGGGATGAGCAAGTCACTGCCTGCCGTGCCTGCATTAAGTACCAACGCTGCCGCTCGCGTGTACAGCCTCTGAAGCGTGTTGGAGCACCAGGCAGAGTCGATGATGCTCGTAAAGTGCGTGAACGACACAAGCGCGCCGTTGAACCCTTGGAGCCGTTGGCGGTAGTCTGCTTCCTCTTGAGCTTTCTTAGTGACAGAAGCGCGAGCCTCCGTCGTTGAGGCGGCGGCGGCGGCGGCGGCGGGTGCGGGTGCGGGTGTCTCGACAGCAGAGCGAGGAAGCTCACCCATCACGCGCAAGAACTCGACAGCCGATACCTCGGTCGTGAACAGCGCGCCTAACATATTGGTCTCGTCACTTGCGCGCACGATCGAGTCCTTGGCAAGACATGCCAACAGTTGCACGGCCACCTCGCCTCGCATTCCAGCGCCAACGATACTCGCGTCTTGTCGCCAGGCTCGCGTAACCGCCTCGATAATCTGGTGCATTAGATCCTTGGTGTGTGAGTAACGCAACACCATCGCTGCCGCCTCTGCGAGGATCGGCTCGGAAAAGTACTGCGCATGCACTTGCTCGCGCGATGTGCTGGTGCCGATGCACGTTGCCATGTGCGAAGCCACGACTGCTGCGTAATCGAAGCTGCTGACGTTCGGAAGTACAACTCGCGACGCTACAATCGCCAATGCTGGTGGTTGGTTGAGGATTGCTGTTGGTTGTAAAAGGCTGGCGGCATCGAAGCCGCAAAGGAGCTTGGCAATCGCAACCGCTCGTAGCTGGAGCAAATCGTGGTTGCGCTCGCAGAAGATGCTGCACCACAGAGGTCGACCCAGAAGCAATGCCTTCGAGACGTCAAGTTGGTGTGTCATCCGAGCGCCAACCGGGATTCGTGTCTCGGCAAAGTCGTCAAAGTCCACGACGTTGAACGTAACCCACGGAGCTGCCAGCGTGCCCAAAATCGCGGCCTTCGGTCGGTGTGACGGCAAAATACGCTGAGATTCGCCAGATGCGAAGTTGTTGATCTTGGACTGCGTATCGGCAAGAACCAACTGGACACGAGCAGATTCGGCCGCCAAACGAACTTGACGCAAGAAGGCGCCGTCGGGTTCACCCTGCGTCAAGAGAGTTGATGCCTCGTCCAAGCACAACACAGCCCGAGGTGCACCCAAGGTGGGTGTGCTTGTGACTGCGAGCTCGAGCGCCGGAAACAGAGTTCTGAGGCTCTGTTGATGCTGCTCCCATTCCGCGCCGTACGCCGAGGACAGGCCCGACAAGTCCCAGAACTGCTGTCTGCCGTGGGATTGGCGGGCCAAGTGTGTGGCCACTCGGGTCACGCTGGCAAAGTACGCATCAAGCTCCCGTTGGTCGGTACACTGCACAAGTCGATCGGCAAAGTACGTCGAGCGAGGCGGATTGCCGCTCGCGCCCGATGGCCTCAAGCACCAGTACATGAACATGAGGTGTTGAGAAGGCCTTCTGGCAAGCTCCAGGAACATGCGAGTCTGCTCCCAGCCCAATCACACGTCACACCACCAGCCATGTGTTAGCTGTCGGCAAACGGATCGGCACTCGAGCAGTGCACGTACCTTGCCGTATCCTGACGATTGAAACAGAGTGATGAAACAATTGTTGCCCATCGAGTCGATGTGACGTTGCAGGCTTCCAACCAGGTCAAGCGGATCGTGGTAGAGATTTTCGTGCGACGAGACTTGGTGCGGCGGACTGCGATCTGCTGCGTCAAATGAAATGCATCAGCACACATTGGTCATGCGTTCCTTCCCTCGCTCTCCCGGCACATACCAAGCTTCAAGCCTGGGAGCTTGCTGATTTGATCGTCGACGTACGCTTGTACTTCCAGGTCAAACGAACGTTTGCACGCATTCCATTGGGATGCGATGGTGCCGGTGCGCAAGTTCAAAAAGAGATTGCATTTCTCCGACAAGGTGCAAACATTGCTGTCTAAGCGAGAGATCCAAATCAGCTTGTCCAATTCAGTCCATCCCGCTTGGTCAGGTGGTGGAGTGTGGCTCCTCACATATAATAGGTTGAGAGATTCTGTCACACCAAGAGAAACCGTGTGAGTTACAATCACCAGCATCATCATCATCACATCAGCGTACCAAGTAGATCTGGCACGAAGAAAATGCTGTAACTTTTGAGGGCATCCTCAAATTGGTGCACCATGCGACCTTTGCGACCAGCGCACCACCGCTGGATCTCTTCGGCCGAAGGAGGATCTGGATATTTGTGCAGTACCCAAGCGTGAGTGAGAGCGAGGTTGAGTTGCCTGATGCTGCGGGAGCACATACACGACGTGAACGCGTTGTGAAACGGCAGCAGGAGTACTTTGAAGTGGTGACTATGATACACCATGCGGTACTCACGACTGCCAGTGTCGCCGAAAGGGGTCGGTTTGATGTTGGCATCCATGTGGACCATAATACGCACGCCAAGTACGGCACAAGCTGCCAGTATCTCGGGCTCGCTGTCGGCCAATACTGCTTGGCTACTGTTCGGCTCGTTAACGTCCTGAAGGTGGGCGTCGGTGATGAGCTCAGGGTGCTGCTCGAGGTGGTCGGCAACGAGACAGCGGAGGCTCGTCACCGTGTGGTCGGTATGCGGCTCAGCGTTGGTCTCGCGCTCCCACCACAAGAGGCAGTGGTAGAAGCAATCGGGCGAAGCACCAGTCTCAACTGCAATGGCACCGATCGACCGTCCAAGAGTATCCTCCACCGTCTTCCAATCCGAATTCAGGGCACTCTGGCCTTGCGATTCTGCAGTGCCGATATCGATAGTGCCTTCAGTGAGTGAACTTGAAAGACTGAGAGAGAGAGAGAGAGAGAGCAAGGGAGGGTGCCAACGATGACGAGACGTGGGCTCGGGTACCCGTACCAGCAAAAGTAGTTGGTGAGGTATCCATGTTACTTGTGCCGCCAGTGCTAGAGCTGGAGCTGGAACTGGAGCTGGATGAAGTGGTCTTGGAAGTAGCAGCATCCAAGGTGCTGGGCGGTGCTTGCCGCGAGCCGCGATCGTTCTTGCAAACAGTGGCACGTGTGAGGGAGCTGAACACGCACCAACTCACTCGCTGGTACTCGGAGATGGCCACGTACATCAGCAATCTGTTCGAGTACTGGTGAACCCAACCACATGAAGAGAACGCCATCAGCAAGGGCAGCACACGAAGCAACAATGGCAGCACAGCACATACAAGTCGCCAGCGATTGATCGGTAAGCATTGGCAGCACGGCCTGGAGTTGCGTTCGGGTTGATTTGTCCTTGGCGCCGACTTGCTGCGATAATCGCTCAAAAGCATGAGAATCGTTTGGAACGCCAAGGGCTACACACACATCCACAAACATGTATGAGCACGAACGTGGGAGGGTTATATGGCCACAAACACAAGCCCAGAGGCACACGTGCCTTGCAATATCTCGATAGACCGAGGGCAATCAATGAGGGCAGCGCTAACATCGTCACAAAGCGAGGTATTTTCGGGTGTTAAAGATGCTAGCAGAAGCCGAATGGCTTTGGCGCGACGGGACTTTGCCATTGAGAGTGAGTGCGTAAGGGAGAGCAACAGCACCGAGCAACGAAGGGCAGAGGGAAAACAACGAAAGAATCGGGCACGCCACCGAGATCAGCAACAAAGCGATGGTTTCTGATGTTTACTCATCAACCCCCAAGACCTTGGACCAGTCGAATGGAAGACTTGATTGATCATTTGTTGTCGATATATTCGCGAGAGAGAGAGAGAGAGAGAGAGAGAGAGAGAGAGAGAGAGAATACGTGAGCCGATATCAATCGTCCGAGAGATCATCGTGATTCGAGAGATCATCGGCAACACCAGCATCATCAAAGAAACGAGAAGATCTCGAACAACAGCTCGTTCGGAATCATCGACATTGCCGACGACTCATCGACCACCGATCGAATCATCGTCATCGTCGAGACTGTGCGCCTCATCCATGATGGTGCATATCGATGTCGATCTGGTCGCCATGATATGAACGTGTCGGCAAGCCATTGATTGGCTCCAATCACATGCACTCGATTGCCTGCCGAGAAGGCGATGAGACCTCGATGCTCGTAGAACGCAACTCCATTCGGGCTCTCGCGACCACAATCGAACGATGAGATGTGATGGCCTTCGTGAGTGAATGCTTGCAATCGACGGTTGCCCTGGTCGGCGACGATGATTCGGCCTTGATTGGCGATGCACAACCCAAGAGGATTGTTGAACTGGCATGGTTGATTGCCAAGAGAGCCGAACTCGAGCAAGAACGAGCCATCGGTCGACGACAATACTTGCACTCGATTGTTGAAGCTATCGGCTACGATGATTCGATGTCGATCATCATCGATCGCAATGCTTGATGGACGATAGAACTCCCCAGGCTGACCTCCTCGCTTGCCGATCGAGAACAAGAACGAGAGATCAATCGACGACAAGAACACCAATCGATCGTTGTATCTATCGGTGATGACGATGCGGCGATGATGCTTGTCGACCGCAATGCCTTGAGGATTGTCGAACTCGAGATCTCCTGATCCAAGCTGGCCAATGCACGACAAGAACGATTGCTCGCTCAACGACCATGATTGTACTCGATGATTGAAGCAATCAACGATGAGGATGCGATCATGATCGTGATCGATCGCAAGGCTCCATGGATACTTGAACTGGCCTGGTTGGTCGCCTTGCTCGCCGAACTTGGACACGAACGAGCCACCATCATCATCGTCATCACACGAGAATACTTGCACTCGATGATTCCAGCTGTCAACGGCGAGCAAGAGATCTCGATGATGGTCGAACACCAAGCTTGCTGGAGTGTAGAACTCGCCATCAGCATCGCCTCGTTGCTTGGTGCCGATCGAGAGCTTGATTCGAGCATCACGATCAAGAGCATCGTCTCCCATCTTCCACTTCACTCTCACACACAACGACAAAGAGGTGCTCCAAGCTCCAAACTGCTCGAACCAAAGAGATGAAGATATGAAGCTCTCTCTCACACACGAGACACGAGACACGAGACACGAGAGACCCCGACCAAGCAAACAAGCAACAAGCAACAAGAAGCAACAAGAAGCAATCGATGAAGGAACAAAGAACAGCACCTCCCTCCCTCACCAACCATGATGATGCCCGATGCTGGCCCGCCAATCGATATCGAGAGAGCTGCCTCGGTTTCTGATGTTTACTCATCAACCCAAGACCTTGGACCAGTCGAATGGAAGACTTGATTGATCATTTGTTGTCGATATATTCGCGAGAGAGAGAGCGCGCGCACTCGTTCTTGTCGATCGCCAGGCTGCGACCACGGTAGCGTTCAAGATTCACTCTGGTCGAACGCCAAGCCATATAGTTTGAAATCGCTGCTGCCGTCGTCTTCGAGCGACTCGGCGCTGATCGTGAGCTTGAATATTGTATCGGGCTTCTTGCGATTGCCGCGTTTACTCATCCTCCGAGGCCCGAAACGACACGTGAGTGAGTGAGTGAGTGAGTGAGTGAGTGAGTGAGTGAGTGAGTGAGTTAGTGCGTGAGTGAGCGCCTAAGAGAGGCTCAGCCAGTTTATTGAATGGAATCTGCATAATGATCATATGTAGAGAGAATGGCTACTCTCACACACGGTGGCGTAGTAGTGGATATGGTGCGTAGAGATATGAGATACGAGTGGTTGTGTGTGCAAGCATGGTGAGAGATCTTCTTACAATGAGAAGCGAGTGAGACGACGAACAAACTCGGCCCACAAGAGACGACGTTCCTTCTGGACTCCGCCCATGACATCCGAGTTCTCATGCGCTCGACGCAAGAGGTATGGCATGACTTCGTGCACGCGGCCATAAGGCACGTATTTGAAGACCGAGTAACGGTGCTGTCCGAGTGTGTAGGAAACGTGGTCGCACATGCCGAGCAATTGACCAAAGAACACTTGCGAGCGATCGACCTGGTGTTCTTCCATGATCGAGAGCGTCCTCTTGACGGATTCTTCGTTGTGCGTGGCTATCATGACGGAGGACTTGTTAAAGTTGGTGAGAATGGCGTCGATCGTCTAGACGTTCAACAATCCACAACGACAACAACCCACAACGACAAGAACAAATGATCGAAATAGTAGTGTTGGTAAGAAGCTATGGGCGTGTGAAAGTGATCGTTATATAGAGTGAACGAGCGAGTGTACCTTGTGGAATTGATCGTCTGTATCCTTCTTTGTTGCAAGAATGGGATCCAAGTATCGCTTGTCAGCTGCACGCTTGCGTTCTTGTACCATGTAGGCACCTCGAACGACCTTAGAAGCAAACCACCATCCCTCTCTTTTTGCGAGATCAGTAATCGAGTGAGTGAGTGAGTGATAGAGTGACAGAGAGAGTGGTAGAGAGAGTGAGAGATGACGAAGTACCGTTTAGCTCGCTCTTGGTCAAGGATGACACGGCTATAGCTATCGACGAGATAGCACTGATAGGTGGTGTAGATGACTGGGAAGGTCTTGTTGAACTTGCGCTGGAGGTGGAGGGCAAAGTGATCGATCGCCGGCTGAAAGTACGTGTGTTCAGCGTCGACCATGAGGCGCACACGGTCCTCGGCGGCCTTGGTGGCGAGCATATCGAGACGCTTGAACATGGCCATCATTTGCTTGATCTCCGATTCGGTGAGCGCCGGTAGAAGCAGCTGGTTGTCACGCAAGATGGAGGACGAGAAGAAGGGCAGCGAGTTGGGATTGTCGGGCTGCATCTGTTCGATCCACTCGATAAAGTCGATGTCGCCCGAGTTGTCGCGATCGAGTTGCGAGAACATGGAGAGGATCTGCTCGTCGGTGACTTGCAATCCGAGCGACCTGACGCCCTGCAAGAAGTGCTCTCGCGTGATCTTGCGAGTCAGCAGCTTTTGACTGGTGCCACGATGAAGCGAGTGAGTGAGCGAGTGAGCGAGTGAAGCAAAGCAGTCGTGGGAATGGTCAACGTACGAGAGCACATGATCCGATGGCAACGCCGCATTGTTCGGATCGGATGCGAGAAGCTTTTCATTTGGCTCCTCGCAGAACTGACGGAACATTCGACGAGTCTCACAGAGAACCTGAGAGATTCGCTCGAGCAATGCCGGATTACCCAATGCTACATGAGAGCCGCCATCATTTCGATTCCAGTGCCTCAGTCAGCTTCGTTGCGAGGAGCACAAAGTGGCGAGAGGAGCACAGTGTTCGAACCAGTGAGCTTGACGGCAGCGAAGCCATTCTCTCGTTGAGCGGCGGCAGCGATGCACGAGAGGAAGATCTTGGCGTTCTGGTCGCACACGGCCTCGCCGTCGTAATCGTAGATGCGAGCCGACACCACTCCGGCCTTGTGGTTGGGAGGATGCTCGGGCACATCGGCCTCGGCTGCGTAGTCGAGAATCGCTCCCACTCCGGCAGCTCGCAACTGCCGTGTCGGAATGGTCGTGTACGCGTCAACAATCATGATTGAGATCACGATCGATCGATCACGATAGATCACGATAGATCACGATAGATCACGATAGATCACGATAGATCATGATCGATCACGATCGATAGAGGAACGAGGGTTCGTCCAAGAAGAGGCAGTGGGCTAGAATGCGAGCAGCGGGCGCACCTTGTCGATGGTGGGCAGGATGTCGGTGGCGGTCTCTCCGGCGCAGAAGTGCCCGAAGAACGTGAGCTTCATGATCTTGGCAGCGAGCTTCTCGCCCAGCAGACGCTCCATGGTGAGGAACAACTTGGCGGCGTTCGCGACGAGGTATTTGTAGGAGCAGAGCTTGAAGACTAGAAGAGCCCTTGCGATCTAGAACGATGGGGAGAGTGTGAGCGAGGTCGCTGTGTGTGGATGGGAGAGAGAGGGAGAGGGAGGAGCTCTTGACCTACATGGAGCGTCGAGATACAGGCAAAGGCAGTCTGGTGGTCATCAAAGTCGATGGGCACACGTCGCGGCGGTGGGGTCTGGTGTTGTTTGTTGGCGCCGGTGGTATCGGAGTGAGTCGCGTAGCGGGCACGAGAGCCGAGAGCCACCACGAGAGCCTCGGGCGAGGTGCGCGTGACGCGAGTGCGGCTCGCCTGCCGAGCCTCGAGCATTGCGTGTGTGCGCGCGACCGTGCGCACGGTCACGGCGGCTGTACGCGCCAGACGAAACATGGCACACGCACTTATACTCACTCTTTGTTATATATGTGTGTGAGAGGGGAGACAGACAATGCCACGCAAAGAGATGGAAGAAGATAGAGGCACACGAGCTGAGATATTTAGCGAGAGAAGAGGAAGGAGCTGTGGGTGGTTTGTTATGCAATGACACGCCGCACGCGCGCTCGCTCGCTCGCCCACACTCGGCACGCGCACAAACAACACCCAGCACACTACCAAGCACACTCGGCACTCTCACTCTCGTACACTCACTCACCCGCTCACTCGGCACGCAGGTGTGAGCGCGAGAGAGACACGAAGCAACAACGCGAAACCACGCGACTAACACACGGAATGACGACCAAGCAACAAGGCAGGAACCTTGGTCGACACGAGATGGTTACAACAAGGCCCCTTGGTGCAGTGGATAGCACGTCTGCCTCCTAAGCAGAAGGTCATGGGTTCAAATCCCATAGGGGTCGTGCTTTTTGGTTTTTGCCTCCTCAACCCGCAGCCGCTCCGTACTCTGTTGCCTGCCTGCTCCTCGCCATCCGGACAGATTCCTGAGGTACCATCGAATTATTGATGCATGAGGTACTGCTGAATTATTGATGCATGAGGTACTACTGAATTATTGATGTATGAGGTACTACTGGATTATTGATGCCTGAGGTACTACTGAATTATTGATGCATGAGGTACTGCTGAATTATTGATGCCTGAGGTACTACTGGATTATTGATTCCTGAGGTACTACTGAATTATTGATGTATGAGGTACTACTGAATTATTGATGTATGAGGTACCATCGGATTATTGATGCATGAGGTACTACTGAATTATTGATGTATGAGGTACTACTGGATTATTGATGCATGAGGTACTGCTGAATTATTGATGTCTGAGGTACTGCTGAATTATTGATGCCTGAGGTACTACTGAATTATTGATGTATGAGGTACCATCGGATTATTGATGCCTGAGGTACTACTGAATTATTGATGTATGAGGTACTGCTGAATTATTGATGTATGAGGTACCATCGGATTATTGATGCCTGAGGTACTACTGAATTATTGATGTATGAGGTACTGCTGAATTATTGATGTATGAGGTACCATCGGATTATTGATGCCTGAGGTACTACTGAATTATTGATGTATGAGGTACTGCTGAATTATTGATGCCTGAGGTACTACTGAATTATTGATGCATGAGGTACTGCTGAATTATTGATGTCTGAGGTACTACTGGATTATTGATTCCTGAGGTACTGCTGAATTATTGGTGTTTGAGGTACTGCTGAATTATTGATGCCTGAGGTACTGCTGGATTATTGATGCCTGAGGTACTACTGGATTATTGATGCTTGAGGTACTACTGGATTATTGATGCTTGAGGTACTGCTGAATTATTGATGCCTGAGGTACTGCTGGATTATTGATGTCTGAGGTACTACTGAATTATTGATGCCTGAGGTACTACTGGATTATTGATGCCTGAGGTACTACTGGATTATTGATGCCTGAGGTACTGCTGGATTATTGATGCATGAGGTACCACTGAATTATTGATGCATGAGGTACTACTGAATTATTGATGCCTGAGGTACTACTGAATTATTGATGCTTGAGGTACTACTGGATTATTGATGCCTGAGGTACTACTGAATTATTGATGTCTGAGCTACCACTGAATTATTGATGCCTGAGGTACTGCTGAATTATTGGTGTCTGAGGTACTGCTGGATTATTGATGTATGAGGTACTGCTGGATTATTGATGCCTGAGGTACTGCTGAATTATTGGTGTCTGAGGTACTGCTGGATTATTGATGTCTGAGGTACTGCTGGATTATTGATGTATGAGGTACTACTGGATTATTGATGCCTGAGGTACTGCTGAATTATTGATGCTTGAGGTACTGCTGAATTATTGATGCTTGAGGTACTATCGAATTATTGATGTCTGAGGTACTGCTGAATTATTGATGCCTGAGGTACTATCGAATTATTGATGCCTGAGGTACTGCTGAATTATTGGTATCTGAGGTACTGCTGAATTATTGATACCTGAGGTACTGCTGAATTATTGATGTCTGAGGTACTATCGAATTATTGATGTATGAGGTACTACTGAATTATTGATGCTTGAGGTACTGCTGAATTATTGATGCTTGAGGTACTGCTGGATTATTGATGCCTGAGGTACTGCTGAATTATTGATACCTGAGGTACTGCTGAATTATTGATGTCTGAGGTACTACTGAATTATTGATGCATGAGGTACTACTGAATTATATGCATGAGGTACTACTGGATTATTGATGTCTGAGGTACAAAACCGAAAGCGGCGCCATACCACTACGCATCCAACCACTCACATCCACACCCCACTACGCATCCAACCACTCACATCCACACCCCACTACGCATCCAACCACTCACATCCACACCCCACTACGCATCCAATCACAACCATTCACGTCCACAGACTACTACGCATCCACTGCGCACAACCATCCACTCACAACCATTCACGTCCACAGACTACTGCGCATCCAACCGACCGTCCACGCACCCATCCAGCTACGCAACCAACTACAGCAGCTATCGGCGATGGACGCCGCATCGTCAACAGCATCCTCCTCAGCGGCGCAACGAGCGGTGGAGCTCGACGAAGCTCTCGTCGTGGCTGCGCGCAACGGGTCACTGGTCGAGATACAGTCGCTCCTTGACCTGCGCGCCAACGTTCTCGCTCGCACGAGCGATGGCAAACAAGACAGCGCTCTCCACGCTGCATCGCGGGAAGGGCATCGCCAATGCGTCGAGCTCCTCCTCGACCGCCATGCCGACATCAACGCCCTCACTACCAAGAACTCCACACCTCTCCACTATGCATCATCGAGAGGGCATCTCCAATGCGTCGAGCTCCTCCTCGACCGCCATGCCAACATCAACGCCCTCACTACCAAGAAATCCACACCTCTCCACTATGCATCATTGAGAGGGCATCACCAATGCGTCGAACTCCTCCTCGATCGTGGTGCCGATATCAACGCCCTCGCTATCAGAAACTCCACACCTCTGCACTATGCATCATTGAGCGGCAATCATCAATGCG
>Ga0209935_1004081_pt1 | contig 13901 bp, 12 predicted proteins | sample ThiBio_1000_plan_2_FD_183958 | JGI IMG/M metagenome (GOLD analysis project Ga0209935, IMG submission 183958) | Wastewater bioreactor microbial communities from Cape Town, South Africa - Thiocy_cont_1000_plan (SPAdes) | ecosystem: Engineered > Bioreactor > Thiocyanate-remediating >... | reverse complement strand
AAGGCATGGCATGCTACCTACCTTCCAACAAAGGAACCCAAAGAAGCCATATAAAAGATATTTTAGTATTCTTTTTCTCAATATAATTACACAAAGGTGGTTGCCCGTTCAAAGCGGAAGCCGCGTAGTTTCTTGAGGTGTTTGGCCTTGATGTTTCCTTTCCCCTCCGAGACCGATCCGTTTTCTTGCACGATAATAGAACGTTGAGGTCCCAGGGAAATGATGACTTTCCTTGTGGCTGAAGTCTTGTAGGCCACCATTTTTTCGTTGCGGTCAAACAACCTCACGTTCTCCGCTACAATCTCAGCATGCTTCTCTGCAATCGCTGCAAGTTTTTCTTCCGATTTGTAGAAGTTGGGGGGTAGCGGGACGTCTGCCTCGGCACCACCTTTCTTCTTGCTGCCCTTACCCTTCTTTCCCCACTTCCCGCCTTTTTCTTTTTCTTTTTCTTGCTTTGAAGGCAACACAGGTTGAGAGGCCGATAGAGCCTTGTCTAGCGCTTGCACTGTTCCTTGTGATAACACCGCAGTCTCTGCCCGTCCCACCCCGCGTTTATCTTGACAATAGAAAAAAAAAATAGGTTAGACACAAGACACTACACACATGCATCGTGGAGAGTCTGCGAGAGAGCTTACCATTGCGAACTGCAGCGATATCACCGAGACAAAATATGGTTGGATGGCCTTCGAGTTGAAGGTGGGTGTTGACCATCGCCTCTCCCTTCTGATTCAACAGGGCGCTGAAGTTCTTCTTCATGAAACCCGTAGCGGGTATAGATCCCACGCACAAGAAGATCAAATCGGCTTTGACCTCCTTGCCTTTATCCGTATGGATGAGGTGGTAGGCGGCGGAGGAGCTTCCTTCCTCCGCCACCCCATCACTCCTGCTACTCCCGCCACCTGTGATGGTCTCCATCCGTACCGCCTCCTGTCCAATCAGAATTCGCACGTTAGAAGATTTTTCGAAGAAATTTGTAGCGAGCTTGGCTGCACCGGGAGGGAAGCGGGACAGGAGGCCCTCGGGGTGTCGTTCCAAGATGGTCAATCGCTTATCTGGCCACGTGGCAGCTATCTCCGCGCCCAATTCAACTCCGACGACCCCTCCACCAATGATCACGACGTTCACGCAGGACTTCTCGTTGAGCACTCGCCGGCTCCGCTTCATCTGTCGACGGTCTCGGCAGTCGAAGTATTTGGTACCCCCACGGCTACCCCCACCACCCTCACCTCTCGCACTCCACCCCTCCCATGTAGGGGGCACGTTGTGCAGAGACCCCGGGCACACGCAGCAATAATCGAAAGGGATCACTCGCAGTTCACCCTCTTGTTCGACCACCACCTCGTTGGCCTTCAACTCCTCCACACCCTTCTCCGCCACGATGACTTGAGTGAGCGCGAGGTAGTCGGTGTGCTTGCATTTGATTCGCGCGTTTTTCCTCTTGCTGATGCTGTTGCTACTCGTTTGGGCACTGTTGCCACTCACCGTCCCCTTACGAGTCGGATCGCAGCCGCAATCATCCGCCGCCGCCGACGAATCAAATTTCAGATCGACGGTTGAAAGAGCCAGGAGGGTTGCCTGAGAGCATGAAGGGGTAGATGAAGGGATCGAAGAACAAGGCAGGAAAGGAAACGCCGGGACGAACTCGAAGTAGTCCCGTTTCTCGATGAGAGTCACTTCGTATTCGGTCTCGAGTCTTTTGGCGATGGTGGATCCAGCGAATCCGCCTCCGATCACAACGATCTTCTGCTTGTCGATGAATTTGTAGAAGAAGTAGCCATCCTGAAATCGCTTCGTCTGTTCTACCACGTGCACGATCACTTTTCGACGAATCAAGTAGTTGCCCAATTCAATGGCTTCATCCTTGTCCTTCGCCTTCGAGTTCTGGATCAACCATTCCACCGCCTCAGAGGCTGACAGAGAAGAAGTTAGAAGGGCCAATGGAAAATCAAAGAAAGATCTTGATGGGAGGAAAAGCGGATTGGTTCTTACCCACAAAGCAAGTTGGGTAGGATTTGAAATGATATTTACGGTCCTTGATTGTGAACCCGGTTTCTCTGTTCCTGATTCGATTGACAAGCTCAACGTAATTCTACAACAAAGGTCAATCAGCATCACTCTAACAGACAGCACACACCATATACTACATTACCTCTTCAACTTTGGTGTAGAATTCAAGTCCCTCTGTGTACATGGCAGAATAATTACTGGTTGATGTGGCCGGGGCGGGCTTTTGGGTGGAGGTTAGGCTCATATAAGGATTCTTCTTGTCATCGGAGTAGTCTTGAGTGGAATAGGCAACGTATTCCTCATCCTCTTCTTCTTCGGCGGCTTTCTTCTCTCGATTCCTTTGAAGCATCGCAGAGGACTTCCGTCTGAAATCGAGACTCTTTTCGTTTTGAAGGTTTTCGAGGAATTCATCCAAAATAACGAGAATCTCATTGAAGTCTGGCCGCTCTATGGGAGAGGGAGAGAGGTAGAGTGTGAGCGAGTGTGTGCGAGTGTATGAGGAAACGTTGGAGAAGATGGTTACCATCAGGATTCTTGCGCCAACATCGTTCCATTACAGTTTCCAAGGGCTTAGGAGCGTCCTCTGGTATATCGAGTCTCCGTCCCTCTCGCGCGACTTCGATAGCTATTTGTAATAACGGCTCTCCCGGATATGGATCGGTCCTAAATCAAAAAAGAAATAAACATACAAAACAAATAAAATATCAAAAATGTATACGTACTTTTCTAATAATTCCCATATAAATACGCCAAAAGAGAAAGCATCGCTCTTGTTTGAGTATTTGCATTCGAGGATAGCTAAGTTTTAGATGAATGTTAAAGGATTTAGATTATATTTTCAAGTCGCTTACCTTCAGGTGCCATATATTTCACTGGTCCAACCATGGAAGTGGTTTTGCCTTGTTCTTTCTCTTGCAACATCCTCGACATACCAAAATCTTCATATAGCTGGTAAGAAACCTACTTGCAAGCGTATTGTGTTGTTGTACCTGAGATGCGGACGTTCAAGTTATCATCCACTAAGAAGTTCCTTGCTGCTATGTCCCTACATGCCAACAAATTTTAATTAATCTAGCGACGTTGAAAGTCTATGCTGTACCTGTGAATAATTCTCTCGCAATGGAGGTGAAGAACTCCCGCTGCTGAATCCCGTGCGAATCGTGCTATGTCGATCATCGGCATGTCGTTTCGGTGCTTTTTGATGTAGTCATATACACTCCCGTTTTTGCAAAAAGGGGACACCAAACAATAGTCGGGATCCTCTAAGACAATACCTATCGTGGTGATTTAGAAGATATTCCAACAAAGACGATTGATTCGGAGGATGAGACTATTTTACTTACCACATATCGGTAGTACGTTGGGATGATTTCCGATTAACCTTTGCCGGTTGCGAAAGTCAGAAAAATAAAACGCAAGGGATTAATCGTTACGTCATGAGTGCAGCCTCTCTTCTGAATTCTGTTAGCTCTTTTTCTGTTAGATCGCGGACGCGCAATTTCTTAACCGCAACCTTTGTAGATGCAGGATAAACATCAGTATTTTTTGATTATGTTAAAATTTTTTTTGAACGAGAGCTAGAATCTCACCTTCGCCCCTCTCCAAGTTCCTCTGTATACGACCCCGTACGCGCCACTGTTAATCAATTAAACTAAGATATCACAAGAACCACAAAATTACCTTCCGATCGGAAGACTTTCCAGTACAAGTTCTTTCATTATAATCTCTTTCGCTACTGTGCCTGCCAATGCAGCTTCGAGCGCGGCAGCATCGCTCGATTGGTTTATCTTTGGAGGATTTGAGGTGGCTAGCGGTTTCGTTGGTGCGGGTTTGGTTGTAGGAGTTGTTGGTGCTGCTTGTGTTGGGGTGGGAGGTTTGTTCCCAATCGTTGGCGCCCGATTGGGGCGCTCGGTTTTAGTTGCTTTGGTGGACCCGAGCGCTCCAGTCGGCACGTCGAAGTAGTTCTCGCTGGCGGCTTCTAACGCTTCTTTCGCCACATCTCCTTCATGGTAGTGAGACATCTTCGGGTTCGTAAAGCTTACGCTGCCTTCCTGTCCCAAGCTTCCTTCGTCCTCCTTCTTGTTGCAAATGAAATAATTTTCCTCAAGGGTAAGCATGGTTTAACATCTGATTAGCTGTTTAAGGGTAGGGAACAAGAATAGAATCTAACCTTTTTACACAGTTACAGAATGAACCACTTTAGTTTCGTTACAGTCATTTTTCTTTAAGAAGAAGAAAAACTAACTAAGCTTGCGTCCAAAGTCGGACATGAACAGGGTACAGCTGTTGATCGTCTCGGTGTCGGTGAAGAAACCCTGGCCGTTGGAGCTGCAAAATTCACAAACGTCCAAAGTCTTGAGCTCCTTGATTAGCTCTCGTTCTTCTTCTGTTATCGTCCGATATCCAGGAATTGAGTCCGCTACCAACAGCAACTCTGCCACGTCTTTGATATCATAGACGTGAGGGCCAAGTCTTTTGGCCTGGTGTTTTGCCTCATCAAGTGTTGAATAGGCTAGATGAATAGTTCGGCTTCTGCCTCGCGTAGGGTCAAGAATTGGCTGGTTAAGCCACTTCTTGAGAACATATAGAGCTGTAGAAGGACGGCCGAAGCCCACCGATTTGGAATTGCATAGATGGAGAGTCTCCAACGCGGTGTAGTCTTGGAGGAGTACGCCTGCCATACAGCTTTGGCGTGGGTTGTGAACTCCGAGAATCCGAACATACCGAGGCAACATCTTCATCCCTTCTTTGAAGTCACCGGTAGAGAACCATGGCAAGCGCTCTTCAGGAGGATCCTCACGTTGAATTTGTTCGAGTTGCGCCTGAAGAGAGTCAAGGCCGTTTTGCACCTCTTGTAAGGAAGCTCGGAGCTCCTTCATCTTGGCATGAAGAGGGTCGATTTCCTCTTGCACGCGTAGGGTCTCCTTGGCAGCCTTATCCGCTACCCGGGCCTTTTTTGCCGACAGTTTGTCTATCCAAGCCTCTCGTTGCTCGCGTTGTGATTGGATGTCTCGTTTAAGCTTCTCGAATGCGATCTCTTCGTCATACACATCTTCTTCTATAGGGGCCTCTTCTTCATACTGCTCCACCCCTTCATCATCAAACAGTGACCCCATGGTATCTTCTTCTACCTCTTCTTCTTCCTCCTCAACGGCTTCCAATGCCTTCCTTTCCCTCTCCTCTGCTTCATCCAATGCCTTTTGTTTGAGACCCTTAATTGCCAATTTGGTGTATCGGCGGGTCGCCTTAATTTTCTCGGCGAATGATTGGTTGGTCGACTCGACCTTCAATTGGTGCATGTTGAGTCCCGCCTCAAGTTCTTTGATCTTGGCCTCATATTCTTCGATCCCGGAATTTACTCGCAGAGTCTCCTGCGCAAGGCGCTCTTTCGCCTCGGGTATGCTTTCCTCTAACGCTCTCACATCATCCCACAACGCGTCAAGGGCTTTATAGGAAGCACTCCTCCAACGGCTCCGGCCATTTGCAGCCTTTGGGGTCAGATCGTAACCCGAACACTCGAGATGCAACCGACGCAATTGTCGACATTTTCGCATCCCGGCAACGAGGGGATGAAAGAAGCCAGTTTCGTAGTCGTAGTAGTGTGTATAATGTTCAACACTATTCGGCTTCACCACTCGCGGCACCCAATCGGGAAGGGCATCTGTTCCAAGAAGCGCTTCGATGTCTTTGGCCCTCTCCTTAAAGAAAGGGGCCTCCTTCGGATCTTTCCAATTCGCCTCGGCAAAGAAAACTAGCACCAGGTCCAATAGGATCAACTCCTCCAACTCCTTGAACCAGGCCACGTGATAGAGTGTGTTTGGGTGCATCAGCTGGGTGCCATGGCCGTACAACACGAGTCTCCGCAGGCGAGGAAAGCATTGTGCCAGGAGTCTCAGCGTGTGTGAATTGCCCGCTGTGATGACGGATACCCGTAGTTCGGTGAGAAAAGGTGCGAGAGAGGTCCATTGCGCGATAACCGATTGAGGCACCTCTAGCCCCTGGATGGCCAGAGTTTTCAGTTGTGGCACGATTAAGTGTGGCCAGCCATTCTCCACTTCTTCTTCATCTGGTTGTGGTGGGTGAGGATGTTGTGGTTGTTGTGGTTTGCTGCGTTGAGTTGGTTGTGGCTTCCTCTTGTTGCGTCGGCGTCGGACCTGAACTTCTTCCTCCTCTTTCTCCCCCTCTTCCTCCTCTTCTTCTCCCGCTATAAGTGAATAGGGGTTGGCTGTAGTTACGGGAGTAGATTCGGAAAAAATGATCTCTCTTTTTTTTCGAGGGGGTTGTGCGCGTTGTGTTTGGGGTCTCGCTGGTCTTACACTCGGCGTAGTCTGTTGTGGCGGTGGCTCGATTTGATGCCCGGGTGACCCGGTGATGGAAGTGAAGGAGATGTCGAGAAATTTAAGGGAGGGGAAGGATCTTGCGATGATGGTGAGCGCGTTGTCGGTGACCTTGGTGTGCGGGAGTCTTAGGTATTTCAGGCACACGCGCGTGTATTCTAACATAGATATGTCCTCATCTTGGATATCCGATCTGCTGAGATCGAGCTGTTGAAAGCGGATGCGATAGCGAGCCCATTGCTTTAAGATAATGCGATTGACGTAACAAAAGGGTCTATGCCTGTACTCTGTTTCTCCTCCTCGTTTCCACCTCCGAGGCATCGAAGGTTTGAGATCTTTATTATTATATTAATGGTTACGCGAAATTCAGATTAGCTGGAGGGGTGATTGCTTACTCGGGTGAGTGAAGGTGTTGGTTGTGAGCATGCAATTTCTGAAGCTGTACGCGAAATCCAATGTTACGCGATTGCGCAACGCGGGGCTAAAGTTGTTCAGGTGATTGGCAGCATTGATCTCCGACCACAACAAATCCACCAGCGGAGGCGATAACCTGCAAGCGACGAACGTTAGATTCGTGGTTGGGGACGGGGAAGGTAAGGATACCACTCAAAGTGCCAGTTGTTCTGTAGGTGAGCGTTGGCGACCACAACCTTCAAAGTCGTCCGGAAGAGCGTCTCCATCGTGTCCCGCAAAGAGAAAGAATGAGTGAAAGAACAAGGTGAATTGCGCTTTGCTGAACCTTTATTTTTAAATTCCATAATACAAGCTGATGAGCGCCGCCAAGGCTGGGCTGCCTTGAATAGCAGCGCCGATCCACAGCTTGCCTTGGCTGCTAAAGAACAACACAGCACCTGCGGCAACCATGATCAAATTGTTTACACCGAGTAAAGCACGGCCAATTTCGTAGTGTACTCCAGTCTCGTTTTGAAGGAGATACAAAGCAAACCCGCTCGAAATAGCAAGAAAGAGGTTGTAGAATCCCTGGTTGAGCGCCCAGATTGCAGCGGCGTCCACGGCCTCCTGCGATCTGATGCCAAATATTCCCCGTGATACCTTGGGGTTGGTGAAGAACACACTTTCGAGAAGGAAGAAAAGGCAGTGCATGAACGCGGAAACGCTCCCCGCGATGAAAGCCCAAGTCATCTCTACCGCAACCATCGCCGTAAGAAGAATAAATGCAAAATGGAGCTTTCTTGCGGCAAGTTCTTATCCCGTTAATGAGGTTCCTGGAATTGAGCAATTTTGTTAAAGCTGCATGTTTCCCAAGAAGAAGTCCCTCCGTGGCAAGAAGGCTGTTGGCAACGCGATCGAAACGAACGATGAATCGAGCAGCCCTATTCTGCTACTTCCTCCTGAAATCACGCAGTATCTCCTGGCAGGCTTAGATCATATATCGAAATTTGTGTGCAGCTACGTTTGCAGCCGCTGGCGCGATGAACTCTTACCGCTTCTTCGAGATCCTCCCTGCGCGTTCTTAGAAGCGTGTGCCGCCAACGGATGGGTGGAGGGGCTACAATGGGCGAAAACGGTTGGTCTTCCCGTCACTAGTTGTTCTCGCATTTGTAGAGCTGCCGCGCGATCAAACAACCTTGACGTTCTTGAATGGGCCAACGCTCAAGGATGCTATTGGGACCACTTCGCATGCGCAAGCGCCGCGAAGGGAGGTCATTTCACAATATTGAAGTGGCTGAGGAAGAAAGGATGCCCGTGGAACTTTCGAACCTGTGTAGGAGCTGCGAGATTTGGGCACTTGGAAATACTGAAGTGGGCCTACGATGCGGGGTGTCCCCTCAACTTTGTTAATTGTGCGGGATTAGACAACGGGGAGACCTTTACCTACCACAAACCCTCCAAAAGAAATCGAATGTCGGATCACAAGTGGACAAGCTACTTTGCCGCGGCGCGCGGGGGACATGCTGACGTCATGCTATGGTTGGCCCCGTTGCTGAAGGAAAAGAACCCCTTGCTGGAGTATCTAGGATTCTTTGGTTGGGAGGTTGCAGCGGCGCGCGGTGGTCACGATGCTCTCTTATTGAAGAAGAACGCAAAATGGACGCCCGATTGGGGTTGGGGGGTGTCTATTGAGATGGTATGTGCGGCAGCGAGAGGCGGCCATCTTGATCTGTTAAAGATGTTGGCCAAAGAGCCGGCGGGATTTGGGGGAGCATTCGTCCCTCTACCCGATGAGAAGAAGCACCCGGGTGTAGGCGCGGCAATCAAGGGACACAAGGAGGTCTTGTTGTGGGCATATGAGGAGGGTCTGGGTAAGACATGGATCCCTCAGACCTGCAAGCACATGGCTCAGCGGGGTGACTTGGAGTATCTACGGTGGGCCTTCGAGAAAGCGCTGCTTGACAAGGCCACCGTGTGCACCGCAGCTGCGCAGGGAGGCCATATTGAGTTGTTGAAGTGGGCGAGAGAGAACGAGTGCGAGTGGTCAGAGGCCACAACGGCGGCTGCGGCGAAAGGCGGAAATTTGAAAGTGTTGAGGTGGTTGGTTGAGGGTGGTTGTCCGTGGGATGGCGGGGTTGGACATGCAGCAGCCAAGATGGGCCACATAGATATATTAGAGTGGGTGGGAGAGCTTGGGTGTGTTTTCGACGAAAAGACATGCTATCGCGCCGCCAAGGGAGGCCAGCTTGTGGCCTTGCAGTGGTTGCGAGAGCGTGAGTGTCCGTGGACTGGCAAGACCTTATACATGGCGACCAGAAGAAGAAACATGAAGGTGTTGTTGTGGGCGCGAGAGCAAGGGTGTCCCTGGTGGGAGGCGTCTGAGTTGAAGAATCAGAATTACATGCCGAGGGTTTATGCACAGTTCTCCGGACATCATCGATTCGCCAAGGCCATCGCGAAGGTACCCGGATGTCCTCTCGACAGGAAGAAGGAAAGAAAGAACCTCGCCAAGGTCGAGAGGGCGCTGAAGGAATATTGCGAGTGTCCGAAATGCAAGGGGTTCACAGGCAAGGTTGGTCGAAACATCGGCCGCGTGAAAGAGTGGAAGCTTTTCTAAAGAGGTAAAGCACAATGCTAGAAGACTCAAGAGTTAGTAAATAAGAAGGGATTACAAACAGTGATTGTGTTGTTGTCTACACCTCTCGCCTCCTTCGTCTTCTTCCAACATTCATTAGCACGTGCTACCGCCAAAAGGCAGTCCCGAAGTTGTTGTTCGCATGAAGTTGTTTGTGACGCGACGCTTTTCGTTACCCTGCCATGGAGGAGACACACGACTTGAAAGACTCTGGAGCGATAGGTGACGAGCTAGACGAAATTCAGAAGGTAATTTTTCCCCTTTCTACAATAATCTTACACTGATCTATAAACAGCTCACTGATCGATTCCTGATGAAGAGGCTATCAGCCGTGGCTGGACCGTTTTCTGGTGCGCATCCACTGACCTTGATAATGGCAACCATCATACAATGCAATACTTGCAAGCACCGAAATGAAGACGTAGGAATTCAAAAACACATCCCTTTGCAGATCTCCCTCTACAGGTGCGCCTTGATTTCCCCAAAACCGCTTCCTTATCATAGCAAAAATCTACCTAAGGGAGGGCGAAAAATCTGTTGCCGATCATTTTGCATCTTGGCTGGAGGTAAATCGCTCAATCAATTTAATGAAATGCTTATCATTTCGTCCCAAAACAGAGCGATGCGCAGTGCACCAATTGTTCCGCTACCGCTCGGCAATTTAGAGTGCTGTTGCAGAAACCACAGTTGCTCTTGTTAACCCTCTCACGCGATGCTCAGGGGCGCAAAACTCTACACCGGCTGAACGAGATTCTTAACGTACCGAGTAAGATCATTCGCCACTTTCATACCCCTCGTTTCCTATTCTTAACCTCTACGCAGAAGTAGACCCACCTCGAGATTCCTGCAATGCATATCGCCTTGTAGCGGTAGTTTTCCGCTCACCCCGTGACGGCGCTTTAAGGGCGGATATATTGGACGAAGGTGGCACGACCTGGTCCAATTATCATCATGGTTCCAAAAGAAAGCAGGTGAGTGTTACATACCCCTACCTCTTCTGATATATATTTACTCACCCCACCACCACGTTATCATGAAATGTAGATCTCATACGCCAAGGTTTGTGGAAATGGACGGCGGAGTACTGCAACTGCGTTATGCTATTCGCTGGTGCAAGAAGGTATCACGAATGCCATACCTCCCTTCAGCGCTAGTAATGATTTTCTCAAGAGGAACAACTGGCACACAAGAAAAGAAAGACAGATCACCCCAAAGAACAACCTGTATATCAGCACTCAAATTGGGGAGAAGAAGATACGCAAAGAATTGCACTTATTCTAAGACAGCGAGAAGAAACATGGAGGACAGAAGAGATCCGCACTCGCGGCGTAGCGGAGCCTGAATGTGGAGATATTTTGGACTCCAAGTATGAGGAAGGTACCAAACTCTATCTCGTTCGTGACACGAGATGGTGTTCGCTCGATTCCCTCCTTCAAACTTACTCTGGGTGCGTTAAGCTGAGTCAATACGAAGGTCAGTGCTCTCTCTTTCTCTTTCTCTCTCTTTCTCTTTCTCTTTCTCTTTCTCTTTCTCTTTCTTTTTCTTTTTCTTTTTCTTTTTCTCTTTCTCTTTCTTTTTCTTTCTCTTTCTCTTTCTTTTTCTCTTTCTAAAACTTCGTTTCTCTTTTTTTCCTGCTAATTGCTTACAATATTGTTAAAGGCGCATGCCAATACCGAGCGGCATGGGCGTACTATGAAAAGAATGCAGAACAAATCGCTACGTAGTATCCAAACCAATGGGTGGGCATCGCCAATGACAAGGTCGTGCGTCACGGGGGAGATTCTTGGAAGGACGTCCACGTCTTTCAGAAACCGGACTCGGTGTATAGAATATTTAGCGCGCATACTGGCACGAAAAAGCTTGGGTTCCAAGAACTTGTAGAAAGGCGTGCTGGAAAGAACAACATTCGAGGACGCGCCCTTAGTTTCTGTAAGTACTCCCTTCCTCTGTCTTTTGGGCAGAACTAGACTCATAGTATTTTTATTGTTGTTGCCCAATTTCTTTAGCCTCAACGGAGTGAATTCGCCGTCCAGCGACCATCTTCCTCAACGAGTGTCACAAAATCGTACACAACCCTAATTCACGCTAAGAAAGCATTGCAAAAAAGCAAAGGAAGAAGCAACGAAAGAACCTCGGGCAGAGAGATACTATTAAAGGAACGAGTACCAGGAATCTAAACAGGCTTTATCACTCTTTAAAGGACTCTCAGAAGGCAAAGTGAATTGTTGGCTACGCGAAATAAACATGTTTGCTCCTCCCAGTACTTTTCCGGCCCATACCCAGAGTTTGGGTTTTTAACTGTTATCGACGATCGCAATGAAGCCCACAATGGAGTTATCCTTTCGTTGACCCCAGAACATCTTGTGCATGTACTCCCAAGGACCTACTTCCCCACCGTGCCAGCTGATGAAGGGATTCTCCATTGCCCCCCATTTGGCATTTTCCCAGAGGAGCTTAGGCAATTGTTCCCATTTCGCCTTCGATCCTCTTGGAAAGTTGTTGCACTCGGGTTCCTTGTCCTTGTTCTTGCCTCCATCTTCTTCGTCCTCGGCGTCTTCTGCTTCTTCTTTTAACAATTCTATGATGCGAACAATCGTGGCTTGGTGGAAATCTTTCATAGGGCCTTCAGAAAGCTCAGCGCCACTCTCTGCATTAATCGTTTTGGCCAGCCGCTTGAACAACGGGAGGGAGTCGTCTGGACAGAGATAGAACGGATACATCTCCGGTTCCATGTTGGCCGTCCTGTCGGGATAGTAAAGAGGAGGGGGCAGGGCTTTGGTCCAAATCTCGATGATGACCCAAGTTTGGACGACGAGTTTGCATTTTTCGTTGCTTGCCTCTTCAATCCATTGCAGCTGAGCCTCGACGGTGGGCTTCTCGCCCAAGCAAAAGGAACCCATCGCGTTCGAGTACGGTGCCTTTTCATCCTTCCATTTCTCATTGTCCTCTCCGTACTCAACTGCATCGTTCCAGTGATCATTGTTGTGCGGCTTCCTCCAATATTGCTTCACCAAACGTTTCCACAAGGTTTGAGTCGAATCTTTCAGCGCGTTGTTGATGCTCTTTGACAGAGTGTGGAGAGAGAAGATTTGCTGGAGAGGCAGATGGGAAATGATTTCTACCACTATCTCCTCCGGCAACGTAACACCTTCTGCGTGATGGCGTTTTGTCTGCGGCTCTTCCGCGGCGGCAGCGTGCTCAACACCCTTGCGTTTGGGAGGCATTGCGTTTTCGATCGCTTTTGTTCCGAGTATTTTTTTGCTGTTTTGGCGCCAATATCGGGATCTTACTATCAGGCTGGTGGACTGTACTCAATTACATTGTCTCAAATACTCCTCATCCAAATCTTTTGAAGCCCTGTCGCAGAGTCTTACTTTCTCCAATACTACGTTCACTTTTCCAGCTGGACACAAATAAAGCTATCTCGGAATACCGAAAGTGTATTTCTCGTCTCAGGGTTGTAGCTAGCTGAAATAAACTGTTAGAATCTTTTCTCGCCATTTCCGCCTTGTTGCTTCGCAGATGGAAGACGGTAAGAGCTCCACACGACCAACGTTCAAGGTACTCGTCCTCCATGGGGCGGGGCTGACAATGCGAGGGTAATGTAAAAAGATAAACAAACAATCAAACTAATATCCCTCAACAAAAAGCAAGGCTCAAATACAGAAGTTTGGACCGTTGACGCTCGCAGATTACGAGAAAGCCATCTTAGGCTACGTAAAGGAGATTAACGATTCTCAAAAATCTGCGTTCCATATGGAAGTTGAATTCTTTCAGTCTAATTCCGAAGGAGATCACATCGATCGCCTTTATGCTGCGCACGATGATTCTTCCATCATCGCAGCCGTTATAAATCCTGGAGGTACCATTGCCCAACCTATGCTAAAGACTTAGTTTAAAACAAGTCTTCATTGAATTTTAGCCTTTATGAGAGGATATCGCGCATTGGGTATCGCCTGTGAGCAAGTTATATCAATTCAGGCACAAGACCGCACTAATAACTGTATCAAAAATAGGTGCGATTTCCTGTGTATGAAGTTCATATCAGTAATCCTGCAAATGCTGGTGTCATTTCCGAGATCGCTTCGGCGGTGAAGGGAACAATAGCGGGATGCGGGGTTTTCGGATATGGCCTGGCGCTTCAAACCATCAGCCACATACCGCTACACGAGGCTACACCCCCAAAAGAAGGGGCGCCCCACTCCTCTTGAGCATGTGTGGACTAATCCTTTCACACTAAGGCTAAAAATAAAGGCTAGATTCGAAGTGAATCTTTATCTGTTTATCATACCAATAGCTACATCTTCCGGGGTATTCAACCTCATTCTTTACGCAATCGCTTCTTCATTACCTGTCTCACGATGAAGGTGAAGGGTTGTTCGACGTTGAGGTTCTCCTTCGCACTCACCTCAAAGTAAGGCAAGTTCTTATGCGCGGCACACCAGGCAAGTACTTCCTTAGGATGTACCACCCGCATGTCATCCTCCATGTCGATCTTGTTGCCAAGGAGGATGATGGGGAACCCCGCC
>Ga0209935_1004079_pt1 | contig 13905 bp, 13 predicted proteins | sample ThiBio_1000_plan_2_FD_183958 | JGI IMG/M metagenome (GOLD analysis project Ga0209935, IMG submission 183958) | Wastewater bioreactor microbial communities from Cape Town, South Africa - Thiocy_cont_1000_plan (SPAdes) | ecosystem: Engineered > Bioreactor > Thiocyanate-remediating >... | reverse complement strand
TCTGCTTGCTTTAAAATAGAAATTATTTGGCTATCTGAATAGCGTGATTTCTTCATTGTAGATCTCCTGCGTCAATGTTACGAGAAAATTCTACTTTTGAATACCGCTACTATTTGGGGGGATTACCCCCCCATATGACCACTAATCCAGAAGTTCGGCATAAAATGAATCATGAGGCGAGTTAACAATGGTTCTTTACCAGGGCTAACATGAGAGACAAAAACAGATGGTTTAGATTTATCTTCTAAGTTTTGATAGAGCACACCAAATTGATGCAGTGTTGCCCATACTTTCCCAGATGTTCCAGCAATTGGTTTCTGCAATGCTTTTTGGCTCATCAGAAAGTTGCCACCGATTCCAAATAATTGAAAAGCAAATTCTCGACCATCATTAATAGTAAAGATATTTTCTTCATCCAAAATATGTAAATTTGTAATGGGATTAGATTTAAGTTTCTTTATTACCCCAACATCTTCATGATTTCCATACACAGCATATACTGGGACAGAAAATTGCTTTTCATGGTTTAAATAACTTGAGAAATCACCAAGTAATTTATGCTTTTTGACGATTTCGATCAATTCATCTTTATTCGTTTGCTTATTTACTGAATATTCATGTTTAAACGGAGAATGTGTAATTAAGAGCAAAAGCTCTCTTGCGTTGAGATGATAATAGCTTGAATCATCATAAAACCCGAAATCACCAGCATGAATAACCATATCAGCTTGTGTTTTTTCTACCAACTGGTTAATGATGTCCAGTTTGCCGTGAGTGTCACTAATAAGTAAGGTGCGCATTTTACTCTTTATTAATTTATCAAATTACTTGATTCAGTCTCTGTACAGAAATCTAATGTTTCTGTTTCAATCACACCTTGTGAGCAAGGCTGCGTATATACAGCTTCTCCCACGTAAACAGTTAGATTATCTAAAGGGTGATACACACACCAATCATGAGAATGTCCGCATAAAGCAAGTATTTCTATGGAAGCATACTCCATGGCAAATTTCACTAGCATTTCCCCAGTTACTTTTGAACTGAAAAATGGCAAAAAGTCATCATTACTAATCTTTCCTTCATGCATTGCTGTTTCCCTAAAGGGAGGAACATGCGTAACAACTACCATTTTCTTTGGTTTTTCCTCGGCGGCTGATTTCAATTTAGTGTAAAGATTATAGGCATCTTTATCGGCCAATTGTTGCATTTTTTCAAGTAGTTGAAATCTACCAAGAATTCTTTCTTGAAATAAATCAGCAATCAAACGACTATCATTAAGCGATACAGGGGTATTGGTATAATCGCCAAAACGACCATCAGCCCAGCCATCTTCACCAACTAAAGTAGTATCTTTATCCAATTTAATAGGATCACAGCATCCTAACCAGAATAAATATGGATTATTCTTTGTTAGAAGTATCATAGAATCACGAACATCGTTGATTTGTCCATGATAGTAATCATGATTTCCCAAAACAAAATAAATAGGCCTAGCGATATGATTAACCATTTCTTCTAGGATTTTGGTAACAGATTTAGCTTCAGCGATATCGCCGCTAATTACTAGCGCTTCAGTATCCTGCTTTAGTTCTTGGTAAAACTTTTTTCGCTTTTCTTCATCTAAAAAATTAAGATGAATGTCTGTTAACCATGTAAACTTCATATTTTCAGGTACAAATTTTAATAATTTTAGTGATAGATTATTAATTAATAAGCAAATTAACAATCAGCCGAATTATCATTTCCTTTTGCTTAGGATCGCTTTCCGCAACCAAAAGGGCTAAGGCAACTAACCCATTTTCATTAAGTTTAATTACCATATTTTGAGATTTTAAATAGAGCAAAAACATGAAACTGCCAATACGTTTATTGCCATCTATGAATGGATGATCTTTGATGATGAAATATAATAAATGCGCTGCTTTTTCTTCAGCTGTTTTATACAATGGCTCATCAGCAAAGGTTTGCTCAATATTATTCAAAATACTTTGAAGACCACGTTCCCGTTCTCTACCAAATAAATCAGAAGCCTCATTGCGAGCGCTTAAATCAGTTTTTAATGCTTCGATAGCAGATAACGCACCTTCATATTGAAGCCTTGGTTCTGTCTTTTTACCTTGAGCTGGCAATTGCAATCTATCTTCATCATAAGCAAGTAATAAATCCCACGTTTTGGTATAAGCCAATATAAGCTGAATTGCCTCTTGGCCAAGATCATTAACGAGATCATGGTGTACCAACGTTTTTTGTAATAGTTCAACCGTTTGTTGTAATTCACGCACCCCGCATTCAGAAAGGCGCTTATCATTGGTTGTATATCCACGAACAAGATGTGCTTTTAAGACCTGAGTTGCCCAAATACGAAATTGGGTAGCTTGAAGTGAATTTACACGATATCCAATAGATACAATCGCATCCAAGTTATAAAACTTAGTTTTGTACTTTTTACCATTTTCTCCAATATGTTCCAAAATGGAACATACTGAATTTTCATCTAACTCATTGGAATTAAAGATATTTTTCAAATGCTTAGTGATTGCTGGGCGTTTAGTACCAAATAAATCAGCCATTTGCTGCTGAGATAACCAGACTGAATCATCTGCTAAATTTACCTCTAATTGCACATGACCATCTTTGGCAGTATATATTTCAATCTTCGACACAATTCACCTTGCTTATTTTACAGGTCCACTAAATCATCACTTCTGATAAGTGCTCTATAACCACCAATGTCTAATTAATCTGGGTTTTCTACATTTAGCGCAATCTTAATATATTTTTGCAAACAATAATGAATGATTCTTTCTTCATTTGGGAAATTCTTCTCAATTAGAAATTCTCATCTCCTATATCTACGAAATTTAGAATAATAACTATTTCGGATTCTAGAATATTGAATCAAACAAGCACTCACTTCGATTATTGATATTAACTTGATTTCTATTCCACCTACTAATCACATTCTGCGCATCTGCGGCCGCATAGATTTTCTATTACAGAGCCTCTAAAAATCATGTCAAGAAAATCGTAACCGAAAAACGCTTAACTTAACCGAAAAGTAAAAAGTTACCCCTGTAAGAGGCGCCAAAATCCCTGCACCGCTAACCGAATCCCGCTCCATTCGGTTATGACTTAACCGATTCGGTCAGGATCGTCATTTTTCACCCTTACAATGCCATTGTTAAATCCGATAACCACTTAGGAGACATAACAATGATGCATAGATTCTTAAGACTCGCTGAGATTAAAAGCCTTACTGGCCTTTCAAGAAGCACCATCTATATGCGTATTGCCGAACAAAGATTCCCTAAACCAATCAAACTAGGCGAGCGAGCTGTCGCATGGTTAGAAAGTGACATCAATGCTTGGATGGAACAACAGATTAAAGAAAGCCGCAAAGCTGCAAGAGGTGTTGTTTAATGCAAAACCATATTGAACAATTCAAAGATTCAATGTTACAAGCAGGGATTATCCCACCCTCTTCTATCATCGACGATGGTCAACTCCATCGTTTTGCAACCAATAACAAAAGCAGTGATGCTGCGGGTTGGTATGTATTACATGCCGGTCATACGCCTGCAGGCTGCTTTGGAGACTGGCGAAAAGATATTGTTTCTAGTTGGTGTGCCAAAACAAAAGATAACATGACACCAAGAGAGCGCATAGAACATATGCGTCTCATCGCACATGCGCGCGCCCAAAGAAATCAACTACGGGCACAGCAACAACGCGCTGCCATGAATAAAGCGCAATATATTTGGGATTGCGCCATTCCTGCTTCAAAAGATCACCCTTATCTACTTAAAAAGCGCATTCCACCTTTTGAAGCTAAACAGCGTGGCGATAACTTAGTACTGCCCATTACAAGTTTTGATGGTGAAATACAAAGTTTACAGTTCATACACCCTGATGGCAGTAAGCGATTACTGCTAAATGGCGCTAAGAAAGGGCGATTCATTCCAGTAAATGGCAGTTTAGACAATAAGCACATCCTTATCTGTGAAGGATTTGCTACCGGCGCCACGCTTGCCACAGCATATCCAGACAAGTGCGTAATAACGGCGATTGATGCTGGCAACTTAAAGGCAGTTGCTGTTCAAGTAAGCAAACACAACCCTAGGGCAAAAATTCTTATCTGCGCAGATGATGATAGAACCACCGAAGGTAATCCTGGTCTTACCAAAGCCCGGGAAGCTGCCATTGCCAGTGGTGCGGACTTCACTATTCCCAATTGGCCTTTTGATGCTCCGTTAGGATTATCAGATTTTAACGATTTAATGTGCTGGCAAACCACCAGGAGTGCAGTATGAGCACTTTGGAGCGGGAACATCGAGAACACTGGGAACAACTCAATAACGACAAGGTTTATGAGCGTTCCCATGCTGACATATCTAATGGTAACAATGGTAACAATGGGAACAATTTAATGGGTGACATCATAACCCCTATTAAAACCCCACCTAGTAAAATACCAATACCCAAAATAGATCGCCCATGCTACCTATGCCATGAAGATTGGTTTGAGCTTAGTGGTAAGAAAATGAAGCCTGGGGTTTATTGGCATGGTAAATGGCGCAAAAATGGAGAAGACTCTGAATCTGATGAATGGATTTGTTCCCCGCTGAAGGTTGAAGCCATTACCTCTTCCCCTAGCCATGATAACTTTGGGCGATTGTTAAAATTTCAAGACACTAATGGTCAATGGCACGAATGGGCTATGCCCATGCACTTGCTGAAAGGGAATGGGGACGAACTTCGTGGTGAGTTATTAAACCAAGGGGTTACCTTTAACCATAAAAGGCGTGATCACATCATTAACTACCTTATGACGCAACAAACCTATCGCAAAGTCACAGCAGTTGATCGGGTTGGTTGGCATGTAGAGTCTTTTATTCTCCCCAACCAAGTGATTGGTAAAGGAGATGTGGTATTTCAATCTGAAGCTTCAATTGAAACAGAATTCCAAACCAAAGGCACACTTGCCGGTTGGCAGAAAGAAATTGGCAAGCTTTGCGCTGGTAACATTCCTTTAATAGTATCAGTTTGCGCTGCGCTGGCTGGCCCTCTTCTTAAGCTTGTAGATAGGCAACAAGGTGGTGGCATTCATTGGGTGGGCGATTCATCCTGTGGTAAAAGTACTGCGGTTGAGGTGGCTGCCAGTGTATGGGGTTCACCCGAATTTATTCGTTCTTGGAGTGCTACGGCTAATGGCTTAGAAGGTGTTGCTGCAACGCGAAATGAAACTTGCCTTATATTGGATGAAATCGATGAAGCCTCCCCTCATGAGATTGGCAAAATTGCTTATATGCTGGTTAATGGCCAAGGCAAACAAAGAGCTGGCCGTGTGGGAACAGTACGTAAGATCCAACGTTGGCGGATTATTACTATTTCTACCGGAGAACGTACCTTAACCAGCATCATGAATGAAATCGGCAAACGCCCAAATGCTGGCCAGCTTGTGCGCTTGCTTAGCATCCCCGTTACTTTTGAACATGGAGCGTTTAGCGATCTCCATGAGTTTGAAAGCGGCAGAGCTTTATCTGACCATTTAAAGAGCATGCGCTTAAAACACTATGGACATGTTGGGCCAGCCTTTATTCGAAAGCTGATGGATGATAAACGCGACTTCCCTGCCCTGTTGGATATGTATCTTCAACCTTTTAATAGCGTTACCAAAACGAATCTTGAAAAGCGAGCAGCTATGGTATTTGCGATAATCACACTTGCCGGAGAACTAGCAATAGAATATGGCATAGTACCATGGGAACAAACATATGTTTGGGATGCCGCTCTTATTGCTTTTCAACGATGGCAAACATACCAAGGACCAGGCCAAACCGAAGATACACAAATCCTGCAAGCAATAAGTGATTTTATAGCCAAGCATGGGGATTCAAGATTTTCAGCTCATCATGAAAGAATTGAAGACACTATATATAATCGAGCTGGTTGGTATCAGGACAAAAATATAGGTCGAGTATATATGTTCTTACCTGTGGCATTAGTAGAAGCTGGGGGTGGGTTTGAGCGTTCGAGGATTGTTGAGGCTTTAAAACGAGCTAAATGGATTGTTGAATGTGATGCTGGGCGGGCTACTAAAAAAGCAAGGACTAGAGGTGGGATGAATAATCTTTATTTTATTTGTGAGCCTGGGCAAACTTGTTCCCTCACCAACGTTTAGTGGGAACAGGATGGGAATGATGTTGTTCTCATGATTAATGGGTGTTAACAATGTTCTCAGGGATCCCAGCTTGAATTTCAAAGACAATATCACTACTAATATATTTCAGTTCAAAGCATTTTAAAGAAATTAAAACTAATATAACTATAACTTAAATTATCATCGTATGTTTTAGTGGATATTCATTTTAATAAATGCAGTTAATCTTTAAAACCCAACAAGTTGATTGTAAATTTATGATTGCTGTCTCTCACCCCTTACTTGTTCTCATCTTGAATTGCAAAATTGAAATTCATCTTTAATTAATCATGACACAAAATATTTTGGGATGATAAAAATTATAAGACTTGACTGGAGCAATAAAAATCAGCAATTTTTACTACTGCTTGTGCATATTCTTTAAAATTTAAGACTTGCAATTTAAACCAGTTTGAGGAAAACTATTCGCCTCGTGTGGTATCTACTCTCTGAGGGGAATCTGAAAATGCAGTTCATCAAAAACGGTCCTGATATCCCTGAACGCCTTTTACAATCGCATGAGGAAGGGCGCGTTGTTTTCTTTAGCGGGGCAGGGATTTCCTACCCAGCTGGTCTTCCTGGGTTTGAAGGTTTAGTATATCAGCTTTATCATGAACTTGGCATTACTCCAAACGATGTTCAAAAAACAGCCATAGACAATAAAGAATATGATAGAGCAATCACTTTGCTCGAAGTTTATGTTGTCGGTGGGCGTGAAACAGTACGAAAATCATTATTAAAAGTTCTGTCACCTAATTTCTCACTACCAAATGCAACCCTAACCCATGAAGCGCTATTGATACTATCCAAAAATAGAAAAGGTCAAACTCGCCACATTACTACCAATATAGATCCGATCTTCAGAGAGATCACTTCATACAACAAAGGAGTTACTCCATATGTAGCACCGTTGTTACCAATTCCCAAAAGCAGCTGGAATGGTCTGATTTATTTGCATGGTCTTTTGCCCAAAGAGCCAGAAATAAATTCACTTAATGAATTAGTGATTTCCAGCGGAGATTTCGGCAGAGCATATCTCAATGAAGGTTGGGCTGCTCGTTTTGTGAGTGAATTGTTTCGCAATTACACCGTGTGCTTTGTCGGTTACAGCATTAGTGATCCAATTTTGCGTTATATGATGGATGCTCTAGCCGCAGATAGTCAGATGGGTGAAACACTGCCAGAAATGTTCGCATTTGCCAGCTACTCTAAGGGCAATGAGAAAGCGATCATTAATGAATGGCAAGCGAAAAATGTAACTCCCATTCTCTATTTGGAAGATGAATCACATATCTGCTTACATGGAACCATACAACGCTGGTCAGAAACCTACAGAGATGGCTCTCTTGGTAAGGAACGCATTGTAGCCGATTCTGCGATGCTGAAACCAATGGCAAGCACTCGACAAGATAATTATGTAGATCGAATGCTCTGGGCGTTAAATGATCCAACAGGTCTACCTGCTAAACACTTCGCAGATCTTGATCCAGTTCCAACCTTAGATTGGTTAGAACCACTTTGTGAAGAGCGATATTTAACAGATTTGAAGAACACTAAAACAAGCTATAGCCAGATACGAAGAAAAATATCAATGGAACCCGAAGCTTGGATGTCTTTGGTTAGCTTTAGCACCACAAGCTGCCAACTTGATAATAGGATGTTTCATCTGGCACGTTGGTTAACACGCCATCTCGATGATCCTAGGCTTGTAATATGGATAGCTAAATGCGGCGGTCAACTACATGAGACTTTTGCTAAATTGATAAAAGAGCAACTCAAAAAGATTGAGATATTAAAGCAAGCGACTAATAATGAAGAATTGACACGTCTGCAAGATAACGCTCCTAACATGATTCCAAGGCCAGCAATGTCCACATTATGGTGCTTGATATTGGGAGGTTTTTTGAAGTCACCAGATCGCAATTTCAAATTTTATGATTGGTTGGAGCGTTTTAAATTTAGCGGTCTCACTACACCCTTACGTCTAGAATTACGCGAAATACTAGCCCCTCGTGTAGTTTTGCGTGAAACATATAAAAAAGACCTTGATATGCTCGATGAATCCCTACAGGTCCGAGATCTCGTTAGTTGGGATATAGAATTAAATTCAAGCAATATATATTCATTTTTGCAACCATATACCAACAATTCAGATTGGATAGAAGCTTTACCGCGTCTACTTCCTGATATTACTTTATTACTGCGGGATACTCTTGATCTCATGCGTGTGATGGGCGATGCTGATGACCATCATGATTTCTCCTATATTCACCAACCATCAATCAGCGATCATTTTCAGAATAAAGAATTTTATGAATGGACCGCTCTTATTAAAATGGCCAAAGAGGCATGGATAGTTACTGCTCAATATAACCCGCAAAATGCTCGCTTGGTGGCTGAAGATTGGTTTCAAACTCCCTATCCATTATTTAAGCGACTTGCATTTTTTACTGCTGCGCATCCAAATAATGTTATTTCTATTAATCAGGCACTTGATTGGTTACTTTCTGATAACTGCAGATGGTTATGGTCAGATAAAACGAAACGTGAGTCGATACGATTGCTTGTAGATATCGCCCCAAAATTAGAGCCAAACACCTTAGCTACATTGGAAGATGCCATTATGATAGGTCCTCCCCGTGATATCTATCTAAAAGATATAGAAAATGAAAGATGGATTCAAATCATGGATAGAGAAATATGGCTGCGTCTATTAAAAATAGAAACTGCAGGAGCTAAATTAGGGAAGAACACCAAAGCAAAACTTGATAGCCTTGCAATCCAACATCCGGAATGGCAATTTGCTGACGATGATCGAGAAGAGTTTTCACATTGGATGAGCGACGGCAATGAGTGGATTAAATCCTTAGATGTTCCTCTATCTCGTCGAAAAATGGTGGCCTGGCTTAAACAACATCCTCATGTAAGTCATTGGGAGGAGGATAACTGGCGACAACGTTGCCATGATAATTTTAATACCACAGTCTGTGCTTTATTCGCTTTAAGCCAGGAAGATATATGGCCAATCGATCGGTGGCGCACAGCATTACGAACTTGGGCTACCAAAGGTTTCCTTAACCGTTCATGGCGGTATATGGCTCCCGTGTTGAATAATGCTTCAAATGAGATTATCCAAACTCTTACAAATGAGATCAGCTGGTGGTTACATGAAATAGCTAGAACATTTGAACACCATGAAGCAATTTTCTTTTCCTTTTGCAAAAAAATATTGGCAATTAAGTTCCAAATATGCTCGGACGCTGATGAAGATGTAGTCGCAAAATCACTCAATCAACCTATCGGGCATGTGACAGAAGCATTACTACGCTGGTGGTATCGTAGAGAATTAGAAGATGCTCAAACCTTACCCGAGGAAATCAAAACAATCTTTACAGAGCTTTGTAACATTAATATTGATAAATACCGGTATGGGCGTATTTTCCTAGCAGCAAATGTCGTGAATCTATTTCGAGTTGATTTTGAGTGGACTCATACCCACCTATTACCATTATTTGATTGGCAGAATTCACAAATCGAAGCTCAATCTGCATGGGAAGGTTTTTTATGGTCTCCACGCCTTTATTGGCCACTATTATCAACCATAAAAGCGTCGTTCCTTAACACTGCTACTCATTATCAATCCCTTGGGAAACATAAAGAACAGTACGCCGCGTTGTTGACCTTTGCAGGGCTCGAACTGAATGAGTCTTTTTCAATTATTGAGCTTCGAAAAGCAACTCGTTCTCTCCCTATCAGTGGCATACGAGCTTCGGCACAAGCTCTGGTTCGCGCACTTGAGGGGGCAGGAGATCAACGTTCCAATTATTGGGCAAATAGAGTTCTACCATATTTACAAACAATTTGGCCAAAGTCACATGAGTACCGCACTTCAGAAATTTCTGAAGCTCTCGCCTTACTCTGCATAGTGGCACAGGAGGAATTTACTGCAGCTTTTAATTTCTTGCAACACTGGTTGCAACCAATTGAGCATCTTAACTATATATTGAATAAGTTAGATAAGTTGAATCTTTGTAGCCTTTATCCTGAGACAGCCCTAGCATTCTTGGATTTAGTAATTAACGAAAATAAACAGTGGCTACCATTAAATCTTAAGAAATGCTTGAAAGACATTGAAACAGTAGAACCCAAACACTCTAGCGATGTGCGTTTCAAGAGACTTAATGAATTTGCTCAGCTTTATGAAAAATCATAAATTAATTAACAGTTTTTAGGCTCTTTTTTAATTAATACAGTAATTCTATCTATCAATTAGTTAATTGTTTAAGATGGATGTCCACTTAATCTTACGTGACAAACGTAGCATTTGAGACGGTAGATGTACTTTGTAAATGGCCGCCCTAGCGGTAACGAAATATAACCCTGCAACAAAGGCTTTTTATCAGAAACTAAGCGAAGCAAGTAAAGTTAAAAATGTTGCTCTTATGCTATGCTTGCTTTACAAAATGGCATGAGTCTAATTAATATTAAATTGCGCCGGGGCCTAATTATTTAGGCAGGCATTGTATAGTAGAGTCCATTGGACACATTTATATTGTATTGCAAACTATCATAAATACAGCCACAATTAAGGGCTATTTGTGATGCTGCCTCCATGGTAAGTTGTTGATTGAAATTTTTTCCAAATAAATCGTCAAGAATAGGAAAGCATGCATCAGAAATCCCATAATTGCTTACAATGACATAAAAATTATCATATATGCTGTAGAACCCGCCAGAAACTGCGTGAATTTCATTTTTCTCTAGTTCGAACATTACTAACTCTCCAAAATATACTTTGGCCTTCTGAGAATTATCGATACAATAAAAGACAAGAATAAATAAAATCTTTTTAATAAACCAAATCAATACGATTTTGCTTCAGCGCTAGCTCTAAATTCTTATATACAGGTGAAACCTTCAAACCTTGACTAGGTATTCTGCCTTCTATTAAAGCAGCCTCACCTAATCTTTTAAGAACATCAGGGATAGATTGCTCAGGTATGCCACCTACTTTTGTACCCCGAAAGTTACTTAAAAGCGCCTGTATAGCTTTTGGCAATCTTTTACTATCAATCGAACCACAGATCATTTTATAGGGAAGTTTCCACGTTTTAGAATCATTGGCATCACCAACGTACGCAAAGCAGCTTGCAGGTAATTTGTATTTTGGATGAAGGAATCCGTCATTAAACTTGCAAGCAGTGTCGCCAGAGTTAGACAACAGGAATGCAGAAATTATTGGTTCAGGGCACGAACGATAAATACCATGCTCGCTGACCCACCACAATGCTTCACATGGTGGAGTTTCATCAGACAAATCTATTAATACCCGATCTATTAGTCCTCCATTGCATATATCTGCAACATACAGGTATCTGCCATCGCAAGCAGCTATTTGGGTTACACTCTGTTGTTCGGCGTACCTGCGAGCTTGGCCTATGGGGCCTTCCAAATCTCTTCTAGTTCGGAATGTTCCAGGTCGTTTTACTTCGATAATGAGGTATTTTCGACTATGTTTACTTAAAACTATGTCACTGTAGCCTTTCTGGAATTTTAAATCACCCTTTCCCCAGTCTAGTACTTCTGTAAATAAGTCATCTATTATATTTTCGGCGACTTTCTCGCTTTCCCCTCCATGCTTTAATCTTTCAGCTCGTTTTAAAATGAATTGAGACCAATTTTGCTTAATTCGCTCAATGGTGGAGGCGTATGAGGATAGTTCTTTATAATTATTGTTAATCATAATGCGGTGATTATTCATAATATTCAATCAAAATCAATTGCATATGCACTTGATTATCTAGTTCATATTGTGAAATTTGATTTATATATTTTATTAAATCCTCTAAATTATTTAAGGGGAAATACTTCACATCGTTCACCATAAACCATTTTATGGGGTCACATTTATGGGGTCAGGCTTTTGACTCTTTTGTATTGAATGTCAAAATGCCAAGCCTGACCCTATTTTTGGCGGATTATTACATATCAAGAGAGAGGGGAACGTACCTTAACAAGCATTATGAATGAAATAGGTAAACGCCCAAATGCTGGCCAGCTTGTGCGCCTTCTTAGCATTCCTGTTACTTTTGAACACGGTGCCTTTAGCAACCTCCATGAGTTTGAAAGCGGCAGAGCCCTATCAGATCATTTAAAAAGCATGCGCTTAAAACACTATGGGCATGTTGGCCCTGCTTTTATAAGAAAATTAATGGATGATAAGCGCGACTTCCCTATCCTACTGAATACGTATCTTCAACCTTTCAATAGTGATGCCAAAAATAATCTTGAAAAAAGAGCCTCTATGGTATTTGCTATAATCGCTCTTGCCGGAGAAATTGCGATTGAATATGGTATTTTGCCATGGGAACAAACATATGTTTAGGACGCAGCTCTTGTCACATTTCAACGATGGCAAGCATACCAAAGCTCTGGACAAAATGAAGATACCCAAATCCTCCAAGCAATAAGTGACTTTATTGCCAAACATGGCGATTCAAGATTCTCAGCTCATCATGAACGAATTGAAGGCACTATATATAATCGAGCTGGTTGGTATAAAGATGCTGATATTGGTCGTATTTATATGTTCTTACCTGTGGCTTTGATTGAAGCTGGGGGTGGCTTTGAGCGTTCAAGAATTGTCGAGGCATTAAAAGGGGTTAAATGGATTGTTGAAAGTGATGCTGGGCGTGCCACCAAGAAAACAAGGATTAGAGGTGGATTAAATAATCTCTATTACATATGTGAACCGGGGCAGACTTGTTCCCTCTCAACCGTTTAGTGGGAACAAGAGTGAAACGCAAGCGAATCCATGAGGATTACTAGTTCCCGATGATCTCAAGGATCCCATAAATTATATTCAAAACATAAAAAATTGATTTAGGCTTTAGGATGAATCAACTATTTCTCCTTTTGAATTCCTCAAAATCCATTGTTCATCCTCGTATATAAAAGTTGCATGACTATGAACAATCCATTGAGGAAGACGACCCTTGCTTTAATAATCAATGCTTAATAAATACCAAACAAAATATAACTGTGCACATACACGTCAAATGAACTAATTAATTAATTTTAATGTCATAATGCAAATTGCCGTAACAAGGTAACGTGCATGACTAACGAGAATAAATTGTTAGTTAAAGAAGAAAAAGAATATGACACAATTACGCAAATAATGCTTGCATCTCATGCTAGCCTTTTAAACTTTGTAGCTCTTTTAAGTACAGGTGGGCTAGCACTATTATTAGCCTGGCACGCTAATTTCAATGTAGAAATCAAAGCACATGTTTTTATCCTTTTTTTAATTAGCATTTACTTAATTTTAATTGTAAAGTTTTTGTTCTTTATTCAAAATTCACTTATCTTGATTAGCATAAGGAAAAACTTACATGAAATAAAAAGCGAAAAAATTACAGAGGAACAATTAAAGTTAAACAAGCTTTCTCAAAGAGAAGTACTTTTAGAAATTACACTTGATGTTGCTGGTTATGTATCAATATTGTCATTCTTAATAGGAGCATCGATGTGGACTCTAGGATATTTTCATTGTCAAAGCCTTATTTTAAAATCATATCGTAGACTCCCCCTAAAAAGACACATTTCATAAATAGAGTTTTCCTGGCAAAATACTTACGAGCTAGGAGACTGAACAATGAGAAAATCCCGTTTCACTGAACATCAGATTATTGCGATTTTGAAAG
>Ga0209935_1004078_pt1 | contig 13907 bp, 19 predicted proteins | sample ThiBio_1000_plan_2_FD_183958 | JGI IMG/M metagenome (GOLD analysis project Ga0209935, IMG submission 183958) | Wastewater bioreactor microbial communities from Cape Town, South Africa - Thiocy_cont_1000_plan (SPAdes) | ecosystem: Engineered > Bioreactor > Thiocyanate-remediating >... | reverse complement strand
CGAGAAGAACCCGGTCGAGTCGGCCGAGAAGAAGAAGAAGAAGCCCGGCTGCCTGCTGTTGTAAGGCGCCTGCCGTCGCCGCCGTCGCCAAATCGGTCGGTGCTCGCGGCGCCTCTAGGCCCCGCTCTCCGCAGCAGGCCCGTGTGCACCTCTTGTCTCTATCGTTCTCCATATCTTGCGCCCTCTGTCACAAATGCCTCCTCGTCTTCCTTCTCCTCCTCCTGATATAGTTCGGCTCTAGTGCTATGCTCGTATTCTACCGCCTCCAACTCCTTCCCTCTCTGGCACTCTCTCTCTCTCTCTCTCTCTTGTGTTGTATATTTGATACCTCCCGTCCCTCGCTCCCGCCTTCCCTCCTATTCTCCCCACTGCCACCCCCTTGCAATACACTCCTCCGCTCGCTGTGCCCAGCTGCGGAGCTATTCCATCTATCCTCTCTTGATTGTGTGTTTGTTTGTTCATTGCCCATACGGCTAGCTGAACCCAACCAGCCGCCGCACCTCGCGCATTGTCTGCTCGGCCTCGTGCTCGGCCCGCTTGGCCCCGCTCGCCAGCACCTCGTCCACCTGCGTGTTGCTGCGATCCATGAGCTCCCGTATGCGGTCGCCGATCGGGCACACGTGCTCGATCACGACGTCGGTCAGGTCGCGCTTGAACTCGGACGTCGATTTGTCGTGGTACTTGCTCTGCACATCTTGGACCTGTCGTTCGCGTGAGCAACAAACAGCAGCACCAGCAGCAAACAGCAGCACAGTGCGCGTACCGATTGCCGCGAGAGCGCGGCGTAGATTGTGAGCAGATTCGCGACCTCGGGCCGCGTTTCGGGCTCGAACGTGAGGCCCATGATCGAGTCGGATTTGGCCGTGCGTATCTTGGCACGAATCTCATCGGCGGTGTCGGTCATGTGGATGCGGCAGCTGTCGGTGCCGTTGCTCTTGCTCATCTTCTTGCTGCCGTCCTTCAGGCTCATGATGCGCTTGCATGGTGCTGCGCGTCATCATCGTCATCGTCGATAATCCAATCAGCAATCCTCCAACCAGGCACCGTGATCGTCAATCAACTGGCCACTCGCGCCACGCACACAAGACGGCTTCTGGCATCGGGAACACGGGATACTTGGCGCGTCGATTCACGGCCTCGACGATATCGCGCGCCAATCGAATGTGCTGCGTCTGGTCCTCTCCTACTGGCACAACAGTCGCTCTATACGATCAACCACGAGCACAAGCGCCACTCGATCAGCAGCAGCACCACCAGCAGCAGCAGCACGAGCGCTTGGCATCCTTACTTGTACAGCAGGATATCGGCCGCCATCAGCACGGGATACGCGAACAAGCCGACGTTGGCTGCTCCTCCCGCCTGCACCTTCTCTCGGTACTGTGTCATGGCCTGCAGCCAGTTCATCGGCGTGATGCACGAGAGAATCCACGAGAGCTCGGTGTGTTGCTTGACGTGGCTCTGCTGGAACAGGACGCATCGCTCGTGCTCGAGCCCGCACGCCAGCAGCGTCGCCGCCACCTCGCGCACCGCGTGGCGCATCTCGTTGCCGTCACTCGACGACGTCAGTGCGTGCAGGTCGACGATCGAGAGCATCAGATCCGATGGCGCGTATGATCCTTGGTTCTGGAGTGACACCCACTGTTGGATGGCGCCGAGGTAGTTGCCGAGATGCACGCGGCCACTCGGCTGTATGCCCGAGAACAAGCGCTTGGGCGCTCGATGCGATGACGATGCGCTCGTCGACACCGGTGAGGCCGCGGCTGCGCCACCCACCACAGTGCTCAGCCATCGGCGGCAGATCTTCGAGACCATAGTGTCATTCACGCGAGCGGTGCTCTGCTTCTGCTGCTGCTGCTGATGCGAGGACAAGAAAGAATGAATGTGCGTGCAATCTTGCTGCTGTTCTCGCGGGAGAGCATTGTTCGAATCAGAGTGCGAGTGAATGCTTCATGATAATGATGATGGTGATGGTGGTGCACGACAAGAGCGTGTGGGGTGTGCGGCAAGAGAGCGAATAGATAGCAGAAGCTAGATAGATGCTATGGATATCGAAGAGGATACGATGGAGTGGGCGTGTCGAGCGCAGCTCTCGGTACTCTCTGCCTTATATCGGATCGTAGAGCAGCTTCATCATCGAGTCCGAAAAGTAGTTGCCCGGCAGCGAGGCCGCCATGTAGTTGCGGTAGAAGACCGCCAGCGGGTTGGTCCATGTGATGGCGGTCGCCAAGAGGTTGCCCTCCTCGCGCACGCGTGCGATGCGTGGGCCGCGTCGCATCTGCCACATGAGCAACGTGTGTTGGATGTCGCGATACGACGGCGTCGAACGGCACAACTCTTCGGCCAACACGGCGGCGCTCTCCATCGCCAACGTGGCACCGGTTCCTGCTGTCGGCAACACGGCGTGGCCTGAGTCGCCCACCAGAACCACGCGTCCATTGTACATTGGGCGCTTCTCAGCCTCGAGATCCAGCTGCACAACGAGAGAGAGTGAGTGAGCGAGCTTGCCTCGAGTGAGAGCGAGAGTTTGACGAGGTGCCCGCAGCACTGAGGCGCACCTCGAGCATATCGTCACTCCACATGTTCTCGGGATCGAGGATGTTGTGCATGATCTCATGTGCCAGGCCGGTCCAGCCACTGAACTCGCGTTGTAGGAAGTTGCATCGCTCCGACGGGATGTCTTGCAGGCCTGGTTGGTCGACAGGCACCGTGCAGAAGCCCGCAATCACGTCATCGCAGTGCGGATACAGGCCAACCATCTGCCACCACAGCAGCGTGTCAGTTCTGCGGTTCCGGTTCCAGTTCCAGTTCCAGTTCTCGCTCTCGATCGAGGGATTGCATTGGATTGCATTGAAGCGTGGGGTACCTTGCCTCCTGGCCCCCAGATCTCGGTGACTGCATGAATGTCCATCATTGGAGTGCGGCGAACCCAGAATCCCCTGTGTACGCGTGGTGTGTGTGCCTCGAGCATCAGCACGACCGACAGCGAGAGCGAGAGGCAGTGCAGGAGCCAGTGCGTTAACGCGTACCAAGCCTTGAAGCCCCAGAACGTGACCGGTACCTCGCCGAATCCACCCATCTGGCGTGTTTTGGATCGAAGACCATCGCACGCAACCACCAGATCGAACACGCCCACGTCGCCGTTCGAGAACTGTAACCGACCGCAACCAGATATGAGAGGAAGGCGATCGATACTACTACCTACACGAGCGCGCGCGCGCTCTCTCTCTCTCTCTCTCTCATTCGTGTGCACGAATCGGGATCGAACTCGTACCGTGACCTCGACGTTCTCGATCGATTGCTCGAGCTTGGTGATGGTGGTGCCCCACAAGACGGGAGTGTGAGCTGTCGTATGGTCGTGCAGCACTCTCATGAAGTCGGCTCGCTTCACGATCACCGACGGCCCGAATCTAAACCATTCCAACCATTCGAATCGTGAGCACCATCACCACCAAGGCTCCGTTCGATCCTTCGTTCATTTGCTCGTTTTCTGTCGGTGGCCGAGCGTGTATCGAGAATGGTGCTGCTTGGCGCGGCGAGTCGTACCGTTCGGTCACGCGGTCGAGGCTGAATGACGTGAGCTTCGAGGCATCGTGCTTCATCACCACGAACTGGTTGATCTGAGAACCCATCTCGATCACTTGCTCGTAGAGACCCAGGCCCTTGAGAATCCGCAAGCCGTTGCCCCAGAGTCCAAGGATGTATCTGGCAGACGTCGTTGGCGCGTTGCGTATGGGAGAGTGAGTGCCAAGCGCCACGAGTGACAGCGAGATATCCTGGTCGCGCGCGAGAGAGAACATAGAGAGAACATACCCATCTCTCCGGTACTCTGTGGCCTTCTCGATGATGACGACGTTGCGGAAGCCGCGTTGGTGCAGCAAGGCGCCCAAGGTCAAGCCGCTGATACCGGCTCCGACGATCAGTATCCGGTGCTCCATGCCTCGAACACGACGCGACTCTCTCTCGAACACACGCGCTCGCTCACTCCCAACGCAACCAGCACCCAATCACTCTCGTCTCGTCTCTTCTGGACTCTCCACCACACCAGTACGACACTTGTGCGGCAGACGATGAGCGAGCGAGGCAGAGATTAGAAGAGAGACGAGAGAGACGCGCGAGGCAGCAGCAGCAGCACGTGACAGCGAGTGCGTGTGCGCGCTGTGGTGGTTGCTGAGGGTTACTGCGCTCCTGAGGCCGGCCCACTCCTTACGACTTCGCCACTTTTCTCGCCGAGTTCGAATGCTGTTCCGGCGCTGTCAGCGAGTCGCCAACGCCAACTCCCGCGACATTCGCATCGTTGCTGCCGCTCGCTCTCACTCGCTAACCTCCTGTCCGACTCGCTCCCCTGACTGCATGGCATCTACTGAAGAAGGCGATGGCCCCACGAGTGTGGCAGACACTGGATTCGTGCCGTTGTTCGTCGGCGGCGCTGGCGAATCACCGCAAGCCACCGACGAGGACTCGGAGCACGATCAGTACACGCTCTCGACCGAGACCGAGTTCCGACTGATGAACGACCTGCAGCGACAGATCGTGGCGACGCGTGACCAAGTGGCACAGCTGCAGGGCGCCAAGGACGAGATCTCGAAGCTGCAGCAACAGCTCGAGCATGCGCAACACCGCGTTCGCGAAGCCGAGCAGGCCGTCTCCGACGCACAGCAACAGCAGCACGCGAGCGAAGAACGCCTCGTCGCTGCCACGTCTGAGCTCGAAGCTGCACGCGCAGTCTTGGTGTCGACTCGTGCCTCGGTCTCGACGCTCGAGGCTGAGGTGCAGCAACTGCGGCAGGAGCTCGAGGAGCAGCACGCCAGCGCCGAGAGCCGCTTGCAGCAGGCGGCACGCGAGCACGAGAGCGCTCTGCGCGAGCAGGCCGAGCTGTTGCAGCAACAGGCCGAGCAACTGCAGGCTGCACACCAAGCTCTGTTGGAGGCACAACTCGCACAGGAGCGCACCGTGCAACGCGAGCATGTGGCGTTGGTCGACGTGTCGATGCCGCCATCGCTCGAGACCTACCTGCGCCACGGCGCTACCGACACGAACCACTCCCACGACTCTTCTGCCACTGCTGCTGTGCCAACAGCCATTTCCAGCGACCACGCTGCCGCCAACTCTGCCACCTCCGCGCCAAGCCACGACGAGCACGAGAAGGACGACCGAATCTCGGAGGCAGAGCGGCAGCTCGAAGTGCTGCTCGCCGAGAAGCGCGACCTCTCGTTCAACCTCACGCATGCCGAGGCTGAGATTGCGCACCAGCGTGCACGAACGTACGTATTGGCATAGTTATGGCGTCCACCAACTCGTTGCATGCCTCACACTCACACAATGTATTCCACTCTCGACAGTGAAGAAGTCAAGCGCAACTACCACTTTGCTCTGGCGGTGCTCATCGGATTGCTGGCGTGCTGGTTGCTCTCATTGTTCTAGGTCGCGATGTCAGTCACGCTATCAATCGCTATTCTCACTCGCTCGTGCTCATTTATTCGTCTCGCTCACACTACAAACCTCAATACAGCTGGCTATCGCAAAGCAGCTCACTCGAGCCTTCATCAACTTCGTCCCTGCGGCGGCTGTAGCTGCTGTAACTGCTGCTGCCGGCGCTGTTTGTCCCGCGCCACGCATTGGTTGTAGGCCTCGATGGCGTCGGTGCATCGCGGTTGCTGATACGAGTTACGGGCGAGGCAGTCCTGAATCGCACACGCCAGCTTGTGGCACACGACGCTGTCCTTGAGCTCCTCCTCCTCCATCGTTGCGGTACCGAGCGCCTTTCTTCTCGCCTGTGCCATACCCACGCCAGTGAGTCTTCTTGTGAAATAGCGCAACGGAGCGTGTCGGGAGCAGGCAAGCAAGGCAGGCATACCATGTTGGTTGAGATCGGCGAGGCAGGGGCAGAGGCAGCAAGCAAAGACAACAAGAACAGCGATGAGGTTCCGATCAATTGAACGAATGAACGAATGAACGAGCACTCGATCGTTCACTCAATTCTCCGCTTCATTCTCCCGGCTGCCGCTCTTCGGATCACATGGCGATGGCTGGAGGCGGTGTCTCTGCTCGCTCGATGGCGAAGAACCGCGTGGCTGTGATCGCCACGATGGTGATGGTGGTCGCAGTGGTCGCAGTGGTGATGATGGGCGCTGGCACGAACGCGCAGAGCTCCTCGATCCACACGACCTATCACTGGCATCTCGATCAGGTACCTCGCGCCACGCACTCGCCCTCGCGCCGAGCCTCCTCAGCTAACGTCCATTGCAATGGTATCGATAGCCCATCTACTGGCCCTACTACGGCATCCCCAGCTCCACGTACCAGGTATCGTCGCTCTCGTACTCGCGAGCGCATGCCACTCGACTCTCATCGACCCTCGTATGATGCGTCGCTTGTGTTTGTTGTCGGTGCTGCTGCTTCTTCTCGTTCAGTACGCATGGCAATCGATGCAATTGGGACCATCGCAGGGCGGCCACCCCGAGCAACCGCTGGACTCGATCTTTGGCGAGGCCGATCGAGTCGCAGGTACGGCATTCGCACCAATCGAGGCTCGCTCGCACGTGCTTGCTCGCGTACTCACATCGGGCCCAACAGACTACCAGTACATGCTGTCGAACTCGATCAACACCTGCCCCAACGTGCAGAACATGGGAGCACAAGTACGAAGCTGGCGAGAGTGCGAGCAACGTCGGTTCAGCAGCGGCAGCGGCAGCGGCAGCGGCGGCACTCACACTGCGTCGGATGCCAGGTGTCGTACGCTGGCTCATTGTTCGAGAACATCCAATCGCTCGCGAACAACAAGTGGGGCGGCTACAACCCCAACTTCAACGCCACCTACGCTCAAGTACGCTCGCTTGCTGGCACGCGACTCGATCGAACTCGGTCGGTCGGTTCGCTCGACGTTGACTGAACACGTGTGTGTGTGCGCAGGCTCGCCAGAAGCTCACGAGCGCAGGCTTCCCCAAGATGGACCTCGTGGCCTTCACGTACCACCACGCCTTGCTGCCGCTGGTCGATAAGAACGCTCTCCGCAAGGAGCTGCAGATCCATCAGTGGCTCTATCCGCAAGTACGACTCGAGAGCTCCGCTACAATGGCCTCCGCCGCCACTGCTAATAATTGAATCGATTGCCCTGCCACTCTCGATTAGATCTGGGGAACGGCGCCGAGCAACTACTCGCGAGGTCTCTTCCCGGCCGAGATGGCGTTCTCGGAGCGTGTCATTCCGCTGCTGCTCGAGATGGGCATCCAGTGGGTCGAGGTCGCCGACAACCACATTAGCCGCTGCTGCGAGAACTACGCCTTCTCGCCCGCCGGCGACAACTGCGACCCGCCCAACCCGGCCGACATTGTCAACCCGCCGCAACCCAACTGGTTCCGCCAATCGATCTCGCGCGGATGCACGCCCAACAATGCCTTCCCGTACAGCATGCAGCCGCACTATGCCCAGTACGTGAGCACTGCTCTCGGCTGCCCCTCTGTGTGTGCTCTCTCTCTCTCTCTCTCATTTGCAACTGATTGGTTTGGTGCAGATGGATCGATCCAAACTCCGGCAATGCCTCCAAGATCGTTGTGGTGCCAGCGGAAATGGCCATGAGCTGGGACGATGGTTATGCTTGCTACGGCACGCAGGACATTCAAACGGTATCGTTCTCGTTCGAGCGAGCCGGTCGCCTTCCAGCAGATGCCTTGCTGACTTACATCACGTTGGTTGATTGGTTCAGCTGGCATTCGCGAATGACCCGGCGCATCCGATGTTGATCCTGTTTGCCCACGACGGCGATAACGACTTTGGCGGCGGCTACTCGTACTACATGCAGTGCGTGCAGGGCTTCGTCAACCAAGCGGTCTCGCAGGGCTACAATCCGACTACAATCCAGCAGTACCTCAATGACTTTCCGCTCGACGAGAACGGTATGCACCGATCAATGGCGACGCTCGCAGTAAGTTCGGCGACCGTGCCACCGCCGCTGCTAACGAACGAACGCAACGGCACCCAGACATTGTGCACGTCGAGGACGGAGCGTGGGTCAATGCCGACGGCGACTTTGGCTCGCCGCAGATGATCAACTGGAATTGGCCGCTGACCGGCAACCAGACCGGCGTCGTGAATCCGTTCAACGTCACCGACGGCTGGCAGCTCAACGAGCGCAACTGGGCCGTCATCACGGCGGCGACCAACTACGTCGTGACGGCCGAGCAAGTGAGCGGCGGCGTGCGCATCGGCCAGGTGGCGTATCCGCTCTCGGACGCGACGCCGGCAGAGCTCGCGTGGCACTTCTTCCTGCCGTCGCTCGACTCTGGTTACATGTACTACGGAGCCAGTCGTATGTTGTCGTCATTGTCGTAGTCTTCTTTGATGTTATTGGCTGGTTCTAACGAGAGAAAGCGGTGTGCAGAGGTTTGTTGTGTAGCCTCGCACTGGTAGAGACCGGTCAAAGTTGCTGAGCGAGCGGGGTTGGGTTTGGGTTGGATAGGATATGCCGGATAAGCCAGCTCTGGCGTGCAACATTGCCGTCTCGAACGCCATCACAGCCTTCAAGCAGACCAAGAGCACCGACCAAACGCCACCGACCGTTTGGTATCTGATGCGGTACGTGGCGTCGTGGCACCAGTCGTTCCAGAGGGTGAGTGACTCATTGCCCTCGATGCGCAAAATCAATCAGTCAACCGTACAATCCCGGCTACTACGGTGCCGGATCGCTGTGGAGCTACAAGCTGACCGAGATGTCGAACGACTTTTACGTGTACACGTTCGCGTACGACGTGTCGGGCATCAAGAGCCTCGTTCTCTCGTACCGCCTCGACAACGACGGCAAGAACCCGCTCGATGACGTGGCGAACGAGGTGTTCGATCCGCCGGCACTCGGGCTCGATTGCTGTGGCCCGTGGATCAACGTCACCATGACCAAGAGACCGTTCCCTGCCGGAAACGAGTCTGGCGTCGTGTTCTCGGTCACGCCGACGGCCATCGCCGACGAGTACTACTATCAGCGTACGACCACCACCACCACGACGATGGTGAGATGCTCCGCTCCTTGATCACTCGCTCACTCACTCCTGATCGCGCCGTTCAGTGCAAGGCTTCACCAACGTGCTGATCGACTACTTTGTGACGGCGGTCGATACGCTCGGCAACGTGGCCACCACCGACATCTACCACGTGTACGTCGGCAACTTTACGCAGTATCAGGTGGCGCCGAGCAATCCCTTCCCGCCTCCGCCGGGCTCCTCCTTCGAATCGCATCGCTTTCCGTGAGCGGTCATCGAGTCATTGATCGAGCGCCGTCGTAATCTCTCACTCACTCACTCTCGCTAGCACTCTCGTTTCGTTTCGTTTCCATGCCGCAAGAAACGCGCGGCTCCAATCAGGCGGCGGCGCATTCACGCACTCACTCGTTCGCTCGTTCGTGTCATGATAACGACTCGGTGCACATTCGCATCAGCTCTCGCATCCGCTCGGCATTCAGCGCCTCGAAGGTCTCAAGATCGTAGGCGTTGAAGACGCCGGCGAACTCGAGGCACGCAGGCGGTTGGCCGTAGAGCTCACGCGCCGCTTGGCGGAGCAGAGGGTCGCGCACTCGTGGAAAGAGGTAGATGCGCTCGGCAGTGACCAGCACGTTGTGCGGCCGGTTGGATTCGATGCAGGCAGCGAGGTCGGCGCATGCACGAGCGACGCTCGTAGCGTCCAGCACGTCGTACACGTGGTGCGCCGCCGGGTAGTCGCGAACCGAGTAGCGAGCGCCGAGCGCGCTGCTCGTGTGCTCGGGCTCGGGCTCGACCGCGAGCGTGAACAGCGGCACGTCGGCGCGCGGATACAGCTGCATGTGCAGATGATTGACGGTGGCACCGGCGGACCACGACGAGAAGAAGACAAAGAGCTCGCGCGTATGGTGTGACACAAAGTCGATGGCGGCGTAGAGGTCGTGGCGCGTGAGCACCTGCGGCCGTAGCTCCGACGCCACGAGCAACACGTGCAGGTACGCGAGCGGGAACTTGTTGACCAAGACGCTGTAGGAAGCGCGCCTCACTGACGACACGGCGCCGTCATCGGTCGTGCTCGCGAGTGGCTCGATGGCAAGAGCGACATGAGGTACGAGGCGCTCGGCATCGAGCACCTTTGTGAAGTTGAACTTGTCGGCTCCGAAGAGCGCCGGCTGCACGACGACCTCATCGCGCGACGGCCAGACCTTGTCACAGTCGTCGGCTGTGCCCTTCTTCTCACGCATCTTGCGTCGACCATCGAGTCGTTTCGTAAAGAAGCCATCTGAGAGAGCGAGCGAGAGCGAGCAAGGTTGGTTTGGTCAGGTACACTCTTGGAGCCAATGAGCCGATGAGCGAGATGAATGAGACCCACCTACGATCTCGTACGCATCGAACTCGAGTGGATTGTATGCGATCGGTCGTTGTGCGAGTGGCAGCGATGGAATGGCAGCGAGGAGTTCGTCATACTTGAGTCGTAGTATCTGATCGAGTGCCATATCTCACGCGAGCGTGAGCGTGATGCAACGAGAACAGAGCGAGCAAGAGACTGATTCACCAACCAACAGCAGCAGCAATCTCTCTCTGCATCTCGAGATCGATGATCGATCTCTCGTTTATCTAACTGTACACTATCTATAGGACCGCTGCGCTCGCTCTCGATTGCCATCGAGTGAGTGGGCACAGAATAACAAAAGCTAATACAACAACAACAGCAGCAGCAGGAGTAGCAGCATCAGCTATGGCGTCGTGCTGAACACCTGAGCCTCGCCATTCTGGTCGTTGGATTGCACGGTGAACGTGAACTTGGCCGACGCGTTGGGGTTGATGGTCGCGGCCGAGAAGCGCCCGTTCTTGTCGACGACCACGACCGAGACGGTCGACTGCGGATTGAAGCTCGAGATCTCCGAGAGGGCGGCGTTGGCCGCCGCGTCGACCGACATACCCGAGCGCATGGACATGACGGCTCTGAGCGCCGGCAGGAAGCGCAATAGCGCGTCGTAGTCGCCCGTGGCGATCGCTCCACCGACACCATTGTCGCAGTAGACTGCGGCGCCGGGTACAGCGACGCCACTGACGGCACCGTGGATTCGGAACGGCCTGCCGTTGCTCGAGGCACCGCACGCCATGTGGCCCTTCCGATCGATGACGAGCTGCGCCAGCAGAGTCAGCAGGGGCGTCGAGGCCGCGTCGACCGATCGACGACGGTGGTCATCGCCATTGCCAGCCGTCTCGTGGTGGAGGCCAAAGGCAGCGGCGGAGCTAAAAGCGGCGGCGGTGGCGTTGGTGGTGTTGGTGGCACTCGGCGGCTGGTTGGGCGGCACGGGACACGACGAGTAGCTCTGGTTGCGCCAGCAGTTGGGCGTGCAGTTGGCAGCGAGCCACGCCGTATACGAGGCGTTCAGGGCCGGAGTCTCGAGCGAGTGCTGCACGAAGCCGACGCGCTGCGCAAAGTCCGACGCGTCGTCGCCGACCAGCAGCGAGTGCTGCGTGAGCTGCATCACCATGCGAGCGACGCTGATGGCCGGCGAGATGCGCTTGAGGTTGCCGACGGCGCCGACGCTCATGTTGGGCGCCCACATGATGATGGCATCGAGAGTCGACTCGCCCTGGTCGGTCGGGTTGGCGCCGGCGCCCGAGATGCCGTGGCAGTCTTTGGACTCGCAGAAGGAGCAGCCGTGCTCGACGGCATCGAGCGCCACGCCGCCGCTGGCGTTCACGAGCGCGTACGCGACTCTCGAGGCCGCGACCGAGTCGCCGAGCGTGAAGACGATCGGCCAGTCGGTCTGGTCGGCGATCTGCTCGGCGCTGCCCTCGTACACCAGGCCGAGATAGAGCGCCTCGCCGACCACGGCCAGCACGACGAGCGAGATCGCCACGGCACCGAGCACCCAACACAAGAGCCGCAGATACGACTGGTTGCGTAGATGGCTGCGGAATCGGTTCTCGAGCGCCTCAAAGTACGCTTCCTCCTCCTGCATCGTAACCCTTGCGAGTGAGCGAGCTCGTCGATCGCTTGATTGATGGATTGATGAGATGCAGCCACGAGAGCGCGAGCAATGAACGAATGAATCGATCGAAAGAGCGAAACGAAGAGTAAAAAGTGCCTCTGCGTACCCCAAATAAGACGCATATTCCGGGGCATGGGTATAAAAGCCCTCCTCTGCCGTCGTTCTGCGTCTCATTCTCTTGTCGCCCTCGTGTCGATCACACACTCGCTCTCTCTCGCTCTCTCTCGGCTACCACTCACACGACCGACGGCACCATGAACCAGTTGTTCGCCATGAAGAAGGCCCAACAAGCGGCCAAGGCTGCACAGGCGGCAGCGGCGGCAGAGGCAGCGGCGGCGTCGGGCTCTTCATCGGCTGACGGCGGCGCGGCGCCGAGCGTCGATGCCAACTCGGGCTGGGTCGCTACGTCGTCGTCGACGCGCCACTCGGCCGTCGTCAAGCGCATCCAGACAGGTAGGGTAGAGCAGTAGTAGCTTCGAGGCGGCACGCGTGTGTTTTGCGGCGTGCGACTGACGCTCTTTCTGCGCGGCGCGCGATAGACCTCGATCAAATGGAGGAGATCCCTGGCGCCAAGCTGACGGTGCCCGACCCCGACAACCCTCTGCGATTCGCCGTCACCATCACGCCCGACGAGGGCTACTGGGCACGAGGCGTCTACTTGTTCGACATGGTGGTGCCGCTCGCATACCCGGTCGAGCCTCCCAAGGTCACATGCAACACGCAGGTACGTCTGCCTCTCTCGATCTCGATCTCTCGATCTGTGCGTGCGTGTGTTGATCTCTCGTCGCTCGCTCGTCTAGATCTACCACCCGAACATCGACCTCGAGGGCCACGTGTGCCTCAACATTCTGCGCAAGGACTGGACCGCCGTGCTGGGCTTGCAGCAGGTGATCTTCGGTCTGGTGATGCTCTTCCAGGAGCCGAACCCCGACGACCCCTTAAACGTCGAGGCCGCGCAGCACTTTATTCGCAACCTCGACGACTTTAAGCGCACGGTCGACCGCACGATGAAGGGCGGCCGCCACTTTGGCAAGGACTTTCCGCGCTTGCTCTAAGGAGAGCCAGCGTGTGCGTGTGCGTGTGCGTGTGCGTGTGCGTGTGTCTCATTCGCCGGCTCCGGTTGTACTCGATCGCGAGTCCCTCTCTCCCTCCACTCTCTGCAGCGTGCGCGCTTGCGGCCGCACCGTCTTCCCTCCCCTATCTTGGCTCCTTCGTCGCCTTCTTCTCCATCGAAGCGAGTTTGTTATCAATACACTCCGGCTCTCACTCTCTCCGTGATTCATTCCACAAACTAAACATACACGTTCAGCAGCCAGCATCACGTACAACTCACTCACCCACTCACTCACTCGTTGCTGCCATCGTCATCGTCTTCGCTGGTCTGCAGACCCTGAGTCTCGGCGATGGCCTGCGACACGTTGCTGAACCACAGTTGCAGGTCGTCCGCGAGCTGGAACACCATCAAGAAGCCGCTCTCGCCCCACACGGGCTCAATGTCGCTCCTCTTGATGCGCAGCACGTGTTCGACATCGCGACCTGCCGCCACCGCCACCAACGCAAGGGCAACAATGCCAATCAGTGCCTTGCTCACGCGGCGTGCATTCAGTGCGCTGCTCCATACCGAGGCGCATCGAGTCGTTCTTGCAATCCACCAAGTCGACGGTACATCGCTCGAGCGGCAGCACAGCTGAGAGCAGGTAGCGCCGGTTGCGCTCGACGCCGACCACCAGCACGTCGGACATCAAGAAGAAGTGGCTCTCGATGACGCGGTTCTTCTTCTCCTTGGCGCGGTAGAGCACGTGCGGAAAGAGGTCCTTGCAGATCATGCGGCGGAACGGCTTGGCGAGCTCGAGATCCTGCGACTCGGTGCTGAACAGCTCCTGCACCTGCAGCACCTGCGCCTGCGTGTCGGACTCGAGCATGCACTCGTTGACCT
>Ga0209935_1004077_pt1 | contig 13915 bp, 10 predicted proteins | sample ThiBio_1000_plan_2_FD_183958 | JGI IMG/M metagenome (GOLD analysis project Ga0209935, IMG submission 183958) | Wastewater bioreactor microbial communities from Cape Town, South Africa - Thiocy_cont_1000_plan (SPAdes) | ecosystem: Engineered > Bioreactor > Thiocyanate-remediating >... | reverse complement strand
CTTGCTTGCCGAGCTTGGACACGAACGAGCCGCCGCCATCATCATCAGTACATGAGAATACTTGCACTCGATGATTCCAGCTATCAGCGACGAGCAAGAGGTCTCGACGATGGTCGAACACCAAGTCTCGAGGGAAGTTGAACAGGCCATCATCACTGCCGTAGTCCTTGGTGCCGATCGAGAGCTTGATTCGAGCATCACGATCAAGAGCATCGTCATCCATCTCTTCCTCTTCAATCTCTCTCTCTCTCTCTCTCTCTCTCACTCTCTCACAAAACGACAAAGAGATGATCCAAGCTCCAAACTGCTCAACCCAAAGAGATGAAGATATGAAGCTCTCTCACACGAGACACGAGACACGAGACACGAGACACCAAGCAAGCAAGCAACGAGCAACAAGAAGCAACAACAACCAATCGATGAAGGAACAAAGAACAGCACCTCCCTCCCTCAACCAACCAATCCCTCACTCTCACGAGCCTCTTCTTGATGATGACGATGATGTATTTGATTGGTGTTTGATTGATGACATCGTCCAATATGAGCGATATCAAGAGAATTGGTGATCGTGTAAGTGTGCTGGCTGATGAGAATGACGACGACGACGAGGGATAGATGCTGTCTCGTCACATCATCGCACACTTGCTTCTTCGAGATGCACCTTGTGGCGATGGCGTGATCGCTGTGGTCGCAGATTATTGTTGTTGTTGAAGACGAACCGTGAGCTCTGAAGGCTCGAGATACGAGAAGATCTCGAACAAGAGCTCGTTCGGAATCATCGACATCGCCGAACAATCATCGACCAGCGATCGAATCATCGTCATCGTCGACACTGCTTGTTTCATCCATGATGGTGCATATTGATGACGATCTGGACACCAAACGAACGTGTCGGCAAGCCATTGATTGGCTCCAATCACATGCACTCGATTGCCTGCCGAGAAGGCGATGAGACCTCGATGCTCGTCGAATGCAACATCCGATGGCCTCTCGATGCCGCAATCGAACGATGAGATGTGATGGCCTTCGTGAGTGAATGATTGCAATCGACGATTGCTGGTGTCGGCGACTATGATTCGACCTTGGTTGGCGATGCACACTCCTCGAGGATAATTGAACTGGCATGGTCGATTGCCTCGAGAGCCGAACTCGAACAAGAACGAGCCATCGATCGACGACAATACTTGCACTCGATGATTCTCGGTATCAGTGACGATGATTCGATGTCGATCATCATCGATCGCAATGCCCGATGGATAATGGAACTCACCAGGTTGAGATCCTTGCTTGCCGCCGATCTTGAACAAGAACGAGAGATCGATCGACGACAAGAACACCAATCGCTGGTTGTCGGTATCGACGATGATGATGCGATGATGATGCTTGTCGATCGCAATACCTCGAGGATTGAAGAGCACGAGGTCTCCTGATCCACGATGGCCGACGCATGACAAGGGCGATTGCTCGCTCAGAGACCATGATTGTACTCGATGATTGCCCGCATCAGCGACGAGGATGCGATCATGATCGTGGTCGATCGCAATTCCCCATGGATTCGCGAGCTGGCCTGGTTGGTACCCTCCCTCGCCGAACTTGGACACGAACGAGCCGCCGCCATCATCATCACACGAGAGTACTTGCACTCGATGATTGAAGCTATCGACAACGAGCAAGAGGCCTCGATGGTCGAACACCAAGTCCATAGGGTTATTGAACAGGCCATCGGCATCGCCATCTTGCTTGGTGCCGATCGAGAGCTTGATTCGAGCATCACGATCAAGAGCATCGTCTCCCATCTCTTCCACTTCAGTCTCTCTCTCAAAGAGATGCTCCAAGCTCCAAATTGCTCAAGCCAAAGAGAAGATATGAGGCTCTCACACACACATACACACACACGAGACACGAGACATGAGAGACACCAAGCAACGAGCAACAAGGAGCAACAAGAACCAATCGATGAAGGATCAAAGAACAGCACCTCCCTCACCAACCAACCACTCCCTCACTCACACGAGCCTCTTCTTCTTGATGATGACGATGATGTATTTGATTGGTGTTTGATTGATGACATCGTCCAATATGAGCGATATCAAGAGAATTGGTGATCGTGTGAGAGTGTGAGTGTGCTGGCTGATGAGAATGACGACGACGAGGAGGGATAGATGGTGTCTCGTCACATCATCACGCACTTCCTCCCTCGAGATTGATCGCATGGCGACGATGATGACGATGATGTGGCCGTTGCGGCGTCGGATTGACGTTGTTGATCAAGAGTAACCTCGAGCTCTGGAGACTCGAGATACGAGAAGATCTCGAACAAGAGCTCGTTCGGAATCATCGACATCGCCGAAGAATCATCGACCAGCGATCGAATCATCGTCATCGTCGACACTGCTTGCTTCATCCATGATGGTGCATATCGATGACGATCCACGCGCCAAACGAACGTGTCGGCAAGCCATTGATTGGCTCCAATCACATGCACTCGATTGCCTGCCGAGAAGGCGATGAGACCTCGATGCTCGTCGAACGCAACTGCATATGGCCTCTCGATGCCGCAATCGAACGACGAGATGTGATGGCCTTCGTGAGTGAACGATTGCAATCGGTTGTTGAATTGGTCGGCGACGATGATTCGGCCTTGGTTGGCGATGCACACTCCTCGAGGATAATTGAACTGGCATGGTTGATTGCCTCGAGAGCCGAACTCGAACAAGAACGAGCCATCGATCGACGACAATACTTGCACTCGATGATTCTTGGTATCGGAGACGATGATTCGATGTCGATCATCATCGATCGCAATGCCCGATGGGCAACAGAACTCACCAGGTTGAAATATGTGCTTGCCGCCAATGCAGAACAAGAACGAGAGATCGATCGACGACAAGAACACCAATCGATCGTTGTTGGAGTCGACGACGACGATGCGATGATGATGGTTGTCGATCGCGATGCCTCGAGGAGCGTAGAACTCGAGATCTCCTGATCCACGATGGCCGATGCACGACAAAGATGATTGGTCGCTTAGTGGCCATGACTGTACTCGATCATTGCCCGCATCAGTGACGAGGATGCGATCATGATCGTGATCGATCGCAATGCCATAAGGATTCGCGAGGTGGCCTGGTTGGTCACCGAGTTTGGACACGAACGAGCAACCATCGTCAGTAGACGAGAGTACTTGCACTCGACTATTGCCGTTATCGACGACGAGCAAGAGGCCTCGACGATGGTCGAACACCAAGTCCACAGGTAACGAGAACAGGCCATCAGCATGGCCTTCTTGCTTGGTGCCGATCGAGAGCTGGATTCGAGCATCTCGATCAAGGGCATCGTCTCCCATCTCTTCCTCTTCAATCTCTCTCTCAGTCTCTCACAACGACAAAGAGATGATCCAAGCTCCAAACTGCTCAACCCAAAGAGATGAAGATATGAAGCTCTCTCACACACTCACACACGGTACACGAGAGAGACACCAAGCAACAAGCAACGAGCAACAAAGAGCAACAAGAACCAATCGATGAAGGAACAAAGAACAGCACCTCCCTCCCTCAACCAACCACTCCCTCACTCACACGAGCCTCTTCTTCTTGATGATGACGATGATGTATTTGATTGGTGTTGGATTGATGACATCGTCCAATATGAACGATCTCAAGAGAATTGGTGATCGTGTGTGAGCGTGAGTGTGCTGGCTGATGAGAATGACGACGACGACGAGGATAGATGCTGTCTCGTCACATCATCACACACTTGCTTCTTCGAGATGCACCTTGTGGCGATGGCGTGATCGCTGTGGTCGCAGATTATTGTTGTTGTTGGAGACGAACCGTGAGCTCTGAAGGCTCGAGATACGAGAAGATCTCGAACAAGAGCTCGTTCGGAATCATCGACATCGCCGAATCATCGACCAGCGATCGAATCATCGTCATCGTCGACACTGCTTGCTTCATCCATGATGGTGCATATCGATGACGATCTGGACGCCATGTGAACGTGTCGGCAAGCCATTGATTGGCTCCAATCACATGCACTCGATTGCCTGCCGAGAAGGCGATGAGACCTCGATGCTCGTCGAATGCAACTTCATGTGGCTGTCCGAGGCTGCGGCAATCGAACGACGAGATGTGATGGCCTTCGTGAGTGAATGATTGCAATCGACGATTGTTGGTGTCGGCAACGATGATTCGGCCTTGATTGGCGATGCACAATCCTTGAGGACTGTCGAGTTGGCATGGTTGGTCGCCTTCCTCGCCGAACTCGAACAAGAACGAGCCATCGATCGACGACAATACTTGCACTCGATGATTGAAGGTATCACAGACGATGATTCGATGTCGATCATCATCGATCGCAATGCCCGATGGCCGACAGAACTCTCCAGGTTGGTCGCCCTCCTTGCCGCCGATCTTGCATAAGAACGAGGGATCGATCGACAAGAACACCATTCGATCGTTGTATCTATCGACGATGATGATGCGATGATGATGCTTGTCGATCGCGATGCCTCGAGGTTCGTAGAACTCGAGGTCTCCTGATCCATACTGACCGATGCACGACAAGAACGATTGCTTGCTCAATGGCCATGATTGTATGCGATTGTTGCTGCTATCGACGATGAGGATGCGATCATGATCGTGATCGATCGCAAGGCCACATGGATATTTGAACTGGCCTGGTTGGTTGCCTTCCTCGCCGAGCTTGGACACGAGCGAGCCATCATCACACGAGAATACTTGCACTCGATGATTGAAGCTATCGACAACGAGCAAGAGACCTTGACGATGGTCGAACACCAAGCCCATAGGGTTATTGAACAGGCCATCAGCATCGCCGGGCTGCTTGGTGCCGATCGAGAGCTTGATTCGAGCATCACGATCAAGAGCATCGTCTCCCATCTCTTCCACTTCAGTCTCTCTCAAAGAGATGCTCCAAACTCCAAATTGCTCAAGCCAAAGAGATGAAGATATGAAGCTCTTTCACACACGAGACACGAGACACCAAGCAAGCAAGCAACGAGCAACAAGGAGCAACAAGAACCAATCGATGAAGGATCAAAGAACAGCACCTCCCTCACCAACCAACCACTCCCTCACTCACACGAGCCTCTTCTTGATGATGATGACGGTGATGTATTTGATTGGTGTTTGATTGATGACATCGTCCAATATGAGCGATATCAAGAGAATTGGTGATCGTGTGAGAGTGTGAGTGTGCTGGCTGATGAGAATGACGACGACGAGGAGGGATAGATGGTGTCTCGTCACATCATCACGCACTTCCTCCCTCGAGATTGATCGCATGGCGACGACGATGACGATGATGTGGCCGTTGCGGCGTCGGATTGACGTTGTTGATCAAGAGTAATCTCGAGCTCTGGAGACTCGAGATACGAGAAGATCTCGAACAAGAGCTCGTTCGGAATCATCGACATCGCCGAAGAATCATCGACCAGCGATCGAATCATCGTCATCGTCGACACTGCTTGCTTCATCCATGATGGTGCATATCGATGACGATCCACGCGCCAAACGAACGTGTCGGCAAGCCATTGATTGGCTCCAATCACATGCACTCGATTGCCTGCCGAGAAGGCGATGAGACCTCGATGCTCGTCGAACGCAACTGCATATGGCCTCTCGATGCCGCAATCGAACGACGAGATGTGATGGCCTTCGTGAGTGAACGATTGCAATCGGTTGTTGAATTGGTCGGCGACGATGATTCGGCCTTGGTTGGCGATGCACACTCCTCGAGGATAATTGAACTGGCATGGTTGATTGCCTCGAGAGCCGAACTCGAACAAGAACGAGCCATCGATCGACGACAATACTTGCACTCGATGATTCTTGGTATCGGAGACGATGATTCGATGTCGATCATCATCGATCGCAATGCCCGATGGGCAACAGAACTCACCAGGTTGAAATATGTGCTTGCCGCCAATGCAGAACAAGAACGAGAGATCGATCGACGACAAGAACACCAATCGATCATTGTTGGAGTCGACGACGATGATGCTTGTCGATCGCAATACCTCGAGGAGCGTAGAACTCGAGGTCTCCTGATCCACGATGGCCGATGCACGACAAAGATGATTGGTCGCTTAGTGGCCATGACTGTACTCGATCATTGCTCGCATCAGTGACGAGGATGCGATCATGATCGTGATCGATCGCAAGGCCATAAGGATTCGCGAGCGGGCCTGGTTGGTCACCGAGTTTGGACACGAACGAGCATCCATCGTCAGTAGACGAGAGTACTTGCACTCGACTATTGCCGCAATCGACGACGAGCAAGAGGCCTCGACGATGGTCGAACACCAAGTCCACAGGTAACGAGAACAGGCCATCAGCATGGCCTTCTTGCTTGGTGCCGATCGAGAGCTGGATTCGAGCATCTCGATCAAGAGCATCGTCTCCCATCTCTTCCACTTCAATCTCTCTCTCACTCTCTCAACACGACAAAGAGATGATCCAAGCTCCAAACTGCTCAACCCAAAGAGATGAAGATATGAAGCTCTCACACTCACACACACGAGACACGAGACACGAGAAGAGACACCAAGCAAGCAAGCAAGCAAGCAAGCAAGCAACCAAGCAACCAAGCAACAAGAACCAATCGATGAAGGAACAAAGAACAGCACCTCCCTCACCCAACCACTCCCTCACTCACACGAGCCTCTTCTTGATGATGATGACGATGATGTATTTGATTGGTGTTGGATTGATGACATCGTCCAATATGAGCGATCTCAAGAGAATTGGTGATCGTGTGAGAGTGTGAGTGTGCTGGCTGATGAGAATGACGACGACGACGAGGATAGATGCTGTCTCGTCACATCATCACGCACTTGCTTCTTCGAGATGCACCTTGTGGCGATGGCGTGTTCGTTGTGGCCGCAGATTGTTGTTGAGCTCGTTGTTGGAGACGAACCACGAGCTCTGGAGGCTCAAAGATACGAGAAGATCTCGAACAAGAGCTCGTTCGGAATCATCGACATCGCCGACGAATCATCGACCAGCGATCGAATCATCGTCATCGTCGACACTGCTTGCTTCATCCATGATGGTGCATATCGATGACGATCTGGACGCCATGTGAACGTGTCGGCAAGCCATTGATTGGCTCCAATCACATGCACTCGATTGTCTGCCGAGAAGGCGATGAGACCTCGATGCTCGTCGAATGCAACTTCATATGGCCTCTCGAAGCCGCAATCGAACGACGAGATGTGATGGCCTTCGTGAGTGAACGATTGCAATCGACGATTGTTGGTGTCGGCGACGATGACTCGGCCTTGATTGGCGATGCACAATCCTTGAGGACTGTCGAGTTGGCATGGTAGATTGCCTTCCTCGCCGAACTCGAACAAGAACGAGCCATCGATCGACGACAATACTTGCACTCGATGATTGAAGGTATCACAGACGATGATTCGATGTCGATCATCATCGATCGCAATGCCCGATGGCCGACAGAACTCTCCAGGTTGGCCGCCCTCCTTGCCGCCGATCTTGCATAAGAACGAGAGATCGATCGACAAGAACACCAATCGATTGTTGAAGTAATCAGCTACGATGATGCGACGATGATGCTTGTCGATCGCAATGCCTCGAGGTTCGTAGAACTCGAGGTCTCCTGATCCATACTGGCCGATGCACGACAAGAGCGATTGCTCGCTCAATGGCCATGATTGTATGCGATTGTTGCTGCTATCAACGATGAGGATACGATCATGATCGTGATCGATCGCAAGGCCACATGGATATTTGAGCTGGCCTGGTTGGTTGCCTTCCTCGCCGAGCTTGGACACGAGCGAGCCATCATCACACGAGAATACTTGCACTCGATGATTGTGGGTGTCTGCGACGAGCAAGAGACCTTGACGATGGTCGAACGCCAAGTCCAAAGGGTTATTGAACAGGCCATCAGCACTGCTTCGATGCTTGGTGCCGATCGAGAGCTTGATTCGAGCATCACGATCAAGAGCATCGTCTCCCATCTCTTCCACTTCAGTCTCTCTCTCAAAACCACAAAGAGATGCTCCAAGCTCCAAACTGCTCAAGCCAAAGAGATGAAGATATGAAGCTCTCACACACACACGAGAGACACCAAGCAAGCAAGCAAAGAGCAACAAGAAGCAACAAGAACCAATCGATGAAGGATCAAAGAACAGCACCTCCCTCACCCAACCAATCCCTCACTCTCACGAGCCTCTTCTTCTTGATGATGATGACGATGATGTATTTGATTGGTGTTGGATTGATGACATCGTCCAATATGAGCGATATCAAGAGAATTGGTGATCGTGTGAGAGTGTGAGTGTGCTGGCTGATGAGAATGACGACGACGAGGAGGGATAGATGGTGTCTCGTCACATCATCACGCACTTCCTCCCTCGAGATTGATCGCATGGCGACGACGACGATGTGGCCGTTGCGGCGTCGGATTGACGTTGTCGATCAAGAGTAATCTCGGGCTCTGGAGACTCGAGATACGAGAAGATCTCGAACAAGAGCTCGTTCGGAATCATCGACATCGCCGACTCATCGACCAGCGATCGAATCATCGTCATCGTCGACACTGCTTGCTTCATCCATGATGGTGCATATCGATGACGATCTGGACTCCATGATGTGAACGTGTCGGCAAGCCATTGGTTGGCTCCAATCACATGCACTCGATTGCCTGCCGTGAAGGCGATGAGACCTCGATGCTCGTCGAATGCAACTGCATATGGCCTCTCGATGCCGCAATCGAACGACGAGACGTGATGGCCTTCGTGAGTGAACGATTGCAATCGGTTGTTGAATTGGTCGGCAACGATGATTCGGCCTTGGTTGGCGATGCACACTCCTCGAGGACTCTTGAACTGGCATTCCTCGCCGAACTCGAACAAGAACGAGCCATCGATCGACGACAATACTTGCACTCGGTTGTTGCCAGTATCAGAGACGATGATTCGATGTCGATCATCATCGATCGCAATGCTCGATGGGCAATGGAACTCGCCAGGTTGAGATCCTTGCTTGTCGCCAATGCGGAACAAGAACGAGAGATCGATCGACGACAAGAACACCAATCGATTGTTGTTGGCGTCGGCGATGATGATGCGATGATGATGCTTGTCGATCGCAATACCTCGAGGAGCGTAGAACTCGAGGTCTCCTGATCCACGATGGCCGACGCACGACAAGAACGATTGCTCGCTCAGAGACCATGATTGTACTCGATCATTGCCCGTATCAGTGACGAGGATGCGATCATGATCGTGATCGATCGCAAGGCCATAAGGATTCGCGAGCGGGCCTTGATACTTGCCTCTCTCGGCGAACTTGGACACGAACGAGCATCCATCGTCAGTAGACGAGAGTACTTGCACTCGACTATTGCCGCTATCGACGACGAGCAAGAGGTCTCGACGATGGTCGAACGCCAAGTCCACAGGTAACCAGAACAGACCATCAGCATTGCGTGGTTGCTTGGTGCCGATCGAGAGCTGGAGTCGAGCATCTCGATCAAGAGCATCGTCTCCCATCTCTTCCACTTCAGTCTCTCTCTCAACACGACAAAGAGATGCTCCAAGCTCCAAACTGCTCAAGCCAAAGAGGTGAAGATATGAAGCTCACACACACGAGACACGAGAGACGAGAGACACCAAGCAACAAGAAGCAACAAGAACCAATCGATGAAGGAACAAAGAACAGCACCTCCCTCCCTCCCCAACCACTCACACACACGAGCCTCCTCTTCTTGACGATGATGACGATGATGTATTTGATTGGTGTTGATGACATCGCTCAACATGCATGATATCAAGAGAATTGGTGATCATGTGTGAGCGTGAGTGTGCTGGCTGATGAGAATGACGACGAGGAGGAGGGATAGATGCTGTCTCGTCACATCATCACGCACTTCCTTCTTCGAGATGCACCTTGTGGCGATGGCGTGATCGTTGTGGTCGCAGATTGTTGTTGAGCTCGTTGTTGGAGACGAACCACGAGCTCTGAAGGCTCGAGATACGAGAAGATCTCGAACAAGATCTCGTTCGGAATCATCGACATCGCCGCCGACTCATCGACCAGCGATCGAATCATCGTCATCGTCGACACTGCTTGCTTCATCCATGATGGTGCATATCGATGGAGATCTGGACACCAAACGAACTTGGTGTCGGCAAGCCATTGATTGGCTCCAATCACATGCACTCGATTGCCTGCCGTGAAGGCGATGAGACCTCGATGCTCGTCGAATGCAACTTCATATGGCTGTCCGAGGCTGCGGCAATCGAACGACGAGATGTGATGGCCTTCGTGAGTGAACGATTGCAATCGACGATTGTTGGTGTCGGCGACGATGACTCGGCCTTGATTGGCGATGCACAATCCTTGAGGACTGTCGAGTTGGCATGGTAGATTGCCTTCCTCGCCGAACTCGAACAAGAACGAGCCATCGATCGACGACAATACTTGCACTCGATGATTGAAGGTATCACAGACGATGATTCGATGTCGATCATCATCGATCGCAATGCCCGATGGCCGACAGAACTCTCCAGGTTGGCCGCCCTCCTTGCCGCCGATCTTGCATAAGAACGAGAGATCGATCGACAAGAACACCAATCGATTGTTGAAGTAATCAGCTACGATGATGCGACGATGATGCTTGTCGATCGCAATGCCTCGAGGTTCGTAGAACTCGAGGTCTCCTGATCCATACTGGCCGATGCACGACAAGAGCGATTGCTCGCTCAATGGCCATGATTGTATGCGATTGTTGCTGCTATCAACGATGAGGATACGATCATGATCGTGATCGATCGCAAGGCCACATGGATATTTGAGCTGGCCTGGTTGGTTGCCTTCCTCGCCGAGCTTGGACACGAGCGAGCCATCATCACACGAGAATACTTGCACTCGATGATTGTGGGTGTCTGCGACGAGCAAGAGACCTTGACGATGGTCGAACGCCAAGTCCAAAGGGTTATTGAACAGGCCATCAGCACTGCTTCGATGCTTGGTGCCGATCGAGAGCTTGATTCGAGCATCACGATCAAGAGCATCGTCTCCCATCTCTTCCACTTCAGTCTCTCTCTCAAAACCACAAAGAGATGCTCCAAGCTCCAAACTGCTCAAGCCAAAGAGATGAAGATATGAAGCTCTCACACACACACGAGAGACACCAAGCAAGCAAGCAAAGAGCAACAAGAAGCAACAAGAACCAATCGATGAAGGATCAAAGAACAGCACCTCCCTCACCCAACCAATCCCTCACTCTCACGAGCCTCTTCTTCTTGATGATGATGACGATGATGTATTTGATTGGTGTTGGATTGATGACATCGTCCAATATGAGCGATATCAAGAGAATTGGTGATCGTGTGAGTGTGCTGGCTGATGAGAATGACGACGAGGAGGAGGGATAGATGCTGTCTCGTCACATCATCACGCACTTCCTCCCTCGAGATTGATCGCATGGCGACGACGACGATGTGGCCGTTGCGGCGTCGGATTGACGTTGTCGATCAAGAGTAACCTCGGGCTCTGGAGACTCGAGATACGAGAAGATCTCGAACAAGAGCTCGTTCGGAATCATCGACATCGCCGCCGACTCATCGACCAGCGATCGAATCATCGTCATCGTCGACACTGCTTGCTTCATCCATGATGGTGCATATCGATGACGATCTGGACGCCATGCGAACGTGTCGGCAAGCCATTGGTTGGCTCCAATCACGTGCACTTGACAGCCTGCCGTGAAGGCGATGAGACCTCGATGCTCGTCGAATGCAACTGCATGTGGCCTCTCGATGCCGCAATCGAACGACGAGATGTGATGGCCTTCGTGAGTGAACGATTGCAATCGGTTGTTGAATTGGTCGGCAACGATGATTCGGCCTTGGTTGGCGATGCACACTCCTCGAGGACTCTTGAACTGGCATTCCTCGCCGAACTCGAACAAGAACGAGCCATCGATCGACGACAATACTTGCACTCGGTTGTTGCCAGTATCAGAGACGATGATTCGATGTCGATCATCATCGATCGCAATGCTCGATGGGCAATGGAACTCGCCAGGTTGAGATCCTTGCTTGTCGCCAATGCGGAACAAGAACGAGAGATCGATCGACGACAAGAACACCAATCGATTGTTGTTGGCGTCGGCGATGATGATGCGATGATGATGCTTGTCGATCGCAATACCTCGAGGAGCGTAGAACTCGAGGTCTCCTGATCCACGATGGCCGACGCACGACAAGAACGATTGCTCGCTCAGAGACCATGATTGTACTCGATCATTGCCCGTATCAGTGACGAGGATGCGATCATGATCGTGATCGATCGCAAGGCCATAAGGATTCGCGAGCTGGCCTTGATACTTGCCTCTCTCGGCGAACTTGGACACGAACGAGCATCCATCGTCAGTAGACGAGAGTACTTGCACTCGACTATTGCCGCAATCGACGACGAGCAAGAGGTCTCGACGATGGTCGAACACCAAGTCCACAGGTAACCAGAACAGACCATCAGCATTGCGTGGTTGCTTGGTGCCGATCGAGAGCTGGATTCGAGCATCACGATCTCCCATCTCTTCCTCTTCAGTCTCTCTCTCTCTCTCTCTCTCTCAACACGACAAAGAGATGCTCCAAACTCCAAACTGCTCAAGCCAAAGAGGTGAAGATATGAAGCTCACACACACACACACACACACACACACACACACACACACACACACACACGAGACACGAGAGACGAGAGACACCAAGCAACAAGAAGCAACAAGAACCAATCGATGAAGGAACAAAGAACAGCACCTCCCTCCCTCAACCAACCACTCCCTCACTCACACGAGCCTCCTCTTCTTGATGATGATGACGATGATGTATTTGATTGGTGTTGGATTGATGACATCGCTCAACATGCATGATATCAAGAGAATTGGTGATCGTGTGTGAGTGTGAGTGTGCTGGCTGATGAGAATGACGACGACGAGGAGGGATAGATGCTGTCTCGTCACATCATCACGCACTTGCTCTCTCGGGATTGACCGCATGGCGACGACGACGACGATGATGTGGCCGTTGCGGCGTCGGATTGACGTTGTTGATCAAGAGTAACCTCGAGCTCTGGAGACTCGAGATACGAGAAGATCTCGAACAAGAGCTCGTTCGGAATCATCGACATCGCCGAAGAATCATCGACCAGCGATCGAATCATCGTCATCGTCGACACTGCTTGCTTCATCCATGATGGTGCATATCGATGGCGATCTGGACGCCATGTGAACGTGTCGGCAAGCCATTGATTGGCTCCAATCACATGCACTCGATGGTCTACCGAGAAGGCGATGAGACCTCGATGCTCGTCGAATGCAACATCCGATGGCCTCTCGATGCCGCAATCGAACGACGAGATGTGATGGCCTTCGTGAGTGAATGATTGCAATCTCGTCATTCTCATCAGCCAATTCCAGATTGCATTGCGCCATGTGATCGATCTCGAACGAGCATCACAACCACGAACGAGAAGAAGAGCACGATGATGTGACGATACTATCCTGCACCTCTTCATCGTCATCATCATTCTCATCGTGCAGCACACTCACTCACAATCAATCAATCAATCACCAATGGTCTTGATGAAGGAATGATTGATATGTCGTGTGCAATCTTGAACGAGATATCAATCAAGGCTTCTCTCACGAATGCGTTGCTCAACATGAGTCTTGTTCTCTCTCTCTCTCTCTCTCTCATCATTGTATCAATCAACTTCTCTTTCCAATACCAATACCAAGACCAAGAGAAAATGATTCAAGAATCATGATGATGATCAGGAAGAGGTTCGTGTGAGTGAGCGAGTGGTTGGTTGAGGGAGGGAGGTGCTGTTTTTTTTTTTTTTTTTTTTTTTTT